>Ga0207701_10000096_pt1 | contig 78880 bp, 66 predicted proteins | sample KBSSwiSSwithPhiX_FD_184294 | JGI IMG/M metagenome (GOLD analysis project Ga0207701, IMG submission 184294) | Switchgrass rhizosphere bulk soil microbial communities from Kellogg Biological Station, Michigan, USA, with PhiX - S5 (SPAdes) (version 2) | ecosystem: Environmental > Terrestrial >...
CTAGGAGAAGACCGACAGCCGAACGCTCACCCGAGCGAATCGACCAGCGTGCGCCAGTCACGGGCGGTGGCGATGTTGGCTTGCGACACCGCGGCGCCCCCGAGCCAGGCGTGCTCACCAAGCGGCGTGTGCCACACGACGTCGGCGCGGATGGCGAGCTCGTGTTGAGTCAGCCGGACGTTGACCGACAGAGGTGCATCGCCGGCGCGCGGCATCTGGAAGCGCAGGCCGCCATAGCTGACGTCGAGGATCCGCGCCGGCTGGTCGTCGATCCGCGCCGGCAGGCCGCCAGACACGGACTTGCGCTCCCAACGGCGCAGCGTTTCGAACCGCGACGTCTCCACCTGCGCCAGCCGCCGCCGCACCATGTCGAGGAGCACCGAGGGCGTGACCGGCTTCAGCACGTAATCGGCGCCGTGTTGACGCGCGTCGGATTCGAGCACGGGATCGGCGAAGCCGGTGATCACGATGGCGGGGACCGAACGAGGGCTGCTGACGAGCAGCTGCAGGCCGTTGAACGCCCCGAGACGGACATCAGCGATGAGCAGGTCGGGCGTATCGACGCGCAGCGCCCGGATGCCTTCTTCGAACGTGGCCACCGCGCGCGTCTCGTAGCCCGCGCCGATCAGCAATTCCAACAATCCCGCTCTCGTGGCCGCATCGTCGTCCACGAGCAGGATCTTCGCGGGCCTAACGGTCATGGGAATCCAGGGCGAGTGTGAACGGTGTCCGGGAGGAGGGCCCGCGCGCGCCGACGGTCGTCACCAGCCTCAGCACAACTTTACATCGGCGCTGCGGCGCGCGCGCGGTGATTTTTGCGTCTTGGCGGCACTGACCGGGCAGTCAGTCAGCTTCGCGCCGCGGCCCGCGCGGCTCGTAGGGTCCGGTCCGCAGGAGGGCGGCGCGTCCGATTAGGGGAAGCGCACCTGCCGGATCGCGCTCGAGACGACGAAGATGCGCGTGTTATTGGCCCGAGGATCCGCGGGCGTCAGGTAGAACCCGGCGCCGTCAGCCCGATAGGCCTGGGTCGTGCCGACCACCACCTCGCCGTCGTTGAACTTGACGTGCACGCGCCGGCCCTGCGTCTGGCCGAAGAACGTCTTCCGCTCCTGATACTTGGCGTCGCCGACGAAGTCGCGGACGAAGAACACGCCCTTGAGAGCGGCTAGCGGAATCGTGACCCGATCGCTGGCCGCGTCCGGCGTCGGGCTCAACGAGAAGACCGGACGGTTGACGTCGAAGTCGATGTTGTAGCCCTTGACCACGGTACCGTCGGCAAATCGCGCGACTGTTTTCTGCCAGCCGGTCGAAACCGCCGGCTCCGACGCCCACGCCGTTTCTGATCCGGATTCCCGCAGCACCGTCTCCATCAGCGGCTCGGGCGGGAGCACCCGAGCGACCTCGGCCCCGGTGGCGCGTGGCGATGCCTCCTCACAGGCCTCCTCGTTGGCCAGCTGCGGCAGGTCGAGCACCCTGCTGAACGCGCAGGCCGCCCGATAGACCGCGCCCTTGGGCCCGAGCGCGCTGATCTTGCTGCGCAGCACGCCGAACGGCACGACAATCGTCTTGCCGCCCGCGGCGATTTCGAGCGCCTGCTTGGACCCTGGCTTCAGCGGCCGATCGGATTCGACCAGCACGCCGCCCTTCGACAGATCGACGATCGAGACTTCCGGACCGTACTTGACCCGAGCGACCTCCACCCAGTCGAGCGCCTTACCGGGCACGCGCTTATGGCTCCGCCGGTTGTCCTTCACTTTCTGCGCCTCGGCCCGGGCACGCTCGGTGGCCTCGAGGACGGCGGTAGGCGTGGTGCCGGTGAGGGGCACCTCGGTCCAGACTGCCTGCTGCTCGACTGCTTCTTCCATGGTCACGCTCGGCACGGCGCGCCGATCGAACTGCCGCTGCCGACTCCTGGCGCCCGCCCGGGCGCGATGCGCGGCACCATGCCGCGCGACCAGATGAGGCAACATCAACGCCGTTCCTCCTCGAACGCGTTCCAGCGTGCAATCTGTTGTGCCCTCGCCACTTGCCCTTAGCAAGACGGATCTGGGCGCGGGCCCCTCCCGGCCGTCGCTGGTCCGAATCGAGACACTCAGGTCAAGTTGTGATCGCCATGCGGGGCTCCCCCGAATCACCCGCACCGTCTCGATATCTCTGAAACGTGGTCTTCAGCCGCCCGAGGCGCAGGCGGGTCGGGCTTTACGCGCTCTCGGGGTGGTCCGCGATCGCCGCGCTATAATCGAGGTTTTCACCCCATGGATTCCTCCTCCTTAGAACCGGTTCGCGAAGAGACGGGCCTCGACTTCATCCGCGCCATCGTCGCCGCCGACGCCAAGTCGGGGAAGCACCAGGGCCGGGTTGCGACCCGTTTCCCGCCGGAGCCGAACGGTTACCTGCACATTGGCCACGCCAAGTCGATTTGCCTGAACTTCGGGGTTGCGGCGGAGTTCGGGGGGACCTGCAACCTGCGGTTCGACGACACCAACCCCGCGAAGGAAGAGGTCGAGTACGTCGATTCGATTAAGGCCGACGTCCGGTGGCTTGGCTTCGACTGGGGCGAGCGGCTGTTCTATGCCTCGGATTACTTCGAGCAGCTCTACGCCTACGCGGTCCATCTGATCGAGAACGGGAAGGCGTATGTCGACAGCCTGACCGCCGACGAGATGCGCGAGTATCGCGGCACGCTGATGCAGGCCGGGATGGACAGCCCGTACCGGGCCCGTTCCGTCGCCGAGAACCTGGACATGTTCGCGCGCATGCGCGCCGGGGAGTTCCCCGACGGGGCGCATGTGTTGCGGGCCAAAATCGACATGGGCTCGCCCAACATCAACATGCGGGATCCGGTGCTGTATCGGATCCGCCGCGCCCATCACCATCGAACCGGCGACGCGTGGTGCATCTATCCGATGTACGACTTCGCCCACCCGCCGTCTGACGCGCGCGAGCTGATCACGCACTCGCTCTGCACCCTCGAATTCGAGGATCACCGGCCGCTGTACGACTGGCTGATCGACAACCTGCCGGTGCCCTCCAAGCCCCAGCAGATCGAGTTCGCGCGTTTGAATCTGACCTACACCGTCATGAGCAAGCGCAAGCTGCTCGAACTCGTGCAGGAAGGTCACGTGGCCGGCTGGGACGATCCCCGCATGCCGACCATCGTCGGCATGCGGCGCCGGGGGTATACGCCGGCGGCGATTCGCAACTTCTGCGACCGCATCGGCGTCGCCAAGCGCGAGAACATCGTCGATGTCGCGGTGCTCGAGCACGCGGTCCGCGAGGATCTGAATCGCTACGCGCCGCGGGTGATGGCCGTCCTGAACCCGGTGCGGGTTGTGATCGACAACTATCCGGCCGGGCAGACCGAGGAGTTCGCGGTCGTGGTCAACCCGGAGGATCCCGCCGCGGGCACCCGGCAGGTGCCGTTCTCGCGCGAGCTGTGGATCGAGCGCGATGACTTTCGCGAGGATCCGCCGAAGAAGTTCTTCCGGCTGTCACCGGGCAAGGAAGTGCGACTTCGCGGCGCCTACTTCGTGACCTGCACCAGCGTCGACAAGGATCCCGTGACGGGCGAGATCACCGCGCTGCACTGCACCTACGATCCGGCCACGCGCGGCGGGGACTCGCCGGACGGGCGGAAGGTCAAGGCGACGCTGCACTGGGTCTCGGCGGCGCACGCGCTCGACGTCGAGGTCCGCCTCTACGATCGGCTGTTCACGAGCGAGAATCCTGGTGCGGCGGACGACTACCGCAGCGACCTGAACCCCGGTTCGCTCGAGGTGCTGCCGGACTGCAAGATCGAGCCGAGTGTGGCCAGCGCCGCGAGTGGCACGCGCTACCAGTTCGAGCGCGTCGGCTATTTCAGCGTCGATCCGGACTCGAGCGCCGACCGCCTGGTCTTCAATCGCACCGTGACGCTGAAAGACACCTGGGCGAGGATCGAGGCGCGGGGCGGAGGGGATCGCTGACCGTTTAGCCGCCCGCTCTCTCAGCTCTCGCCGAGCGCGCGCAGCAGATCCGTGTGCGCGGCTCGGCGCGCCGGCAGGCTACAGGCCGCCAGCGCGACGATCGCCAGGAGCGCCGCGACTCCTCCCAGGACGCGCGGGTCCGTCCCCGATACACCGTACAACTGCGACTCGATCGCGCGGCGGATCGCGAAGGCCCCGGCCAGGCCGGCGGCGAATCCGACCCCGAGCAGCACCACGCCTTCCTTGATCACCAGTCCGAAGATCGCCCGGGCGCTGCTGCCGAGGGCCATGCGAATTCCGATCTCGCGCCGCCGCTGCGAGACCTGGAACGCGAGCACGCCGTAGATTCCGACTGCGGCGAGGAACAAGGCGACAACCGAAAACGCGAGGGCGAGGACCATCGGGGTACGCCGATCGACGAGCGAGTCCGAGAGACGCGCTTCGAGGCTCATCACATTGAAGAGCGGGAGCTCCGGGTCGATCGAGCGTAGCGCGCCACGGACGGCCGTCACGAGATCGGTTCCGCTGCCGGTGGCCCGGATCGCCAGCGTCATCGTCCGGAACGGCCCCTGCGCCATCGGCGTGTAGTACGCCCCGGCGCGGTCGTCTCGGCTGACGAACCCGGCCATCCGCACCTCACCGACGACGCCGACTACAGTGAACCATTCCGCTTTGGGCCCGGGCGTGGTCACGTTCTCGGGACTGTCAGGTTTGTAGAGCCGCCGGCCGATCGGGCTGGCCCGGCCCCAGAAGTGGCGCGCGAGCTTGTCGTCGACGATGATGACCTTCGGCGCGTCGGGCGAGTCGCTGTCGGTGAAGAAGCGGCCCTCGACCAGCGGCATCGCGAGCGCCTCGAAGTAACCCGGCGTAACCCTCACGCTGAACGGCGAGATCAGCGACTCACCCGGCTTGAACTGATAACCCTCGGCGATGATCACACTGTCGCTGTAGTCGCCGCCGAAGGGGATGTTCGAGGTCAGCCCCGCCTGGCGCACGGCGCCCACGCCACGGACCTGCTCGAGCAGCCGTGCCGCGAAGGTGCGAAGGTCGGCGTCGGACCGGTACCTGGCCGGGGGTGGTGAGACCCGCGCGGTCAGCACGCCTTCGGGCTTGAAGCCCGGATCGATGGCGACGACTTTCCGGAAGCTGGTGAAGAGCAGCGCCGCCCCGACCAGCAGCATGAACGCAAACGCGATCTGGCTCGCGACGAGCACCCGGCGCAGCGTCCGCGTCGTCCGGCCGCTCGTGCCGCTGCGGCTCTCCTCGCGGAACGCCTGACTCAGGTTCATGTGGCGCAGCTGAAGGACCGGAACCAGGCCCACCAGCAGGCCGACGACGAGCGCCACCGCCAGCGTGAACAGGACCACCGTGGTGTCCATGTGAATCTCGGTGCTGCGCGGCAGCCGATCCAGTCCCAGGCGGGTGAGCCCGTTGAGCATGGCCTTCCCGACCGCAAGCCCGAGTGCGCCGCCGGCGACAGTGAGCACGATCGTTTCAGTGAGCAGCTGACGCGTCAGGCGGGGCAGCGCCGCGCCCAACGCGTGTCGCGTCGCCAGTTCCTTGAGTCGCGCCGTCGAGCGCACGAGCACCAGATTGGTGATGTTGACGACGCCAATCAGCAGCACGAAGATGACGCCGCCCCAGAGGAGGTAGAGCGTCTTGCGGACGCTGCTGGTCAGGTCCTCCTGCAGCGAGGCGACCACGGTGTGGAAGCCGGCGTTGACGAGCACCTGGCGGTACTGCGGGAAGCGTTCGAGGTTCCGCGCGTTGAGCGCGTCGACCTGCTGCTGCGCCTGCGCAATCGTCGCGCCCGGCCGCAGCCGCCCGACCATCGACCAGTTGTTGCTGTGCCGCTGCTCGTCGGAGCGCTCCTCGGGGGTGAAGCCCAGCGGCCGCCACAGCTTGACCGCGGGATCGCCAAAGAAGAAGTCGGCCGGCAGCACGCCGACAATCGTGTGCGGCTCGCCGCCGACCCGCAGCACCTGTCCGATCGCGTCGTCACGGCCGGCATAGAGTTGCTGCCACAGACCGTAGCTGAGGATCACCTCGTGGTCGGCACCGATCTCCCCTTCCGCCTCGGTGAAGATGCGGCCGCGGAACGGTGTGACGCCGAGCATCCGCAGCAGCGAGGGCCGCGCCACCATGCTGCTGACGCGCTGGGGATCGCCAGCGATCCCGATGGTCACGCCCCGAGTGTTGTACAGCGCCAGCTCCTCGAAGGCGGACAGCTGCGTCAGCCTGTCGTAGTAGTCGGGCACGCCGTTGGACGACCGCTCGACGCCGGCGCGCGGGTAGGCGTTGTACAGGACCGCAAGACGATCGGGGTGCGCGATCGGAAGCGGCTTCAACAACACTGAATTGACGACCGCGAAGATCGCCGCGTTGATCCCGATGCATAGCGCCAGCGTGAGCAGGGCGGTGGTGGCGAAGGCCCGATCGCGCCACAGGAGTCGGACACCAAAGCGGAAGTCCTGGAGCAGTCTGTCCATGCCGGAAGCATACGTCCGCCGGCAGGCCGGCGTTCGCTCATGGGACCGGCGCGCTATGATCGTCCGTACGGTGCCGCGGTCAGGGGGCGGACCGGCTGGCATGAACGATCAGCTGTCGCTGTTCCCGCTCGAACCGGTCGCCCGCGAGTCGCCGACCTCCGCGCTTGCCGCCTCGATCGAGGCGCGCGACGAGCGCTGCCGGGCGCTCGAGGCGCGGCTCCCGCCAACGCTGCGCATGGGGACCAGCTCGTGGAGCTTTCCCGGCTGGGCCGGCATCGTCTACCCGCGATCCGTGCCGGCATCGGTGCTCGCCCGGGAAGGCCTGCGCGAGTATGCCCGGCGCCCGCTTCTGCGCACCGTCGGCATCGACCGGAGCTACTACGCCGCCGTGCCGCCCGAGGACCTGCAGCGCTACTCCGATCAGGTGCCGGACGATTTCGTCTGCTGTGCCAAGGCGCCTGTGACCGTGACGGCGTTCACCATCCCCGCGGCCGGCAGGATCGAGCCGAACCCCGATTTCCTTTCGGCGCCGCGCTTCATCGACGACATGCTCGAGCCGTTCGAGCGCTGGTTCGCCAAGCACTCCGGTCCCTTTTTGCTCCAGTTCGCACCGATCCCCGTCAAAGCGACGCTGGATCCGAGCGTGTTCGCCGAGCTGCTCGATCAGTTCCTCGAGCAGTTGCCGCGCTGGGCCGACTACGCGGTCGAGATCCGTGACCGATCCCTGATGACGGACGCGTATCGCGAGGTGCTGCACCGCCATCAGGTGGCACACGTCTGCAGCTACTGGAGCGCGATGCCGTCGCCCGAGGAGCAGGCGCGCTTCATGCGCGTCGAGGAGGGTCCGTTCACGATGGTGCGGCTGCTGCTCGCGCCGGGGACCCGCTACGAGGAGCGCCGCCAGGAGATGGTCCCGTTCAACCGCATTGCCCGGGCCGACGATCGGATGCGGCGGCAGGTCACCTCGCTGCTCCGCACTGGGATGGCGAACCGCAAGCGCACGTACCTGCTGGTCAACAACAAGGCGGAAGGCTCAGCGCCGCTGACGATCGAGGCCATCGCGCGTCGTCTGGTCGAGGAGAGCGAGGGGCAGCCGTGACGGGAGCCCCGCTTCGCACCGTGTTGATCGGGCTGGCCGTGGCCGCCTTGTGGGCCGTGGCGACGCCGTCGGAGGCGTGCACGTGCCTGGAGAACGGTCCGGCCTGCGAGGCCTACTGGAAAGCGTCGACCGTGTTCATCGGCCGCGTCACGGCGGTGTCGCCGCCGCAGACCCGCAAGCCTGGCGCGGCGTTCCTGCGATCGCGCCGCGTCACGCTCGAGGTCAGCGAAGCGTTCTCCGGCGTGGCTGGCAGCACGGTCGAGGTCACGACCGGCAGCGGCGGCGGCGACTGCGGTTTCCCCTTCAAGGAGGGCCTCGACTACGTTGTCTATGCGACGCGCCCCGATCCGGATGCGCCGCTCGTGGTCAGCGTGTGCTCGAGAACACGGGTGCTCGCCGAGGCCTCCAGCGACCTGGCCTACGCGCGCGCTGTGGCGTCCGGCGTGCCGCTGACCGGAACGATCAGCGGCCGCGTGTCGCTGGCCACGCGCAGCCTGACGCCGGGCGTGGGCAAAACCACCCGCCCGTTCGCGGGCGCCGGCGTCGTGCTCGATCTCGGAGGCACGACCACGCGGGTCGTGACGGGGTCGGACGGCGTCTTCGCGGCGACCGGCCTGGCGGCGGGGCGGTATACCGCGCGACTCGATCTGCCCGACGGATTCGCCGGCGAGGTGTGGCCGAAAACGATCGATCTGGTGGACGCGCGAGGGTGCGCCGAGGTCCAGGCCGAAGCCTTCGCCGACGGCCGGGTCGGCGGACAGGTCGTCGACGCCGCGGCGCGGCCGATCGCCGGGTTGACCGTCGAACTGACTGTACCTGCCGGTCTCGATGCGGCGCTCGGCCCCGAGCGGCTGCGGGCCCTGACTGATGCCGCCGGGCGGTACGAGATCCGCCGCGTGCCGGCCGGCCGGTTCGTGATCGGGATCAACACGCAGCGCGACGGGCAGGGGCAATTGATCGAGCCGCGCCTCTTCCTGCCCGGCGTCGCGTCGCTCGCCTCGGCAACGCGCGTCAGAGTCGCGGAAGGGGAGCGCGTCACCGTCGAGAACTTCGTTGTCCCGGGCGCGTTCCGGTTCGTCAGCCTGACCGGCGTCGTCTTCGACGCGAGCGGTACGCCGGCGGCCAACGCGCGGGTATACCTCAAGGGACCGGCCGAGAGCGACTACGTGCTCGGTGAGCCGGTCGTCACCGGACCGGACGGCCGCTTCACGCTCGCAGCAGTTGCCGGCCGGTCATATCGCGTCTTTGCCGAGCGCCCCCGCGATGAGTCTCCAGGCGGGCGAATCGACTCGTCCGAGCAGGCGACCGTAGCCGCAGGCCCCGAGATCCCGCCCATAAAGCTCGTACTGCGGCGCCCGTATTGATGCCCGGGTCGCGATCCCTGATGTGCCCGCCACGGAAGCGCCACACTTTTTGCGCGAGGATGTAACACTTCCGGCTGCCAGCTGGTCTAATGTGGCGAGATGCGAATTTTGCGTGGGCTGTCCAGCCGCGTCCTTCCGTGCGGGTGCCTGACGGGGCTGTACGAGACATACGACAGCGAGATCATCGGCATCCTCGACGCCCGCGGGCCAGCCTGTTCAGACTCGTCCCACCAGCCCGGCGCCACGCTGTCGCGCCACTCCGCTCAGCCCGTCGGCGTGAGTGCCGTTGAGGACGTCAGCGATCCAGCTGATCGCTACTAAGCGAGTCGGGGCGGTAGCGGCGAACGACGGTTCTCGAGCCCGTCGAACCCCTGGAACCCTTGGAACCCGCACCCGTCGAACCCCCGAACCCCCGAACCCTAGAACCTATGCGAAGTTCCCGACCACCGGCGCGTGATCGCTGGTGCCCACCTCTCGCTGCACGACACAGTCGGTAACCGTCGCGAAGAGCGAGTGACTGGCGAGCAGGTAATCGAGCCGCCAGCCGATGTTGCGCTGCCGCATGTTCCGCCACGGCGCCCACCACGTGAACATCTGGTCGTCGTTGGGCGCCAGCGCGCGGCCCGTATCGATCAAGCGGCCGCGGTCGATGATCCGTTCGAGCTGCGCGCGCTCCTCCGGCAACTGGCCGATCGAGTCCGGCTTGCGCTCCTTGGGGTGAACATCCATTTCGGTACGAGCGATGTTCAGATCGCCGCAGATCACGATGGGCTGCGGTTCACTCGACATCTCGGCCGCGAACTCCTCGAGTGCCGCGAGAAAGCGCAGCTTGGCGGGATAGTCCTTGCCCCCGTTCGGCACGTAGACCGACACCACCGTCACCGACGGCAGCCGCACCATGACGATGCGGTTCTCGTAGTCGAATGGCGGGTGTGAGAACGATGGCCGCTCGGGGCTGAACGCCTGGCTGACCTGCAGGCCGACGCCGGAGTAACCCTTCTCGCCGTGCCAATAGCACCAGTAGCCTTCCATCTCGCAGAGTGCGCTCGGAATCTGATCAGGCGAGGCCTTGATCTCCTGCAGGCACACGATGTCGGGCCGCTCGCGCGCCATCCATTCCTGCACCTGCGCCTGCCGGGCGCGGATCCCGTTCACGTTCCATGTGGCGATCTTCATACGGCGACAGGCTACAGGCTTAAGGCTACCGGCCTGCATGATCCGGCACAACCCGATTGATCCGTGCGTCACCAGCTGCAACGGAGTCGCTGCAAAAAAATCCCCTCGCCTGAGCCTGAAGCCGAATCCTTTCCGCTTGACACCGCGTCTACTAACTACTAAATACTTAGTAACGATGCGAACCCCCCATCCCACGCTGACCCCCCAGGAGCTCGCGATCATGAAGGTCATCTGGACGCGTGACACGACCACCGTGCGCGACGTTTACGAGGCCCTGCGCGCCCGCCGGCCCATCGCCTACACGACGGTGATGACGATGATGAAGATCCTCGAGGAGAAGGGCTACCTCAAGAAGTCGCGCGAGGAGCGGGCGTATGTTTACCGACCAGCCAAGCCGAGGCAGCAGGTCGTCGGCGCGATGGTCCGCGACTTCGTCGACCGCGTGTTCGATGGGGCCGCCGGCGGCCTCCTCCTGCACCTGGCCAAAGACCGCCGACTGTCCAAGGACGAGCGGATCGCCATCGAGCGGTTGATCGAGGAGATCGACGAATGAGCACCGACGCCGTTCTCGTCAACCTGTTTGCCTGGAGTCTGCAGATCACCGCAGTGGTGTGTGCCGGTGGCCCGTTGCCGGCGCTGCTGCGAGTGCACGCGCCCGACTTGCGGCACGCGTACTGGCGAGTGCTGCTCCTGATTTGTCTGCTGCTACCGGTCGTGCAGCCGTGGCTGGCTGAGCCACCACTCAGCGCGGACATTGCTGCGCCCGCGCTCACCGGAACGGTACCGGCTGCCGCCGGCGCTGTGATGCCTCTCGACAGGCGGATGCCACTCGTCCGCTTGACGGGCAGCGCAAGGCCCTGGATGGATGCAGCGGCGATCGTGCTGACCGCGGGTGTCGTGTTCCGCCTCGGCTGGCTCGGTGTGGGCCTCATCCGCTTGCGGCGATGGCGCCGTGCCTGTATGGCCTCGGCAGTCACGCTGGCTGACGACGAAGTGGAGACCTTGGCCCGCGCGGGCGCCGAGGTTCGCTACGTCACCGGCCTGCGCCAGCCGATCACGTTCGGCGCCTGGCGGCCGGTCGTTCTTCTGCCAGCGGCGTTGCAGTGCCAGCCGGAACCGTTGCGCCGGGCGGTGCTCGTGCACGAGTTGTGGCACGTGCGGCGGCGCGATTGGTTCTGGGTGGTGGGCGAGGAATTCGTCCGCGCGATCTTCTGGTTCCATCCTGGCGTCAGTTGGGTTGTGGCGCGTGTGCAGGCGTCGCGAGAGGAAGTGGTCGACGAACTGACCGTGTTGACCACCAACGCCCGCCGGACCTACATCGAAGCGCTGCTGTTGTTCGCCGACGAGCCGGGTGTCTACCCGGCAACGTCCTTCGCCCGTCGTCGCCATCTGTTCCAGCGAGTGCTGTTGATTTCCAAGGAGGCCGTGATGTCGTCGAGACGAATCGTTGCGTCGTGTGCCGCCATGGGGGCGGTCGTCGTGATGGGCGGATGGTACGGCGCTGCCGCCTTTCCGCTGAGGGCGGTGCCGCAGGCGGCACAAGCGCAGCCCGGCCAGCCCCGCGACCTACGTCCGGGGGAGGCGCGGCCGGCGTCGAGGCGCGAGACTGAGCTGAAGGAAGCAATCACCGCCAGCCCGACGCTCGTCGCATTCCTCGAACTCGCGCGCTTGCAGGAAACCCGAGGGGCGATCCGTGAGGCCGAGGCGACGCTGGAGTCGGCGCGGATGGCGCTTCCGACCGAAACCAGCGTGCCGATGGCGCTGGCGACCCTGTACCTCCGGAGTGGGCGGTTCGACTCCGCCATCACGGCTGTCGAAGCCGCGGCGGCGATGTCGCCATCCGACGCCAAGGCACAGCATGTGATTGCCACGTTCTACGAAGAGAAAGTCAGGAAGGACACATCGCTGGCAGCGGGTGACCGGCTGCGGTACATCCAGGCTGGTATCGCGGCGGAAGACCGGGCTCTGGGGCTCAATCCCGAGTATGTCGACGCGATGATCATCAAGAACATCCTGCTGCGGCACCAGGCCAACGCCGAAACGAGCGCCGGTACGCGTGCCGACCTGCTGCGCGAGGCTGATGCGCTGCGTGCTCGCGCGATCGAGCTCCAGAACAGCCGGCGCCTGGTGAACGGCACCAGCGCCTCGACACCGATGCCGGTGCGCGGAGCCGACGGCACGATGCCACCGCCGCCACCGCCGCCGCCTCCGGCCGCGCAGGGTACCGGCCAGGTCCCACCGCCCCCGCCGCCGCCGCCGTCGCCAAGTCAGATGGTGGACGGTGTGGCGCCGGTCCGCGTCGGCGGCAGCATCAAGGTGCCCACGAAGCTGGTCAATGTGCCGCCGGTCTATCCGGAAGAGGCGAAGGCTGCAGGCGTGCAGGGGGTCGTGATCATCGAAGCCGTGATCGACCCTGCCGGAATGGTCGATCAGGCGCGCGTGCTGCGCTCGATTCCTATGCTGGATCAGGCCGCGGTGGATGCCGTGAAGCAATGGCAGTTCACGCCGACGATGCTGAACGGCGCCGCCGTCCCGGTGATCATGACCGTCACGGTCAATTTCACGATGCAATGACGGGACTCGGGACCGGGGACCGGGGACCCGGAAATCAGGGACTGGGGACTGGGGGCTAGGACTGAGCGCAGGCGGCGTGGCGTTCGCTGCTAGCGGCGGCCACTTCCGCACCAGCTCGCTCGGCATTCTCGAGGAACCCCAGCCACTCGGCGAACCGTAGATACGACGCGGCCTGGTTGCGACAAGGTGTGCGCCGGGTCCCCAGTCCCCAGTCCCCAAAACCGCGCACGGAGCGTCAGCTCGAGCGCGTATCCTCTTCCCACACGCAACATAGCTCGACGATCGCCGCGACCGCGAGCTCCAGCTCGCCTCGTGACGTCCATTCCAGCCGCGAGTGGAAGTTGTGCTCGCCGGTGAAGAGGTTCGGCGTCGGCAGCCCCATGAACGACAGCCGCGATCCGTCGGTGCCGCCGCGGATCGGGGTCTCGATCGGCTCCAAGCCAATCCGCTTGATCGCCCGCCGCGCCCGGTCGATCACGTCCGGCACACGGTCGAGCACCTCGCGCATGTTGCGATACGACTGCTCGACGACGAGCTCGACGGCGGCGCGCGGTTCGTGCGCGATCGCCTGACGGGCCAGGCGCTCGACAAGCGCCGCCTTGTCGGCCAGCCCGCTGGTCACGTAATCGCGCAGCAGCACCCGGACGCTCGTGCGATCGACGCCCGCCTCCATCTGATACGGATGGACGTAACCCTCGTAGCCGTCCGTCGTCTCCGGAGAACAGCCGTCCTTCGGCAGCGATGCGATGAAGTCGGCCGCGATCTTGATGGCGTTGACCATCTGACCTTTGGCATAACCCGGGTGCGTGTTGAAGCCCTTGAAGGTGACGGTGATCGCGTCGGCCGAGAAGCTTTCGTATTCGAGCTCTCCCGGGCCGCCGCCGTCCAGGGTGTAGGCGCACACCGCGCCGAAGGCAGCGACGTCGAAGTGATCCGCGCCGCGCCCGACCTCCTCGTCAGGGGTGAAGCCGATCCGGACGCGACCGTGCGGGATCTCGGGATGCGCAACGAGATATTCGACCGCCGCCATGATCGCCGCCACCCCGGCCTTGTCGTCGGCACCGAGCAAGGTCAGCCCCGACGCGGTGACGATGTCGTCGTTCAGGCAGGCGGCGAGCGCGGGATGATCGGCCACGCGGAGCACGGCGGTGGGATCGTCGGGCAGCACCAGGTCGCGGCCGTCGTAGCGCTCGTGGACGATCGGCACGACGTTCGCGCCCGGCATCTCCGGCGACGTGTCGACGTGAGCGAGAAAGCCAATGGTCGGTACCGCCGCTCGGCCGGCCGTCGCCGGGACCGTGGCCATCACGTAGCCGCGCGCGTCCATTGCCGCATCGGCGATCCCGAGCGCCTGCAGCTCGTCGACCAGGAGAGAGAGGAGCGTGAGCTGGCCCGGGGTGCTCGGCACCGTGCGCGATTGTTCATCGGAGCGGGTGTCGATCCGCACGTAGCGCAGGAAGCGATCGAGGACGGTGGTTGGCATGGCGGTGACGTTATCAAGGTTCTCGGGTTCCGGGGTTCTCCGGTTCTCAGGGTGCTGGTTCTACGGGTTCTACGGGTTCATTGTTGGGACGCGCGCGAACCTCGAGAACTATGGAACTCGAGAACCAGCACCCTGCGAGCGTCCAGAACCGTGAGAACGGCCGGTTCCACCGGAACCTTGATTCCGCGCAATCCCGGTCGCGAGCGTCGGACCGTCGGCGAGGTGGACCATGAGCAGATCCGCCTCGCGAATGGCTTCGAGCAGGGCCGCGCGGCCGCGATCGCCGAGCGCGAGGCGCGCGCCGATCCGTGTCCGCAGTACCGAGACGTGCACCTGGATTGCGCGAAGCACGCCGCGGAGGTCCAATCCGAGATACGGCCACCAGCAGGCGAACAACCTGGCCGCGAGGTAGCGCCGCACCACCGCCTCGAACTCGCTCCAGATCATCTCGATGCGCCCCGCATCGATCGATTCGACAGGAGAGGGGAACGGGATCGTCAGCCCTTCCGGCACCGCCGCAAGCGCCAACGCGTAGTCCGCTCCCTCGCAGGCTGGCTCGGTTGGCCGATTCAGATCGAACGTGCCGCCGAACACCCGCGTGACACACGCGGCGAGCGTCTCGTCGCCTGGTGACCAGTCCTGTACGGCAAGTGTTTTCGACTCGAGCGAGGCCACCGCGTCATCGGCGCTCGCGCCTCCCGTGCACAGCACATCGATCGCACCGCGCTCCCAGGCGCGGTAGCCGTCCCAGTCCATCAGCATGCCGGGGCGCAGCAGCGGCGGCAGCGTGGCCGTCGCGTCGAGGCCCTCGGCCCCTCCGTCGAGCGCGATCGACGCCGGCGCCGCGACGATGGTGACGGGCGCGGGGGAGAAGAGGAGCGCCGCCGCCGTCGGGCAGAAGTGGGAGAGCGTGATCCAGCGGCCACGGGGATCGGTCACCGTAACACGCGGGAACTGCCGGCAGGCGGACGGCAGCATCGGCTCGCCAAGCTCGCGGTGCACCGCGCACAAACGGCCGTTTTCGGAGTCAAAGAAGATACATGCGCCGCCTGCGGTGCGGGCCAGGATCGCCCCGCCATCGGAGTGAGCGCCCAGCGTGAGGGCACCCCGGTGTGCGGATGCAGCCCAGCGGCGGGTGACAGCGGCCACGACCGCCGGTTCGGCGGCGATGTCCCATCCGGCGGTACAGCACGCGCCGCTGTGCGCGCACCGATATCCGGCATGGATCGAGAGACAGAACGCGCGCGGCGGGTGGTCGACCGTGGTGGAACCTCGTGGCCGGTGAACGGCTAATGATAATCTCGACGCCTTGCCCAGCAGGAACGAGCGTCCGGTGTGGCGTTCGATCGCACCGTTTCGTTATCCTCATTACGGAACTGACATCACAGGTCCGGTCCCGTGGACTCGAAAGGCGGTGGAACCGGGGCGCGTCTACGGCGTCGGACTTGCTGGTCGAAGGCACACCTGATGGCGGACGGATCCACATTCGGCGCCCGCATGAGAGCCGCTCGTGAGCGCCGCGGCATCTCGATCGACACGATCGCGTCGGTCACCAACGTGCCGCCGGAGCTCTGGGAAGGGCTGGAGCGGAACGACGTCTCGCGCTGGCCGGCTGGCGTCTTCGCCCGATCCTTCATCCGGCACTACGCCCGCGCCATCGGCCTCGACGAGGCCGACGTGGTCAACGAGTTCTGCCGCACGTTTCCGATCGGCGACCGGCGCAGCCTCCGCATCCTCGTGGGACAGGCGCGCATCATCGGCCACGAGTTGTCCGTCGACGGTGATCCGGCCGGCCTGCCGCCCGGGGGCGATCGACGCGCCGCCGAGATCCCGCCCGCGCCGCCGGCCCGTTCCTCGATCGTCGCCAACGCATTCCGGGCCGTCTTCCTGCGCCGGCTGCGGCCGTCGCGCTGACGTCCAGGGCCGTTTCCGCACACGATCGCCGCCTGCCCGTGGTGCCTGTCGGCTCCGATACCCTTGCAGCGCTCCGGCGTTCCCATCCAGGACGGCCACATGTCACGCTCAGTGTTGATCCCCTTGATCCTGTCGCTGCTCGGGACGCCTGCGTCACTGTTCGCGCAGACACCGGCCGCGCGGCCGCTGACCATCGTCAGCTCAGGACCCAGCGGCGAAGTCGCCGCCCTCGCCGAGGCCAACGAGATCCGAATCGTGTTCTCCGAGCCAATGGTTACGCTCGGGCGCATTCCGTCGGCGGTGCCGGCTTCGTTCGTGCGCATCACGCCGGCGGTGGCCGGCTCGTTCCGATGGTCCGGCACGACCATCCTGATCTTTACGCCCGACCCGAAGAAGCCGCTGTCGTACGCGACGAACTACGAGGTGACCGTCGACACGACCGCCGTCGCTGTCAGCGGGCGCGCACTCGCGACCCCCCATCACTTCGCCTTCACGACCCCGACGGTCAAACTGCTGCAGACCGACTGGTACCGCCGCGGCGGGCGAGCCGGCGCTCAGATGGTGGTGGCGCTGCGCTTCAACCAGCGGGTTCGCGCCGCGGACGTGCTCGCGCATCTGACGGCGCGGTTCGAGCAGCACGACTGGGCCGCCCCGATGCTTCCGGCAGCGACCGAGGCGCGGCTGCGGCAGATCGATCCGCAGGCGCCGGCGGCGTTCGAGGCCAAGATCGCGGCAACCCGCACGGTCGCGTCGGCCACCGCGCCGGTGCCCGTGCGATTGACGAACGACTGGGACAAGAAGAAGTTCCCCCCCGCGCCCACGCTCGTCGTCTTCGAGACTACCGGCGAGGTGCCGCCCGAAGCCTGGGTTCGATTGCAGCTCGATAACCAGGTGCCCTCGCCGGGGGGATCGGCGACGCCGGCGGCGGAGCAGCGCTTCACGATTCAGGTCGAGAAGGCTTTTTTCATCGACGGCTTCAGGTGCGAAGCGCAGTGCGATCCGGACCGAGCCAATCCCGTACGGATGCGCGCCGAGGTCAAGGTCACCGACTTCGCGAAAGCCGTCCGGGCGCTCGACCTGTCGGCCACGCCGCCCCGCGCGGTGACGAAGCCAGCGACACCGCCCGAACGGCCGGACTACGAGCCCGACGCCAGCGCCGGGTTGACGCTCGAGGATGCCGGCTTCACCGCGCAACCTCCTTCGAGCACCTACGCCGTGTCCGTCGATGCGAGCCTGACCTCAGTCGACGGCCAGACACTCGGCTACTCGTGGTCGGGCACCGTCGCGAACTGGCATCAGCGCGCCTTCACCAGCTTCGGCGACGGCCACGGCGTGTGGGAGAGCAGCGGCGGGACGGTGCTGCCGTTCTACGGCCGCAACATGCGCAACGTTACGCAGTGGGCGGCGGCCATCCCGCCCAACCTGCTGATGCCGACGCTCCTGAAGCTGCAGCCGTCGTTCAGCGTCACGCCCGAGACCGCGGGGACCGCCCGCCGACTGGGCGGCCAGGCTGATCGCATCGTCTCGCACGGGCTCGATCTCGCTGGTGCGCTGGGGCCCGCGAAGACCGGCCTGGTGTGGACCGCGATCGAGGAAGGGCAGCCGATCGCCGAGTCGAAGCCGTATGGCGAGAGCCGCGTCCGCGCTTCGGTGATCCAGGTCACGAACCTTGGCATCACGGTCAAGGACAGCCCGCGCAACACGCTCGTGTTCGTGACCCGCCTCGATACGGGTGCGCCGGTAGCCGGCGCGAAGGTGTCGATCGTGCGCCTCGACAACCGGATCTTCTGGAGTGGGACGACCGGCGCTGATGGCGTCGTGATGGCCGCCGACACGCCGTTGCGCGACGCGGAGGACTGGTCGAAATTTGCCTTCGTGGTCACCGCTGAGAAGGACGGCGACATCGCTTACGCCGGCAGCGACTGGAACGAGGGGATCCAGCCCTGGGACTTTGACGTGCCGTTCAATCTGAACGAAGCGTCGCCCCTGCTGCGCGGGACGGTGTTCAGCGATCGCGGCGTCTACAAGCTGGGCGAGGACGTCACGTTCAAGGCGGTGCTGCGCGAGAACGCCGCGGACGGCATCCATCTCCTGCCGGCCGGCACCCGGATCTTCGTCAGCGTCCACGATGGCCAGGATCGCGTCGTCGACGAGCGAACCGTCGCCGTCAACACGTGGAGCAGCGCCGAATGGACGTTGGCCCTGCCGGCCGACGGGACGCTGGGGAGCTACCGCGTGCGGTTGATGCGGGAGACTGACAGGCCCAAGCCGCGGCCCCCGCAGCAGCTGCGTCCGGGTGAGACCCCGGGCCGCGCGGCCGACGACTACGTGCCGTACTACAAGGTCGTCAACGGGTCCTTCCTGGTCGCCGCCTACCGTCGTCCGGATTTCCGCGTCGACGTGGCGCTGACCGCCGATCGGCCGATGGCCGGCGATCCGATGCACGGAAACGTGACCGCGCGGTATCTGTTCGGCGCGACGATGGGCGCGCGTCCGGTGACGTGGACGCTGACGCGCTCAGCCCTGTTCGACGCGCCATCAGCGGTGACCGCGGCGTTCCCGGCGGACCGCTGGTTCTTCGTCGGCGCGGCGGAAGACGACGAACCCCAGGACCGCGATCCGGTGAGGCGCGAAGAAACGAAGCTGACGGCGACAGGCGAGCGGCCGCTCCAGCTCGCGACCAAGGCGGACGCCGGAGTGCCGTATTCGTACACGCTGGAGGGTGATGTCGAGGACGTCTCGCGGCAGCATATCGCCAATCGAGCCAGCCTCACCGTCCATCCCGCGCCGTGGTACATCGGCGTGCGGCGGCCACCGTATTTCATCGACCAGAAGGACGGCCTAAAGACTGAGGTCGTGGCAGTGAAGCCGGATGGGACAATTGCGGCCGGTGTCCCGGTCACCATCACGCTGACGCAGATTCAGTGGAACAGCGTTCGTCGCGCCGAGGGCAACGGCTTCTACACCTGGGACACCGAGCGGAAGAAGGTTCCGGCCGGTTGGTGGACGGTTACGACCGGCGAGACTCCGGTCGCGCTCGACATCCCGCTCCCGAACGGCGGCTACTTCGTGCTCGAGGCGCGTGCCGATGACGATGCCGGCCGCTTCGCCCTGACGACCACCTCCTTCTATGCGCTGGGAAACGGTTACACCGCGTGGGCGCGGTTCGATCACAACCGGATCGACCTGGTACCGGAGCACAAGACCTACAAGCCGGGCGATACCGCACGGATCATGATCCAGTCGCCCTGGGAGCAGGCGACGGCGCTGGTCACGACCGAGCGTGAAGGCATTCGGTCGCATCGCCAGTTCACGCTGACGTCGACCCAGCAGTCGATTGAAGTGCCGATCGAAGACGGCGACATCCCGAACATGTACGTGTCGGTCCTGCTGGTGAAAGGGCGATCCACTGCGCCGCCCGCGGCAGATGCGGCGACCGGCGGACCGGCGGCCGCCGGGAGCGACACCAGCGATCCCGGCAAGCCCTCCTTCCGTCTCGGATACCTCGAGCTCAAGGTCGAGGACGCGTCGAAGCGTCTCACCGTGGCGCTCGCCGCGAACAAAGAAGAGTATCGGCCCGGCCATGCAGCCCAGGTCAGCGTCGACGTCAAGGATCGGCAGGGCCGCGCTGCGGCGAGCGAAATCACGCTGTGGGCCGTCGACTACGGCGTGCTCTCGCTCACCGCGTACCGCACCCCGGACATCCTGCGCTCGGTCTACGTCGAAAAGGCGCTGCAGGTGATGACCACGGACAACCGCCAGCGCATCATCAGCCGACGCGTGCTGACTCCGAAAGGGGATACCGACGGCGGGGGTGGCGGTGGTGACGCCGGAGCGGGCACATTGCGCAAGGACTTCCGCGTGCTGGCATTCTGGGTCGGGTCGGTGGCGACCGACGCGAACGGGCACGCCGAGGTAGAGGTCAAGCTGCCCGAGTCGCTGACGACGTATCGGATTATGGCGGTGGCGGCTGATCGCGCGTCTCGGTTCGGCTCCGCGGACAGCGAGGTCCGGATCAACAAGCCGCTGACGATGAAGGCGGCCTTTCCGCGGTTTCTGGCGGTCGGCGACAAGGCGACGTTCGGCGCGGTGGTCACGAGTCAGCTGCCCGCGGCCGGTACCGCGGTGGTGACGATCAAGAGCCTGGACCCGAACATCCTGCTGTTCAACGGCGCCGCCGAACGGACGGTCCCGATCGGCGCCGGCGGATCGATCGAGGCGCGCTTCGACGCCGCGGGCCGGGCGATCGGACGGGCGCGCGTGCAGATGACGGCGAAGATGGGCAACGAATCCGACTCGTTCGAGGACGTGATCCCGGTCGAGATTCTCGCCTCGCCCGAGACGGTCGCCGCCTACGGCGAGGCGACGGACGGGGCCCCGCCGGCGGCCGAGAAGCTGACCGTGCCGGCAGGTGTCGTACCGGGTTTCGGCGGCCTGCACGTCGAGCTCTCGTCCACGGCGATGGTCGGTCTGGGCGAAGGGGCGCGGTACCTGGTCGAGTACCCGTATGGTTGCGCCGAACAGCGCGGCTCACGAGCGATGGCGCTACTGCTCGCGGCCGATCTCGGCGACGCGTTCACACTGCCGGGCGTCGACACGACAGAGATGCGGCCGGCGGTCCAGCAGACACTCAAGGAGCTGGAGAAGTATCAGTGCTCGAGCGGAGGCTTTGCCTACTGGCCCGGCCAGTGCCTCACGGTGTCTCCCTACCTGACGGCGTACCTGCTGCACGTGTTCAAGACCGCGGCGGATCTGAAGTACGACGTGGACCCGGGAATGCGCGGGCGGGGTTATGCCTATCTCGAAAAGGAGCTGGCGCAGAAGCCGCCCGTGAACGAGAGCTGGTGGCCGTCGTATACCGCCTGGCAGGCGTTCGCGGTCAAGGTGCTGGTCGAGGGCGGCCGCAACCAGGATTCGAATCTCACGCGGCTCTACGGCTATCGCGACCGCATGCCCGTGTTCGCCCTGGCGTATCTGTCCGACGCGCTCATCGCCCGCGGGCCGCGAGCGGACACCGCGGCCCGGCTCGCGGATTTGCGGCGTCGGATGGCCAACGCGGTGCTGCCCGAGGCGGGGCAGTCGCACGTCGAGGAGCTGAGCGATCCCTACCTGCTCTGGTTCTGGAACTCGAACGTGCGCACGACAGCGATCGTACTGGACACCCTGGTGCGGGCCGGCGCCGAGCCATCGGAGATGACTCCGATCGTGCGGTGGCTGATGGCGGCGCGGAAGGACGGGCGGTGGGGCAACACGCAGGAGAACGCCTACGCGATGGAAGCGCTGGTCGCCTACTACCGCAAGTACGAGAGCGTAGTGCCGTCGTTTGCAGCGGTCGTCTCGCTGGGCGCGCAGGAGCTGACGAAGAGCGAGTTCCGCGGCCGCAGCACCGAGACGGCCACAACGGAGCTGCCGATGGCGCAGCTTCTTGCGAAGGCGCAGCCGGGCGCGACCCAGGCGCTGACGTTCAGCAAGGAGGGAGCGGGCACGCTCTTCTACACGGCGCGCCTCCGCTACGCGTCCGACGCGTCATTCCTCGACGGCCTCGACAACGGCATCGGCATCACCCGCGCGTATGCGCCCTACGTCGAGAATGGGGCACGCGCCGCCGCGACCAGCTTCAAGGCCGGCGATCTGATCCGCGTGACGCTGACCTTCCAGCTCACGAAGGAACGCCGCTATGTCGCCGTCACCGATCCGCTGCCAGCGGGCCTCGAGCCGGTCGAGTCCTGGTTCGCGACCTCCGCAGCCTCGCTCGGCGCGCAGCAGGACGATCAGGGCGACGGGAGCAATGACTGGACGACCTGGTGGCAGCGCGGCGGGTTCGATCACGTCGAGCGCCATGACGATCGCGTTCAGCTGTTCGCGACGCGCTTGAGCGAAGGACGCCACGTCTTTTCCTACGTCGTCCGCGCCACGACAGCCGGGACGTTCCGCACCGCGCCGGCGCGGGTCGAGGAGATGTACGCGCCGGAGATCTTCGGGCGCACGGGGACGAGCGTCATCGAGGTCAGGAAGTAGGGGCTCGGGACTCGGTACTCGGCGTCAGGATAATGCTTGGTGATTGGGGCGACAGGACAGCGATGGCTGCGAAAGAAATCGGGCGCGGAAGGACACCGAGTCGGTTCAGCTGTCGGCAGCACGGCCGCGCGGGTCCTGTCACCCGGCAGCCCACCGGTCCGCGTCCGCTGTCATGGGGCTCACCGGTAACGCGCACGCGGCACCGGCGGGCGCCCGCCGGATGCCACCCGCTAAGGTGCTGCCGACAGCTGGCCCAACGCGGCACGATGACCGCTTTCGCGGTCAGCCGCACGTGACGCCATGGGATCGGTGATGCTGAAGAAGCTCTGGCGTCTCGTTCGGCGCAACCCTGGCCGCACACTTGCCGCAGTCGTGGCGACGTGTGTGGTGGGGGCGGCGCTCTGGGTCCGGCTCGGGACGATCGCGCCGGAGCTGCTCGACATCTCCGATGGGACCTCCACGGTCGTCGTCGATCGCCAGGGCGTGCCGCTCTACGAGGCGCTGTCGGGCGACGGCACGCGCAGCCTGCGGCTGGAGGCGGCGACGATGCCGGCGATCCTCGCGGCGGCAACGCTGGCGGCGGAGGACCGGCGCTTCTATTCGCATTCGGGCATCGACCCCGTGGCGCTCGTGCGCGCGATGAAGCGCAACCTCGTCGAGCATGCCATCGTCGAGGGCGGCTCGACGATCACCCAGCAGACCGCCAAGCTGCTGATCGCACGGCGATCGGGAGGCCAGGCGCGCGGGCTGATCGGGAAAATGCGTGAGGCGGTTCTCGCGGAGCGCCTGGAGCATCGGTTCACCAAGCGACAGATCCTGGCGCTCTATCTGAATCTGGCCGCGTACGGGAATCAGATCGTCGGCGCCGGCCGGGCGAGCTACGCCTACTTCGGCCACGACGCCTCGATGTTGACCGCAGCGCAGGCGGCGTTCCTGGCCGGGCTGCCGCAGCGGCCGTCCACCTTCAACCCGTATCGCGGCACGGCGTCAGCGCTGGCCCGGCAGCGCCAGGTGTTGCGGCGGATGCAGGCGAGCGGCGCTATTTCGGCGGACCAGGCCCGCGAGGCTGCCGACGAGCAGCTGGCCTTGACCCGCGCGTCGGCGCCGTTCGCGGCGCGGCACTTCGTCGAACGAGTCCTCGCCGCGTCAGGTGGCCAGCGCGCCGGACGCATCGAGACGACGCTCGACGCCGGGCTGCAGGCGGAGATCGCCGGCATCATCAACAGCCATCGCGAGGTGCTGGAGGCGCATCATGCCGCCAACGTCGCCATCGCCGTGCTCGACAACGCCACCGGTGAATGGCGGGCCTGGGAAGGATCGGGCGACTACTTCGACAGCGCGCACGGCGGCGCGATCGATGGGGTGATCTCGCCGCGCCAGCCCGGTTCCGCGCTGAAGCCGTTCACCTACGCACTGGCGTTCGAGGGTGACGTGACCCCGGCGACCGTGCTCGCCGATATCCCGTCACACTTCGCGACCGCGGAAGCCGGCGTCCTCTACAGCCCGCGCAACTACGACGGCCGCTACCGCGGGCCGCTGCTTGCGCGGCGCGCGCTGGCCGGCTCGGAGAACGTGCCGGCGGTCGCCCTGGCCTCGCGGGTCGGCGTGCCGAGCGTGCTGCGGTTCCTGCTGCGCGCCGGGTTCACCACCTTCGACCGCAACGCCGCCTACTACGGCCTGGGGGTGACGCTCGGGAACGCCGAGGTGCGGCTCGACGAGCTGATCGCCGGCTACGCCGCGTTCGCCCGCGGCGGCGAGTGGATCCCGCCGACCTGGCGGCTGCACGACGATCCCGCGGGCAGGGAACGGCGCCGGCTGGTGTCGCCGCGCACCGCGTATTGGATCGGCGACATCCTCTCCGACCCCGAGGCGCGCGAGTTCATCTTCGGCCGCGGCGGCAGCCTCGAGTTCCCGTTTCCGGTCGCAGTGAAGACCGGCACCTCGCAGGCGTATCACGACAACTGGACAGTTGGGTACACGCGGGACGTCACCGTCGGCGTGTGGGTCGGCAATTTCGACCGCTCGCCGCTGCGCGGGTCGTCCGGCGTGACCGGCGCCGGTCCCATCTTCCACGCGGTGATGCTGGCCGCCCAGCGCCGCGCCGGCGGCACCAGCAACGGCTTCGCCGATGCGGCGCTAGCGGACCCACCCGATGGCCTCGTCGATCGCGAGATCTGTGTGCTGTCCGGGATGCCGGCGAACCCATGGTGCCCGTCGAAGCGCCACGAGCACGTTCCGGCGGAAGCGGACACCGCGCCGTGCAGCTGGCATCACCAGGCGGAGCAGGGGCTGATCACGGAATGGCCGCCGGAGTATCGCGATTGGGCTCGAGCCGCGGGTCTCGCCTCCCCCAGCGTGGCCACAGCGGCGGCGATCGTCGTCCGACACGCGACGTCCGCGTCCGCCAGCCGCCCCGCCCTCGCCATCGCCAGCCCGCCGAGCGGCGCGACCTACCTGATCGATCCCACACTGCGCCGGGACTTCCAAACGCTACCGCTGCGCGCCGTCACCGACCGACCGGGCCGGCTCGAATGGCACGTCGACGGCCGCGCACTCGGGGTCGCCTCGTCCGAGTCGGCTCTGGCGTGGCCGCTGGCTCCGGGGATCCACGAGATCCTCGTGACGGACACGTCCGGGAGAACGGCATCCACTCGAGTAACGGTGAGATGACGACGCAGCCCTGGGGCGTACCTCATCAGTAGGCCGCCGCTCGCAGTGTAAGACGACGGCCCGGCCGCGGTTCGTCCATTCCGGCATGCCCGATCGGGCGCTGTCGGTGTCAAACTGTCTCAGAAGCGAATGCGTCTGCCGTTGTGGGTCGTGCCGGTCGCGAAACTGGTGATCACCGCGCTCGCCGTGACGGGGATCTATTTCGGGCGCCAGGTGTTCGAACCGGTGGTCCTGCCTGACGTGAACCCCGCGGTCAGCGTGCGGTCGCACTGCCCGCCTCCCGAAGATCGCGGCTTCTATTTCTGGTTCGATACCTTCGCCGGTCGCACCGCCGGCGCCGACGCGTGGGCCGCCCAGCTCGCGTTGGCGGGTGAACGGTCATTGTCTTGCGGACCGTCGCTCGCAGCTGAGACGCTGCGGCTCACGTTGATTCCGGCCGGCCACCCGACGATTGTGGTCCGGCTCGACAGATGGCAAGGCGGCGCGAGCGCGGTCGTCATCGAAGTGCCGACCTTGTCGGCGGACGTGGCGGACCGCTCAGCGTTGAGACCATCGCTGCGTTTGGATCGGCAGCTCCGCGACGAGGAGTTCGTGGATCTTGGCGCCGCGCTCGATCGCGCAGGCGCGTGGAGTCCTGCCAGCCTGACGGGTGCCGACAACAACGGCTCGCACTGGATTCTCGAGCGGCGGCGCGGGGCCGCCTTCAACGCCGTCCATCGCTTCTCGCCCGGCCCTGGATCCTTCCGCGACGCGTGCCTGCTGTTCCTCAAGGCCGCGGACCTGCGGATTCCGGCCGCTGAACTCGACTGACGTCCCCATCGCTCAGCGGATCGTGAACTTCTGGACCCGCCAGTTGGACAGCTCGCCGATGTACAGCGTGTTGGCCACGCGGCAATCGATCGCGTTGACGAGGCCGAGCTCCTTCACCTGTTTCCCCGCCGACCCGATCGTACCGATAACCGTCCCGTCCAACTCCATCTTGTAGATCGCCGCATCGTCCATGCCGTAAGCGTCGCCGGTGTGCGAACTATAGAGATATGGGTGCGGGCCGGGAGAGATGCACAACGCCGTGGGCACGCCGATGTTGCCGATCGTGGCTTTGACGGTGCCGCCGTTGTCGAACACCTGAATGCGCTTGTTGCCGGGATCGGCGACGTAGACGTTGCCCTGGCCGTCGACGGCAATCGAGTGCGGCAGGGCGAACTGTCCCGGCTCACTGCCCCGTGATCCCCAGGACGTGAGGAATCGTCCATCGCGATCGAACTTGGCGATCCGCGTGTCGGGCCCGTGGCCGTCGGCGACGAAGATGTTGTCCTCGGCGTCCCAGGCGACATCGCTGGGCCGCGTGAATTGATCGCCCGCCGCACCCGCGCCGGGTGTGCCGCCGCCGCGTCCTCCCGTGGCGACCGCCGCACCCGCAGCCTGAGGCGTGCGGATGGTAATCGCCTCGGGCTTGCGGCCGAGGATCAGGAGCACCCGCCCCTCCGGACTGAACTTCACGACCTGGTTGGATCCCTCGTCGACGATCCACACGTTGTCGTGCGCGTCGACGCGGACACTGTGCGCCACCAGCAGCGCATAGGCACCCTGGCCGATCTCGCGCGTGTAGGCGCCGCGCGCGTCGAACACCAGCAGCCGCGAGCCGCCGTGCGAGAACAGCCGCGAGTTGCCCAGACCCACCGTCGGATTGCCGGTCCGCGTGTAGACATACAGGCGTCCGCGCGAGTCGGTGGCCACGCCGGCGACTTCGCCGAGATGGATGTCCGCCGGCAGGTGCAGCAGGTTCGGTGTCGCGTCGAAGGCAATGGCCGGTACGGCCGCCTGACCGATCGGGCGCGCGGCGAGGATGGCGAGAATCGCGGTGGTGGCGAGCAGGATGCGGCGTGACATGGCAGCGCTACTTTCCGCTGACTGTCGCGAGGGCCGGCTTCAGCAGGATCTTCTGGACCCGCCACGCCGTGATCTCCGAGACCAGGAGCTCGTCCGGGTTGCGGCAATCGATCTCGTGCACCGTGCTGAACTCGCCGAGCCGCTTGCCGCCCTTGCCGAACTTACCGACGATCGTGCCGTCGAGCTCCAGCTTGTAGATCTCCCCGGTGATGTCGCGATACTGCGCCAGCCCGTTGTCCGGAAGGGAGTTCGACACGAACAGGTACTGGTGCGGCCCGGGGGAGATGCACACGGCCCAGGGATTGCCGACGGTGTCGTAGATCGCCTTGACGTTCAGGTCGTTGTCGAAGACTTGCACGCGGACGTTGCCGCGATCGCCAACGTAGACGTTGCCGGCGGCGTCGACGGCCATGGTGTGCGGCAGGTTCAACTGGCCGCGTGCGCTACCCCGCGAGCCCGCTTCCTTGACGAATCGGCCGTTCTTGTCGAACTTCACGACCCGCGAGTTGCCGTAACCATCAGTCACGAAGATGTTGCCCGCCGCGTCCCACCCCACGTCAGTCGGCCGGTTGAAGACGTAGGGTTCGGGCGCCGGCGCCGGAGCATTCGGCGGCGCGGCGACCAGTCCTTCCACGGCCTCGGGGCGGCGACCAAGCACCATCGCGACCCGGCCGTCCGGGCCGAACTTGATCACCATGTTGGTACCCTCGTCGACGGCCCAGATGTTGTCGGCCGCATCGACGCGCACGGCGTGAGCGAACTCGAAGCCGTACAAGCCCTGCCCGATCTCGCGCACGAACGCCCCGTTGCGATCGAACTCGAACAGCCGCGTATCGCCGCTGCGGGTGTAGACGAAGACGTGCCCTTTGGAATTGGTCGCGACGCCGATGCCCTCGCCGAGATACAGGTTCGGTGGCAGCTTCAGGAAGTTGGGCACCGACTCGAACGGGATGTCCGGAACGCCGGTCGCCTTCGCCTGCGTCTGCGCCCACGAGGGGCTTCCACAGGCGAGCAGACCGGCGGCGATAAGGGCCGGCAGAGCGCGAGCATGTTGAGTCCGGCGCATAGGGTGTTCGTCTCCTGCCCGGCGCATCAGCAGCAGCCGGCTTGAAGGGGCCTCCGCCTGGCCAGGCACCGTGGTGCCGGGCCGCGCACAATCTATTACGATTACCGGTCCGAATGCAGCGAACGGTGAGGGGCCGCGCAACTGGCGGATTGCACGCAGGCAGGCCATCGCCCGGCGCCCTCATCCGCCCGACCTGAAGGTCGGGCCTACGGCGCTGCGATCGCGCCGGACTTGGCAGGTCGGTAACCTCGGCCTGGCGCGAGTTCGACGGACCTGAAGGTCGGACCTACGGCCGTGGGGGCTCGAGCGCCAGTCTGGAAGGCCGGTTCTCTGCCTGGCGCGAGTCGCGCGCCCGACCTAAAGGTCGGGCCTAAATCTGCGGGAACTCGTCGGCCTGAAGGTCGGCGTACGCTGGCGGGGCTGGAGCAAGGTCGGTCGTGCAGCCCGCGAAACTCGGGGCATCGTGCGATGGCGGGTGCGGCGGAGCAAATGCTGTAGGCCCGACCTTCAGGTCGGGCGTTACAACGCATAGATTCCGACCCCCAATGGCGGCCGGGCCGAACGTTTACAGGACATTCGTGACCTACGACCCACACGACGACGAGCCGGTGCCGGGCGCGCAGATGCGCGCGCTGCGCTGGAGCCTGCAGGGATTGGCGAAGGCCGGCTCCGGGCAGGCGCCGCTCTTTCCCGAGCAGGCGGTCTCGCCCGGCGAGCTCGCCACCAGCTTCGAGCAGGCGGCCGCGCTGGTGACGCACGGCGAGGCGGGCGACATCAGTGAGCACCAGCGGGCCGCACTCGAGGCGATCTCCGCGCGCTTCGAGACGCTGTCCCGCGACGAGACCGAGTTCGGCGTGGAGTTGTGGACCGAGGCCGCCGTCGCGAGCAGTGAGCAGTGGACTGAGGTCCGGCGGCTGGCGATGGACGCGCTGGACGCGTTCGGTTGGTCGACGAGCGACGAGATCCCCGGCGTGGAGCCACAAGCGGGCTGAACCGCCGCCTGGCGCTTACGCCGCCGGCGGCAGTGGCTCGCGGTCGAGCACCTCGCGCACCGTCCGCATCAACCGCTCGGCCGTGAACGGCTTGGCCAGGAACGTCGTGCCCGCCTGCGACAGGATGCTCTCGAGCGCGGGATCTTCGGGGTAGCCGGACATGAACACGACGCGCAGGCCCGGCCGCTTCTCGATCAGTGCGAGGAACAGCTCGGCGCCCGTGCCGCCCGGCATGACCATGTCGGTGACCAGCAGGTCCACGCCCCCTTCCAGCCGCTCGAACACCTGCGTCGCCTCGGCCGGCCGCGTGGCTTCGACCACGCTGTAGCCGCCGCGCTTCAGCAGCGTGCCCGCCAGCATCCGTACCGGCTCCTCGTCCTCCACCAGCAGCACGACCTCGTCGCCCCCATGCGGCTTGGGCTGCGGCGGCGCGACCGGGACCGGCGTACGTTCGGCCTGCTTGGAGGCCTGAGGCAGGAACACGGTGAAGGTGCTGCCAGACCCGAGCTGGCTCGAGACGACCACGTGTCCGCCGCTTTGGGTCACGATGCCGTAGACCGTGGAGAGGCCGAGGCCCGTACCCCGGTCCGGCGGCTTGGTGGTGAAGAACGGTTCGAACACCCGGGCGCGGACCTCCTCGCTCATGCCGGTGCCGGAATCCGACACGGCGATCGCGACGTACGGTCCGGCCTTGGCAGCCTCCGGGAGCGGCCCGTCGGCACCCGCGTCGACGAGCGAGGTTCGGAACTCGAGCACGCCGCCGGCCGGCATGGCGTCCTTGGCGTTGATCGCCAGGTTCATCAGGACCTGTTCGAGCTGCCCGCGATCAGCGGTGACGAGCAGACGCTCACGCGCGGACGGTACGCGCACCTCGATGTGCTCGCCGATCAACCGCTGCAGCATCTTCCCCAGCTGCCCGATCAGCTCGTTGACGTCGAAGGTGGACGTCTCCATCACCTGCCGCCGGCTGAACGCCAGCAGCTGCTTCGTCAGTTGGGCGGCCCGCTCGGCCGCTTTGATGATCTCGTCCACGTGGCCGTTGTGGCCCTCCGTCCCGCCCCCGGCGTCACCGGTGATGAACCGCGCGTAGCCGTGGATGACGGTGAGCAGGTTGTTGAAGTCGTGGGCCACCCCGCCGGCCAGCTGACCGATCACTTCCATCTTCTGCGACTGCCGGAACTGCGCCTCGAGCTGGCGGCGCTCGGTGAGGTCGCGCTTGATCGCGATGAAGTGGCTGATCGCGCCCGACGCGTCCCTGACCGGCGTGATGGTCTGCGCTTCGTGATAGCGCGTGCCGTCCTTGCGGCGGTTGATCATCTCGCCGCGCCACACGTCGCCCGCGGCGATCACCTTCCACAGCCCCTCGTAGAAGGCCGGATCGTGCGCGCCGGACTTGACCATGTCCCGGTGGTTCCGGCCGATCGCTTCGTCCCAGCCGTAGCCAGTCAGCGCGGTGAAGGCCGGGTTGACCCAGACGATCGATCCGGCTCGATCGGTGATGACCATCGCGTTGGCGGCGGCGTTGAGGGCTGCGTCGAGCAGGCGCCGTTCACTGACGAGCTCCCGATCGTGTTCGTCGCGCGCGCGCAGCACGCTTTCAGCAATGCGCCGGTCATCTGCCTGGCGCAGCGCCCGTGCGACCGCGTGGCGAAGCCGCGCCCCGCGCTCGTCGTCCAGCACGTCCCACGCGCCCGCCTCGAGCAGCGCCGCCACATCGTCGTCTTCGAGTGCTGGCGACAGCACGATGATCGGCAGTTGCGGGTGGACGGCGGACATCGCTGAGCAGAGCCGGACGAGCGTGGTCTCCAGCGAGTCCGCGAGGATCACGAGATCGGCGGACGGGAGTGCGGCGTCCAAGCCCGCTGTCGTGTTGATCGGCGTGATCGACGCTGCGGTCTGCGCCTGCGCCAACGCGTCACGAATGGCCACCTGCCGGCGCTCTCCCGCGCACACCAGGATGATGCTGACCGGACGAGTCATCGAGGGCTCCGCTGCAGATGCGCTACCAGCATGCGAGGGTCGCGAGCATGATGTTTTTTTGACGCTGACGCACGCGGTCGTGACCGACGCGTGCCGTGCCGCGGACGGTCGCGCCACACCGTGTGACCGGCCCGCCCGTGTGCGGAATCGGCTGTCGCCCGCGGGCGGCGGCAGCGAGTGCACCGAGGATAACGCGAGATCGGGTTCGCGCCGCGCGCGCGATCGCATACTGTCGAGACGTCGTAGAATTCAGCCGCGGAAGCGGGCACCGAGGAGGTCGGCATCATGCACGGCGGACGCGGCAATGGAACGGTGAGGGCGAGACTGCGGGTCCGGATGCTCGTCGCGCTCGGGTGCGGGGCGCTGGCAATCGCGTCGCTGACCGCGCAGCAGGCCGAGCGGCCTCGCGCATTCATCGATGGCACCGAGCCCGGCTGGCGCACTCTGGGCGGAGCGGACTTCGCCGGGGTCAACGGCGATCGCGACACCTGGGCCTGGTCCGACGACACGCTGCACTCGACCGGCAAGCCGATCGGCGTGCTCCGCACGCAGCACATCTTCGTGAACTTCGAGCTGATGATCGAGTGGCGGCATCTCGAGTCCGGCGGCAACTCCGGCGCCTTCGTCTGGGTTCCGAAGGCCGCGCTGACCGGGCTGAAGCCGGGCGTGCTGCCGGAGTGGGGCATCGAGATCCAGATGCTCGATCACGGCTTCGCCGAACAGTACGAGAAACGCACCGGCAAAAAGGGAGACTGGTTCACGACCAACGGCGACGTGTTCGCGGTCGGCAAGTCGGTCCTCAAGCCGTTTGCGCCCACGTCACCCAACGGCTCGCGCAGCTTTCCCCGGCGCAATCTGAGCAAGGGTGTCGGCGAGTGGAATCACTACTACGTCCGCGCCATTGACGGCCAGATCCGCCTGTGGGTCAACGGGGAGGAGGTCTCCGGCGGCAGCGGCGCGCAGCCGCGCAGCGGATACCTGTGCATGGAGGCTGAAGGCTCGCCGGTCGAGTTCCGCAACATCCGCGTGCGCGAGCTGCCGTAGTCTCGCGCCGCAGTAGACTGATGCGTATGAGCACCGCACCGGATCGCACCGAGGCCGCCGCCTATTACTTCACGTACATCGACAAGGCCGGCGAAGGAGAGATCATCGAAACCCTCGATCGGCAGCTCGGGTCCACGGTCGCGCTGCTCAAAGGGATCGGGGAAGAACAGTCACAGCGCAGCTATGCGCCGGGCAAGTGGTCGATTCGTGAGGTCGTCGGGCACGTAAACGACACCGAGCGGCTCTTCGCGTTCCGCGCGCTGTGGTTCGCCCGTGCGCTCGACGCAGCGCTCCCGAGCTTCGATCAGGACATCGCGATGGCCTCCGCTGGATCCGCCGCCGTGCCGCTCAGCCGCCACATCGAGGAGTTCGCCGCGGTGCGCGCCGCGACCGTGGCCCTGTTCCGCAACCTGCCGCCCGACGCCTGGGCGCGCCGCGGCACCGCCAGCGGGAATCCCTTCTCGGTCAACGCGCTCGCCTACATCTGCGCCGGCCATCTCGAGCATCACGTGCGGCTCCTGAAGGAGCGCTATCTGACGGCCGCGGTCTGAGGGACGTTGACGCATGCCGTCGTCGCGTCCGCGCCCGTCCGCCTCGTTCCGGAGCGCCCTGCGGCGGATCGATGCCGACGGCCGCGACGCATCCAGCGCCCTGACCTTGCCGCTCGTATGAGCTTCGCCATCGACACGGCGGGGCACGACGATGCGGGTGCGATCGCGGCGCTGCAGACGCGGGTCGCCGACGCCTTGACGAATCGGCACGGGCTTGGCCACTGGTCGGCCGCGGTGAGCCCACAGAGCGTCGCCCGGGCCATCCAATCCTCCATCGTCCTGGTCGGCCGCGAGCGCGGGTCGATCGTCGGCACGTTGCGGCTGGTCACGAAGAAGCCGTGGGCGATCGATCCCGCCTACTTCACTGTGGTGCGCCGGCCGATTTACCTGCTCAGCATGGCGGTGGACCCGGCCCGGCAACGGGGCGGGTTGGGAAGGCTGATGCTCGACGAAGCGGCAGCCGTGAGCCGGCGTCTGCCGGGAGACGCCATCCGGCTCGACGCCTACAATCATCCGGCGGGTGCGGGACCGTTCTACGCGAAGTGCGGATACCACGAGGTCGGGCACGCGGTCTACCGCGGCGTGCCGCTGTCGTACTACGAGTTGCTGCTCACATGACGCCGCATTCCAGCGATCTATCGCGTGCACGATGAGTTCGCCATCCGATCCCGTGACGATCCGTCCAGCGCACGCCGGCGATCGCGGCTTCGTGCTTGCCGCGACGGCGCGTCTCTCCGCGTTCGGGGTGCCGCCTGGCCGCAGCGCGCCGGAGATCGTCGACGGGGAGGCGCGGACGCTCCGGGCCTACTTCGATGCCGCGAGTCCACCCGAAACGCTCCTGATCGCCGAGACCGCTGGCGCGCCCAGCGGGTTCGTATTCCTCGAGGAGCACGAGGACTATTTCACCCTGGCCACGCACGGCCACATCGGGATCCTGATCGTCGCGGAGGCAGCCGAAGGGCGTGGTGTCGGTGCGGCCCTGCTGCACGCCGCTGAGGAGTGGGCGCGCTCGCGCGGGCATGCGACGCTGACCCTGAATGTCTTCGAGGGGAATCGCCGGGCCCGGACGCTGTACGAGCGATCCGGCTTCCGACCCGATACGATCAAGTATCGCAAGGCGCTGTAGGCGCCCCCTGGCCGCAACGCGCGGCGGCCGCGGATCACTGGAGGCTCAGTGAAAAGGCATCGTCCGCTCGCCTTCTGGCCGGTCCTTGTCGTGGCGGCGGTGCTGGCCGGCTGTAACGGCCAGGGGCTGTTCAACCGTCCCGCGCCGGCCGAGGACGTGGAGTTCGCGAAATCCTATCTGGCGCTGTTCGGCGCGCGGGCGTTCCCGGCGATCGAGATGGGGATGGATCCGGCGATCAGGGACGCGCAAACCCGCCAGCGGATCATGGTGCTGGCAAGCGTCATCCCACCCGGAGAACCGACCTCGGTGCAGCTCGCCGGCTCGCGATCGACCACCAGCGGCGGCGATTCGACCTCCTATCTCACATTCGAGTACCAGTATCCGGATCGCTGGGTCGTGGCCGACGTGATCGTCTTTCGACACAATCACGCCGCGGTGATCAAAGGGGTGCAGCTGCGCCCCTTGAAGGAGCCACTCGAGCGGCTCAACCGCTTCACGTTCGCCGGGAAAGGCGCCGCCCATGCTATTGCGCTGGTGGCCGCGCTGCTGGTGTTCGCGTTCGTAGTGTGGACGTTCGTCGAGGTGCTGCGCTCGCCGGCCCCGGCGCTGAAGTGGGCCTGGGCGATCTTCGTGCTGCTCGGAGTGGTCCGCTTCACCTTCAACTGGACCACCGGCGCGCTCAACATCTCGCCGCTCGGCCTGCAGTGGCTTGGGTCGATGTTCAGCAAGCCGTCAGCGTTCGACCCGCTGATCATCAGCACGTCGATCCCGATCGGGGCGATCGTCTATCTGTTCCAACGCCGCGACTGGCGGGAAGACGGGATCATTCCTCCACCGCCGTCGAGCGCCCCGCCGCCGTCGCTCGAACCACGGGTGTCGCCCGACCCGCCGCCGCCCTCCGAGCCGCCGGCCTGACGCGCGAGCGGGGCGTTTCAGTTGACGGGATGTAAGTGAGATGCTCCAGCTCCAGATCATCGACTCTCCGGTCGGCGCGCTGACGCTCGCGACGCGGAGCGATCGGCTGTGCCTGGTGCACTTCGGGGCCGATCGCCCGGCGGCGGAGACGATGCTTCGGCGCTGGTATCACGACGGATCGATCACCGAACCGTCCGGCCCGATGCCGGTCGCCGAGCGCCTCGCCTGTTATTTCGCCGGCGAGCCCGCCGCACTGGACGGCATCGACGTCGAGTTGAACGGGACGCCGTTCCAGCAGCGCGTGTGGCAGGCGTTGCGCGACGTAAGGGCCGGCCAGACCGCATCCTACGGCGACATCGCGCGCCGCATCGGTGCCCCCAACGCCGTGCGAGCCGTCGGCGCGGCCAACGGCGCCAACCCCGTCCCCATCGTCGTGCCGTGCCACCGGATCATCGGCAGCAGCGGCAGCTTGACGGGTTACGGTGGGGGGCTCGAGCGCAAACGGTGGTTACTGCGGCACGAGGGGGCCCAGCGGCTGTTCTAGGCGATGGCGGGCACGGCACTTGGTTCTACGGGTGCTCAGGGTTCTGGGGTTCTCAAGGTGCTCGTTCTACCGGTGCGACTGGTTCCACGCGGTTCGTCGATCGCTACAGTGAACCCTGTAGGACCTGTGGAACCCCGTGGAACAAGCACCCTGAGAACCCCAGAACCCTGAGCACCCGGTAGAACCCGCACGGTTCGCGTGCCCGAGTTAGACACCCCGCGCGCCACCTCAGACGGTGCTCACCGTCCACTCCGAACCGCGTCGTAAACGAGTTTCGACACCCGCGCTCCCGTGACGAGCGCATCGTTGTCGATCGTCCAGCGCAAGTCCTCGACCTGCCGCGCGTAGATCGCCAACACGTACTTCAGGCCGTTCGGGCCGGTCACGATGGCCGCGTCGGCGCGTACCTGACCTTTCAGGCCACGAGCCCCGGGCTGCTTCTCCTCGTCGGTGCCGGTCTTGTTGCCGACCTCGACGCCCTCCGCCGTCAGGAGACGCGGAATCATCGCGCGATCCTGCTGGCGCCGGAGCGTTGCCAGCATGGCGTCCGAGGCATCGTTGTTTACGGCGCGCCCGGTGGCGATGAGCGCCATCAGCTTCGCCATGTCGCGCGGTGTGGTCATGCCGAGGCCGAACTCGCGCTCGAGATCCGGGAGCACGTCCGGCCGGCCATCGCGAAACGTCGGGCGGAAGAGGCGCGTGCTGGTCAGCCCGTAGGTGTCGAGGCGGGCATTGACGCTGGCGGTGCCGAGCCTGGCGATCAGCAGGTTGGTCGCGGTGTTGTCGCTCACCGCGATCATCAGCCGCACGGCGTCCCCGACGGTGAGCGTCAAGCCGTCGTGCAGATCGCGGAGCACGCCGGATCCGCCGACCGCGTCGGAGCTGTGGAACGTCAACGGCGTGTCGAACGACAGGCGTCCTTCGGCGGCCTGGTGATACGCCTCGAGCATCACCGCCGTCTTGATCGTGCTGGCGGTGGGGAAGCGAAGGTCGGCGTTCACCGCGACGATCTGGCGCGGCGCGCCGGCGGACAGATCGATGGCGGCGACACCAAGGACGCCTTTGAACGTCCGCACAATCGCCTGGATCTCGTCGTCTAGTCGATCGGACATGGTGGTGGCGGGCCTTGGCGCAAGTAGCGGAACAGCGAACAGGAGCAGGAGGAGCGGAGCCGATCTCACGGTGGCGCCACTATAGCCATCGGACAACATGGATTCGCTTCAAATAAGTCGATTGGCATGAAATGATCAGCTTGCGTGCGAAAAAAGGTTGGCGCATACTCGGCGCTGCAACCCTGTGCCAAACGGGACCTTACGGAGCTGATGACCGAAACCACCACGCTCGGGACCGACCTGCGTCGCGAACGCGAACGACGCGGTCTGGCACTCAGAACCATCTCCGAGAATACGAAGGTATCCGTCGCTCTGCTCGAAGGGCTCGAGGCCGACGACATCTCGCGCTGGCCCGGAGGCATCTTCCGGCGGGCGTTTGTCCGCGCCTACGCGCAGTGCGTGGGGCTGGATGCCGACGAAGTGTTCCGCCGATTCGAGCGACAGTTCCCTGTCGACGGCGCGGATCCGGTCGAGCCCACGGAAGCGCTGGCCGCCGCTGCCTGCCGCCCCACCATGGTGCGGCAATTCCCGCAGCCCCAGCCACCACGGGCGGTCGCGCTTGGCCCGCGGGCCCGCGCGCTCGGTACCGCCGCCGATCTGACCGTCGCCGCGGTGCTCGCCTTTGGATCCGCTGCCGCCGGTTCCCGGCTCCTCTGGCCCGTCCTGCTGATCGCCTGTTACTACGCCATCGGTGTCCTGGTCACCGGGACAAGTCCCATGGTTGCCCTGCTTGGCGAGGGCCTGGAATCGGCGAAGTCCAAGCCGCAGCCGATTCCGGCCCCCCTGCCGGAGGTCGCCGCCCCGGCGGTCATCGAGGCGAACGAGCCGGCCCCCGCACGGTCGGTTCCGCGATCCGCGCGTATCGCCGCCGAACGCCCGGTGCATCAGCGCCGCGGCATGCAGGCTCCCGTCTAACTCCCAGGTTCAGGCTTCGTCGCCCTTGGATGCGCCCGTTCCTGCCCTCTCAGGGCGGAACAGGCTCGTCCATGCGCGTGGTGCCTCCTTTGCATCTCGGCTGATCAGGAGGGTGCAGCATGGGAATTCTGGCGTGGATTCTGTTCGGGTTGGTGGTCGGCTTCATTGCCAAGCTCTTGACGCCCGGGCGCGATCCCGGCGGCTTCATCGTGACGATGCTCCTGGGCATCGCCGGTGCCCTGGTTGGCGGCTTCATCGGCCGGGCAATGGGGTTTTATGGCCCGAATGAGAGCGCCGGGTGGCTCATGTCCATCCTGGGTGCGGTCATCCTGCTGCTGCTCTACCGGGTGGCAACCCGGCGGAGAGCCTGAAGACTGTCTATCCCCGGGCACGCGCAGCCACCTGGCGCCGCGTGTCCCGGGGACCCGCTCGCCGTCCGTAACACAGGACGTGTCCGTCTCCATCGCTGCTACCATCGGATAGGTGCCTGCCTGCGGATCGCCGCCTTTTATAGAGTTCAGGAGAGCGTCATGAGGGCTTGGTTACGTACCGGATGTGTCGCTGCGCTCGCCATGGTCGCCGTGACCGGACTGGCGCATGCCCAGACGGTTGACGAGATCGTTGCGAAGAATCTGAAGGCCCGTGGCGGGGTCGAGAAGCTGAAGGCGATGACCTCGGCCAAGATCACCGGCGACGTCGATCAGCGCGGGATGAAGATTCACATCGTCACCTGGGCGAAGCGGCCGAACTACATGCGCCGCGAGATGGACGCCACTCCGCCGCCGCCGACGCCCGGCCGCGCCAGCATCCCGGGCACGACCGGCCCGATCAAGGCGGTCGTCGCCTCGGACGGCACGCACGTGTGGATGATCAATCCGATGATGGGTGGGGGCGCCCAGGAGATCACCGGGGCGCAGGCCGACGCGGCGAAGGCGGACGCCGATTTCGATAGCGTGCTCCTCGACTACAAAGCCAAGGGAACCACCATCGAACTGATCGGGACCGAGCCGATCGACGGCAAGCCCGCCTACCATCTCAAGATCACCAAGAAGAGCGGACTGGTCCAGCACTACTACCTGGATGTCGAATCCGGGCTCGAGGTCCGCACCGCGTCCGACATCGTGCAGGACGGGAACAAGACGACGATGACGACCGACCTGTCGAACTATCGGATGGTCGACGGTCTGATCATGCCCTTCACGATGAAACAGTCGCTGAACGGGACGCCGGTGGCGGAGATCACCATCTCGAAGTGGGAGGTCAACATCCCGGTGGACGACGACCTGTTCAAGATGCCGGGGAAGAGCTGACACAGGCTCGGACCCGCGCCAGCAGCTCGCTGCTCGAGAACGGCCGGACGAGCACGTCCGCCGACTCGGGCGCCAGCCCCGGACGCGCGACGTAGAGCGTGCGCATCTGCGGGAAGTAGCGGCGCAGGCGGGTCGAGAGGGCCCGGCCCGACCCCTCCGGCATCGACAGCTCGGTCAGCAGCAGGTCGGCACGGTGGCCCTCCAGGCATTCGAGCAGCGCGTGTCCGGAGTGGCTGGCGGCGGTGACGTCGAAGCCCTCCGCCGGCAGCGTTTCGCGGCACGCCCGCGCCAGCGCTTCATCCTCCGTCACGACGAGCACCGCCCGACGCCGAGCGGCCGGCGGTACCGTACCCGACGACGGGTCAATGGAAACAATCTGGTTCGACATAGGGGATATGGCCGAGCCAGATGGAGCAAAGGCAGTGCCGGGGTAAAACGAGCTGTTTTCGGCGGGTCTCTCGCGGCGCGGACGTCCGCGAGGTGACGGAAACCGGCCGAAGATCACGGATTCGGCCGGGAACCGGTGGACCGCAGACAGACCGTAAGCTACATCCCCCGCCCGAGCCTCTCCTGCAACTTCTCCCGATATCCGCGGCTCAGGGTCAGACGCGTGCCGGTGCGGAGCACCACGGCGTACTCACCATTCAGCCACGGCTGCATCTCCTGGATCCGCTCCATGTTGACGATCCGGGAGCGGTGGATGCGGAAGAACTTCTCCGGGTCGAGCCGTCCTTCGATCGCGTTCATGGTTTCGCGCAGCAGGTGTGATGTCGGCCCGACATGCAGGCGGACGTAGTTGCCGGCCGCCTCGATCCAGTCGATTTCGTCCATCCGCAGGAAGAACAGCCGGCCGGCCGACTTGACGACGAGGCGGTCGGTGCGCGGCTGATCGCGGCGCAGATCCTTGACCAGGGCCAGCAGCCGCCGCCCGAGATCGCCCGTCTCGTCGCGTTCGATCTGCTTGCGGGCGCGCTGCAGTGCTTCCGAGAATCGCTCGCGGTCGAAGGGCTTCAGGATGTAGTCGAGGGCGCGAACCTGGAAGGCCTTGAGCGCGTGCTGGTCGTAGGCGGTGACGAAGATGACCAGCGGCATCCGCTCCGGACCGACCGCCTCGATCACCTCGAACCCGTTCATCTGCGGCATCTGGACGTCGAGGAACATCAGGTCGGGCGCGTGGTCCTGGACCGCCATCACCGCTTCCTCACCGTCGCGGCACTGCGCCACCACCTCGATGTCCGGTTCCAGTGCCAGGAGCGTAGCCAGCCGCTCGCGCGCGAGCGGTTCGTCGTCGACGATCAGGGTCTTGATTTTTTTCATCGTCAGTATCCCGTCATGCTGCCGGTGATGGTGGTCGGCGCGTCGGGCCCGTTGACGCGCCAGGGCCGCGAGGTGGACGAAGATGCCTGGCCGGCCGCCTGGTCCGGCGTCGCCGAACGATCGATCCGCCAGGGGAATGAGACGACAACCGCGAGTCCGGGGTTCAGGCGGTGGAACTCGAAGCGGAAATCGGCGCCGAACAGGCGCAGCAGCCGTTCGCGCGTGCTCGACACGCCAATCCCCGAGTGGATCGATTGGTAGGCTTCCTGCGACAGGCCGACCCCGTCGTCGCGGACCTCCATCCAGAGCTTGTCGCCGTCGCGGCGGGCCGTGATCTGGATGCGCCCGGGGCCGGATTTCCTGGCCACGCCGTGCTTGATCGCGTTCTCGACCAGCGGCTGCAGGATCAGCGTTGGCACTTTGACGTCGAGCGTCTCGGTCTGCACGTCGAAGTGGACGGTGAGGCGGTCAGTGAAGCGGGTCTGCTCGATGTTCAGATACTTCGTCAGGAACTCCAGCTCCGCATTCAGGGTGATCTCCTGACGCTCGAGGTTCTCGAGTGTCATCCGGAGCAGGTCGCTCAGGTGCATCAACGTCCGGTCGGCGGCCTCGACGTCCTTGTGCATCAGCGTCGAAATCGCGTGCAGCGTGTTGAACAGGAAGTGCGGGTGGAGTTGCTGCTGAAGGGCGGCGATCTGCGCCTCGGCCAGCCGCGCCTCGAGTTGCGCCGTCCGTGCAGCCCGATCGCTCGATTCCCGGTAGTACAAGACGGCCTGGCTCAGCCCGACGATGGCCCAGTAGGTGATCATTTCCCAGCCGAAGCTCTGGATCATCGACTGCTGGACCGACTCCGCGAAGGCGAACGGCTTGCCCGCGAGCGCCGCCAGCCAGAGCTGCACGCTGTTCATGGTCACGATGTGCGCGAACGCGAACAGCAGGACGCACGGGATATGGACGAGGAAGGCCAGCCAGAGGCCGCGGCGCTCGAAGCGGAAATGCTGCGAGATCCAGACGATCAGCGGCGTGAAGAGTGCCCAGATGTACCAGTAGCTGATGTTGAGAACGACGAGGGAGCGCCAGTATTCGACCGGGCGGCCGAGCGCGAGGGCGAACGGCCAGGCCAGCGCCGAGGAGATCAGGCCGAGCGCAGTCGCCACGAGCAGGATCACCCGCCACGGCAGGCCGTAGCGGTGATGAGTCCGCAGCGGCAGGTCCGTGCCGGCGTCGGCGTGGTCGCGGGTGGCGGACGGCGGTCGCATTGTCTGTCTCACGCCACGCACTTCGGCCCATGCCGAGATGTCGGCGCTCACCGTTAGACGTAAGAAAACAAGGTTTCGGCTGCAAGATTGTGCGTTTGGGCCCGGGAAGTATCAGGGTCCTCCCCGCGGCGGATCGCCCGCGCGGCGAGTCCGCGGCGCCAGCGCGCGGCTCGTCAGAGTGACGAGCATGTTCGTCACGGATTGGCGTCGACTCGTCCCTCGAAGGCAAATTTTCCGCCAGCCGCATAGATGCGCACGTGGGAAGCTGCCTTATCATGATCGCGTGAGCACATCGACTACGCGGGGGCACCGCAACTGGCAGGCCGGTGAGGTTTTCTCCGCCGCCGACGCGACCGACCTCTATGAGGTGCATCGCTGGGGCAAGGGCTATTTCTCCATCTCCACGGCCGGCCATGTGCTCGTGCACCCGACCAAGGATCCGGCCCGCGCCATCGACCTGAAGCAGCTGACCGATCACCTCGTCCTGCGCGGGATCCAGCTGCCCGTGCTCATCAGGTTCCGCGACATCCTCCGCCATCGCGTCGGCGACATCGCGAACGCCTTCCATACCGCGATTGCGCAGCATCAGTACGAAGGCAAGTACGTCTGCGTCTACCCGATTAAGGTCAATCAGCAGCGGCAGGTCGTCGAAGAAGTGCTCGATTTCGGACGGGAGTACGGGTTCGGCCTCGAGGCTGGCTCGAAGCCCGAGCTGATGGCGGTCGCCGCGCAGGCGTACAACGACACGCCGATCATCTGCAACGGCTTCAAGGACGCCGAGTTCATCGAGATGGCGATGCTGGCCCACAAGATCGGGCGCAACGTCATTCCGGTCGTCGAGAAGTACACCGAGCTGGGGTTGATCCTTCAGTACGCGAAGAAGGTCGGGGTCCGGCCGCAGATCGGGATGCGCGTCAAGCTGGCCGCCCGCGGCGGGGGGCGCTGGCAGGGCTCAGGCGGTTACCGCTCGAAGTTCGGCTTGACCGTCGCGGAAGTGCTGCGCGGCCTCGAGGAGCTCCGCGCGCTCGGGATGCAGGACTGCTTCAAGCTCCTGCACTTCCATCTCGGCAGCCAGATTCCGAATATCCGGATCGTCAAGGGCGCGCTGAACGAGGCGGCTCGGGTGTACGCCGAACTGGTGAAGGCTGGCGCGGGCCTCGAGTACCTCGATGTGGGCGGCGGCCTGGGCGTCGATTACGACGGCTCGCAGACCAACTTCGAGTCGAGCGTCAACTACACCCTCGAGGAGTACGCCAACGACGTCGTCTATCACATCCAGACGGTGTGCGACGACGCCGGGGTGAAGCACCCGACGATCGTGTCCGAGAGCGGGCGCGCGATCGTCGCGTATCACAGCGTGTTGATCTTCAACGTCCTTGGTGTATCCGCTTTCGGTGAGGAGAAGATCCCCGAAACCATCACGCCGGAGGAAGCCGAGCAGCCGGTCATCGACCTGCACGAGACGTTCACCAACCTGTCCAGCCGCAACGCGCTCGAGAGCTATCACGACGCGCAGCAGGCGCTCGACATGGCGCTGAACCTGTTCAGCGGCGGTTATCTGCCCCTCGAGCAGCGCTGTCAGGCGGAGAATCTGTACTTCGCCATCCTCGCCAAGCTGCGCAAGCTGGTGGCCTCGATGGACGACGTCCCCGAGGATCTCCAGGGTCTCGACGACACGATGGCCGAGACCTACTTCTGCAACTTCTCGCTGTTCCAGTCCTGCCCGGACAGCTGGGCGATCAAGCAGCTGTTCCCGGTCATGCCGATTCATCGGCTGAACACCGTGCCGACGCACCACGCCGTGCTCGGCGACATCACCTGCGACTCGGATGGCAAGATCGATCAGTTCATCGATCGGCGCGACGTCAAGCGGACGCTCGCGCTGCACACGGTCAACGGCGATCCGTACTACCTCGGGGTGTTCCTGGTCGGCGCCTACCAGGAGATTCTCGGCGACCTTCACAACCTCTTCGGTGACACGCATGCCGTGCACGTCAGCCTGGACGAACAGGGCAACGTCGTGCTCGACGCAGTGATCAAAGGGGATACGGTGAAGGAGGTGCTCGACTACGTCGAGTTCGACGCTGAGACGCTGGTCCGCAAGCTGCGCTCCGACGTCGAGCTCGCCGTCCGCGAAGGACGTATCAGCTACGCCGAGTCCGGCCGCCTCCTCGAGTTCTACGAAGAAGGCCTGGCCGGGTATACGTATCTCGAGGACCCAAAGGAGAGATAGGGACGGCGTTCGGGCACCGGCGTTCGGCGGTCGCGGAATTCACCGAGTGGTCCGTGCCGAACCACCGGCCCTAGTCTCCACGATCGCCGATCGCCGCTCCCCGACCGCCGAGGCGCTACTGCACCACCGGCGAGCAGTACTGGTTGAACGCTTCCTTCAGTTGCCCCGCGATTGCCGGTGCGTCCTGGCCTTCGATCTGCCAGCGCTCCATCATCCACACCAGCTTGCCGTCGCGGAACAGGCCAATCGCGGGCGACGAGGGGGGATACGGCGCCAGGTGCTCGCGGGCGCGGGCAGTGGCGTCGATGTCGGCGCCGGCAAAGACGGTGGCCAGCGTATCCGGCACGTTCTTGTTCCGGAGCGCCAGCGCGATCCCAGGCCGGGCCCGGCCGGCCGCGCAGCCGCACACCGAGTTCACCACCAGCAGCGTCGTCCCCGGCGTCTTCAACTGCTCGTCCACCGCACCGGCACTCTTGAGCTCCTTCGCGCCGAGCGCCACCAGCTCTCCCCGCATCGGGGCAATCAACATTTCGTTATAGGGCATATCAAAGTCCTCGCTTGTTAAGTATCAGCTGACAGCTTCCAGCTGCTGCCTTGGTTCTTGGGTTACAAGTCGGCGCCGATCCGTCGCGCGCGCGGCGCCACCGCTGCCGCGTCTGAGCACTGCCATCGCAACCACCCGTTCCGAGCGGGAAGCTGGAAGCGGGAAGCGCTACCGCTTCATCATCCCATCCCGCTTGGCCTTGAACTCGTTGCCGGCGCGCCATTCGGGATACTTGTCCGCGTTCGCCACCCGATACCCCACCGCAAACAGCAGCTCCGCATCGTCGGCCGCGCCGGTGAGATCCCAATCCCGCTTCACCTCGTCGGATGGGGCGTGGTAATCGTGTTCCGTGTACTCGTCGCGCTTCTGCTTGCCGTACTCCGCCGGCTTGCCGATGAACTCGATCCCGGCGTCAGGGTCGAGCGCGGGGACTCCCTGCTTGGCGAAGTTGAAGTGATCCGAGCGGTAGTAGAAGCCCTTCTCCGGCTCGGGATCGCCACGCAGCGTGCGCTGCTGCTCGGCGGCGGCGGCCTTGATGTAATCGTCCAGCTCTGACGCGCCCAGGCCGATGATCGTGAGATCTTTGGTCCGGCCCCACTGGTTGACGCCGTCGATGTTGATGTTCGCGAGCGTCTTGTCGAGCGGATAGATCGGGTTGGTCGCGTAGTACTGGGACCCGAGCAGCCCCTGCTCCTCCGCGGTGACCATCAGGAACAGGATCGAACGCTTCGGCGCAGGCTGCACCTGCGTGAACGCGCGGGCAATCTCCAGCACGGTGGCCACGCCCGAGGCGTTGTCGAGGGCGCCGTTGTAGATCTTGTCCCCCTTCACGGGCGTGCCGATGCCGAAGTGATCCCAGTGCGCCGAGTAGACGACGTACTCGTCCTTGTGCGCGGGATCGCTGCCTTCCAGCTTGGCGACGACGTTGTGCGAGTCGATCGTGCGGAGCGTGTTCTTGATCCCGAGTGACGCGGTGAGCCCGAGCGGCACCGGCTTGAACTCCCGGGTGGCCGCCTGCTTCTTGAGCGCGTCGAAGTCCTGGCCGGCCATCTTGAAGATCGTGCGCGCCGCGTCGAGCGTGACCCAGCCTTCGATTGCCGCCCGGCCCGCATTCTTGTCGGGGGTGACGAGGTCGAACTTCTCGTTCAGATTTCCCTGGACCACCGAGAACGGATATCCGGCCGGGCCTTCCTCGTGGACGATCAGCACGCCGGCCGCACCCTTGCGCGCGCCTTCCTCGAACTTGTACGTCCACCGGCCGTAGTACGTCATCGCGTCGCCGCCGAAGGTCTTCGGATCGAGCTTGCCCGGATTCGACGGATCCGGAACCGCCGGGTCGTTGACCAGCACGACGATGGTTTTGCCTTTGACGTCGACGCCCTTGAAGTCGTCCCAGTTGAACTCCGGCGCCTCGACCCCGTAGCCGGCGAAGATCATCTCGGAGTTGGTGATCGAAGCGGTGTCTTCGACGTGTTTGGTCCAGGCGACCATCTCGTCGCGCCACTTGATGACCTGCTTCGTCCCCCCCTTGCTGATGGTCAGCGGGGTCGTCGGCGCGGCGGTGATGCCGACCAGCGGCACTTTCTGGATGTAGGTTCCGTCGGTGTTGCCCGGCTTCAGCCCGAGTTTCTTGAACTCGTCTTCGAGATAGTGAATCGCTTTTTCTTCGCCCGCCGTGCCAGGCGCCCGGCCCTGGAAATCGTCGGACGCCAGCACCTTGATGCGATCCAGAATCGGCTGCGGCTCGATCTTCGGCAGGTTCGCCACCGGGATCGGCGCGGCGGCGGGCGCGGCCGCCGGGGCCTGCTGACCAGCTTGAGCCGCGGCTTTCTCGCCTGATTGGCCGCATCCGGCGGCGAGGGTGGCGGCGAGCAGAGAGGCCGCGGCAATGATGCGACTGCGCATCCGACCATTCTATCGTCCAATCGCCGAAGCAGGCCGGAAGCTGTGAGGACGGGTGCCCCGGCCGATCTCCTCGGGATCCGCCCACGCTGAACCACACAAATGACCCGAACCGTCCTGTTCAGCTACGCCCATCCCGATGACGAGAGCTTCGCCGGGTCGGGGTTGGCGATGCAGTGTCTGGCCGACGGCGGGCGAGCGGTGCTGGTCACGGCGACCCTCGGCCAGCGCGGCAGGCTGGGCGATCCGCCAGTCTGCCGGCCCGAGGACGTCGAGCAATTCCGTGAGCGCGAGTTGCGCGAGGCCTGCCGGATCATCGGGATCGAGGACGTCCACCTGCTCGGCTACAAAGATCGCGAGCTGGCGGATGCGCCGGCGGACGCGATTCGCAAATCGCTGGTGACGTTGATCCGCCGGTACCAGCCGGACGTCGTGGTCAGCTTCGATCCGCACGGGCTGAACCTGCATCCCGACCACGTCGCGATCGCACGCTTCACAACTGACGCCGTTGCCGCCACGGCCGATCCGCGGTGGTTTCCAGCCGACGGCGCACCGCACGTCGTCGGCCGACTGTTGTGGACTCCGCCGCTGCCGCCGTGGCGCGTGACGCAGGTGGCGCGGGTCGAGGACGAACCAGGCGTCGATTTCGTGCTCGACGTGTCGGCGTGGGCCGACCGCCGCGCGGCGGCGCTGCGCGCGCACCGATCGCAGCACATCTCTATCGACAGGTGCTTCTTCAGCCAGGCGGACGTCAGCGAGATCCTGAAGATGGAAATTTACCGCCAAGGATGGGGGCCGCCACTGACGAGACGGCCCGAGCGGAACGTCTTCGCGGGGCTGTGACCCGGCCGCCCTGGCCGCGCCGGGTCGGATCGGCTACTCGGCGGCGGTCGGCGTCTCGACCCCGGTGCGGGATCCCAGCTCGCGATCCATGTCCAGGACAGACGCCATGTCGTTGCCGATCATCTGCAGCTTGCCGACGATCTCGCGGCCGGTCTTCTCTTCCTCCACCTGCTCGGTCAGGAACCATTGCAGCTCCGCGACCGCGGCGAAGGCCTTCTCCTGGAACGCGGTCTCGTAGAGCGCGTCGATCTGCCGGCTGACATCCTGCTCCTGCTTCAGCGCGCGTTCGAACACATCGAGCATCGACGAGAACGCCTGGCGCGGCTGTTCGAGCGGCTTGAGCACGACTTGCTGGTCGCGGGCGAGAATGAAGTCGAACAGCTTCATCGCATGCAGGTATTCTTCCTGGCTCTGGAGCCGCAGCCACCGCGCCGCGCCGGTGAACTTCTGCCGCTCGCACCAAGCCGACATCGCCAGGTACGAATACGAGGCGCTGAGTTCTGAGTTGATTTGCTCGTTGATCGCTTCGACGACTCGGATGTTCATGCCCGCGATTCTACTCCCGGCACCCTCTGCGCGAGGCGACTCGGGTGGGGAGTGCCCGCCTGCCGACCGTCTGGCGCTTCCAGGGATCAGGAACCTGGCGCGCCTGCCGCCGTAGTAAGCCTTTACCCGGGTGACCGCTGGCGGCGCCCCAACCAGATCCCGGCCTCGCACGTCATACGCGGAAGCGAAGGCCCTCGTTGCTGACGCGGCTCTCGGAGAGGACATCACTGATGCAGGGTTTCTGGCGGGACATTCGGTTCGCGGCGCGCGGCTTGCGGAAGTCGCCGGGATTCACGCTGGTCGTGCTGCTGACGTTGGCGCTGGGCATCGGCGCCAACACCGCGATTTTTTCCCTGATCGATCAGCTGCTGCTGCGGAGCCTTCCCGTGAAGAGCCCGTCTGAGCTGATCCTGCTGGACGGTCCCGGCCCCTACCAGGGCCGCACCTTCAACAATCAGACGTTCTCCTACCCGATGTACAAGGATTTCCGCGATGAGAACCAGGTGTTCGCCGGCCTGCTGGCGCGCTTTCCGACGTCCATGACCATGGCGTGGAAGGGGCAGTCCGATCGGGTGCAGGGCGACCTGGTCAGCGGGAACTACTTCGAGGTACTCGGCGTGCCGGCGGCGATCGGGCGGGTGTTCAACGCCTCGGACGACCAGGTCCCGGGCGCCCACCCTGTCGCGGTCCTCAGCTACGGGTTCTGGCAGCGGCGCTTTGCCGGCGACCCGTCGGTGCTCAATCAGACCATCACCGTCAACGGCCATCCGATGACCATCGTCGGCGTCAGTGCCGCGGGGTTCAGCGGCCTGCAGGTGGAGAGCGGCGCCGACATCATGGTGCCGATGATGATGAAGGCACAGATGACGCCGACGTGGAACGATCTGGACAACCGGCGCAGCCGCTGGGTCACCGTCGTCGGCCGGCTCAAGCCGGGGACGTCCGTCGAGCAGGCCGCGGTGCAGATGAACGTCATCTATCGACGCATCAACGAGCAGGAGGTCAAGGAGATCAAGACGTCGTCCAGCACCTTCGCCCAGCGTTTCGTGACCAAGCGGCTCGAGTTGCTGCCCGGCGCCCGCGGGCTGTCCGATCTGCGGCGGCGTTTCTCGACGCCGCTGGCGGTGCTGATGTCGATGGTGGGCGTGGTGCTGTTGATTGCCTGCGCGAACGTGGCCAACCTGATGCTGGCGCGGACTGCGGCGCGGCGGAAGGAGATGGTGCTGCGGCTGGCGCTCGGTTCCGGGCACGGACGGATCATCCGTCAGCAGTTGGCTGAGAGCCTGCTGCTCGCGGTCGGTGGCGCGCTGCTCGGGGTCCTGCTGGCATGGTGGACGGGGTCGTTGCTCCTGGCCGCGCTGCCTGGCGATCCGGCGACCCAGACGATGTCGGCGACGCCGGACCTTCGAGTCCTGATGTTCACGCTGGGGCTGGCGCTCCTGACGGCGCTCGTCTTCGGACTCGCGCCGGCGATCACTGCGGCGCGCGCGCCGGTCAACGCGACGCTCAAGGAGGAGGGCGGAAGTGTCATGGGCGGCGGGCGGCAGGCGCGCGTTCGCCGTGCGCTGGTCGTCGCGCAGGTCGCGCTGTCGATGGTGCTGCTGGCCGGGGCCGGCCTGTTCGCGCGCAGCCTGCACAACCTCACCACCCTCGACCCGGGCTTCAGGGTGGACAGCATCCTGACGTTCTCGCTCGACCCGACACTCAGCGGCTACACACACGAGCGGGCGACGACCTTGTTCAAGGAGTTGCAGGACGCGCTGGGCGGGGTGCCCGGAGTGCGGACCGTGTCGACGGCCGAGCTCGGGATGCTGACCGGCAACGACTGGTCGATGACGGTCAAGGTCGACGGCTATCAGCCGAAGGAAGACGAGAACATGAACCCGGGCGTCGACGGCATCGGACCGGGGTTCTTCTCGACCATCGGCGTCCCGCTCGTCTCTGGCCGCGAGTTCACCGACAAGGATGTCGCCGGCGCCCCGAAGGTCGCGATCCTCAACGAGACGATGGCGAAGTACTTTTTCGGGTCGTCCAACCCGATCGGCCGCCGCCTCGGCTTCGGCCGCGGCAACGCCACCGATATCGAGATCGTCGGTGTCGTCCGTGACGTCAGGAACCGTCAGCTGCGCGATGCGCCGATTCGATTCCTCTACATTCCCTACACGCAGGACGACTCGGTGACGCAGCTCACGTTCTACGTCCGGGCCGCCGGCGATCCGTCTGCTGCCGCCGTCGCGGTACGACAGGCAGTGCGGCGTCTCGATCCGAACCTGCCGATCGCGGACATGAAGACGATGGAGGCGCAGGTCGGGGAGTCGCTGTTCATCGAGCGGATGGTGGCGGTGCTGTCGGTCGCGTTCGGTGTGTTGGCCACCGTCCTGGCCGCCGTGGGTCTCTACGGCGTGATGGCTTATGCCGTCGCACGGCGCACGCGTGAGATCGGGATCCGGATGGCGCTGGGCGCGGAGCGTGGCCGCGTCCTGCGCATGGTGCTCAGGGAAGTGTTTCTGATGGCGTCGGGCGGCGTGGTGCTCGGCCTGATCGCCGCGTTCTTTGCGACCCGTCGGGTCCAGGCGCAGCTGTTCGGGCTCTCGCCTTCGGACCCGATGACGCTCGTCTCCGCGATGGCCGTCCTCCTCACCGTCGCCATGCTGGCCGGCTTCGGCCCGGCGCGGCGGGCGACGGCGATCGATCCGAACGTGGCGTTGAGGGGAGAGTAGGCGCTCTGCAGGTGCGCGCTCGCCGGGAGAGCCTTCCCCCATCTGCCCCCGCTGCCCTCCAGCCTCGGTTCGCATGGGGCATGACGATTTGAGGGGTCCACCGCCGCGGGCGGCTGGCTTGACACACATCTGGCGGTGAGCTCAAATCGCCGAACATCATTTCAGGAGTATGCCGATGCGGTTGCGTCCGTCGATTGTGGTCGGTCTCGTGGCGGCGGCTCTCGCGGCCGGCGCGGGCGGCGTGGTGCACACGGCCGCTCCGCAAGCGGCGAATGCCACAGACACGTCGCTTCCTCGCCTCGAGAACCAGACGTTCACGTTGAAGAATGGCTTGAAGGTCATCTTCTCGCAGGACAAGCGGCTGCCCATGGTGGCGGTAAATCTGTGGTACCACGTGGGCCCGGCCAACGAAACGCCTGGCCGGACCGGGTTTGCACACCTGTTCGAGCACATGATGTTTCAAGGCTCGAAGCACGTCGAATCCGACACGCACTTCAAGCTGCTCGAATCTGCCGGCGCCTCGGATATCAACGGCACCACGGACTTCGACCGCACCAACTATTTCGAGACCGTGCCGTCGAACGAGCTGGAGCTCGCGCTCTGGATCGAATCCGATCGTATGGGCTATCTCCTCGACGTGCTCGATCAGAAGGCGTTGTCGAATCAGATCGAGGTGGTCCGTAACGAGCGGCGGCAGAGCGTCGAGAATCAGCCGTACGGCGTCGCGCAAGAGGCGCTTTATCAGGCGCTCTACCCGAGTGGCCACCCGTACCATGCCGTTGTCATCGGATCGCATGCGGATCTTGCGGCGGCCGAGCTCGGTGACGTCCAGCAGTTCTTCAAGCAGTACTACACACCCAACAACGCCAGCCTGGCGATCGTCGGCGACTTCGACCCCGCGGCGGCGCGGGCGCTGGTCGAAAAGTACTTTGGCGGATTGAAGCGGGGTCCCGACGTTCCAAAGATCACCGCGACCACCCCGCCGATCACTGCCGAAAAGAAGCTGACCGTCACCGACACCGTGCAGCTCCCGAGGGTCTACATGTCGTGGCTCACACCGGCGATTTTCAAGCCTGGTGATGCCGAGGCGGACCTGACCGCGGACATCCTCGGTGGCGGGAAGTCCAGCCGCTTGTACAAATCGCTGGTCTACGACAAGCAGATCGCGCAATCGGTGTCGGCGAGCCAGGAGTCGCTGATCCTCGGATCCAAATTCACCATCGAAGCGACGGCCCGGCCCGGGCACACGGCGGAGGAGCTCGAAACGGCGATCAACGCGGAGCTCGCGAAGCTGACTGCCAGCGGACCGGAGGCCGGTGAGCTGGAGCGTGCCCGGAACACCATTCAGGCGCGCATCATCGAGGGATTGGAGACCCTCGGCGGGTTCGGCGGGAAGGCCGATCGTCTGAACAGCTACGAGCACTACCTGGGGAACCCCGACTACCTGCCCCAGGATCTTCAGCGCTACCGAGGAGCCACGGTCGACGGGCTCAAGGCGTTTGCGTCGAAGTATCTCCAACCGAATTCCCGGGTCGTCGTCTTCGCCGTCCCGGGCGAGAAGAAGCTGTCGTCCGACCCGGCCCCCGCCGTCGCGCAAGCCGGGTCGACGGGCGCACAGACCGTCAACCCCGACGAGCCGTGGAGACAAACGCGGCCGAAGGCCGGACCCGTGAAGGCAGCGCAGCTGCCAGTGCCGGAGCACTTCACGCTTCCAAATGGCCTGACCGTCCTGGTGAGCGAGCAGCGCGAGCTGCCGGTCGTCTCCGCGAGCCTGGTCTTCCGCAGCGGCAGCGGTGACAACCCGCCTGACATGCCAGGGCTGGCCAACTTCACCGCCGCGATGCTCGACGAGGGAACTACGACGCGTGACGCCCTCCGGATCGCCGACGATGCGGCGCGGCTGGGGGCAACGCTCACGACCGGGTCGACCATGGACAGTACAGAGGTGGCCGTCACGTCACTCGCGCCACAGTTCGCCGCGGCACTGGACCTGATGGCTGACGTCACGCTCCACCCGACATTCCCGGCCGCGGAGATCGAGCGGCAGCGAGCCAGCCGGCTGGCGACCCTCATCTCGCAGAAGAGCAATCCTGCGGCGACAGTAGGACGCGTGATGTCCGCCGCCCTGTTCGGTCCGGGGCACCCATACGGTTACACGGAGCTGGGCACTGAAGCCTCGAACAAGAGCATGAGCCGGGAGGCCATGCTTGGTTTCTGGCAGCAACGGCTCGTTCCGGGCAACGCCGCGCTGGTGGTCGTCGGGGCGGTGTCGCGCAAGGAGCTCGAGGCGATGGCGACCAAGGCGTTCTCCGGGTGGACGGGGACGACGCCAGCGCGGGGCACGATGGCCGCCCCGCAGGGCACCGCGGCGAAACTGGTCGTCGTCGACGCGCCCGGTGCGGCGCAAACACAGCTGCGCGTCGCCAGCCTTGGCGTTGCGCGCGCCACGCCCGATTACGAAGCCATCGAGGTGATGAACACGATCCTCGGCGGCTTGTTCACGAGCCGAATCAACCTGAATCTGCGGGAGGACAAGGGCTACACCTACGGTGCCTCGTCTGCGTTCGTGATGCGCCGTAACCCGGGGCCGTTCTTCGTTGCCGCGGGCGTACGGACCGACGCCACGGCGCCGGCCGTCAAAGAGATGTTGAACGAGATTCGCAAGATGAAGGAGGCGCCGGTCAGCGCCGAGGAGCTCGCCCTGGGCAAGGACAGTCTCGTCCGATCCCTGCCGGGTCGTTTCGAAACGTCGGCCCAGGCCGCCGGCAGCTTCGCCACGCTGTTCGTCTACGACCTCGGCCTCGACTACTTCACGAAGTACATCCAGCGGCTCGGCGCCATCGACACCGCCGCGGTCCGGGCGGCGGCGGAGAAGTATCTCATTCCGGAGCGGCTCGTGGTGGTCGCCGTGGGCGATCGAGCCAAAATCGAATCAGACCTGAAGAACCTGAACCTTGGCGCAAACGAGTACCGCGACGCGGAAGGCAATGTGGTGACGCCGAAGCAGTGAGCCGATCGCGTTGACGTGGGATTGCAGGCCGTTGCGCTTATTTTGCGCGCTTGGTCGTGCCGGAGCTGTTCAGGGCGACGGCTTCGCGCACGAGCGCCTTGAACGCGGCCTCGTCCACCGTTTCCCCTTCGCGGATGTCGATCGCGCGCCGGACGTTGCCGTCTAGGCTCGAGTTGAACAGGCCGGCGGGATCCTTCAGCGACGCGCCCTTGGCAAAGGTCAGCTTCACGACCGCTTTGTACGTCTCGCCCGTGCAGATGATCCCGTCGTGCGACCACACCGGAGTGCCGGGCCGCGTCGGCTTGACCCACTTCCATTCCTCGACCACCTCGGGGTCTGCCTGCGCGATCAGCGTGCGCATCCTGCTCAAGGTCTTGCCGCGCCAGTCGTCCAACTCGGCGATCCGTTCCGAGATCTGATCCGACGCTGATCGAGCCTGGCTCGCGCCTGACGTTTTCATACTCTCCTCCCGGTGCGCCACGCGGCGCTGTACGGCAGTACGAACAGATACAACCCGGTGAACAGGAGCAGCGCGAGCGGGGGCAGCGGCGAGTAGGTGATCCAGGGCGGCGGCGCGGCTCCCCCGCCTCGTGCCAACGCTATGAAGTTGGCGATCACCGTCAGCGTGAAGACGATGGACAGCCACCGGTGGATCTGACGGATCCAGCTGTTTGCAGTCATTCCGGCCTCTGCGAGGGCGCCGTCACCCCGAACTGCTGCGCGTACTCAGCCATCAAGCGTTGCCACCCGGCGAGCCGCATCACGTCCGGACCGACGGTGCGGCCCATCGGTGTTCCGCTCAGCAACCGATCCAGGACATCGAAGCACACGTGCCACCCGGCGGCGCCCATGGCGATGTAGCGGCGATCGATGTTGGTCCAGAGGGTCAGGCGCGTGCCGTCAGCGATCGCCTCGAGCTCCCAACGCATGTCGTAGCCGCCCCACTTGTAGGCCAGCATCCGCGGCGGGTCGGCGCGTGTCACCGTCGTCTGGGTGACGTGCGGCGTCGGCGCACCAACAGTGGTGAGCGTCGCGGTGGTGCCGGCCTTATCGAGGCTGAGATCGGCGTCGAACGGCGCCCACTCGCACAGCTGCGCCGGATCCGTCAGCGCCTGCCACACCTTCTTGGGCGAGTGGCGCAGCTCCCTGACGATCACCAGCGTCCACGTCTCGCCGTCCTTCTCCACCCGCGCTCCGCCGGCCGGGCCTGGTACGTAGTCTGTGCGCGCGCTCACGTCGTTCTCCTTGGCTTCTTCTTCGTTCGGATTGGCTTGTGCAGGCGATCGAGATGGCGCTCGAGCGCATCGAGGTGTTCGGACCAGAACTGGCGGAACGGCTCGAGCCAGGCATCCATTTCCTGGAACGGCTCGGGCCTGAGACGGTAGAGCCGCCGTTGTGCGTCCACCGTCGCCTCCACGAACCCGGCGTCACGCAGCACGCGCAGGTGCTTCGATACCGTCGGCTGCGACATGCGCAGGCGCCGTTCGATTTCACCGACCGACTGTTCGGCCGAGACCAGCAGGCTCAGGATGGCGCGGCGGTTCGGCTCGGCGACGATGTCGAACACGGATGCGGATGCCACGTCGTTTTATATACGACACGAGGCATATTCGTGTCAAGGCATGTAGAGCCAGGGATGAAGGTGGAGTTCCAGCGACGCAGCCGGCGTGGAATGGCCGGCGTAACGCCTGGTCGCGCGGCAATCAGGTCAGGCGGTCAAGTCGGTGCGCGGCGCTGACGATCGGGGCCGCGTCATGCCTGCGCGAACTGGATGATCACCTTGATGTCGTCGGGCTGGCGGTGCAGCGCACTGGTGAACGCCTCGGGTGTCTCACGGCGCGTGATGAGCCGCGCCAGCCAGGCGCGGTCGGCGCTCGCCAGCACGAGTCCGGCCTTGTACCAGTGACGCTTGTTGGCGCTGACGCTCCCGACCACGACGTTGTTCTGCAGCACCATCGTGGCGGCGACGTCCGCCGTCGAGAGACCGGCGGTGCGACCGCCGCGGCCGACGCCGGTGAGGCACACGACCCCGCCAGCGGCCACGGCATCGAACGAATCGGCAATCACCTGGCCGACGCCGGTGCATTCGATGATCACGTCGGGATCGAAGCCGATGCCGGTCGCGCTGCCCGTGTGATACGTCGCGCCCAATGCTCGGACGAGCTCCGGCTTCGGTCCGGTCTGCACCCGATCCAGCACGTGGACCTCGAGTCCGCGCTGTTTGCCGACCAGTGCGGCCAGTAGACCAATCGGCCCCGCGCCGGTCACCAGCACCGTCCGCGGCTCCCAGTAGGCACGCTGGCCGACCAGCTGCACCTGCTCCCACGCCTTGCTGACGACCGTGGTCGGCTCCAGCAGCACGCCCAGCAGGCCGAGCGAGCTGTCGATCTTCATGGCGTATTCCGGTTCGATGCGCCACCGCTCCGACATGAAGCCGTCGATCTGCTTGATCCCGCGCTCGGTGTACTGCCCGTTCCGGCACATGTCCCATTCACCGACGGCGCAATTGGGACACGGCACAGGGTCCGGGCGGCGGACGATGCCGACGACGAGGTCGCCCTCCCGGAGTCCACCGACGGGGCCTGGATCTCGGACGCGGCCCAGCGACTCGTGCCCCAGCACGAGCCGCTGCCGGCCGGGTGGCGCCCATCCGTACTGACCCTCCACGATCTCGACGTCCGTCCCGCAGACGCCGACAGCGATCGCCTCGACCAGCACCGAGCCCTGCGCCGGGTCCGGCTCGGGAATGTCTTCCAGGCGCGCCGTCTCCGGCGCGTGGGGTTGGACGGTGATCGCCTTCATTCAACTGTGTCGTGTCGAGAAGCGCATCGCATCCCCTTCGACACATCTGCCGCGATGGCCGCTCAGGACTTGACCTTCACTTGCAGGTTGTTCAGGCGGACCGGCTCGGAGCCGTAGTTCTCGAGCTCGATCTGCTTGTTCTTCTTGTCGAAATCAATCTTGGTCGCGACGGCCATCTTGCCTTCGCCGCGGCCGTCCTTGTCGACGCGAATCTCCATCAGCGTGAAGGGGTAATCCATGGTGCGCGGCTGGTTGCGCGCTTCCTGGAAGCCGATGTAGCGGTCGGTTGCCAGCACGATGCGCCGGCCGCCGTCGGGCAGCGCCGTCTGCCAGGCGTAGCGCAGGTCGAGCCCGAGGCCGAGGTGGTGCGGGTCCGGCGGCTTCGCTGAAGGGATGCGGAAGCGGCCCTTCACAGGCGCCTTCTGCAGCTCGCGCAGCAGCGCATCCGGTCCTTTTTCCAGCATCGTCGTAATGAGCCGCTCACGTTCTTCAGGGGTTGACCACGAGTTGATGGTGATGTCCACGACGGCATTCGCGCCGGTGGCGATGTTGCTCATGTTCACGGCGAACGCGGTGATCTCGAGCTGTTCGTCCTTCGCCTGCGCGGGCGTGCTGCCCGCGGGCTGCAGCAGCCCGAGCACCAGTGCCCCCAGTAACAACGTCTTCATCACTCGTCTCCTTCCTGACTTTTCATCGACGACCCGCTGACGGGTACCCGGGGGTCTTACTTCTGCGCCGGTTTCCCGACCGGGCGAGCACCGGCTCTGGCGGCTCTCGCGTCCTCCAGCATCTTGTAGGCGAGATAGTACTTGTAAATGTTGGCCACGTACTGCACCGTCTCGCGTCCGATTTCCTGGCCGGCGATCAGTTCGACGTTGTTGAACCAGCGGTTCGGGTCGAGCCCCTGAGCCTCGGCTTTGCGGCGCAGCTCGCGGATGCGCGTCGGACCGGCATTGTACGAGGCGATCGCGAACAGGCCCTTCTCGAGACGAGGCATCGGCTCGTCCTTGTAGTACTGGTCCACCAGGAACCTGAGGTACTTGGTCCCTGCCTTGATGTTGTTCTCCAACCGCTCGACGTGACGGACCTCGATCGGCTTCCCGGCGGCAGTGCTCGGCTTGATCTGCATGACACCCACCGCTCCGGCCCGGCTGCGCACCTTCGGATTGAGCGACGACTCCTGGTAGGCCTGCGCGATGACGAGCAGATACGGGAGATCGTATTGATCGCCGTACTTGCGGAACAGGCGGACCATCTGGTCGAACTTCTTCCGCTCGCCGGCGGCGGTCGGGTTCGTGACCCACTTCGTGCTCGCCAGGTACTTGCGCAGGACCGCGTTGCCGAAGGCAGTGCCCACGCGATGGCCGGCGACGAAATCGTTGACGAAGGCCTTGAGCTTGGGAGAGTCCTTGCGGAACGCCCATCCCGTCGCTCCCGCGTCGATGAGCGGCAGATCGGAGTAGGGATGGAGATGGTCGAACACCTGCGCCCAGAACTCGGCCGTGACGCTGTCGCTCAACGTCATCGGCACGATGCCGGCGTTGACCATCTCCAGAATGTCCGCCGGCTCGAGGTTTTCGTCGGCTGGCTGCACGACGATCGGCGGCTTACCTTCCTTCTTGAATCGCTCGTTCAGCGTGGCCACGAGCCCGGGAAACACGCTGGAGGCCGGCACATACACGGTCTTCCCGGCGAGGTCGTCGACGCTCGTCATCGCCGGCGCGTCAGGACCCGCGACGGGAATGACCTTGATCTTGTCGCGCACCGGATCCGAAAAGTCGACGAGCCGCTGGCGCTCAGCCGAGATGCCCAGGCCGGCGGCGGCGATATCACCGCGGCCGTCGACCAGCGCCTGCAGGATTTCGTCGCGCCGAACCGGAACGAACACGAGGCCGACCGGGGCCGTCCCGGTCTTCATCTTCGTGTTGATCGCCGATTCGAACTCCCGCATCGCATCGTAGGTCGCCCCTCGCATCATCTTGCCGTCGAAGAAGAAATTCATCTTGTCCGGGATCACCAGGACGCGGATGAAGCGGCGGGCCATCATGCCGTCGAAATCGCCGCGCCAGGTCGTCGAGAGCAACCGGCTTTCGGGCGAATCGGGGTCGAGGGCCGACATCGATGTTGGCTCGGGGCCGACCAGCGGCGGCGGTTCCGCATTGCCGGGCCGGGCAGCCGCCGAAGCGGCGGCGTCAGACCCGGACGGCTTGGACTCCTGCGACCCGCACGCCGCAAGCAGCGGAAGCAAGAGGACCGCTATGGCGAGGGAGGTTCGGGCCTGGGAGATCCGCGCGTTCATCGCGATCTTCTCGAAGAGTGACTGTGACGACGCCATGGGTTCACGTGAGCTTACCGCGCCGAACGGGATGTTCTGACGATGCGCATCTGGCCCGGCGCGCGACGCGCATCCGTCTCTCACAAGTATCGGCCGCGTCAACGAGCCGCGATCGGGCGCGACGAGTGGCGACCTGTAGCGTGAGGCCGGTCGTGCGCCCTCGACCCGATGCGTGTGGAGCGTGCCTGCGGCAGCGATTCAAGCCATCACCAGCCGGACGCGCCGGGGTCGTTCACCCACGACCGCGACGCATCGGACCTCGGCAGCGTAGACGGCTGCCGTCCAGTCTCGAGCTCTGCCGCGTGCAGCTTACTCCGTTCTCTTGTCCGCGACCAACTGACCGCCGGACAGGCGGCCAGAGGACCCCTGCCACGGTCGTGCTGGCGGTCCGATCGCGACGGGAGGAACGGCGTGGCTCCGCCCGGACCACTGAAACGTGCCGTAGCATTCATGGCGAAAAGACTGGACGCGTCAGCGGCAAGAGTGACGGCGCGATCCCAGTTCGCGTGCTGCGGGCTCGAGGCCTCAGTGATCCATGGCGCGGTGATCGCAGCAGCCGTCCAATGTGACGTTGAGGAATAGCGAAGCGGTCGCATGGTGCGAGAGTACTGCCGGCGCCGTGGGGTCGCTAGGTCAGGCCCGACCGATGGTCCTTGGGGTCCGCCGGAGGATCAGCCGGTTTGAAGCGCGAAGGCCTCGCGCCCACGGGGTTAGATACTGTCAGCTCTCAGTGAGTTCACACGATGAACCGTACATGGACGATCGTTGGGGTCCGCGATGTCCCGGCGAGCTTCAAATGGTACCAGTCGCTGTTCGGGTATCCCGAGACGCTGCCGGCGCACGACTACTTCGCTCAAATTCTGGACACGGATGGCACAGTCTTGCTGTGCCTCCACCGCTGGGGCGCGCACGATCATCCCTCCTTGATGAATCCTGACGGGGCGACCCCTGGCAACGGGCTTCTGTTGTTTTTCCGGGTCGACGATTTTGAGACGGCTTTGAACAGGGCCCGCGCGCTCGTGCCTCGGCTCGACGAGGAACCGCACGTGAATCCGAACACCCGAACGTCGGAGTTCTCCCTGCGGGATCCGGACGGATATTACGTGATGATCAGTGCGCTCCCGGCGTCAGAGTGAAGGCGCGGGCGTCGAGCCTCGTTGGCCACTTCGAGTTCCTCGAGTGGACCGGCGACACGTTCGGACGACCGTGGAAAAAGCTGGCGCCGCGTCGCCGGCTATGCAAAGTCGCCGCAGCATCTCCGCGGTCTTGCCCTGCTGCAGTAGCGCCGAGACGCGACCGGCGGCCCCAGTACGTGGGCCTTAGCTCCCGACGCTCGCGTCCAGGGTGACGAGAAGCTGGTCCAACTGCTCGAACTGCTCACTGAAGCCACCTGTACTCCCGGAGGCGATGGCACCGTCCAGCGCTTCCTTCGAGGGATAGAGGTCGTGAACGACGACCGAGGTCTCGGCACCTCGTTCTTCGAAGGTCACCGTGGTGACCTGCTGCCCGCCGCCCTCACCTTCTTCATTCGTCCAGGCGAGGCGCGAGTGCGGTGTCACGTCGAGGTATTTGCCGAAGAACGCCATGGGCTCTGGGAACGCATCGTGGCGGAACACCAAGCGGTACGTGCCGCCGACACGAACATCCATCTCGCAGGACAGCAGGGACATGCCGGTCGACTTCGGTACCCACCACCGCTTGAACAGTTCGGGCCTGGTCCACGCCTCGAACACGATACGCGCCGGACCGTTGAAGGTTCGCGTGACCACAAGTTCACGGTCGGACGTGCGCTCCGTCGTCGTGGGGTTCTTCATGAGTGTAGGCTCACTTTCTCTTCTTGTGTCCATCGACCTTCTCCTTGCGTTTCAGTTCCTCGACAACCTTGTCCAATTCGTCGAAGCGCGCGTCCCAGAGCTGGCGGTATCTTTCGATCCATCCCGTCTCTTCCTCCAATCGGCGCAGGCCGAGCGTGCAGGTCCGCACGCGCCCGACCTTCTCAGTGGTGACGAGGCCCGCCTGCTCCAGGACGCCAACGTGCTTCTTCATGCCCGTGAGCGTCATGTGGAACTTCTCGGCCAGATCCGTGATCGACGCGTCTGCGCGTCCGAGCTGCTCGAGAACGCCGCGTCGGGTGGTGTCCGAGAGGGCGGCGAACGAGGCGTCGAGGCGGGAGCTCGAATACTGAACCATCTGGTTCAGTATAATAACGCACTGAATGGCGGCGTGCAAGGGGAGGCCGAGCGCCCGCGGCGGTGCCGGCCGCCAGCAGCCCGATGGCACGCTGTAGCAGCCAGGTGTCGCCGGCGGCCGCTTAGGCTTTCAGCACTCCACGGAACGCCCGTGCGGCGTAATAGGAGTCCGCGCCGTTGTGATACGTGAAGACGTGGTCGTAACGGCGATCGCAAAAGATCGCCCCACCGCGTGCTCGGATATCGGGAGGCGTCTTCACCCAACTCGACGTCTTCGTATCGAACTCGCCCAGCGTCTGCAGCTCTCGATACTGCGTTTCCGTGAGGATCTCAATCCCCATGGCGGCCGCCATATCCATCGCGCTGTTCTTCGGCTTGTGTTCCTTTCTGGCCTCCAGCGCTTCGCGGTCGTAACACACGCTGCGGCGGCCTTTGGGGCTTTCCGCTGAGCAGTCGTAGAACATGCACTCGCCGGTCTTCGTGTCGTGACCAACGACATCAGGTTCCCCACCCGTCCGTTCCATCTCATGGAGTGACCACAGCTTTTCAGGATTGGCTTCCAGCCTTGCCTGAACGGCCGTCCATTGAAGACCCTGATGACGGTGCATGTGCTTCTCGAAACGAGCTTTCAGTGTTTTGAGTTGTGCTCCACATTGTTCTGGTGGCAGCTGCTGTCGCGTCACGCCGCCACGCTTCTGTACCTTTTGTGTCGGCATGCTCCTCATACCTTACCGATCATTCCACGGTGCCACGGCCGATACTCACAGCTCTCGTTCAGCAAGGCGTCGGAACTCGTCAGGGACGGAGCGCCCACCACGCACTGCTGACCCATAATCCACCGCCTCTCCTCCGAAGCGCTTGCGGATCGCATCGATGGCCTGGTCTGCGCGCGCTCGCGCCAGGCCTTTCGTCGTGCCAGGGCGACGTCCGTCGTCGGCGAGCGAGAGGGGCAGCTCGAGTTGCACAACCGGATGCGCTTCGAGATGTGAGACCGCGATCGCCAGCAGCGAGATCGTCTTCTCCTCAACGTGGTCCGCGAGGACGCCGCGCACCAGATCCTCGGCGATCTCAGCGAGTGCCCTCGTTGCAGAGACCGGTGCTGAGAGGGTGAGCGCGCGCGTGACCGAGCGCAGATCGGCGAACCGCACGCGGACCGTGATGGTACGGCCGGCCAGGGACTTGGCGCGCAGCCGGGCGCCGATCCGGTCGGCGAGATGATGAAGCGTTGGTTTGAAGACGCGCTCGATCGCGGGCTGTCGTCCGAGCGCCGATTGTGCGCCGGCGGAGTGCGCGCGCCCGCGAGTCTGGATCTGGCGCGGATCGCGGTTCCACGCGAGCGCCGTCAGCTTTGTGCCCACGGCGTGCCCGAGCAAGCGCTCCACCGATTGCGGAGAACTCTCCGCCAATTGGCCGATAGTGGTGACGCCGATCTTGGCGAGCCGCGCCTCGGTGGCCGGGCCCACGCCCCACATCAGCGCGACCGGCAGCTCGTGAAGGAACTCGAGCTCCGTCTCCGGATCCACAACGACCAATCCGTCCGGCTTCGCCACCTGCGAGGCGATCTTCGCGAGGTGCTTGGTGCGCGCCACGCCGATTGATAGCGGCAAGCCAAGCTCGGTTCGCACGCGAGCCCGAACTGTTCGGGCGATCTCCGCCGGCGCACCGAAGAGATGGGTGGACCCGCCGACGTCCGCAAAAGCCTCGTCGATGGAGATACGCTCGATGGCAGACGTGAAATCGCCCAGCACTCTGATGGCGGCGTCGCCAAGCCGTTGGTATTCGTCGAAATGGCCGCCGACGAACACGAGGTCGGGACAGAGTTGCCGCGCCCGTCGTCCAGGCATGCCGCTGCGCACACCGAAGGCCCGCGCTTCGTAGGAGGCCGCGAGCACGACGCCGCCGCCGACGGCAATCGGCTTGCCGCGGAGGCGCGGGTCGAGGAGCTGTTCGACCGACGCGTAAAAGGCGTCGAGGTCCGCGTGGAGGATGGTGGCGGTGAGAGCCATCTCGTTGCCAGGCCCGGCAATGCCATTCTATTCGCTTTTTATTCGCCACCGTTGATGACCGCACTGGCTTGCCCCGTTCGCAACATGCCCTGCGTAAATTGTCTCGGATAACCTACGCAGGGCATTGAACCGATCCGAGAAGGTCTGGCGCGGCGATTGTGAGGGCGTCGGGCAGATGCGACATAAAGCGCAGTGGCAGCGAGCTCGATCGTGCAAGGAGGCTTCAAGCGCCCGAAACCAGTAGACTCCACACCATGTCCCTCCGCCTCGGCAGCATCCTGGCCTTCGCCCTTATGGTCGCGGGCATCATCTGGATGTTCGCCCAACGCGTCCTGTTCGCACGCAGCGTGGCCGGCATCGCGGTCCAGGTGGCGGCCCTGTCGCTGATGGTCTGGGCCCGCGTCACGTTCGGACAACGCAGCTTCCACGCCGCGGCCGACCCGACCAGTGGCGGCCTGGTCCAGACCGGACCGTACGCCTACATCCGTCACCCGATTTACGCGGCCGCGACCTACTTCGTGTGGGCCGGGGCGATCGACCATCACACGCCGACCGCGATAGCGGGCGCAGCGCTCGTGACGATCGGCGCCTTTGGACGCATGCTGGCCGAGGAGCACCTGCTCGTGGCCAAGTATCCGGCCTACGCGGCGTATCGCCAGCGGACCAGGCGAATTCTGCCATTCGTGTTGTGACGGGATCCCGTCCAGGGGCCCAGACGTCAGACCGAACAGAGGTCGCCAGTCGCTTGGCCGCCGCCGGTGTTGTATCGTTCAGGGTTGAGCCGAGTTGCTCGGCGCAGGAGGGTTGAATATGTCAGTCGGACTGGGCGACGTTGCGCCCGACTTTACCGCGGATACCACCGAAGGGCCGATTTCCTTCCACGAATGGAAAGGCAAGTCCTGGGCGGTGCTCTTTTCCCATCCCAAGGCCTTCACGCCGGTCTGCACGACCGAGCTCGGCGCTGTCGCGGCGCTCAAGCCCGAGTTCGACAAGCGGAACACCAAGGTCATCGGTCTGAGCGTCGATCCGTTGACGGCGCAGCAGACCTGGCAAGGCGACATCAAGGACGTGACCGGCTATGCGGTCAATTTCCCGATGATCGCGGATCACGACAAGAAGGTCGCGAACCTCTACGGCATGATCCACCCGGCGGCCACCGACACCATGACCGTCCGCTCCGTGTTCGTTGTCGGGCCCGATAACAAGATCAAGCTGACCCTGACGTATCCGGCCAGCACCGGCCGCAACTTCCAGGAGCTGCTCCGCGTCCTGGACTCGCTCCAGCTGACGGCCGGCTATTCGGTCGCGACCCCTGCCGACTGGAAACAGGGCGAGGACGTCATCATCACCTCGGCGGTGAGCGACGAAGAGGCGAAGACCAAGTACCCGAAGGGCTACACCGCGAAGAAGCCGTATTTCCGGGTGACGCCGCAGCCGGACCGGTAGAGCGCCTGGAGACTGAAGGCTTTTGGCTTTTGTCGGGCTCTGGTCGGGTGCGCCCGAAGCCTGACAACGCCATACGCCAAGAGCCTAAAGCCACCCGAATTTCAGAGCTCCCGCTCATCCTCGAGCATCGCAATCAGCTCACCCAACACCATCGCGGTCGCGCCCCAGACCTGGTGGCCGTGGAAATCGAAGTAGGGGTATTCGATGGCGACGCCTTCGCGGATCCGGGTCGCGTGCCGGATTCGTGAAGCGTCCCGGAGATCGTCGAGCGACACTTCCAGCACTTTCGCGACCTCACCCGGGGCCGCCACGAACGCGGGACGCACGTCTGTCACTCCGACGATCGGATGCAGCGTGAAGCCGCTGACGATCACGTGCACCGGCGTCAGTTCCCCCAGCACTCGCACCACACCGCGATCGACGCCGATTTCTTCCGCCGCCTCGCGTAACGCCGCATCCGCCAGCGTCTCGCCGGGATCGACTTCACCGCCCGGCAGACTGATCTGCCCGGCATGACGCCGCAATCCTTCGGCGCGTACCGTCAGCGCGATGCCGACGCCGGACCCGAGCGGATAGAGCAGCAACAGGGCCGCCGCCGTGCGCGTGTTCTCGCCAGCCTGACCCGGCTTCCAGCCTTTCACGAGCGGCGTCGGGGCGAAGCGCCGCTGCGCCTCGGCGCCGGGCAGCGTCCCCGCGAGGCGTTCACGCAGCACGACTTCGATGGAGGTAAGGGGCATCAAGAAAGGCTACAGGTTACCGGCCTTGGGCTACAGGCCAGTCTGGCTTCCGGCACATGCGCAAGAATTCAGGCCTGCAGCCGACCCGCCCAACGCCCAACGCCCAAAGCCCAAAGCCGAAGCCCAAAGCCTGTACGATATCCCCATGACCGCTTTCCCCGTCATCGACGCAGCCATCGGCCATACCGTGCGCGACATGGTGCGCGGCTGCACGTTCGACGACTTCATCCTGACGCCGCAGCATAGCGTGCTGACGCGGCGCGATCCGGCGAAGATCGATTTGTCCTGCCAGCTCACGCGCGGTATCCGGCTGGAGCGGCCGATTGTCTCTGCCAACATGGACACGGTCACCCGCGCCCCGATGGCCATCGTCCAGGCCGAGGAGGGCGGGATCGGAATCATCGATCGCGGCTTCCGCCCCGGCGAGATCGAGCCGCAGGTGCGCGAGGTCGAGATCGTCAAGCGCACCCAGCACGGGGTGATCACCGATCCCTACAGCACCTCCGCGTCCAGCCTGCTGTCGGACGCGGCAACCAAGATGCGACGGTCACGCGTCGGCACGCTGGTGGTGGTCGACGGCGATCGGAAGCTGTCGGGACTGCTCACCGAGCGCGACGTGCGATTCGTCACCGATCCCTCGACCCGGGTCGCGGATCGGATGACCCCGATCGATCGCCTCGTGGTCCATCGGGGACCGCTGGCACTCGCCGACGCAGAGCGGTTGATGGTCGCCCGCAAGGTCAAGAAGCTCCCTCTCGTAGACGATGAGGGCCGGCTGCTCGGACTGATCACCGCGCGCGATCTACTGCGGCAGCGGCGGCTGCCGTTCGCGACGCGTGACGAGCACGGCCGCCTGCGCGTCGGCGCAGCCATCGGCGCCACCGGTGATTATCTGGAGCGCGCCTCCGAGCTGGTGCAGGCGGGCGTCGACGTGATCGTGATCGACATCGCCCACGGCCACTCGGTGGTGATGGACCGGGCCATGGCGGAGTTTCGCAAGCGCTTCGAGCACGTCGAGATGATCGCCGGCAACGTGGCGACGACCGAGGGCACGCGGTTCCTGGTCGATCGCGGCGCCGACGGCGTCAAGGTCGGCATCGGTCCGGGCGGCGGCTGCACCACGCGCATGACGACCAGCTTCGGCGTGCCGCAGTTGCAGGCCCTGGTCGATTGCCGCCTGGCGCTCGGCGACAGCAACGTGACGATCATCGCCGACGGCGGCGTCCGCCGGCACGGCGCGATCCTGGAGGCGCTGCTCTTCGGCGGCGACTCCAGCATGCTGGGGAGCGCCTTTGCCGGCACCGAAGAAGCGCCCGGCGAGATCGTTCACAAGTCGGTGATGCTGCCCGAGTCGCAAAAAGCAGTGAAGGTGCCGTTCAAGGTGCTGCGCGGCATGGCCTCCCTCGAAGCGATCCGCGATCGGCTGGACGTCGAAGATGCGGACAAGGTGGAGCTCGAAGCGCTCGGCGCGGAGGGCATGGAGGTCAGCGTCCCCGCGCGCGGCTCGGCCCGAACCATCGTCCGTGACATGATCAAGCACCTGTGCTCGTCGATCAGCTACGGCGGCGCGTCGAGCCTGAGCGAGCTGCGCGAGCAGTTCTGGGCCGGCCCGGAGAGGTACCTGATCAAGCAGTCCGCGTCAGCGACGCGGGAGTCGTATGAGCGGTAGCGGAATCAGGCGGAAGGCTCAAGGCGAAAGGCCAGAAAGCGTAGCCGTCAGCCCTTTGTTCTACTCCTGGCACACCGGCGGCGTGAGCTTCTTGATCGTGTAAGTCACGTTCGGCGGCTGCGGTGGCTGGATTCGCATGCGGGAATCGAGTGCCGGGTCGATGTTCCAGACCGTCAGGCCGCAGACCGTTCGAGGTGGCTCTGGCCCGACGCCGCTCTGCTGAGGAAAGCGCCGCTCCCGCATCCTGTCCTGAAGATGAAACGGATCGGACGGCGGCGCCCCCTGAATGTCGAAGAGCTGCTGGAACGGCCTGCTGACCGACGGCCCGGTTTCCTTCAGCGGGGTATCCCTCCCGGCGGCACCTTCACGGCCAGTCGCAGGTCCCTGTGGCTGCTGAATCGCGCGGGTTGGCACCGATGAGGCGAGCGCCGTGGCGAGCATGACGGCGACGACGCTGGCGCGGGTTCGTAGGGACATCCCATCCTCCTGTCGTCCGTTCCAGGATTATAGGACGATGGTCAGGGGGAAAGAGTTGAGGGTTCGAACCCCCGAACCCTCGAACCTTGCAGATATTGTCCGGTGCAGACGGGCGGGGTGAAGGAGGAGTCGCCCGTCTGCACGTGGACGTCAGCGCGGTCTACTTGCTCGACTTCGCGCGGGCGCCGCCGGACACCATCACGGACTCCGCAGCCTTGTCGCTGCCCGAACCCGTGTAGCGGACCTTCGCCTGATGGCCCGCCAAACCTGACAGATTCTGTGCGGTGATCGTCGCCGCGCCTTGCTGGAGGCGCGCGCTCGATCCGAGGATGAACTTCTCTTCCCCCTTCGCGGTCGACAGCGTCAACGTCTTCGAGCTGTCGTCGAAGCTTACGATCTTGCCGGTCGCCGACAGCGCCTTCGGGGCCGGCGCGGTCGAGATCCCGGTGCTCGCCCTGGTGGCCGTCTGCGCTTGGATCCCACCGCCCGTCAGGGTGGCGGCGATCGCCGCGGCCAGAATGAGCATCCGCATGGTCGTTCTCCTCGGGGTTCGCCGCGTCGTGCCGTTCGTCAGGCGCGCCGCTGCTTGCACCGAACCAACAGGCGTGCCGATCCGGACCGGCCGCGATACGATCACGTAACTTGCGGGTGGAGCGGGAGTTAGCGCATGGAAATAGAGCCCGGCGAGAGTCTCGGGCGGCAGCAGGACCGCCATGCTGTGGCGGGATTGTTCGCCCGCCTTTCGCTTCGCACCAGGCTCTCCCTCCTGGTCGGCTTCATCGTCGCGCTGGTGGTCGGCGCCGCCGCCTTCCTCGAGTTGCGGATGTTCACCGTCCGCATGGAGCGCGAGCTGATAGAAAGCGCCCGGGTGACCGCGCGCGCCGTTGCCGACGACGTGGAGCTGCGGTCGCGGACGGACGAGGACGCGGTGGAAGCCGCGGTGCTGCACGAGTTCCTCGAGGTCAACCCCGCGGTGCGCTCGATCACGGTGGTCCGCATGGACGGCGACACGCCGACCGTCGTCCTCAGCACGTCGACGGAGGAGCGCCCGGCCGCCCTCAACGTGGCACACCGTGCGATGGCTGCCGGTGACGAGATCGATCAGAGCGCGGGCCTGATGCGTTTCGTCGGCGTGCCGTTCGTCGGTCCGCGCGATCCGATGGCAGTGGTCGTGGCGGTCTCGACGCTGGCCGTCGAGCGCGTCTCGCGTGATGGACGGCTGCTCGCCCTGTGGGTCATGCTGCCGGCCATCCTGATCGTCATCGTGCTGCTCGACTGGCTGGCGCGACGCCTCGTGCACCGGCGGCTGGGCGACATCCGCGAGACCATGCGGCGCGTGGCCGACGGCGACCTGCGGGCGCGCGCGGCGGTGGAGCGGCCGGACGAAATCGGCGCGATCGTCAGCGGGCTGAACAACATGCTGTCCGAGATGGAAGTGCTCAGCGATTCGCTGCAGACGCGCGTCCGGGACGCCACCGCGGAGCTCCGGGCCCGCAATGCGGACGTCGAAGAGATGTATCAGCGGGTCTTCGACCTGCGTGAAGCGCTCGCGAAGGCCGAGCAGCTCGCCGCCGTCGGACAGGCCGCAGCCAACGTCGCGCATCAGGTCGGCACGCCGCTGAATCTGGTCTCCGGCTACGTGCAGATCCTGCTGTCGGACGCGTCACTCGATACCAGGACGCGGCGGCGGCTCGAGATGATGCAGCGCCAGATCGAGCAGGTCACGGGCGCGGTCCGCAGCCTGCTGGATCGCGCCCGGCGCACGGTGCAGCGGATCGAGGTCGAGCCGTCAGCACTGATCGATCGCGTGCTCGAAATCGCCCAGCCGCGGCTCGATCGCAATCACGTGACGGTCGAGGTCCACGTGGAGCCCGGGCTGCCAAAGATCGAGGCGGACACGGTGCAGCTCGAGCTCGCCTTGCTGAACCTCGTGACCAACGCCATCGACGCGATGGTCGAAGGCGGGAAGCTCACACTGACCCTCTCACGCATCGGCGACAGCATCCGCCTGGAAGTCGGCGACAGCGGACCAGGCGTGCCGGAAGGCCTGATCCACACCATCTTCGAGCCGTGGGTCACCACGAAGCCGTTCGGGCGGGGCACCGGCCTGGGCCTGGCGATCGCGCGAGGGGTGATCGCCGCGCATGGAGGTACCATCACGGTGTCGAACCGTCCGGCCGGTGGTGCCGTCTTCACCGTCGATCTGCCCCCGGCGCACGCGGCCCCGGCCGAGACCGAGGTCACGGCCCGTGCGCAATCGGCTTCGCCACGCTGACGCCCGACAGAACACGCCCTCATGCCCAACATCCTGATCGTCGACGACGACCGCGAGACGTGCACGTTCATGACGGAGCTGCTGGCGCAGCCGGATCGTGAGATCCACACCGCCCACGATCCGGTCGCGGCGACGGCCCTGATGGCGCGGCGCCCGTTCGATCTGATCGTGTCGGACATCAACCTCAACGCGCACGCCTCCGGCCTCGACCTGCTGCGCGAGTTCAAGGCCCGCCAACCGTCAGGTCAGGTCGTGCTGATCAGCGGGTTCGGCACGCTCGAGACCGCGATTGAGGCGCTCCGCGCCGGGGCCTTCGATTACGTCAGCAAGCCGTTCAACATCGGCGAGATCAAGGCGACGGTTACTCGGGCCCTGGCGCAGGCTGCGCACGGCGACACCCCGCTCCCGCCGCGATCGCGGATCGCGCCGGAAGGATTGCTCGGGCGGAGCGCCTCGATGCTCGAGGTCTACAAGCAGATCGCCCGCGCCGCCGATTCGTCGGCACCGGTGCTGATCCAGGGTGAGAGCGGGACGGGCAAGGAGCTGGTCGCGCGCGCGATCCATGCCCACGGGCGCCGGGGCTCGCGGCCGTTCGTGGCGGTGAACTGCGGCGCGATCGCCGAGACGCTGCTCGACTCGGAGCTCTTCGGCCACACCCGCGGCTCCTTCACCGGCGCGATCGCGGATCGCCGCGGCCTCTTCGAACAAGCGGGTGATGGGACGATCTTCCTCGACGAGATCGGCGAGACGACACCGGCCTTGCAAGTCAAGCTGCTGCGGGTCCTCGAGGAAAACGAAGTCCGTCCGATCGGCGCCGCCCGCGTCGTCAACGTCGCGGCCCGGATCGTCGCCGCCAGCAACGTCGATCTCGAGGCGGAGGTGGCGGCCGCCCGGTTTCGTCAGGATCTGTTCTATCGGCTGAGCGTGGTGGTGATCGTGATGCCGCCGCTGCGCGAGCGGCCCGGCGACATCCCGCTGCTGATCGCGCGGTTCCTCGAAGCGGCCTGCACGCGCGCGGGCCGGCGGATCGACATCAGCCCCGAGGCCATCGACGCGTTGAGCGGCTACGGCTGGCCGGGCAACGTGCGCGAGTTGGAAAACACCGTCGAGCGCCTGGTCCTTTTCAGCCGCGCCAGCGTGATCGAGGTCGGCGATCTCCCCGAGGCCATCCGATCGCGTGGTCCCGGGCTCGAGGCCGGCCTGTTCACCGATCTGCCCTCGCTCGACGAGCTCGAACGCCGCTATCTGGTCCACGTGCTGAAGTCGGTCGAAGGCAACCGCAGCCGTGCCGCCGCCGTGATGGGCGTCGATCGCCGCACGCTCTATCGCATGGCGGAACGATTCGGGTTGGAGTTGCCGGAAGCGTAGGGAGCGGAGTGACGATCGCCATCAGCCATCAGCCTGAGCCCTTCACCACCCCGACCAGATCGCACGGCGTCTCGATGATCGTCTCCGTCCCGTCGAGATCGCCGGGGCCGAACGAGAAGCCGAAGCCGAAGCGCACCAGGCACACCGCAGTGCCGGCGTTGCGTGCGGTCTGGCGATCGACAGGGGAGTCGCCCACCATGATCGTCGTCGACGCCGACGATCCCGCAGTCTCGATGATGTGGCGCAGGCCGGCAGGATCTGGCTTTCGGCCGAAGGCGCTGTCGCCGCCGATGATCGGATCGAAAAAGCGCGCGAGGCCGAGGCCGTCGAGGATCCCTGCGGTCGCGCGCGCCGGCTTGTTGGTCAGGACGGCGAGCCGTGCGAGCGGCTGGAGGCGTTCGAGCGTCTCGACCATGCCGGGATACGGCCGCGTCCGGTCCAGCAGGCACGTGTCATAGATCGCGAGAAAGCGGTCCAGCGCGCCGGGCGTGTCGGGATCCAGTCCTGAGGCGTTGAGGGCACGCCGGACCAGCACCGCCGCGCCTTCCCCGACCATCTTCACGACTGCCGCTTCGGACACACCCGTGCCGCCCAGTTCGACGACGAGCGCGTTAGCGGCGAAGGCGAGATCCTGATGGGAGTCGACGAGCGTTCCGTCGAGATCGAAGACCACCACATCGATCACGGCCGTGGTCCCGTGCGCCGCGAGGTCAGCGGGCAACGGCGCTGCTCGTCGAGGCCCAGAAGCCTGGAGTGCCCTTCGCGCCGGCGGCCACCGGGCCATGGTAGAGCGCGGCATTGAAGAGCACGCGGAACGTGCCGAATGGCTGACCGCGCCACTGCGGGCGGAAGCCGATGAGGACGACGTGTCCGCTGCCGAGCCGCACGTCGAGAGCGGCGGCCTGACCCTGCAGCGTCTTCTCCCCGAGGAGATATCCGGAAAGTAATGGTGAGCCCTGCGCCTGATACTTCGCGAGCACCTCGCCGTTGAATCCCTCGAGCGGCTGGAAGACCGGGCTGCCGTCGAAGAAGATCGCCGCCCGTTCGGGCATGCCGGCCATCAATGGATGCGCAGGATCGGTCGTGACCTGCAGAAGGGAACCGCTGGCGAAGAACTGCGCCCGGCGCACGTCCGCGGCGACGTTCTTGACCGGCAGCTTCAGCTGCGCGATGGCGAAATTGCTGCTGCCATTCATGCAGACGAGCGTGCCTCCGTCCTTGACGAATTGGTCGAGCGCCTGCACGCCGTCGCTGCCCATGCCGCCCTGAAAGGGCGGGGGCACGGCGCCGGCCTGCACGCCGTCGAGCAGCGAGCGCGCGTTCTCATCGCCGACGATCAGGACGTCGACGCGCTGGCGCAGCGCCCCGGCCTTGACGTCGGCCGGGCGTACGGCGCTGAACTCGAAGCCGTAATTCTCGAGCAGCCACTGCGTCCATCCGGCGTCGATGCTGGCGCTCCACGGCTGGTAGAGCCCGATGCGGGGACGCGCCAGGTCGGTGCCTGCCGCCCCGGTCTTCTCGGCCTGCAACGCCAGCGACTCGACGAGCTTGCGCGTCGCTGCGTCGGCAAGTCCCGTGATCACGAAGCGCCCCGCGGCGTCCACGCGGACTCTGGCGCCCGCCTTCCACGCGCCGTTCACGGCGCGAAAGGCATTATTCTGCGCGCGATCGATGGCCGTGGCCGGTCCGCTCCCGGTGATCCGGCCGGCCGGCGGCACGATCGCGGCCGCCAGCGGGCTGCTGTCGAACCCGGCGCCCGGCACGCTGTCGAACGGCGCCGCATCAGCTGTCGAATCGTCGCTGACACTCTTCGCGCCCGGCCCGAGCGGCTTCAACACCGCCTTGGCCTCGTTGCTCAGCGGCGTCCTGGCCTCGACAACGGTGACGCCCATCTGCAGGGGCAAGGTCCAGCCCGCGGCGTCGTAGGGTTGATCCGGCGGACCGTCGGGGTACTCACGAAGGTCGGGATAGACCTGGACTTCGAGCAGCTGGCGAGCGAGCTCCGCGAACGGCTGGTTCATGGGAATGACCCACGAACCGGGAGGATATGACGTGCCGTCGACCGTGGCCGCGGCGGTCAACTGGCTGACGGCGACCCCGTTGAACGCGAGACGTCGCAGCAGTTCCACCGGCGCAACGGGATCCCGCTGCTGCTGCGGGATGACGTAGGCATACGGCGGATTGCTCTCGTACCGGCGGATTTGATCGCGCCCGGCCTGATAGCGGTTGTAGAGCAGCTCCTCCTTGTATTTCGACGCGTAGTCGAGCACCGACATCGACGCCGTCAGCATGTAGTCGACGGCGTCCTTCAGCCGCCACCAGCCCGGCGTCCACGGGCTCGGGTAGAGCGATTCAGCGCGCAGGCCGCGATAGGCCGCGGGGTAGTCGTTGATCGTGTACTGATGCGGGGTCGCGTAGCGCCACAGTGCCGTTTCGGTCCAGAACGAGTTGATGTTCTGGAGCATCGGCATGTAATCGACGTAGCCGGGATACCAGGCATCGAAGCCGGTGCCCATGTGCGTTGCGCCGACCTGGCCGCGCTCCTCGAGGCTGCGGGCGATGCCCATGCCGATCATGTTCACCGTGCGCGACATCAGCGCCGGCACGCGCGGAGCGATCGGCTCGGCGAAGGGCGGCAGCCAGATGCGGGTCGGGAACGGCGATGACTGGTGGTGGACGTAGATGATCTGCGGCTCCCAGTGCCGCCACGCCAGCGACATCTCGCGCGACTCGATCATGTTCAGCATGTAGGCGTCCCGATTGTTATCGTGGCCGACATACTTCTGATAGAGCTCGGTCAGTGGCGCGGTCTCGAACGGCGTGCCGACGTTCCCCATGTACCACTTCGCCACGATGTTCTGACCGTCGGGATTGATCGACGGCCACAGCATCAAGATCACGTTGTCGAAGATGGGTTTCAGCTTGGGATCGTCGGCATGCGTGAGGAGGTCGTAGGCGAGCTGCAGCGTGTGCTGGCCGCCGGCCACTTCGATCGAGTGCAGCCCGCCGTCGATGTGGACGAAGGCCTTGCCCTCGGCTGCCAACCTGTGCGCCTCGGCGTCGGTCAGCCCCTCCGGGTGCGCGAGCCGCTGGGCGATGGCCCGGTATTTCTCGACATTGGCGAGATTCTCCGGGCTCGACACGAGCGCGAAGTAGTACGGGCTGCCGTACGAGGTGTGACCCGACTCGATCAGCGTCAGCCGATCGCTGGCCGCGTCCAGCTTCTTGAAGTAGTCGATCGCCTGGTCGTAGGTCGCGAGCTTGTAGTCGTCTCCAGGCTTGAACCCGAGGGAAGATTCAGGCGTCGGGACGGCCGGCGACTGGGTCGCCACAGGCGCGAAGCAGGCGAGAGAGACGACCAGCGTCAAAACGGTGCGGCGCATGCACGATTCTACATTGGTGCTGCATCGGGACCCGACGTCTCGCCGACATATGTCGCATGAACCTCATGAACCCGATGAACCCATGAACCCGCTCTTCGGCGTCGCCGCGAGACCCTCGCTCAAATGGAAACCCTCGAAGAGCGCGTCAGGATCATCTTCGGCGAAGCGGAGACCAGGTTCGGACGCCAGCCAGATCCGGCGCACGCGGCGGGTGATGAGCGCGGCGGCGGTTGCCAAGACGATGAACGCGCTGAACACGCGCGGTGAGCGCAGCATCTGCAGTTCCAGGCCGGCCATCGAGTAGCTGAAGGTCGTGAAGGCGGTCACATAGATCGGCCAGATCGTCTTGACCTGCGATCGGCCGGGCAGATACGTGCACGTGAACGGGATCTTGCAAAGGCGCACGACCAGCACCTCCGCGAGCAGCCAGCCGAGCAGCGAACAGACGACCAGATGCGTCGCCGCGGCGCGGACGCCCCACAGCAGCAGCGTGCTCCCGACGCCGAGACCCACGAAGGGGACGACACCGTAAGTGAACATGGCCGAGAAGACACCGTCGATCGCCGCGTGGCGGTCGGCCGGCTCGCGGAGGCGGATGATCCAGTTGGCCTTGATCGCCACCGGGATGGCGAACGCGACGCGCATCCCGGCAAGGCTGACGAAGATCATGACGAGAGGTGCCGCAAGAACGGCGATGCCCGGCCGCGCGAAATCGGTCAGGCCGCGCTGGAGGGCCGCCGGCAGGATCGACGAGACCACCAGGGCCACGCCGAGCCCCGCGTACAGCGCGACGAGCGTGCGATGCTGGCGGCTACGAACGAGAGTCCGGATCGTGAAGTCCCGCGCAGCAAGGCTGACTGCCCTCCGGCCCGCCGCGGCCCGTCGTGGCCAGCGTCTCGCGACGGCCGCTCCTACCCGACGAATCCAGCCGCGTTCCGGAGGCGGCGTCTCTAACGCCTGCGTAGCGAGGGCCTGGTATCCGAACGCGTAGAGTCCCACCGCGGCCACCAGCGACAGTGCCGTCGCCAGCAGCGCGCCGAGCGCCAGCGGATGCGCGTTGCGGCCGCTGTAGCCATTGAGCACCTCGAACAGCGCGAGGAACCACACCGACGGCAGTCTGGCGGCGCCGCCGGACGACAGCCAGTCCGGCCTCAGCATGCCGTCCCGCATCTCCCGGCCGAGGGACGGCAGGAAGAAGATCATCTGCGTCAGCGCGACGGCGAAGAGGATCTGGATGACCACCGCGACGCGCTGTGCCACCGTGCGGCCGAGGACGCGTATCGTGAGGCACTGGACGGCGATCACGCTGCAGAACGTGGCCAGCGTGCCGGTCAGGGCCGCGGCGATGTGTGCGGCGCTCATGCGCAGGAACGTCCCGGGCTCGATGTAGGCCGCCGCAAGCCCGGAGAACATCACCGACGGCAGCAGCCCGAGCGTCACGAAGAAGAGCGCGAAGAGCTGCGCCAGCGCAAGCAGCCGCGCGGTCACGAACGCCGTGGTCGAAATCGGGAGCACGCCCAGGATTCGGGCGTCGCGGCGATCGGGCAGCGCGTTCTCCCAGACGACGATTGCCACCAGCCCGGCGACGATCATCGCGAGCGTCAGCAGGATCAACCGATCGCTGGCGATCGCCGGCCCAAGCGTGCCCGGGTGGAACCAGAGGGCCGTGTACTTCTGCGCGAACATGCCGGGGAGCGTCAGCGTCGGCGTCGCCACCAGCACGACGCTCCAGATGACCAGCTGGACCTGCGGCAGACCGGGCGGCATCAGGTCGCTCTCGAAGAGCCGGACGAAGAACGTGCGGGCGAGCAGCCGGACCTGTCGCACTGGGCTGTTCGGTCAGGCGCGCATGACGTCCACGAGCTCGCGGGCGACGCGATCGAGGTCGGTCTCGATGACCAGCGTCCGGAACACGCTTTCGAGTGACGAGGCGTGCATCAGCTCGCGCAGGCGGACAATCGAGTCGTGCGCGACGACCCGGCCATCGAGCAGGATCACCACGTCGCTGGCGACCTGCTCGACGCTTTCGAGGACGTGCGAGCTGTAGACCACGATCTTCCCCTCCGAGGCGAGCGCCTGAATCAGGCTGCGCAGGACGAGCGTGGTGGTGACGTCGAGCCCCGAGTTCGGCTCGTCGAGCACGACGATCGCCGGATCGTGCAGTAGCGCCGCCGAGATCAGGATCTTCTGACGCATCCCTTTCGAGTACGCCGACATCGGGGCATCCATGTCGTCCTGCAGATCGAAAATGCGCAGAAAACCGTCTGTCCGCCGCCGGATCACGTCGTCCCCGACCCCGCGTAACTCGCCGACCAGCGCGAGATACTCCGGACCCGTCAGGTGGGTGTAGAGGATGGCCTCTTCAGGAACGTAGCCGATGATCGCTTTGTAGCCGAGCAGATCGTCGCGGATGTCACTGCCGTTGTAGAGCACCGCGCCGCCCGAGGGCTCGAGCAGGCCGGTGACGATCGACACGGTGGTGGACTTGCCGGAGCCGTTCGGCCCGAGGATCCCCAGGACGCCGCCGGCGGCGATGCGGAAGCTGACGTCCCGGACCGCCGGGATGGCCGAGTAATACTTCGTCAGGCCCCGCGCTTCGAGCATGGCCTATCAGACACCGGTTCGCGTCGAAGGGTCCAACGCCAGGTCCGGTGTACAGTGGTCGCACCATGTACGACGCTGCGTTGCACGCCCACTCCTGGTTGCGCTGGTTTGTTCTGCTGGTCGGACTGGTGGCCATCGCCCGAGCCATCATCGGCCGTTCGAGCCGCCGTCCGTGGAGTCGCGCCGACGACCGGCTCGGTGCCGCCTTCGTCGGCTTGCTCGACCTCCAGCTGCTGATCGGGCTGGTGTTGTACTTCGCGTTGAGCCCGATCACGAAGGAAGGTATGCGCGACATCGGCGGGGCGATGGCCAACACCGGCCTGCGCTTCTGGGCCATCGAACATCCCTTCGGCATGATCGTGGCGATCGCCCTGGCCCACATCGGCCGTACCCGGATCCGCAAGACAACCGATGCCGCACGCCGCCACCGCACAGCGCTGATCTTCTTCACACTCGCGCTGATCGTGATCGTGATCACAATCCCGTGGCCGGGCCGGGCGATCATCGGTCGTCCGCTGTTCCGGATGTAAGCGCGCTTTCGGGCGCGACTGGACGGTCTTTCGCTGAAGCGCCTGGACATGACGTCAGGCCCGGAGGTCGGGCCTCACCGCGGACGTCCGCGCGGCGTTAGTCGTTACTTCTTCGTGACGCGCACGCCGCCGTTGTGGGTGTGCAGCCGCAGCAGCGGTCCGCCGCCGCCGAGATTCGTCGAGATCTCCCGATCGATCCGCCCCTGCAGAGTGATCGGCATGTCGACGCTGATCCCGCCGTTCACGGTCCCGGCCTCGAGCCGCGCCGAGTACTGTTCCGGTACCCGCAGCCGGATGCCGCCGTTGCTGGTTTCGACGTCGAGCCCCTCGCCCTGCCAGGTCGCGCCGTCGAGATCCACCTCGACCCCGCCGTTGGTCGTCCGGCCATGGACTGCGCCGCCAACGTCCGTCAGCTTCACGCCGCCGTTGACCGTCGTGAAGTCGAGCCGGCCATCGACGTTCTCGATCTTGATCCCGCCATTCGTGGTCTTCAGATCGAGGCCCATCTGGGTCGGCACGGCGACACGGTAGCTGACCGACCAGCTCTCGCGGCCGCTGGTGTGCGGTCCGTCGGCAGACACCTTGTCAGAAGCCGCGTCGACGCGGACGGCTGCCATCAGCTCCCCGGCGCGCTGGGCGGTGCCGGCCCACGCCGTAACCTTCGCCTGGATCACGATATCCCCGCGCCCCTCCCCCTTGACCTCGATGCCGCCGTTCGGAGCCGCGTCTACCGCCAACTGGCCGGCGCCCGTGGGCACGGTGAACTCCCGCACCTCGCACGCCTGTTCGCGATCCCCGTTCCGCTCCTGCCGGCACCACGCATCGTCTGTCACGCGACGCTGCCCGGCCAGGCCGGAAACGCCACTCAAGCCGACCAACGCTACTACCAGAATCGCCTTCTGCTGCATCATGTCTGACCCCCGAACACCTTTGACGAGACGCGCTCCTCCCGCGTTGACGCGAACCTTTGCCCAGCTGGTCCGTCTAACGTTCAGTTCAGGCTGCCAACATGCTCCAGGACCTTCGCTACGCGTTCCGCACTCTGGTCGCGAATCCGGGCTTCGCCATCGTGGCGGTTCTCTGCCTTTCGCTTGGGATCGGAGTCAACGGAACGATCTTCAGCGTGGTGGACGGCGTGCTGCTGCAGCCCTACCCCTTTCCGGACGCGGAACGGATCGTGGTCCTCAACAGCACCAACCCGAAACAGGGCATCACGCGTGCCGGGGTGTCGTATCCCGATTTCAAGGACTGGCGCGACGAGTCGACATCGTTTTCGGCCGTGGCCGGGTTCCAGGGCCGCAGCCTGACCATCTCGGACGGGACCAGCGAGCCGGAACGGTTTCTCGGCGCAGCCGTGTCTTCGACGCTGTTCGGCCTGCTCGGCACGCCGCCGGCACTCGGTCGTGACTTCGGGCCGGCGGACGATCGGCTCGGAGCCGAACCCGTCGTGCTCCTGTCCGACGATCTGTGGCGCCGCCGGTACGCCGGGGATCCGTCGGTGGTCGGCCGTTCGATCACCGTCAACGGCCGTCCCCATACGGTGATCGGGGTCATGCCCGAAGGGTTCCGGTTCCCGGAAACGCAGCGCCTGTGGATCCCCTTGGCGCCGATCGCCGAGCCAACCCGGCGCGACAGCCGCGCCACGCAGGTCTTTGCGCGGCTCAAGCCAGGCATCACGACGACACAAGCGAGTGCCGATCTCCACGGCGTCACCAGCCGTCTCTCGGAATCCTACCCGGGCGACAACGAGGACTGGGGCGCCGCGATCCGTCCGCTCAAGTCGTGGATGCTGCCTGACGACGTGGAGTTGATGATCCTGGCGATGATGTGCGCGGTCACGCTGGTGCTCCTGATCGCGTGCGCCAACGTTGCCAACCTGCTGCTCGCGCGCGCCTCTGTGCGGCATCGCGAGATCTCGATCCGCACCGCGCTCGGCGCGGCGCGATGGCGGATCGTCCGGCAGCTGCTGACGGAGGCGGTGTTGATCGGCCTGTTCAGCGCGCCGATCGGCGTGGTGCTCGCGCGTGTGGGTATCTACCTGGTGGACAGCGGCGTCCCGGCGGACTCGATTCCGTACTTCATCCACTGGCACCTCGACGTCCGGACGCTCGCCTACACGATCGGCATCTCGATCGTCACCGGAATCGTGTTCGGGATGGCTCCGGCCCTGCAGGCGGTCCGAATCAACCTGCAATCCAGCTTGAAGGAGGGCGGCCGCGGCGCCGCGGGCGGCCGTCGGGCGCGTGTCCGCAACGCGCTGGTCGTGGCCGAAGTGGCCATGTCGCTGGTGCTCCTGATCGGCGCGTCCCTGTTCGTTCGCAGCTTCCTCAACCTGCAGCGCGCTTCGGTCGGCTTCGACACGGCACCGCTGTTGACGATGCGGTTCTATTTGCCGGGGGCGGGCTACGAGTCCGCGGAAGCGAAGGCGCGGCGGGTGGAGGACATCGCGCGTCGCGTCAATGGAGTCGCCGGAGTCGAGGCGGCGTTT
>Ga0207701_10000097_pt1 | contig 78151 bp, 83 predicted proteins | sample KBSSwiSSwithPhiX_FD_184294 | JGI IMG/M metagenome (GOLD analysis project Ga0207701, IMG submission 184294) | Switchgrass rhizosphere bulk soil microbial communities from Kellogg Biological Station, Michigan, USA, with PhiX - S5 (SPAdes) (version 2) | ecosystem: Environmental > Terrestrial >...
AGGCCATCGAGTGGATGCCCCGGCGAAAAGCGGTACTTGAGCGGCAGCGTGGTCCCCGCCAGGTCGATTGAGGTCGGATATTGTTCGACGGTGACTTGCGACGCGGCGTGCCGCATCAGGTATTCGCGGGTCAGGAAAAGTATCCGCGGATCGTTGCTCTCCGCCTGCGCGCGCCAGCACTCGAAGGCAACCAGCGAATGCACATGTTCGGGCACGCGTTCGGCGTAGAACGCGGCGATGGTCTCGTCGTCGACCAGCACGTCCTGCCGGCGCGCCTTGTGCTCGAGCTCCGCGACATCCGCGACCTGCTTCCGGTTGTGGGCAAGAAACGCTCCCCGAGTGGCCAATGCGCCCGGCACCAGCGCCTCTCGGATGAAGACGTCGTGCGCGATGTCCGGATCGATCGCGCCGAAGGAAACCATGCGCCTCGCCACCAGCGTCAAGCCGTACAGCGAAACGCGCTGCGCGGCCACGACCTCGCCGCGTTTCTCTTCCCAATGCGGTTCGAAATATTCGCGGGTGACCCGGTCCCCCGCGATCTCCTCGATCCAGTCAGGCTCTACCTTCGCGGCGCAGCGCGCGAACAGACGCGACGTCTCGGTGAGTTCGGCGGCCAGGATCCACTTATTTGCCAAGCCACCGCCGCTGCCCTTGGCCTTACGCGCCAGTCCCGATCCCGGATGCAAGTAGAACTTGAGGCCGCGCGCGCCCAAATAATGCTCGTCGGCATCCGACTTGGACCCGATATTGCCGAGCAGTCCCGCCAGCACCGCCTTGTGCAGTGTCGCGTAGCGTGCGGCGTCGATGACCGTAGGCAGCTGAGGCGACCACTTCCATCCCGCTTCCTCCAGTGTCGCCACCAGCTGCTGGTGAACGTCGCGCCATTCGCGCAGCCGCAGCCACGAGACGAATTGGGCGCGGCATGCATCGACCAGCCTGCGGTGCGACATCTTCTGCGCCAGCGCATCGCCGAAGAATTCCCACAAGGCAACCAGCGACAGAAAGTCGGAGCGCTCGTCGCGGAACTTGAGATGCGCCTGGTCCGCCGCCTGTTGCCGTTCCAGCGGACGCTCGCGCGGATCAGGCACCGCGAGCGCGCTCGCGATGACCAGCGCCTCCGGGAGGCAGCCCGCGTCGCGTGCAGCGAGCACGATGCGCCCGATGCGGGGATCGAGCGGCAGCCGCGCAAGTTCGCGGCCCAATGGTGTCAAGGTCCGGTCGCTGTCCACCGCACCCAATTCCTGCAATAGCTGGTAGCCGTCGGCGATCGCCCGGGGTCCCGGCGGCTCCAGAAACGGAAACGCGTCGACCGGCCCGAGTTCCAGCGAGGCCATCCGCAGGATCACCGCGGCCAGCGACGAGCGCAGGATTTCCGGGTCGGTGAATTCCGGCCGCGCGGCAAAGTCCTCCTCGTCGTACAGGCGCACGCAGATGCCATCCGCCACGCGGCCACAGCGCCCGGCGCGCTGGCGGGCGGCGGCCTGCGACACCTTTTCGATCTGCAGCAGCGTGGTCTTGTTGCGCAGCGAATAGCGCTTGACGCGCGCCAATCCCGCATCGATCACGTAGCGGATTCCCGGTACCGTAAGCGACGTCTCCGCGACGTTGGTGGCGAGCACAATCCGGCGGCCATTGCCGGGCGCGAAGATTCGCTGCTGCTCGGCCACCGACAGTCGCGCGAATAACGGCAGGATCTCGATCTGGGCCGAATAGGGGCGGCGGGCAAGCCCGCGCCCAAGCAGGTCGCCAGTCTCCCTTATCTCGCGTTCGCCTGGCAGGAACACGAGGATATCGCCCGGACCTTCGCGCCACAGGTCCTCGGCGGTTGCGACGATGGCCTCCTCCAGTTCCTCCTCGTCGTCGGATTCGTTCGCAAGCACGGCGTCGCCCGCGCCGCCACCTTTGCGCAGCGGGCGGAAGCGCACGTCGACGGGAAACACGCGCCCGGACACTTCGATGACAGGCGCCAACTTGGCGCCCCTACCGAAATGCCGCGCGAAGCGATCCGCGTCGAGCGTGGCCGACGTGACAATCACCTTCAGGTCGGGACGCTTCGCGCAAAGCTGCGCAAGATAGCCCAGCAGGAAGTCGATGTTCAGGCTGCGTTCGTGCGCTTCGTCGACGATGATCGTGTCGTAGGCTTCGAGGTTGCGGTCGCCTTGCGTCTCCGCGAGCAGGATGCCGTCGGTCATCAGCTTGATGTACGCATCCGGATGCGTCTGATCGGTGAATCGCACCTTGTAGCCGACGGCCTCGCCTACCGGCTGCCCCAGCTCGTGCGCAATGCGCGCCGCCACGGCGCGCGCCGCGATCCGCCGCGGCTGCGTGTGACCGATGAGGCCCTTCTCCCCGCGTCCCGCCGCCAGGCAGATCTTGGGCAGCTGCGTCGTCTTGCCCGAACCCGTCTCGCCGCAGACGATGACCACCTGATGCTCGCGGATCGCGCGCGCGATCTCCTCCGCACGCCGCGCGACCGGCAGGTCCGGCGGATACGAAATGGCGGGCTTGGCGGCGGCGCGCGCAGAGCATTTCGCGACCGAGCGTTCGACGTCGGCGGCAAGGCGTGACCATTCCGACTCGGGCGCGCGCTGCACCCGCGCGCGTTCGATACGCCGGGCGAGCCGCGTCGCGTCCCGGGCCATGGCCAGCGACAATCGGGCGAGAAGCGGGGCAGCTTGCGTGGCCATTGCAGGGTTATCATTATCGCTTGCGGGCGTCAGCGTGGCGCGTGCGTTCCCAACGGGAGGTCCATCCGATGCATTCCTCAATTGCCGGCCGGCATGGCCGAAAGCTCGTGTCTGCGCTGGTGGTGGCCCTGCTCGCCACGACGGCCGTGGCGGTCGACGCCGCGACGCTGCGCTGGGCGGGCCGCGGCGACATGCAGACGACCGATCCACATTCGCAGAACGAGAACCTGACCAACAATATCAATCAGCTGATCTACGAGTTCCTGCTCGTACGCGACAAGAAGCTGGGCCTGCAACCCGCCCTCGCCGAGTCGTGGACGCAGGTCAATCCGACCACGTGGCGCTTCAAGCTGCGCCCCGGCGTCAAGTTTCACGACGGCACGCCATTCACCGCGGATGACGTGGTGTTCAGCTTCGAGCGCGCGCGGGCCGACACGTCGCAACTGCGCGTTTATGCCAACGCGTCGGGCATTCCCAAGAAGATCGACGATCTCACCGTCGAGTTCACGACCAACGGGCCCAACCCGATCGAACTCGAGCACCTGGCGACGATCAACATCATGAGCAAGGCATGGTGCGAAAAGAACCGCGCTACCAAGCCGCAGAACTTCACGCAGAAGGAGGAAATGATCACGGCGCGCCAGGCCAACGGCACGGGCCCCTATACGCTGAAGTCGCGCGAGCCCGATGTGAAGACGGTGCTGGTCAAGAATCCCAACTGGTGGGGTCTCAAGGCCGGCCGATGGGAAGGCAACGCGGACGAAGTGATCTACACGCCGATCGTGTCGGACGGGACGCGCGTCGCCGCGCTCATTTCCGGCGAAGTGGACCTGGTCAACGACCCGCCGCCGCAGGACGTGCCGCGCCTTACCCAGACGCCCGGGATCAAGGTCCTCGAAGGCACGGAAAACCGCATCGTGTTCATCGGCATGGACCAGTTCCGCGACGAATTGCTGTATTCGAACGTCAAGGGCAAGAACCCGCTCAAGGACAAGCGGGTCCGCGAGGCGCTGTATTACGCGGTCGATATCGAGGCGATCAAGAAGAACACGATGCGCGGACTGTCGGCGCCCTCGGGCGCGATGCTGCCGTCGACGCTGCAGACGACGCCCGAGGTCGAGAAGCGGCTGCCCTTCGATCGCGAGCGCGCGAAGAAGCTGCTGGCGGAGGCCGGCTATCCGAACGGCTTCGAAGTGACGCTCGACTGTCCGAACAACCGCTACATCAACGACGAGAAAATCTGCCAGGCGCTGGCGGCGATGTGGTCGCAGATCGGGGTGAACACCAAGGTCAACACGATGCCGCGCGCGGTCTATTTCCCCAAGCTCGAGAAGAACGACACGAGCATGTACATGCTGGGCTGGGGTGGCGGCACCACCGATGCGATATTCATTCTGCAGCCGGTGCTCGCGACCAAGGACGGCAAGGGGGATGGCGACTACAACTACGGCCGATACACGAACCCCAAGCTCGACGAGCTGCTGGCGAAGATCAAAGTCAACGTGAACGCGGATCAGCGGTTGAACGACATCCACGCGGCGCTGCTGGCGCATAACGCGGAAACCAACCACATTCCGCTGCACCGGCAGGTGATTCCGTGGGCGGCGCGCGCCAACGTCACTGCCGTGCACCGTGCCGACAACAACGTCATTCCTTATTGGGTGACCATAAAATGAAAATCCAATAAGGATCAGACAGGCGTCAAGCGAGGGGCCGCGCGATGTAGCGTGTCACCGCCCAGGTCACCACCACCGTGACCGCGGCCCCGGCGGAAAACAATCCCCACGCGCCGGTGCCGCCGTCGAGCGCCGCGTTGTGCGCCGCTTCGAGCACCATCCCCGTCGCCAGGAACGAAGGAACGGTGCGCAGGTCGTAGCGCAGCACGCACCACAGCAGCACGAAACTCACCAGTCCCCTGACGACGCCGCGCAGCAATGCGCCTTCCGGTTCGCCGCCGCCGACCAGCGCGACCGCACAGGAAACGGACACCAGCAGCAGGGCGGCCAGCCACGATCGGTGGCTCCAGCCGCGCGTGCCACGGTCGAGCAGGTAAAGAATGAAAAATGCCGCGCCGCTCGCGCCCACGAGTTCGATCGGATCGATCAGCGCGCCGGCAAAGGGCCACGCCAACGATGCCAGCTTGAGCGCGGGCCACAGGGGCGCGCCTCGCGGCGCCAGCGCTCCGAACAGCGCCGCCAGACCGGCCACGGCCAGCGCGACGGCGACACCAACGGCCCAGGCCGGCATCTTTGTCGCCAGAGGTGTGGGCAGCGTCGAACGTGCGTACCACGCCCCGACGCCAGCCAGCAGTCCCATCAGCCCCGCGGTCAGCAGCGCGGCAAACAGCCCACCGACAATCGTCGTGGCGAGCTGCGATGCCACAGGCTCTGCGGTACGAAGCTGTATCGCGATCTCCGGCCAGGAATTCGCCATGTCGATGACCGCTACGATCATGGCCAACGCGCCGACGATGAACATTGCGCGCTTGTCGCAATGGCCATGGTTCCAGCTGATCACCGCAAAGACCAGCGCCGCCAATGCGCCCAGCGCCGTGGCGAACGCGCCCGCGTATTTGACGACTTGCAGACGGTTGTCGCGCTCGGTTTCGGCGCGCTGCCAGGCTTCCGGGACGAATACCGAGCGGCCGGCCGACGCTATTTCGTCGCCCGCCAGCACCACCTGGATACGCGCCTCGCCGTCCTTGCCCACGAAGACCTTCGGGTCCGCGAAAACGATCGTCCAGTCGCTGCGGGCATCGCGTTTCGTCAATTCGGCAGTACGCAATTGCAGCTGGGAAGCGTCCAACCCGAACTGTTCGCGCACGACTTGCCGCGCGAGATCCAGCGCGGCGTCCCGCGAGAGGTTCGCGCCCGGCGCACCTTCCGGCAACCGGTGGCGAACCTGCCGTACCTCGCCATTGCCCGTCACGGTGACGCGCCATTCCTCGGTCCGTTCCACAATGTCGCCGTCGAAGCGGGCAAAGCGCACGTCCCACATCGGCGGCGCCAACGTGTTGCCGGCGAGATTGCGATAGGCATCCGGACCTGCCTCGCGCCAGACAAAGCGTTGCGCAGGGCTCTGACCCAACTCTCCGCTGCCGGCGCGAATGTCGGCGAAGCGTCGCCATCCCGCACCAAGCACAACACCTCTTTCGCCCAGCGCGGCGACTGCCGTGGCTTCGGCGCCCGCGCGATCTACCTTCAGGTCGGGCACATCCGCGCCGAATGGCGTGCACGCGAGCCACACCGCCAGGCCAGCCACACCCAGCACGGGCAGCGCGCGCTGCAGAACGCCGGCGCGTACCCCGACCGTCTCCGCGCGAGTCCATTCGACGGCACGGCGCGCTGCGGCAGCCGATGGCTGCCACGCGCGGTTCCACAACGCGGCAGGGAGCTCCCTCCATGCCCCGGACTGCACGCGCCGGACTCCGATGACCGCAAGCGGAACGGCCGCGGCCACGATCACGAGCGCGCGCTGCATCCATGCGCCCGGCGCATCGACCAGGAACAGCGGGATCGAGAACAGCGAAAGGTCGAAGAGCGCATGCAACAGGATCGTCGGCAGCAACCCGAAGCGAAGAAAGATCAACGCCCACAGCGTCGCGGGCAACAGCAGTTCAACCAGCCGCGAATACGCGGGAAGGCCGGGGTAGTTGGCATGGGCGCCGGCGAACACCACCGCCTGCAGCACGATGGCGAAACCTATCCAGTGCGCGCGCTGTCCGAAATGCGTGCCGAGCAGCGCGGCGATGGCCAGTGGTATCGCACGGAACGCGCACTCCTCCATGAACCCCGCCTGCAGCGACATGGCGATCGGCGTCAGCGCCGGCACAAACGAGGAAAGCACGTTGGGATCCGTGAGCGACTCGGAAGGCTGCCACCACCCCAACCACTGATTGGTCACGAAGTAGAACGCCGATATCAGCGCCAGTTCGAGCGGCACGAACAGGTAGCCCCCGGCAGTTCTTCCGGCGATCTGCACCGTCGCGCCCGCTTCGCGCGACCACACGCGCCAAAGTTGGGGGTGGTCCGGGAATGCGCGTCGCGACAGGCTCTCCGCAGCCATGAACACGAGACCGTACCCCAGCGTGCCGGCGACGAGCGCCAGCATGGCCATGCCGATTTGCTGGATCCAGAAGTTGGCCACCGTTTCCGCGGTATCGAAGCCGAACCACGCGGCGGGCGCCGACGCAAGCACCGTCAATGCCATCAGGCCGCCGACGACGGCGCCCGCTACCAGGGCCGGCCGCCACAGCAGCCAGCGACGGCGCAGCAGCCACAGCGCGGCGATGATGCACCCGCCGATGCCGTACAGCGCGCCCGCCGCGAGGCTGGCGAAATTTGCGATGGTGTTGTTGGCGCTGCGCAGCTCCTGGAAGTGGCGTTCGAATTTCTCCGGCACGTGCACATAGGGGGCGACGCCGGTCAATTCATCGCCGGTCACCGCGACCCGCATCCGAATACTGGCGCCGGCGTACCGCTCGTCACGTTCGAATACGAATTGGTGGTCGACGCGGCCCGTCGGTCGCGTTTCCTGCGATTGCTCGAGCAGGTGATAAGGGGCGAAATCGACCTGCCAGTCGTCGTGAGCGCGCGTGCGTGCCAGATCCAGTGCGACTGCAGCATCCAGCGCCTTGGTGCCTCCGTTCCGTACATACGTTTCCGGTACGCGCCGCGCAAATCCCTGGAGCGCGCCGTCGGCCCGGAAACGCACCACCGTTTCCTCGACGACGCCGGGCTTGAACAGGCGAACTTCCCACCAATAGGGCGCATAGACCGTCCCTTCGACCATCTGCGCGAACGCCGCCTTGCCTCCGCCTTCCAGTTCGATGTAGTTCTGCGCGCCCTGGTCGTTGCGGAAGCGCACTGCGGTGCGCGGGTCGTCGAAGGCGACGAGGTTGCGTTCCTTGGCCAGCGCCAGCGCCTTGACCACCGCGTCGTTACGCGAGAGCTTGATGTCGAGGTTGACCAGCGGGATCGCCAACGGGAACAGGCGCCATGCGAGCACCAGGCACATCACCGCGAGGCAGCCGTAGGCGATCCAGAATGCGGGCCGGCGTGTGATTTGATGCAAGATACCGGTCATGGTTGCCGCACGCCGATGACGCCCTCGGACGCAAGGCGCGCGACGGCAGCGTCGTCCAGCGCCAGACGTTCGCGCAACACCTGCAGCGTGTGCTGGGCCAGCAGCGGCGGCGGCCGCTCGGGCGCGAGCGGCGTTCCCGACATCTTTACCGGGACGTTCACCTGCGGAACGCTGCCGGCAAGCGGATGCGGCAGGTCGAGTTTCATGCCGCGCGCCAGCAACTGCGGGTCCGCGAACACCGCATCGAGCTTGTTGATCGGGCCGCACGGCACGCCGACCTCTTCCAGCGCGGCGAGCCACTCGCGCTGCGGACGCGTCGCGATGGCGGCGGCTACCAGCGGCACCAGCGCGTCACGATTTCTGACGCGCTCCACATTCCGTGCGAAGCGTGCGTCGCGTGCCCATTCCGGATGGCCGGCGACCGCGCAGAACTTCGCGAACTGGCTGTCGTTGCCGACGGCGAGAATGAGGTGGCCGTCGGTGCACGCGAACACCTGATAGGGGACGATGTTCTGGTGCGCATTTCCTGCGCGATCCGGCGGCGTGCCGGACACCAGGTGGTTCATTCCCATCACTGCCATCATTGCCACGGCGGAATCGAGAAGCGCCAGGTCAATGTGCTGGCCCGCGCCCGTGCGCTCACGATGCTGCAGCGCCGCCAGGATTCCTACCGCCGCATACATGCCGGTCATCAGGTCGGTGATCGCCACGCCCGCCTTTTGTGGCCCGCCGCCAGGCAGATCGTCGCGCTCGCCGGTAACGCTCATGAATCCGCTCATGCCTTGAATGATGAAGTCGTAACCGGCGCGATCGGCGTACGGACCGTCCTGTCCAAATCCGGTGATCGACGCGTAGACGAGGCGCGGATTGAGCGCGGCCACGCTCGCGTAGTCGAGGCCGTACTTGGCGAGGCCGCCGACCTTGAAGTTCTCCACCAGCACATCGGCCTGCAGTGCGAGATCGCGAACGATCCGCTGTCCTTCCGGTTTCGTGAAATCGACGGCGACGGACAGTTTGCCGCGATTGCACGCCAGGTAGTACGCGGCCTCCGACGTGTCGCCGCCGGACGCATCCTTGAGGAAGGGCGGACCCCACGCGCGCGTATCGTCGCCGCTTCCCGGCCGCTCGATCTTGATGACGGTCGCGCCCAGGTCCGCAAGCAGTTGCGTGCACCATGGACCCGCGAGCACGCGCGACAGGTCGAGGATGGTTAGGTGGGAGAGCGGACCGGCCATGGGAGTCATGAAAAAAGGCGCACCCCAGCGGCACGCCTTGCCCATTCTACGCACCGGCATCGAAGCCGCGCGACCTAGCCGCGCAAAGCGTGTGCTGCCCGGGTCGTGCCGAGCGCGAGAGACGCTCGCCTCAGCGTTTGGCGGGAACGACGGCGATGCGCTTCAATTCGCGTGGATTTGTCGTACGGAACTCGAGTTCAATGCGCAGGCGCTCAATGGCACTGTCGCGCGCTCCGGACTTGCGCTTGATCACGTAGCCGGTCGCCGTTGAAAGCAGCGCCGAGCCGCTCGCATCGGCGATCGTGATCCATCCGCCGCGCGCATCGCGGCGCGCCTGGATGCGCACGCGCTGCAGGCCGGATCCCGCAATCTGCACAACGAATTTTTCCGCCGTGCGCACGGACTCCGGGAGCCCGGGGGGCGACAGCAGCACCACGCGGCGATTGGAGTCCGGCTGCAGCCGCGCTTCGCCGTCGCCGAGCGTCAACGTCCCGCGCTCGGCGGTCCAGGCATCGCCGGCTGACGGCGGCGCGCCAAAAGTCCACGACTGCGCATGAACGAGCGACGGCGACGCGACGCCCGTCATTAGCGCGGCGATCGCCAGCAACCCGGCAATCCGGCGTGCGAACCCGATGCGGTTGCGCGTGCGCACGTCCGTCACGACTTCAACGCGCCCAGGACCTCATCCAGCATCTTCTTCGCATCGCCGAACAACATCCGGTTGTTGTCCTTGTAGAAGAGCGGGTTGTCCACGCCCGCGTATCCCGACGCCATGCTGCGTTTCATGACGATCGAGTGCTTGGCCTTCCAGACTTCGAGCACCGGCATGCCGGCGATCGGGCTCGTGGGGTCGTCCTGCGCCGCCGGGTTCACGATGTCGTTGGCGCCAATAACGATCGCCACATCGGTATTGGGGAAGTCGTCGTTCAATTCGTCCATCTCGAACACGATGTCGTAGGGGACCTTGGCCTCGGCCAGCAGCACGTTCATGTGGCCGGGCATGCGGCCGGCGACGGGATGAATGCCAAACCGCACATTGATGCCCTTCGCACGCAGCGCCTGCGTGATTTCATTGACCGTATGCTGGGCCTGCGCGACGGCCATGCCGTAGCCGGGAACGATGATGACATTCTTGGCGTCGCGCAGCATCTCTGCGGTCTCCGCGGCCAGGATCGGGTTCACCTCGCCCGCAGGCTGCGCGCCACCGGGCTTGGCCACGGCACCGCTGTCGGTGCCGAATCCGCCGGCGATCACGGAGAGGAAGTGGCGATTCATCGCCGAGCACATGATGTAGGAAAGGATCGCGCCGCTCGAGCCGACCAGCGCGCCCGTGACGATGAGCAAGTCGTTGTTGAGCATGAATCCCGTTGCGGCCGCGGCCCAACCCGAGTAGCTGTTGAGCATCGACACCACGACCGGCATGTCGGCGCCGCCGATGGCCATCACCATGTGCACGCCGAACAGCAGCGCGATGACGGTCATGACGATCATCGGCGTCATCGCCTCGGCCACGCTGTGGGCGTGGATGAAGGCGTAGCCGAAGTAGATGACGGTCAGCAGCCCCGCGAGGTTGAGCAGGTGCCTTCCGGGAAGCAGGACCGGCTTGCCGGTGATCTTGGCGGAAAGCTTGCCGAAGGCGATCACCGACCCGGAGAATGTCACGGCACCGATCAGCACGCCCAGGTACATCTCGATCTCGTGGATCGTATTCTCGGCGGGCGTCAGGCCAACCGAAACCGCCGGATCGATGAAGTTGGCGTAGCCCACGAGCATCGCGGCCAGGCCGACAAGGCTGTGCATCAGCGCCACCAGCTCCGGCATCTGCGTCATCTGCACGACGCGCGCCGCATACAAGCCGATTGCCGCGCCGGCGGCCATCGCGCCGATGATGTAGGGCAGGCCGGCGGGGGTGACCTGAACGCCGAAGATCGTGGCGACCACCGCGATCGCCATGCCGATCATCCCGTACAGGTTGCCGCGCCGCGAAGTTTCCTGGTTGGACAGCCCCCCCAGGCACAGGATGAAGAGGATCGTGGCGCCGATATAGGAGACGGTCGAAAGACTGGAGGTCATGATCGTCGCCCTTATTTGCGGAACATCTGCAGCATGCGCTGGGTCACGGCGAAGCCGCCGAACATGTTGATCGTCGCAAGCGCGATGGCGGCCACGGACAGCCAGCGTATCCACTCCTGCGGACGGGTCAGGTCGGCGGAGATCTTCGACAGGTCCGGCGCGATCTGCACCAGCGCGCCGATGGCGATGATGCTGCTCACCGCGTTGGTCACGCTCATCAGTGGCGTATGCAGCGCGGGTTTCACGTTCCACACCACCATGTAGCCGACGAAACAGGCGAGGATGAACACGGTGAAGTGGCTGAGGAACGACGCCGGCGCAAACCGGCCGACGAGCAGGAACAAGAGCGCGCCGACGCCGAAGATGACGGCCGTCTTGGTGCCCGCCATCGGACCGCTCGCTTCGCCATGCCCCTTGGCCTTGGGAACGACGGCGGCGGGCTTGGCGACTGCCGGCGGCGCGGCCGGAATCTTGGGCGGCGGCGGCGGCCACGTGATGGCGCCGTCCTTGATGACGGTGAGGCCGCGGATGGCGTCGTCCTCCATGTTGACGTCGACCACGCCGTCCTTGGTCTTGCACAATTCCTCGGTGAGCCGCAGCAGGTTGTTGGAGTACAGCGTCGACGACTGCCTGGCGAGGCGGCTCGCGAGGTCCGTGTAGCCGATGATCGTGACGCCGTGCCTTACCACCGCCGAGCCGGGCTCGGTGAGCTCGCAGTTGCCGCCCTGCTCGGCCGCCATGTCGACGATGACGCTGCCGGGCTTCATGCTCTTCACCATGTCGGCGGTGATGAGCTTGGGCGCCGGCTTGCCCGGGATCAGCGCGGTGGTGATGATGATGTCCACCTCGCGCGCCTGCTTCGCGTACATCTCGCGCTGCGCTTGCTGGAAGCCCTCGCTCATGACCTTGGCATAGCCGCCGCCGCCAGAGCCCTCTTCCTCGTAGTCGACCTTGACGAACTCGCCGCCGAGCGAGATGACCTGGTCGGCCACCTCGGCCCGGGTGTCGTTGGCGCGCACGATCGCGCCCAGGTTCGCCGCAGTACCGATCGCGGCAAGACCCGCCACGCCCGCGCCCGCAATGAAGACTTTCGCGGGCGGGATCTTGCCGGCCGCGGTGATCTGGCCATTGAAGAAGCGGCCGAATGCATTGGCAGCCTCGATGACGGCGCGATAGCCGCTGACGCCGGCCATCGAGGTAAGCGCATCCATCTTCTGCGCGCGCGAAAGCTGGCGCGGCAGGCTGTCGATCGCGAGCACGGTGGCCTTCTTGGAAGCCAGTTGCTGCATCAGCTCAGGGTTCTGTGCCGGCCAAATGAAGTCGACCAGCATGCCGCCCTCGCGCATCAACGCGACTTCCCCCGGGTTTGGCGGACGTACCTTGAAAACGATGTCGGATTTCGCCCAGAGTTCGGCGGCCGTGGGCACGACTTCGGCGCCCGCGTCGCGGTAGGTGTCGTCGCCGAAGTTGGCCGCCTCTCCCGCATTCGATTCGACGGCGACGCGGAAGCCCAGCTTGATCAGCTTCTCCACCACCTCCGGCACGGTGGCGACGCGCTTCTCGCCCGGGAAAGTCTCCTTGGGCACTCCGATCAGCAGTGACATCCTTACCTCCCTCGATACGGCCGCAGGCGAAGCCTGCCGTGCGACGCGCCCGGAAATTCTGCTATTGAAATCGTTGCTTCAAATTTGCGCCGCGACGGCGCGGCCCAGATCAGCGGTGGATGCACGGCCGCCGAGATCCGGCGTCTTCGGCGCGTCCTTGTCCGCGAGCACGCGTTCGATCGCCGCGACAACTGCGTTCGCCGCGTCCTTGTATCCGAGGAAGTCTAGCATCAGCGCGCCCGACCAGATCTGCCCGATCGGATTGGCGACGCCCTTGCCGGCGATGTCGGGCGCCGAGCCGTGCACGGGCTCGAACAATGACGGAAACGTCCGCTCCGGATTCAAGTTGGCCGATGGCGCAATGCCGATCGTTCCGCATACCGCGGGCCCCAGATCGGACAGGATGTCGCCGAAGAGATTGGAGCCGACGACCACGTCAAAGCGATCCGGCCGCTGTACGAAATGCGCGCTCAGGATGTCGATGTGGAACGCGTCGGTGCGGATGTCGGGATAAGCGACTTTCATGGAATTGAAGCGCTCGTCCCAGTACGGCATCGTGATCGAGATGCCGTTGGACTTGGTCGCCGACGTGACGTGTTTCGCCTGTCGCGTCCGGGCCAGCTCGAACGCGAATTTCATGATGCGATCGACGCCCTTGCGCGAGAACACCGTCTGCTGGAATACGATCTCGCGCTCGGTGCCCTCGAACATGCGTCCGCCGACCGACGAATATTCGCCCTCGGTATTTTCGCGCACGACGACGAAATCGATGTCGCCGGGTTTGCGGTTGGCAAGCGGCGACGGGATGCCCGGCATCAGCTTGCATGGGCGCATGTTCACATATTGGTCGAAGCCGCGCCGGAACTGGATCAGCGAACCCCACAGCGACACGTGGTCCGGAACGGTGGCGGGCCAGCCGACGGCGCCGTAGAACATCGCCTCGAATCCCCGCAACTGGTCGAACCAGTCCTCCGGCATCATGCGGCCGTGTTTGGCGTAATAGTCGCAGCTCCAATCGAAGTGCGTGAACGCGAGGTCGATGGAGAATTTCCGCGCGACAGCTTCCAGCACGCGCAGCCCCTCGGGCACGACTTCCTTGCCGATGCCGTCGCCGGGCATCACCGCAATTCGATGCTTCCCCATTCGCGCCTCCCGTGGAACCGGCAAATTCTAGCAGCCGACGGCCAACTCAGACGAATGTCCGATTGGCGCACGCCAAGGGCATTTTGTACCATCGGCGCAGATGACAGAACCTGGCGTCATGAGGAGGTTCCGATGAACGAGCGCAACTACTGGATTGGTGTCGTCTCCCGCGACCACGTCGCATACGGCGTCGACGGCGGCTTCACGCAGTTGAATCATGGCAAGGCGGCGCCGCTGGAACGAATGCGCGCCGGCGACGGCTTCGCGTTCTATTCTCCGCGCGCCACCTATCCGGACGGCCCCCCGTTACAGGCCTTCACCGCCATCGGTCGCGTTCGCGACGGCGTCGTCTATCAGCAGAGACCACCCCATGACGAGGGATTCGCGCCCTTCCGGCTGCGTGTCGATTACCTGCCGGCGCGGGATGCGCCGATCAAGCCACTGATCGAGGAGCTCTCGTTCATTCGCAGCAAGACGCACTGGGGCGCCGCGTTCCGTTTCGGATTCCTGCGCGTGCCTGAACCGGACTTCGCGCGCATCGCCTCCGCCATGGGCCGCGACTTTGCCGCGGACTTTCCCATGAGCTCGACGCCTTCGGAGAACGCTCCCGTGGAGGAATGCGGGGCGTCGAACTCGACGTAGGGCAGCCACTGCGCTATCGTCGTCGCCTTTACGCAAAGGCATGCGGGGGGCGACGATGGGCAGGATGGTGATCGCGCTGTTCCGGCCCAAACGGGGCAAGGCCGAGGACCTGATGGCGTGCATGCGCGACCATCTGCCGGTGTTGCGAGCCCAGGCGCTCGCGACGAGCCGCCCGTCGGTGGTGTTGCGGGCCGCGGACGGAACGCTGCTGGAAATCTTCGAATGGGTGTCGCAGGCGGCGATCGACTCCGCGCACACCAACCCCGCGGTGCTCGCGTTGTGGGAGCGTTACGCGGCTTGCTGCGACTACGTCACGCTGGGCGACTTGGCCGAGGCCGGCATCATGTTTCCGGGATTTGAATTGGTCGAGACTTGAAGGACCGTCCGCGTCATCGCCGCGCCGTCCTGTTCATGGTCGTCGCCGCTATCTGCTGGTCTTCCGGCGGCATCCTGGTGCGCCAGCTGTCGATCACCAACACTTGGGAAATCGTGTTCTGGCGGTCGCTGTTCATGGCGGCGTTCGTCAGCGGCGTCCTGCTCGTGATGCACGGCCGCGGCATGCCACGCGCGGTGCGCGCCGTCGGCTGGCCGGGCGTCCTGTCCGGACTCTTCCTCTCCGGCACGTTCTTTTTCTTCATCGCGTCGCTGACGCATACGACGGTGGCCAACACGTTCGTGCTCATGAGCGTGTCGCCGTTTCTGGCCGCCATTTCGGGCCGGCTGGTTCTGAAGGAGCCGGTGCCCACGCGCACCTGGGTCGCGATGACCGTCGCATTTGCGGGCATCGTCATCATGTTCGGCGACGCGATCGATTCCGGACGCCTGCTCGGCAATCTCCTGGCGTTCGGCGTGTCGATCTGCTTTGCCGCGCAGCTCACGATGTTGCGCAAGTTCCACGCGACGGTCGACATGCTGCCGCAGGTGATGATCGCCGGCCTGTGGACGCTCATCCCGGCCTTCCTGCTGGCCGGAGCCTTCGCCGCGACGCCGCGGGACATCGCCATTCTCGCGTTCATGGGGTGTGTGCAGCTAGGCGTGGGATGCCTGCTCGCCACCGCCGCTTCGCGTACGCTTTCGGCGACGGAATTGGGGCTGCTTGCCCTCCTCGAACCCATCATCGGCCCACTGTGGGTCTGGCTGCTGATGGGAGAGGATCCGGGCGGCAACGCGCTGTTGGGCGGTGTCATCGTGCTCGGCGCCGTCATCGCCAACGAGGCTTTCGCGGCCTGGCGCGGCCGCGATCCGGTATTGCACGATCCTTCCCCCGGGCCATGAACTCCGTCCGGGTCCGTGGCATGGGGGCGCCGCTTCCTTGATGCTGCCGGATTTCTCGGTCGCGTTCTACGCCGTCGCGATCTTCGCGGTGCTTGTCACGGGCGTCGCCAAGGGGGCCTTCGGCCAGGGCTCGGGCGGAATAGCCGTGCCGCTGATGGCGATGTTCATCACGCCCAATGAAGCCGCCGGCATCATGCTGCCGATACTCTGCGCGATGGATCTCTTCAGCGTCCACGCCTACCGGGGACAGTGGTCGCGCGCGCATCTCGCTATCCTGCTTCCCGGCGCGCTGGTCGGCATTGCCCTGGGCGCGATCGCCTTCGGCGCGCTGCCGGTGAACGGGGTCCGTCTTCTGCTGGGCCTCATCAGCGTGACGTTCGCGCTGAATCAATGGTTCAGGTTTACCGAGCGCATCGCGGCACGCCTTGCGGCCGAGCGCGGCCGTCCCGGCGCCGTCGCAGGCGCGTTGTGGGGCACGCTCTCCGGTTTCACCAGCACGCTCGCGCACGCTGGCGGGCCGCCGTTTGCGATCTACATGCTCGGACAGAAGGTCGACAAGACGCTGTTCGTCGCCACGTCCGCCATTTTTTTCCTCATCGTCAACTACATCAAGCTCGTTCCCTACTATTTTCTGGGACAGTTGAATACCGGAAACCTCACGGCAGCGCTTCTCTTCTCGCCGCTGGTGCCCATCGGCGTTTGGCTCGGCGTCTACCTGCACCGCACCGTTTCCCAGCGCGCCTTCTTCAACGTGAGCTATTCGCTGCTGCTCGCCACCGGCATGAAGCTCATCTGGGACGCGCTCGCGGGGGGCCATTGAGCGTTCAGCGCTGCATTGCGCTATCATGCGCGCCTCAACCCTAGAGGCCGCGCGTCCATGAAGCAGACATTCCTGGATTTCGAGCAGCCGATCGCCGAACTGCAGCAGAAGATCGACGAGTTGCGGTTCGTGCACGAGGATTCCGCGGTCGACATCTCCGACGAGATCTCCCGGCTCGCCAAGAAAAGCCAGCAGCTCACGAAGGATATCTACGGCAAGCTCACGTCGTGGCAGATCGCCCACGTCGCGCGCCACCCGCAGCGGCCGTACACGAAGGACTACATCGACGGCATGTTCAGCGGTTTCCGCGAGTTGCATGGCGACCGCACCTATGCCGACGATCCAGCCATCATCGGTGGCCTCGCGCGCTTCAACGGCCAGCCGTGCATGGTGCTCGGCCACCAGAAGGGGCGCGACACCAAGGAAAAAATCCATCGCAATTTCGGCATGCCGCGTCCGGAAGGCTATCGCAAGGCGTTGCGCCTCATGAAGCTTGCCGAGAAGTTCGGGCTGCCTCTGTTCACGTTCGTCGACACGCCGGGCGCGTATCCAGGGATCGGCGCCGAGGAGCGAGGCCAGTCGGAGGCCATCGGACGCAACCTCTACGAAATGGCCGGCCTGCGCATTCCGATCATTGCCACGGTGATCGGTGAAGGCGGCTCAGGCGGCGCGCTGGCGATCGCCATCGGCGACATTACGTTGATGCTGCAGTACGCGACCTACTCGGTGATCTCGCCGGAGGGTTGCGCATCGATTCTCTGGAAATCGGCCGACAACGCGGCTGAGGCGGCGGAAACGCTGGGCATCACGTCCACGCGGCTGAAGCAGCTGGGCCTCATCGACAAGGTCGTCACCGAACCCTTGGGCGGTGCCCATCGCGACCACGCGGCGATGATGATCCCGCTCAAGAAAGCGCTCACGGACGCGCTGCGCCAACTGCAGGAACAGCCGATCGACACGATTCTGGAAGCGCGCGAGGACAAGATCCTGGCCTACGGCAAGTTCAAGGAAATCTCCGCAGGCTGACCGCCGCGCAGAGCTCCCGGAACCGCCACAGCGACCGTTGAAGACCATGCGGCGCGAACCCGACGGTGCGACTGTGGTGGTCCATGACGCCGTGCGGAAGTCGCTCGAGGCCGAACTCCCTGCGGGCTCACCGATTGCCGTCGCACTTTCCGGCGGCCGCGATTCCGTCGTCCTGCTCGACGCGCTGGCCACGGTGGCGCCGACGCGCCGCCACGCGGTCACTGCCATCCATGTCCACCACGGCCTGTCCGCCAACGCTGACCGGTGGGCACAGGACTGCGTCGAGCGCTGTGCCGCGCTGCGCGTCGCCTGCGTGGTCCGCCGCGTCGACGTTGTCCGGCGGCCGCGTGCGAGCCTCGAGGCGCTCGCGCGCAAGGCGCGCTACGACGCGCTCGCCGGTGTCGCCCGCGAGACGGGAGCGGCCGTCGTTGCCCTCGCGCATCATCGTAACGACCAGGCCGAAACGCTGCTGCTGCAGTTGCTGCGCGGCAGCGGTCCGCACGGGCTCGCTGCGATGCCCGCGTTGCGCAAAGACGCCGACGGTCCTGCCTGGTGGCGTCCGCTGCTCGACGTTCCACGCGCGCGCATCGACGCGTACGCGATCGAACGCAACCTGCGCTGGTGCGACGACGAAAGCAATGCCGACCACCGCCACGCGCGCAATGCGGTCCGCCATTCCGTGTTGCCGGCGCTGCTGCTGATCGCGCCCAACGCCGATGTCACGCTGGCTCGCGCGGCCGCGCATCAGGCCGACGCCGCGCGCCTGCTCGACGAACTGGCGCAACAGGACGCGCTTGGCGCGCGCGCCGGCGACACATTGCAACGCGCGGTATTCGACACGCTCTCGCCGCACCGTGCGCGCAATCTGCTGCGCTGGTTCCTGCGCGACCAGGGACTTCCCGCGCCATCGACCGCGCGTCTGGCCGCAATGCTCGACCAGTTGCGTGGCGCCCGCGGCGACGCAGTCATTCGCCTCGCGCACGCGGGCGTCGAGATCGGTGTGCACCAGGGCAGGATCACGCTGCATTCCGCGCCCCCGACGAGCTTCGACCTGCGCTGGCGCGGCGAGCCGGAACTCGCGTTGCCGCACGGGACACTCGAATTCGGTCATGCCGAAGGTGCGGGCATCGACCTTGCGCGGTTCGACGGCGAGGTACGCGTGCGCTCCCGCGCGGGCGGCGAACGGTTCCAGGTTGCGTTGGACCGGCCCCGCCGGGCGCTGAAATCGGTGCTGCGCGACGCCGGGATTCCGCCCTGGGAGCGCGGCGGCCTGCCGTTGGTCTTTTGCGGCGACGCGCTGGCCGCGGTGGCCGGCTTGGGAATCGACGCCGCTGCCTGCGCCGCGCCGGGCCGGACCGGCCTCACCGTCGTGTGGCGCCCCAAGCGGGTTTGATCCAGCGCAACCACGGGCAACCGCTTGCCGTTGACAATTCATGCGGCGGTTAGGCCTAATGCGTCGGGCACGGATGCCCCAAGCAGGCCGCCCGCAGTTTTCCGCATCACTCCGGAGGAAACATGAAATTCTCGAACGTCGCCCTCGCGATCGCCGTCGCCTTCGCCGCGCTTGCCGTCGCGGCCGGGCCCGCTCACGCGCAGCAGCCCATCGTCATCAAGTTCAGCCACGTCGTCGCCAACGACACGCCTAAGGGCAAGGGCGCCGAATATTTCAAGAAGCTTGCCGAGGAACGCACGAAAGGCAAGGTCAAGGTCGAGGTGTATCCCAACAGCCAGCTGTACAAGGACGGCGAGGAAATGGAAGCGCTGCAGCTTGGATCGGTGCAGATGCTTGCTCCGTCGTTGGCCAAGTTCGGCCCTTTGGGCGCGCGCGAGTTCGAGGTCTTCGACCTTCCGTACATCTTCGACAACTACGAAGAGCTCCACAAGGTCACCGAAGGACCGATCGGCAAAGCCTTGTTCCAGAAGCTCGAAAGCAAAGGCATCGTCGGCCTTGCGTACTGGGACAACGGCTTCAAGGACATGAGCGCCAACAAGGCGCTGAAGTCGCCGGCCGACGTCAAAGGCCTCAAGATGCGCATACAGTCGTCGAACGTGCTCGAAGCCGAAATGCGCGCGATCGGCGCCATTCCGCAGAAGATGGCGTTCTCCGAGGTCTACCAGGGTCTGCAGACGGGCGTCGTGGACGGCACCGAGAATCCGCCGTCCAATTTCTATACGCAGAAGTTCTACGAAGTGCAGAAATTCAACACGCTGACCAACCACGGCTACCTGGGCTACGCGGTGATCGTGAACAAGAAGTTCTGGGACGGGCTGCCGGCCGACGTGCGCGCCGCGCTCGAAAGCTCGATGAAGGATGCGACCAAGTACGCCAACGACATCGCGAAGAAAGAAAACGAGGACGCGACGGAGGCGGTGCGCAAATCGGGCAAGACCCAGGTCCTGACGCTCACCCCGGCGGAGAAGGCCGTGTGGAAGAAGGCGATGGTTCCGGTCCACAAGGAGCTGGAAGGCCGGATCGGCAAGGACCTCATCCAGTCGGTGTACAAGGAAACCGGCTTCACACCCTGAACCGGCGCGCCAGCGACACCCACCACGCCACTGCAGCGCCTCCACGGCCGCGGTGGCGTTTTCGCTTTCGGAGCCGCGCCGACGCCGGCGCGATGAAGGGGACCGCCAATGCTGAAGTTGCTGGACCACCTCGAGGAATGGCTGATCGCCTTCCTCATCGGCGCGGCGACGCTGCTGATCTTCATCGCGGTCGTGCACCGCTACGCCGCCGGCCTGCCGATTCCCTACGTCCAGGACTGGCTCCTCGCGATCAACCTGTCGTGGGCGCAGGAGCTGTGCATCTACATGTTCATCTGGATGGCCAAGTTCGGCGCCGCGTATGGCGTGCGCACGGGCATCCACGTCGGCGTCGACGTGCTGATCAACGCCCTTCCGCCGTCCACGCGACGCAAGTACGTGCTGTTCGGACTTCTCGCCGGCGCGCTGTTCACGGCCGTGGTCGGCTCGCTGGGCGCTAACTACGTATGGGCAATCGGCCACACCGACCAGGTGTCGGCGGATCTGGAACTGCCGCTATGGATTGTCTACCTGTGCATTCCGTGCGGGTCGTTCCTCATGTGCTTCCGCTTCCTGCAGGTCGCGTGGCAATTCGCGAAGACCGGTGAGCTGCCCAAGCATGACCACTCGCATGTCGAGGGCATCGAAGACGTCAACCCGTACAACATGGCCGACAACCTGCATCCGGCCGAAGCCCCGATCGGAGGCCGGAAATGAGCGCGTCGCTTCGGTTCTGGTCGCTGCTGCCACCGTTCATGGTGGTGATTCCGCTGGCGCTGTTCGCCGTCGGCGTGCACGTGCCCACGCCACTCATCATCTTCCTGCTGCTGTTCGGACTGATGCTCACCGGGATGCCGATCTCGATATCACTCGGCCTCACGGTGTTGACCTACATGTTCACGATGACGCAGGTGCCGATCACCGCCGTCGCGCTCAAACTTTTCACCGGCATCGAGAAGTTCGAGATCATGGCGATCCCGTTCTTCATCCTCGCCGGCAATTTCCTCACCCACGGCGGCGTGGCGCGGCGGATGATCAGCTTCGCGACGTCGATGGTCGGCCACTGGCATGGCGGACTGGCGCTGGCCGGCGTCATGGCGTGCGCGCTGTTTGCCGCCGTGTCCGGGTCTTCGCCCGCGACCGTGGTCGCCATCGGCTCGATCATCCTGCCGGCAATGGTCAAGCAGGGTTTCCCCAAGTCGTTCGGCGCCGGCGTCATCACGACTTCGGGGGCGCTCGGCATCCTCATCCCGCCGTCGATCGTGATGGTCATGTATTCGGTCGCCACCAACACGTCGGTCGGCCAGCTGTTCATGGCCGGCGTGATTCCGGGTCTGGTGCTCGCAACGATGCTCGGCGTCACCACGTGGTACCTGGCGCGCAAGAACGACTACCCGCGCCTGCCCAAGGCCAGCTGGGCCGAGCGCTGGCGCACGTTCCGCGCAAGCGTTTGGGGCCTGCTGCTGATCATCATCGTGATCGGCGGCATCTACACCGGATTGTTCACGCCCACCGAAGCCGCAGCGATGAGCGCGGTCTACGCGTTCTTCGTCGCGGTGTTCGTCTACAAGGACATGACGCTCGCCAAGGTGCCGAAGGTGCTGCTCGACTCGGCCAACATGAGCGCGATGCTGCTGTACATCATCACCAACGCGGTGCTGTTCTCGTTCCTGATGACATCCGAGCAGATCCCGCAGGTGATGGCGGCGTGGATGCTCGAAAAAGGCCTGGGCGTGGTGGCGTTCCTGCTCTTCGTCAACATCCTGCTGCTGCTCGCCGGCAACGTGATGGAGCCGTCGTCGATCGTGCTGATCATGGCGCCCATCCTGTTCCCGGTCGCCATGAAACTGGGCATCGACCCGGTGCATTTCGGCATCATGATGGTGGTCAACATGGAGGTCGGCATGTGTCACCCGCCGGTCGGCCTCAACCTGTATGTGGCGTCCGGCATTACCAAGATGGGCATTACCGAACTGACCGTCGCTGTCTGGCCGTGGCTGCTGACGATGCTGGTGTTTCTGGTCATCGTCACCTACTGGCCGACGATGTCGCTATGGCTGCCGCAAGCGCTCGGCATGATGCGCTAGCGAAGTCCCCGCCCCGTTTGCCGGACCCGGCGTTTCCCGCCCGGGTCCGGCCCTCCTGCCGCGTCTCCCGCCCGTCGTCCGGGACCGTCGCGCCGCCCTCCGCGGGCGTGCTATAATTTTGAATTCATTCGCTTTTATCCATTTTTTACCTGTTGGAGCCTTATTCATGGCGGTTGAACGCACGCTTTCCATCATCAAGCCTGACGCAGTTGCACAAAATGCGATCGGCGAAATCCTTTCCCGTTTCGAGAAATCCGGTCTCAGAATCGCAGCCGCGCGGATGGCGTGGCTGTCGCGTGCCGAAGCCGAAGGCTTCTATGCGGTGCATCGCGAACGGCCGTTTTTCAAGGCTCTGGTCGATTTCATGGTCTCCGGCCCGGTGATGATCCAGGTGCTCGAAGGCGAAAACGCGATTTCCAAGAACCGCGAGCTGATGGGCGCGACCGATCCCAAGAAGGCGGCCGCCGGCACGATTCGCGCCGATTTCGCGCAATCGATCGACGCCAACGCGGTTCACGGCTCCGACGCGCCGGAGACTGCCGCCGCCGAAGTCGCCTATTTCTTCCCCGCACTGGCGGTCTACAGCCGCTAGGACGAAAATCCAGTATTCGCAATGACCAACCTGCTCGACCTCGACCCCGCCGGCCTCGCGACGTTCTTTGCCGAACGCGGCGAGAAGCCGTTTCGCGCCAAGCAGGTCGCGCACTGGATCCACCAGCGTTTCGTCGACGATGTCGGCGCGATGACCGACCTCGCCAAGGCACTGCGCGAGTCGCTCGCGGCCGATTCGTTCGTGCGCGCGCCGGCAGTCATCCGCGACACGACGGCGCCGGACGGCACGCGCAAATGGCTTCTCGATGCCGGCAACGGCAACGCGGTGGAGTCGGTGTACATCCCGGAAGACGACCGGGGCACGCTGTGCATTTCATCGCAAGCGGGCTGCGCGCTCGATTGCGCGTTCTGTTCCACGGGCAAGCAGGGCTTCAACCGCAACCTCGCGACGAGCGAGATCATCGGGCAGTTGTGGCACGCCAACCGCGCGCTGCTTGCGGACGGGGTGACCGCTCCGTGGATCGAGCACGGCCGGCCGCCGATCACCAACGTCGTGATGATGGGCATGGGCGAGCCGCTCGCCAATTTCGACAACGTCGTGCCGGCACTGCGCCTGATGTTGGACGACAACGCGTACGGACTGTCGCGCCGGCGTGTGACCCTTTCGACCTCCGGACTGGTGCCGCTCATCGACCGTTTGCGCGACGAATGCCCGGTCGCGCTCGCCGTTTCCCTGCACGCACCCGACAACGCGCTGCGTGACCGGCTGGTCCCGATCAACCGCACGTATCCGCTGGCCGACCTGATGGCCGCCTGCGTACGCTACCTGGAACGCGCACCGCGGGATTTCGTCACGTTCGAGTACGTCATGCTGGACGGCGTCAACGACAGCGACTCGCACGCGCACGCGCTGCTCGACCTCGTGCGCAACGTGCCGTGCAAGTTCAACCTGATCCCGTTCAACCCCTTCCCGGGAACCGAATTCCGGACCAGCCCGCGCGAACGAATCGTGGCGTTCCAGTCAGTGCTGATCGAAGGCGGGCAAGTCACCACCATTCGCAAGACCCGCGGCGAAGGCATCGACGCCGCATGCGGCCAGTTGGCCGGCCAGGTGCAGGATCGCACCAAGCGCAGACTGTCGACGCGCGTCGTTTCCGCGCCGGCCGCCTGAATCCGACTTCGAGGGAAAACATTTTGATGCGTCCGGTCTCCTGGCTGATTCCGTTGCTTGCCGCAGTCGTGCTGGCGGCCGGCTGCACGTCGAGTTCCACGTCCCCTCCCGCCGTCGTGAACCCGACGCCGCCGCCCCCGCCGCCGCCCATCAAGGAAGCGCCGCTGCCTGTACGCGCCAACCTGCGCGCTGAACTCGCGGCGGGTTATTACGAACGTGGCCAGATGGATGTCGCGTTGCAGGAACTCGCGGAGGCCATGAAACTCGACCCTACGAACGCAAAGATCTACAACGTCTACGGACTGGTCTACGCGACGCTCGGGCAGGATACCGACGCGGCACGGAATTTCCGCAAGGCACTCGAGCTGGCGCCCAACGATTCGGAATTCCGGCAAAACTGGGGCTGGTACCTGTGCACGCATGCCCAAGCCCGCGAGTCGATTCCCGAGTTCGAGCGGGCAGTAAACAATCCGTTGTACAAGACGCCCGAGATCGCGCTTATCAACGCGGGGCGCTGCGCCGGGTCGTTGGGCGAGAGCAAGCAGGCTGAGGCGTTTTTCCGCCGCGCGCTCGCCGTATCGCCGAACAATCCGGAGGCGTCGCTGAGCCTGGCGCAACTGACGTACAAGGAAGGGCGGCTGCCCGAAGCACGCGCGCTGATGAAGCCGGTGATGCAGCAGACCAACCCGCAGCCCGAAGCGCTCGCGCTGGGCGCGTGCATCGAGCGCAAGCTGGGCGATCGCAGCGCGGAGGCCTCGTATACGTCCCAGCTGCGCAACCGGTATCCGGATTCCGCCGAGGCCAAGTTCATCGCGACCGGGGCCTGCGAGTGACGGAAGGCACCGATCCGCTGGCCGGAGATACGGAGCTGATCGCCGCGCAGCATGCCGGCGCGCTTTTGCGCGCGGGCCGGGAGGCGGCAGGACTTTCCATTGCCACCGTCGCGCAGCAGTTGAAGCTGGCCCCTCGCCAGGTTATGGCGATCGAGGACAGCGATTTCGCCGGACTTCCCGGCCGCACTTTTGTCCGCGGCTTCGTGCGCAATTACGCGCGCCTGCTGCGCCTCGATCCGGATGTCGTGCTGAACGCGCTGCCGGAAGCGATTGCACCCGCCACGCACGACAATCCGTCGCTGGCGGCCACGCCACGCCCGATGGGCGAAATGCCCGCCGAAACGCACGTTCGCCCGAGCGCGGCACGCTGGGCCATTCCCGTGGCGCTGGTCGCCGTCGTCACCGTTGCCGCGGTGTACGAGATTGCCCGGCCTCCGGCGGAACATCCCCGTGCAACAGCCGGCGCCAACAACCCCGCACCGGCCGCTCTTGCCCCGGCGGCGTCTGACGCAGGGCTTGGCAGCGCGAGGACGGTGCTGTCCAATCCGCTTGCAGACGACAAGGCGGGCGCGGTTCCCGACAACGCCGTCGGCAAGAACGAAGACCCCGCGGCGGTTCCGGCCGCGCCGGCACCGGACGTTGCCAATGCGCCGATAGTCCTTTCGTTCCACGGCACGTCCTGGGTCGAAGTGCGCGACGCCACCGGCACGCTGGTGCTGTCGGTCACCGACAATGCCGGCGGCACGCAGACGGTGATCGGACGCGCGCCGTTCGACGTGGTCCTCGGCAATGCGGGAGCCGTCGACGTTTCCTGGCTGGGCAAATCCTTCGACACGGCACCGTTCACGCGGCAGAACGTCGCCAAATTCACGCTCAAGTAGCCTTCATGCAGCCTCTCATTCCGCGCCGAGCTTCGCGCCAGGTCGACATCGCGGGCATCCGCGTCGGCGGCGGCGCGCCGATCGTCATCCAGTCGATGACGAACACCGATACAGCGAACGTGACGGCGACGGTGGCGCAGGTCATCGCGCTGGCGGATGCGGGTTCGGAACTGGTGCGGATCACCGTCAACTCGGCGGAAGCGGCAGCCGCGGTCGGGACGATCCGGGCCCAACTCGATGCTGCCGGGTGTTCCGTGCCGCTGGTCGGTGATTTCCATTTCAACGGCCACAAGCTGCTGACCGAGTACCCGGACTGCGCGCGCGCGCTGGCCAAGTACCGCATCAATCCGGGCAATGTCGGCAAGGGCAGCAAGCGCGACCCGCAGTTCGTCGTGATGATCGAAAAAGCCATCGAGTACGGCAAGCCGGTGCGCATCGGCGTCAACTGGGGCAGCCTCGACGCCGATCTGCTGGCGCGGATGATGGATGACAACGCCGGACTGCGCGAGCCGCAGCCTGCCGACGCGGTGATGCGCGAGGCGCTCATCACGTCGGCTATCGACAGCGCGCAACGAGCCGAGGAACTGGGCCTCCCCGGGGACCGCATCATCCTGTCGTGCAAGGTCTCCGCCGTGCAGGACCTGGTCGCGGTCTACTCCGAACTCGCGCGCCGCTGCGACTATCCGCTGCATCTTGGGCTCACCGAGGCCGGCATGGGAAGCAAGGGCATTGTTGCCAGCACGGCGGCCATGGCCGTTCTGCTGCAACAGGGCATCGGCGACACGATCCGCGTGTCGCTGACCCCGGAGCCGGACGGCGACCGCACTCGCGAAGTGATTGTCGCGCAGGAGATTCTGCAGACGATGGGGCTGCGCTCGTTCACGCCGATGGTCATTGCGTGCCCGGGGTGCGGGCGCACGACCAGCACCTATTTCCAGTCGCTGGCCGAACAGATCCAGTCCTACCTGCGCGCGTCGATGCCGGAATGGCGTGCGCGCTATCCCGGCGTCGAGACCATGCAGGTCGCGGTCATGGGGTGTGTCGTCAACGGCCCGGGCGAATCGAAGATGGCGAACGTAGGTATCTCGCTTCCAGGCACGGGCGAGACGCCCGTCGCGCCGGTGTTCGTCGACGGCGTGAAGACGGTCACGCTGAAAGGCGAGCGCATCGCCCAGGAGTTCCAGGAGCTGGTCCACGATTACGTCCGCGCGACCTACGGCGGCGAATCGCCGGGACCGCATCTCAAGCCGGACCGCAAGACTATCGCCATCAAGTCCGCCACCGCGCAGGTTCCGTGATGGCCGGTGCATTGCAAGCCGTGCGCGGCATGAATGACGTGCTGCCGGAAGACGCTCCGCTGTGGGAGTTCTTCGAGGACACCGTCCGCGACGTGTTCCGCCAATACGGTTACCGGAACATTCGCACGCCCATCGTCGAGAAGACTGAACTGTTCGTGCGCGGCGTGGGCGAGGTGACCGACATCGTGGAAAAGGAAATGTACACGTTCGACGACAACGGCGAGAGCCTGTCGCTGCGTCCGGAAGGAACCGCGCCGACCGTGCGCGCCGCGCTCGAGCACAACCTCCTTTACGACGGCCCGAAACGGCTGTGGTACAGCGGACCGCTGTTCCGCCACGAACGCCCGCAGAAGGGTCGTTACCGCGAATACCACACGTTTGGCGCCGAAGCCCTGGGATTCCCGGGCCCGGACATCGACGTCGAGTTGCTGGTCATGGTGCAGCGCCTGTGGCAGCGGCTGGGACTGACCGGGATCACGTTGGAACTCAACACGATCGGCAGCGCGGATGAGCGGCGCGCGTTTCGCGACCGCCTGATCGCGCATTTCGAGCAGACGCCCGAATTGCTCGACGCGGATGCGAAGCGCCGGCTGCACACCAATCCGCTGCGGATTCTGGACAGCAAGAATCCGGCCATGCAGGAAATGATCGAGGCGGCGCCCAAGCTCTGGGACACGCTGGGCGAGGCGTCTCGTACGTTGTTCGAGCAGGTGCAGGACGGGGTGCGCGAGGCGGGCATCGCGTTTCGCGTCAATCCGCGGCTGGTGCGCGGACTCGATTACTACAATGCCACCGTCTTCGAATGGGTCACCACCAGGCTCGGCGCGCAAAGTGCCGTATGCTCCGGCGGTCGCTACGACGGCCTGTTCGAGCAGCTGGGTGGCAAGGCCACGCCGGGGTGCGGCTTCGGCATCGGCACGGAACGCACGCTTTTGCTCTTACAGGACGCCGGACGCAAAGTCGACGACTCGCCGTTCGCGTATGTCGTGCACGCGGGCGCGGCCGCGAGCCCTTTGGCGCGCCGGGTAGCGGAAACGCTGCGCGAGAGCGGACACACCATCGTGTTGCACGCCGGCGGAGGCAGCTTCAAGGCGCAGATGAAAAAAGCCGATGCGAGCGGCGCCCGCTTCGCGCTGGTGATCGGCGACGACGAGGCGGCTGCCGGAACGGTGGCGGTGAAGCCATTGCGTGCACAGGGCGAACAGATCGCCGTGTCCGCGGCGGACATCGCCCGCCATGCCGCTCAACTGACCGCCGGCAACTGAACATTCAATCTACAAGGACGAAGGAAGAAACATGGCAGTCTACGATCTCGAGGAACAGGACCAGCTTGACGACCTGAAGGCATGGTGGGCACGCTGGGGCAACACCGTCGCCACCGTGCTTGTCGTCGCGGCACTGGCAGCCGCCGCAGTGCAGGGGTGGCGCTGGTGGAGCTTTCGCAAGGCGGAGGAAGCCGCGGTCCTGTTCAATGCGGTGACCATGGCTGCGCGAGCCAATGATGTCGCCAAGGCGCGCGACGCCGTCGCCCAACTCACCGACAAGTTCTCCGGCAGCGGCTATTCGCCCCGTGCCGCGTTCATCGTCGCGAAGATGCAATTCGACGCAGGCGAAAGCGCCGCGGCCAGGGCCCAGCTGCAATGGGTGGTCGACCACGCCGACGAATCGGAGCTGAAGGAGATCGCGCGTTATCGCCTGGCCGAGCTGATGCTGAACGACAAACAATACGACGACGCGCTGAAAATGCTCGACGCCAAGCACAGCCAACCTTTCGCCGGCCTCTACGCCGACTTGCGCGGCGACGCGCACGCCGCTGCGGGGCGCACGGTCGAAGCGCGCGCCGCGTACCAGGAGGCGTTGGCCAAGTTCGACGCGAAGGCGCAATACCGCAATTATGTGCAGGTGAAGCTCGAGTCTCTCGGTGTCGCGGCACCCGAAGCCGCGGCCGCGACGGCCCCGGCGGCCGCGCCTGCGGCAGCACCGACGGCCGCGCCTGCGCCGCCGGCGCAACCCGCGCCGGCCGGGAAGCAATGACCGGGCGCGCTCGCAACTGCGCCGGCGGCGATTCCGCTCGCGCCTCGCGGCGTGCGGCGTCCCCCGCAGCAAGGACGTTGGCGCTCTCCGCGATCACGTTAAGTCTGCTTGTCCTGCCCGGTTGCACGACGATCAAGGAATTCATGCCGACGCTGCCGGCGCCGTCGATGCGCTGGCTCATCGACCCGAAAAAGCCGGGCCCCTTGCCCGAAATGAAGGCGTCGGCGACGGCGGCCATCATCTGGCAGGGACAGGTGGGCAGCGCGGGGCCGGGGTTTTCGCCGACGGTGCTTGCCGATGCCATTTATGCTGCCGCGGAAGACGGAACGGTGGTCCGCCTCGATCCTGCCAACGGCCGCAACGTCTGGCGCGTATCGGCCGGGCAGAAGCTTTCTGCCGGCGCCGGCGCGGACGCGACGCTGGTCGTGGTCGGGACGGACAAGGGCGAAGTTCTCGCCTTTCTACCGGACGGGAAGCCGGCATGGAAGGCGCGGGTTTCGACCGAGGTCGTCGCTCCGCCCCGCGTCGCGGATGGCATCGTCATCGTGTTCACCGGCGACGGCAACCTGCACGCGCTGAACGCGGCCGACGGCACGCGCAAATGGGTCAGCCAGCGGGTGACCCCTGCACTGATCGTGCGCAACTATGCGGGCGGAGTCGTGCGCCGCGGCGGCCTGTTCTTCGGCACGCCCGGTGGCCACCTGCTCGCGATGGACGTGCAGACCGGCATCATCGGCTGGGACGCCACCGTCGCGAACCCGAAAGGCGCGACCGAACTCGAGCGGATCGCCGACGTGACCAGCCTGCCCCTGGTTCTCGAGAAGGACGTGTGCGCGATCGCCTACCAGGGCCGCGTCGCATGCTTCGATTTGGCCCGCGGAACGCTGCAGTGGTCGCGCGACATCTCCAGCCTGAACAACATGGCGGCCGATGCCAAGTACATCTACATCACCGACGACAAGGGCAATGTCCATGCGCTCGACCGCTCGACCGGCGCGTCCGTATGGAAGCAGGAATTGCTCGCGCCACGCAAGATCGGCGGCCCGCAAATGATCGGCGACTACGTCGGCGCCGTGGACCCCGAGGGTTATCTGCACTTGCTGTCGCCCGTTAACGGCGCCTATGTGGGAAGACTCGCCACCGACGGCAAGAGCGCTACGGCACAGCCCGAATTGATGTTGACCGGCGCATTGTGGCAGTCGACGTCGGGCACGCTGTTCGCCGTGACGGCGAAGTAGCCCGCGCGCACACGCGGGCCTCGTTTCCGCAAGTCCAATCATGCTTCCCACCGTCGCCATCGTAGGCCGACCCAATGTCGGCAAGTCCACGCTGTTCAATCGGCTGACCAAGTCACGCGATGCGCTGGTCGCGGATTTTCCCGGATTGACGCGGGACCGGCATTACGGCCGGGCTTTTGCCGGCGACCAGCCGTACTTCATCGTCGATACCGGCGGCTTCGAGCCGGTCGCCACAAGCGGCATCCTCCACGAAATGGCCAAGCAGACGCGCCAGGCCATCGCCGAATCCGACGTCGTCGTCTTCCTGGTAGACGGCCGCAACGGCCTCGCTCCTCAGGACCGGGAAATCGCCGACCTTCTGCGCAAATCGGGGCGCCCTGTCGTGCTCGCAGTGAACAAGGCGGAAGGCCTGCAGCCCGACCGCGCGGTCGCCGAGTTCCACGAGCTGGGTTTGGGCGAGCCGATCGCGATCTCGTCGGCGCACGGCGAGAACGTGCGCGGGATGATCGAACTGGCGCTCGCTGCCATCCCGGACATGCACCGGTTCACGGACGACGCGAAGCGCAACACGTCGACCGACCCGGAGCGTCCGGACACAATCAAGGTTGCGATCGTCGGCCGTCCCAACGTCGGCAAGTCCACATTGGTCAACGCGATATTCGGCGAGGAGCGGGTCATCGCCTTCGACGAACCCGGCACGACCCGCGACGCGATCTACCTGGACTTCGAGCGCGACGGCCAGAAGTACACGCTGATCGACACCGCCGGTGTGCGCCGTCGCGGCAAGGTGTTCGAGGCGATCGAGAAATTTTCGGTGATCAAGACGCTGCAGGCCATCGAAGACGCCAACGTCGTGGTGCTGCTGCTTGACGCGGAACACGCGATCACAGAGCAGGACGCGCACCTTGCCGGGCACGTGCTCGAGGCCGGTCGCGCAGTGGTCATCGGCATCAACAAATGGGACGCCGTCGCCAAGGAACAGCGCGACCAGGTGAAGCGCGACCTCGACCGCAAGATGGCCTTCCTCGCTTTCGCGCAATTCCATTTCATGTCGGCGCTGGAGGGGAAAGGGGTCGGCCCGCTGCTCAAGTCCGTCGACAAGGCGTTTGCGGCGGCGATGTCCAAGCTGCCTACGCCGCGCCTCACCCGAACGTTGCAGCTGGCGGTGGAGCGGCAGCAGCCGCCGCGCGCCGGATTGGTGCGTCCCAAGTTGCGGTACGCGCACCAGGGCGGCGTGAACCCGCCGCTCATCATCATCCACGGCACGGCGCTGCATCACGTGCCCGACGCCTACCGCAGGTATCTGGAACATTTCTTCAGCGACGCGTTCCAACTGCGCGGGACGCCCCTTAGGATACAATTCAAGGTCGGTGCCAATCCCTACGCGGACGCCCCGCGCCGCTGACGCACCGAGCCGTTCGACTCCGCTACCCGTGCGGCGCCGGACGCGCGGGTGCATCGAAGCGGGCAACAACAATAGCGGAGCTCGACCATGAGCAACAAAGGGCAAATGCTGCAGGACCCGTTCCTCAACACACTGCGCAAGGAACACGTGCAGGTGTCGATCTATCTCGTCAACGGCATCAAGCTGCAGGGCCAGATCGAGTCGTTCGACCAGTACGTCGTGCTCCTCAAGAATACCGTCACGCAGATGGTGTACAAGCATGCGATCTCGACCGTCGTCCCGGCGCGCCCGGTCGTCATGCCCCACCACGCCCCCAACGGCGACGCGGACGCCTGACCCGCTGATACCTGATGTTTGAACGCCCTTCCGGCGGCGAACGCGTTATCGTCGTCGCACTGGACATGGGCGAACCCGACCGGGCCTTTCGCCTCGCCGAGATAGACGCGCTCGCCACTTCCGCCGGCGCAACCGTCGTAGGATCGGTGGTGGGTCGACGCCAGCGGCCCGATCCGGCCTTCTTTGCCGGCAAGGGCAAGGTCGATGAAATCCTGGCGCGGCGCACGGAGCTCGAGGCGGATCTGGTCCTGTTCGACCACACGCTGTCCGGTGTGCAGCAACGCAATCTCGAAGAAAAGCTCTCCTGCCGCGTCGTCGACCGGCCGAGCCTGATCCTCGACATCTTCGCGCTGCGCGCCCGCAGCGCCGAGGGCAAGCTGCAAGTCGAACTCGCTCAGCTGAAACACATGTCCACGCGACTGGTCGGCGGCTGGACTCACCTCGAACGCCAGAAGGGCGGCATCGGTCTGCGCGGCCCGGGTGAAACCCAGCTGGAGACAGACCGACGCCTGATCGGCGAGCGCGTCAAGCTGCTCAACCAGCGCCTGGAGCGGGTGGCGCGCAGTCACGCCGTCCAGAGCCGCACGCGGCGGCGCGCGCGCGTGCGCACGGTGGCGCTCGTCGGCTACACCAACGCCGGAAAGTCGACACTGTTCAACCGCATGACGGGTGCCGGGGCGTACGTCGCCGACCAGCTGTTCGCCACGCTCGATACCACGCTACGCAAGGTCTATGTCGAGGGCGCCGACACCATCGTCATGTCCGATACGGTGGGCTTCATCCGCGACCTGCCGCACGACCTGGTCGCCGCGTTCCGCGCGACGCTTTCCGAGGCTGCCGACGCGGACCTGCTGCTGCATGTCATCGACGCCGGGGCGTTGAATCGCGACGAACAGATCGCGGCCGTCGATCGCGTCCTGACGGAAATCGGCGCGGCGGCGGTGCCGCAGATCCGCGTGTTCAACAAATGCGACATTGCCGGACTCGCCACGGGCGTCGAGCGCGATGGCTGTGGTACCATTTCGACCGTTCGATTGAGCGCGCTGACGGGCGCCGGGACGACCGATTTGCGCGCAGCCCTGGCCGAGCGTTTCCCGCGCGACGCGACCGTGGAGCGCGTGCCGATGGCCGTATCGGAACCCTAATGCACCCCTTGGGCGCCGACCGCTTGATCGACGAAACGCCCGCCCCTATCTTCAAAAGTTCCCCGATGTTTTCATTTTCCGACCGAAAAGCTTCGTCATGTCGCTGAACGATCCCCAATGGGGCAAGCGTGGTAATGGTGGTGGCGGCGGCGGACCGCCCGACCTGGATGAGATCTGGCGAAACGTCAACCGCCGCATGGGCGAACTCTTCGGCCGCAAGGGCGACGACGGCACCGGTGGCGGTGGCGATCGTCCGCCGCGCCGCGGCCTCGCCATGGGAGGCGTCGGCCTGCTGGTCGCGCTGGTTCTGGTTGTCTGGCTCGCGAGCGGCTTCTACATCGTCGACGAGGGACGGCGCGGCGTCGTCACCCATTTCGGCAAGTACACCGAGACCACCCTGCCCGGCCCGCGCTGGCACCTGCCGTTCCCGATCGAGGCAGTCGAGCTGGTCGACTTCTCGCAGGTGAAGACGGTGGAAATCGGCTATCGCAATACGCCCAAGAACAAGGTCGACAAGGAAGCCGTGATGCTGACGGATGACGAGAACATCATCGACATCCAGTTCGCCGTCCAATACAACATCAAGAACGCCGAAGCGTACGTCTTCAACAACCGCAAGCCCGACGCGATGGTCGCGTTTGTCGCGGAGACCGCGATCCGCGAAGTGGTCGGCAAAGCCAAGATGGATTTCGCGCTGTACGAGGGCCGCGAGCAGATCGCCAAACAGACGGAAAAAATCATGCAGGAGACGCTCGACCGCTACAAGACGGGCGTCTATATCCAGAAGGTCACGCTGCAGAACGTGCAGCCTCCCGACAAGGTGCAGGCGGCGTTCGACGACGCGGTAAAGGCCGGCCAGGACCGCGTGCGGCTGGTCAACGAAGGCCAGGCCTACGCGAACGACGTGGTGCCGAGGGCGCGAGGCATGGCGTCGAGGCTCATGGAAGAGGCCAACGGCTACATGACGGAAGTCGTCCAGAGGTCCGAAGGCGATGCGTCGCGATTCAAGTCGGTGCTTTCGGAGTACGCCAAGGCGCCCGGAGTCACGCGCGACCGCCTCTATCTCGACATGATGCAGACGGTTCTCGGCAACACGACCAAAGTGCTCGTCGACCAGAAGGCGGGGAGCAACCTGCTGTATCTGCCGCTGGACAAGTTGGTCCAGCAGAGCGCGGCCGCGGCCACCACGGTCACGCCCGACCTGCCGTCTTCGGTCACGCGCCCGGGTTCCCCCGCACCGGCGCAGGAGCCTGCGACGACGCTCGACGCGAGCCGGTCGCGCGACGGCATGCGCAGCCGCGAGCGCTAGGAGACGACGATGAAATTCACCATGCCGATCCTGGCGCTCATCGTCGCGATCCTTCTCGTCGCGTCGCAGTCGATCTATACGGTCGACCAGACCAAGTACGCCATCAAGTTCCAGTTGGGCGAAATCGTCGAGACCAAGACCCAGCCCGGCCTTTACTTCAAGGTCCCGCTGGTGCAGAACGTCCGCTTCTACGACAACCGCAACCTGACGCTCGAGAACAGCGAGTCCGACCGCGTGACCACGTCCGAGAAGACGCCGCTGCTCGTCGACTTCATCGTCCTCTGGCGCATCAACGACGTGAAGCAGTATTACGTTTCGGTCCAGGGCGATGAGGAAGCCGCGCGCCGCAGGCTGTCGCAGACGGTCCGCTCCAATCTTGCCGAGGAGTTCAACAAGCGTACGATGCACGATGCCATTTCGACGGAGCGCGATCGCATCACAGCCGTGACGCGGCAGAAGGCGGACGCGGACGCCAAAACGATCGGCGTCGAAGTGGTCGACGTACGGCTGCGCCGCATCGAATTGCCGCCGGATGTCACGGGACCGGTGTACCAGCGGATGGAATCGGAACGCCGGCGCGTGGCCAACGAGCTGCGTTCGATGGGCGCCGCGGAATCGGAAAAAATCCGTGCCGACGCCGACCGGCAGCGGCAGGTCATCCTCGCCGACGCTTATCGCCAGGCGCAGAAGATCAAGGGCGAAGGCGACGCCAAGGCCTCTGCCATCTACGCGCAGGCGTATGGTCAGAATCCGGAGTTCTACGCTTTCTACCGCAGCCTCGAGGCCTATCGCTCGACGTTCCGCAACAAGAGCGACCTCATGGTCCTCGATCCGAGCGCGGAATTCTTCCAGTACTTCAAGCAGTACAGTACGGGTCGCGCCGCGCGCGCGCCCGCTAAGTAAGCGACCGAGCGAAACGCGTCAGGGTGCCTTGTTGTGGATTCGTTGTGGCCGGCCTTTGCATTGCTGCTGATCGTCGAGGGCATCCTGCCGTTCGCCGCACCCGGCATATGGCGCGAGACGTTCCGCAAGCTCATCGACATGAGCGATGGCCAACTGCGGTTCATTGGACTCATCTCGATGACGCTGGGCGTCGCGTCCTTGATCGTGATCCACTATGCGTAAATGGCTGCTGCCGGAAGCGATCGAGGACGTGCTGCCCGTCGAGGCCGCGCGCGTCGAGGCGCTGCGGCGCTCGCTTCTCGACCATTTCGAGGCGCACGGCTACCGGCTGGTATCGCCTCCGCTCATCGAACACCTTGATTCGCTGCTGACGGGAACCGGGCGCGACCTCGACCTGCAGACGTTCAAGATGGTCGACCCGTTGTCCGGAAGGATGCTCGGGCTGCGGGCCGACACCACGCCCCAGGTCGCGCGTATCGACGCGCACCTGCTGAACGAGAACGGCGTCACGCGCCTTTGCTACGCCGGGAGCGTGTTGCGCACCGGGCCTGCCGGCCCGGGCTCCACGCGCGAGGTGGTGCAGATCGGCGGTGAGTTGTACGGACACGCCGGCATAGCCGCAGATCGCGAGGTCATGTTGCTATTGCTGTCGGCACTCGCGCGTGCCGGAGCCGGCAAGCTGCACCTCGACCTCGGCCACGTCGGCGTCTATCGCGCGTTGGCAGGCGCCGCCAGGCTGGACGCCACCGGCGAAGGCAACGACAGCGAGTTGTTCAGCGCGTTGCGCGACAAGGACTTTCCTGGGTTGCACGAGCTCACCGATGCCATGCCGGACGCGGAGCGCGACGCGTTGCGCGCGCTGGCGCGCCTGTATGGACCGGCACACGCGACGATCGACGCCGCGCGCCGAGCGCTTCCGGATCTTCCCGAGGTCCGGCAGGCGCTGGACGAGGTGGCCAGCCTCGCCGCCGCGGCCGGCCACGTCGATGCGATCCACGTCGACCTCGCAGACCTGCGCGGCTATCACTACTACACGGGCGCCACGTTCTCGGTGTTCGCAACCGCGGACGGCGGCGCTGTAGTCGATTGTGGTCGCGGCGGTCGCTACGATGGCGTGGGACGCGCATTCGGCCGCGCCAGGCCGGCCACCGGCTTTACGCTGGACCTGCGGCGCCTCGCGGCGCTGACGGGCGGCGGCGATGTGCACGACGCGATTCACGCGCCGGACGATCCCGACCCGGCATTGGCCAAGCAGGTGGACCTGCTGCGATCGCGCGGCCAAGCTGTCGTCGTGGCACTTCCCGGCGAAGCAACCGCGGGCGCGCCGGCCCGGCGGACACTCGAGCGCCACGGGGGAGAATGGCGTGTCGTCTCCCGCAACGCATAGCCTCCGGACAGGAACGCACATGGGCAAGAACGTCGTCGTCATCGGTACCCAATGGGGCGATGAGGGCAAAGGCAAGATCGTCGACTGGCTGGCCGAGAGCGCAACCGGCGTCGTGCGCTTTCAAGGCGGGCACAACGCCGGCCACACGCTGGTGATCGGGGGCAAGAAGACCGTGCTCCGCCTCATTCCTTCCGGCGCGCTGCATCCCGGGGTCGCGATCTACATCGGCAATGGCGTCGTGCTTTCGCCGTCGGCACTGCTGACGGAAATCCGCGAACTCGAAGCTGCGGGAGTGCTGTTGCGCTCGCGCCTCAAGATTTCGCCAGCGTGCCCGCTGGTGCTGCCGATCCACGTCGCGCTCGACCAGGCGCGCGAGCACGCGATGGGGGTCGACAAGATCGGCACCACCGGCCGCGGTATCGGACCCGCCTACGAGGACAAGATCGCGCGCCGTGCACTGCGCGTGCAGGACCTGCTCCACCCGGAACTGTTCGCGAGCAAGCTCGAGTCGCTGCTCGAGCTGCACAATTTCATGCTCGTCAACTACTACAAGGTCGAAGCCGTGCCGTTCGCGCGCACGCGCGATGAACTGCTGGCGCTGGCCGGTGAAATCCGCCCCATGGTCGCCGATGTCGCCGGCCTGCTTCAGAACGCGCGCACGCGCGGCGAATCGCTGCTGTTCGAGGGAGCGCAGGGCGCGCTGCTCGACATCGATCACGGCACGTACCCGTACGTCACCAGTTCCAACTGCCTTGCCGGCGCCGCTGCGCCGGGGAGCGGCATCGGGCCGCACATGCTCGACTACGTCCTCGGTATCGTGAAGGCTTACACGACGCGCGTCGGCACCGGGCCCTTCCCGACGGAGTTGTCGGACAGCATTGGCGCCGGCCTGGCGAAGCGCGGCAACGAGTTCGGCTCGGTCACCGGCCGCCCGCGCCGCTGCGGCTGGCTCGACATCGCGGCGCTCAAGCGCTCGCTGCAGTTGAATGGCGTCGACGGCCTTTGCATCACCAAGCTCGACGTCCTGGACGGCATGGACGAGATCAAGCTCGCTACGTCCTACGTCATGGACGGTGAGGCGCTGGACCTCATTCCGACCGGCGCCGAAGCAGTGACGCGCTGCGCGCCGGTCTACGAAGCAATGCCGGGCTGGCGCGAATCCACTGTCGGCGCGAAGTCCTTTGCCGCGCTGCCCGCCAATGCGCGCGCCTACCTGCAGCGAATCGAAGCGCTCACCGGCGTGCCCATCGCGATGGTTTCCACCGGTCCCGATCGTGCGGAGACCATTCTTGTCCACCATCCGTTCAGCTAGGCAGGCGAGCGTGGATCTTGATGTCAGCTGGGACGAATACAACCGACTGGTCGAGCGGCTCGCCCTCACCGTCCACGAGTCCGGTTTCGAGTTCAACCAGATCATCTGTGTCGCGCGCGGTGGCCTGCGCGTTGGCGACGTGCTGTCCCGCGTCTTCGAAATGCCCCTTGCGATCCTCTCCACGCATTCGTACACCGCCGAGGGCGGGACGATCCGTGGCGAACTGGTGATCGCCGAGCACATGACGATGACCAAGCCTCGGCTGGGCGATCGTGTGCTTCTGGTGGACGACATGGTCGACTCCGGCCATACGCTCGAAGCGGTATACAAGGAATTACCCAGGCGGTTTCCGCACATCAGCGCGCTGAAGACCGCCGTATTGTGGTGGAAGGCGTGCTCCGTGTTCGCGCCGGACTATTACGTCCAGCACCTGGCCGACAATCCGTGGATCCATCAGCCTTTCGAGGTCTACGACACGCTGCGGCCGGACAAGCTCAAGAAACGCCTCGCACCCTGATCTTCGGCGGCGGCGCGCCTCGCACGCGTGGGCCGCAATTCCCGGCGCGCGACTATTCGCGTTGTCGCCTGCCCGGCGCGTGCGTCACACTTCGCGCTATGCCATCTCGTCGATCACGCGAGCGTCCCATGCTATTGTCATAGACCGTCCGGGCTCGGCCGCAAGGCAGTGATCCGGGCCACCTCCGGTTTCGTTCGAAAGGGCCACCATGCGTCCAATTGCCGCCGTACTGGCCGCCGCGCTGACCATCATCGCCTCGTCCTGCGTCTTCGCGCAGACCGGCTATTTCGAGGGCACCACTCCGCGCCCGTCCGACGTCTGGAATTTGCCGGCCAGCGTGACGGTCACTCGCAGCGCCCCGCCTGGCGGCTCGCCCGTGGTCGTCCCGACGCTCTACACGCACCTGACCACCGATCCGGAATCGCGGACGTTCGAATGGGCCGGACTCACGATCCTCAACAACCACTCCAATTACGGCAACAACGTCGCGACGTATGCACAGGCCAACAAGCTTGCGCGCGGCACATCCTGGGCCGGCGTGTTCGAGCTCCAGGATTCGAGCGGCGCCGGCGGCTTCTACGGCGTCGAAATCGACGCGTTCACGCAAGGTCCGAGCGCATACCCGGGATCTCGCGAGGGCGACCGTATCGGACTGGGGATCGTCCTCGGCCGCGCCGGCAATACCGGACCCAAGGCGACCCTTGACTACGGCATCCTGATGGCACCGATAGGTCTCGACGATACGCAGGCCGACGTCAACTTCGGCATGATGGTGTGGTCGCAATGCCGCTATGCATGCTATGCGATGCGCGCGGGCAACAAGCTGGCGTGGGAAGAGTCGGCGCAGATTGCCAGCAAGTTCGATCCGGCCACCGGCCGCTGGGGACTCTTCAACGGCGACAAGCCGTTGTTCGAGGTTGACGTTGCGACCGGCGAACTGCGCGTGAATGGGCGGCCCGTCCAGGTTACGTACAAGGATTGACCGAGCAAGGCGCTTTCGGCGTGGCGCCGTGGTAATTTGCATGCCCGTCGTGCGCACTGCGCACGGTCACGAAAGCGTTGCTTGAAGGCTGTCGTCCTCACCTATCACTCGCACCACGTGCAAGGGCCGGATTATGCGCGCAACGACCACGTCGCGCTGCCGGTCGATTTGCTCACCATTGCGCGCGCCGGTGCGCGCATCGTGTCGCTCGCTACGCTCGTGGAGGCCCTTGAGTCGCAGCAGGCGGGGACGGACGCGTCCAATGGCGGCGCCACGCTGGTGGCGCTCACCTTCGACGACGGTCCCGTATATGACTTTGCGGATTTCGTCCATCCGACGCTGGGCAAGCAGCGCAGCTTCGTCAACGCCATGCGGGACTTCCGGGCGACGGATGCGGGCCGCGCACAGGCCGATCTCGCGGCCACCAGTTTTGTCATCGCTTCCCCCGCCGCGCGTCGCGTTATGGAGTCGACCTTCGACGCCGAGTACACCTTTCTCGAGCCGGGTGCGCTCGGCGACGAGTGGTGGGCAAAGGCGATCGACACCGGCCTCATCGGCATCGGCAACCATAGCTGGGATCATTTGCATCCCGCGCTGGAAACCGTCGCGCACTCGCGACAGGTCCGTGCCGACTTCACGCAAGTATCGAACAGCGCGGATGCCGATGCGCAAATCCGGGAGGCGATGACCTACATCAGTGCGCGCACCGATGGACGCGGCGCGCCGTTTTTCGCCTATCCGTTTGGTCATTGCAACGACTACCTTGCCGACGTCTACTTCCCGAGAGAGGGCAAGCGCATGGGATTGCGCGCGGCGTTCACCACCGAGCCCAAGGTGATCGACGCGTCGCAGAGCGTATGGCGCCTGCCACGCTTCACCTGCGGGCATCATTGGCGAAGTCCGGAGGCGCTGGCAGAGATCCTCAACGCGGCTTGACGGGCGAGACGGCCCCGTCAGTGGCACGCGGATTCGTCATGTCCTACAGGGTTGCGGTTTCGGCCTACAGCACAATCCTCCGGGCACCGAATCCGCAAGCGGCCCGCGGCGTACACGCTAGGGCTTCACACGAGGATGCCGGATGCACGCACGATCTGACCATGCAGAGTCGCGGCGGACCACTGCCTTGGCGCTATGGCGCTACGGACACGATTATCTGAAGGCAGTGCAGACGCTGGCCGAAGCCGACCATGTAACCTGCGACGAGTCACAGGCGCTCTATCACCTTGGTGCGCAGGGCATCGAATTCGCGCTCAAGTCGTGCCTGCGCTCGCAGGGTGTGCCGCCGGAGGACCTGAGCGGCCGGATCGGCCACTCGCTGCTGGACGCATTGCAGGAAGCGCTAGCGCGCGGCCTGCCATCGCCTCCGCGGGAAGTGATGCAGACTATCCAGGCGCTGGCGCCGCATCTTCGCGATGACCAGTTTCGCTTTCTTCCCGCGCAACCCGGGGATTTTCCCGATCTCGCCCCGCTGATTTCCGCCGGTGTCTGGATCCTGTCGCACGTCGCCGAAAATGTCGTCGCCGACTATTACGTCCTTCAGGGCCGCGAATCGGTGTCGGAGCGAGTGGCGATGCTGCGGCGCCTGCATGCCGATCTGGATGTGACCGTCAGCAAGATTCCGCGTCTGCAATAGCGCTCGCTGGAGGCGCGCGTCCCTAGGGTTCTTTACCTTACAAAGCGTGTAGGACGAGTCCTACGTGCGATTGAAGCTATCCCCACTGACCTCCGCCCGGCAGGCGGGAAACAATGCCCAATTGCGTCAACGGTGCCGGCGACGGTGCCCATGCTGACCATGCGCCTTTCGCTGCGCTTCCTGTTCCCCCTTCTGCTGGCACTTGGCGCTTTCGCCTGGGCCGCAGTGCCCTTGGTCGACGCGTGGATGACGCGGTGGTACCTGCGCGATCTTGAGACCCGTTCCACGTTCGTCGCACAGACGATACGGGAGCCGTTGAGCGACCTGCTGCAATCGGCTTCGCCCGCGCGGATTGCGGGCTACTTCGACCGCCTCACCGACGCCGAGCGACTCTATGCCGTGGGGCTGTGCACGCAGGATAGCGGGGCGATGATCGCGTCGCAGTCGTTTCCCGTGGAAGTGAAATGCGCGGACATGCCGTCTTTCGCAGACAAGGAACGCACGATCGCGACGTCGCATGGCCTTCTGTTCGTGGTGGTGCGCCCCACCCCGACGGAGGCCAGCCCGGGCGCCTCGGTGGTGCTAGTCCACGACTTGGCCTTCCTCGCCAGCCGCACCGAGGAATCGCGGCGCTACCTTTTCTACTTCTTCCTCGCCTTGAGTGCCAGCGTCGCCTTGATCACCGTAGTGATCGCGCAGTTGTCGTGGCGTGGATGGGTGGCAGGCCTGCGCGCCCTGCTCCATGGCGAAGGCATCCTGCGGCCTTCGGCCCGGGCGACAGCGCCGGAATTGAAGCCGATCGAGCGCGATGTGAGCGCGCTGTTGCGGGACCTCGAGCGCGTTTACCGGCCTCTGGACAAGAGTCAGCAGCGCTGGACCCAGGAAACGCTGCGGGCGACGTTGCGCGGCGAACTGCGCGGCAATCAAGTCATCGCGGTTTCGAACCGGGAACCCTACATCCACGTGCGTACACCGGAAGGCATTCGCATCCAGCACCCGGCAAGTGGCCTCGTCACGGCGCTGGAGCCGGTCATGCGCGCCTGTTCGGGAACCTGGATTGCCCATGGCAGCGGCTCGGCTGATCGCGAAACGGTCGATCGCAATGACCATGTCGACGTGCCGCCAGACCATCCGGCTTATCGCGTCCGGCGCATCTGGCTCTCGCGCGAGGAAGAAGCCGGGTATTACGCGGGCTTCGCGAACGAGGGGCTGTGGCCTTTATGTCACAACGCGTATGTGCGTCCCACGTTCCGCAAATCCGATTGGGACTATTACCGGCTGGTGAACGCGCGCTTCGCCGACGCAGTCGTAGACGAGGCCAACGGCGACGACCCGGTGGTATTGGTGCAGGACTACCACTTCGCGCTGCTGCCGCGCCTCATCCGCGAACGTCGGCCCAACGCCACCGTCATCACGTTCTGGCACATTCCCTGGCCGAACCCCGAAGCATTCGCCATATGTCCCTGGCGGCGCGAAATTCTGCATGGCCTGCTCGGCAGCAGCATCATGGGCTTTCATACGCAGTTTCACTGCAACAACTTCCTGGACACCGTCGACCGGCTGCTCGAAGCCCGTGTCGATCGCGAGACATTCACCGTGTCCCACCTCGGCGAGGAAACGGCCGTCCATCGCTATCCGATTTCGATCGAGTGGCCGCCGGCGCCCCTGGCGAAAGCGCCACGCGTCGCCGAATGCCGCGAGGCGGTGCGCGTCCGCCTCAACCTCCCGCGCGACCACAAGCTCGGCGTCGGCATCGAGCGGCTGGACTACACCAAGGGGATCATCGAAAGGTTCCGCGCCGTCGCGCGCCTGCTCGAACTCGAGCCGCGGTGGGTGGGCCGCTTCTCGTTCGTCCAGATCGCGGCGCCCAGCCGCGCGGTGATCGACACCTATCGCGACTATGCCGCGCGGGTGCAAGCCGTGGCCGACGAGATCAACGCGCAATTCGCGGGTGCTGAACGCCCGCCGATCATCTTGCTCGCCGAGCATCACGAGCCGGACGCCGTCTACGAGTATCACCGGGCGGCCGACCTGTGTTTCGTCAGCAGTCTGCACGACGGCATGAACCTGGTTGCCAAGGAATTCGTCGCCGCCCGCGACGACGACCAGGGCGTGCTGATCCTGTCACAATTCGCGGGCGCCTCGCGCGAACTTCCCGAAGCATTGATCGTCAATCCCTATGACGCCGACCAGTGCGCCGTAGCACTGCGCCTGGCGCTGACCATGTCCTCGGAAGAGCAACGCGACCGGATGCGGCTGATGCGCAGTGAAGTGCGCGAGTTCAACGTTTACCGCTGGGCGGGCTGCATGCTCCTCGACGCGGCGGTCATGCGTCAGCATCGGCGCTTCGACGCCAACATCGGCAGGAAGGCGAACCTGGTCGCGGGATGAACGACGTCGCGCCAAAGCGGATCGCCCCGCCGGCGAAGCGCGCGCGCGTCCGCCGCGGCGCCCCACCGGCGCTTACGCCGGACTGCGCGCTGTTCCTCGACGTCGACGGCACGCTGGTTGGTGACGCGCCGAAACCGGATGACGTGCGCGTCGACGCGGCACTGCTGCGATTGCTGCCGCGCGTCGCGGCACACCTCGGAAACGCTCTGGCGCTGATCTCGGGTCGCTCAATCGGAGGCGTCGATCGACTGTTCCCGAACCTGCGCCTGCCGATGTCCGGCCAGCATGGCAGCGAGCGGCGAGCGGCTGACGGTTCAATTCACCTCAATGCCTCCGACCCCGTCAGCTTCGCCAGCATGCGCCAGCTGCTGCAAGCGCTGTCCGACCAGCATCCCGGCCTCTACCTGGAGGACAAGGGAAACACGCTCGCTCTGCACTATCGCGACGTGCCGCAACTCGCGGCGCATGTGCACCGTGTCGTGCGTTCGTCGGTACGCGACGTGGGCGGGAACAAGTTCGATCTGCAGCCAGGCAAACGCATGGTCGAAGTGAAGCCGGGCAGCCGCAACAAGGGAACGGCCATCGCCGAATTCATGCGCGAACCGCCGTTCGCCGGCCGCCGTCCCGTGTTCGCCGGCGACGACAAGGCCGACGAGTTCGGCTTTGCCGTCGTCGACTGCATGGGAGGTTGGTCGGTCAAGGTGGGCATGGGGCGCACCCGCGCCCGGTACCGGCTCAAGGACATCGCCGCGGTGAGACTCTGGCTGGCCACTCCAATGTCGTCGTCCGATTCCGGCGAAGCGGGATGAACGTGCGCAATCTCGACCTCGCGTTGATCGGCAACGGGCGCATAGGCGCACTGCTGGCGGACGACGGCACGATCGTCTGGGGCTGTTTTCCACGCTTCGACGGCGACCCCAAGTTCTGCGCCTTGCTGAACGGAAAACCGGATGCAACGGAGAACGGCCTGTGGTCGATCGAATTGGTCGACGGCGTGCGCAGCGAACAGTCGTACGTCACCAATACCGCGGTGCTGACGACGCGGCTCACCGACCGCACGGGAGGCGCCGTGGAGATCACGGATTGCGTGCCGTGCTTCTTCCAGTACGGGCGCCTCTTCCAACCCATGACAATCGTCCGTGCGCTGCGTTGCGTCGCCGGCAAGCCGAGGGTGATCGTGCGCCTGCGTCCGAGCGACGCGTACGGGCGAGCCCTGCCGCAGCGAACCGTTGGCAGCCGGCACGTGCGCTACGTCGGGAGCGACCTCGCGCTGCGGCTCACGACCGACGCCCCGATCACCGCAATCCTGGAGGAACGCCCGTTTCTGCTCGAGGACCCGGTGACGCTCATGCTGGGTGCCGACGAGAGCGTCACCAGCGACGTGCATCAGGTCGGGCGCCGGTTCATCGAGGAAACGCTTGCGTACTGGCGCGCATGGGTTCGCCGCCTCGCAATTCCCTTCGAGTGGCAGGATGCCGTGATTCGCGCCGCGATCACGCTGCAACTCAATACGTTCGACGACACGGGCGCAATCATCGCGGCCATGACCACCTCCATACCGGAGGCGGCGGACTCCGGCCGTAACTGGGACTATCGCTATTGCTGGCTGCGCGACAGCTATTTCGTCGTCAACGCGTTGAATCGCCTCGGCGCGACCGAAACCATGGAGAACTATCTCCGCTACATTGCCGGCATCATCGCCGGGGTGGGCGATGGGCCGCTGCAACCGGTGTACAGGATCAACGGCGACGCGGCACTGACGGAACAGGTCGAAGGGTCTCTCGCCGGCTACCGGGGCATGGGTCCGGTGCGCATCGGCAACGACGCGTTCCGGCAAACGCAGCATGACGTTTACGGCTCGGCAATCCTTGCCGCGACCCACTCCTTCTTCGACAAGCGGCTGATTCGGGGCGGGGACATCGCGCTGTTCGAGCGCTTGGAACCGCTGGGGCATCGCGCCATCGCAGTCCATGACCAACCGGACGCGGGGATCTGGGAGTTTCGCAACACCGCGCGCGTGCACACGTTCTCGAGCGTCATGTGCTGGGCCGCGTGCGATCGGCTGGCAAGGATCGCCGCGCAGATTGGATTGCCTGAACGCGCGTCGGCGTGGACCGCCGCGGCAAAGCAGATTCACGCCTTCGTCACAACCCATTGCTGGAACGAGCGGCGCGGCAGCTACGTCGGGTCGGTCGGGAGCGCGGAAACGGACGCAAGCCTGCTGCTGCTCGCCGAGCTCAATTTCACCACGCCGGACGACCCCCGCTTCATTGCCACGGTCGAGGTCATCGAACGCGAATTGAAGCGTGGTGATTACGTCTTTCGCTATCTGGAAAAGGACGACTTCGGCACGCCCCGCAATGCATTCGTGATCTGCACCTTCTGGCTGATCGATGCGCTGGCGGCCATCGGGCGGCCGGACACGGCACGCGCCTTGTTCGAGAACCTGCTCACCAAGCGCAATCAGCACGGACTGCTTGCCGAGCATCTCGACCCCGGCACCGGCGAAGCCTGGGGCAACTTCGTGCAGACGTACAGCATGGTCGGCCTGATCAACGCGGCGATCAGGTTGTCCGTCCCTTGGGACGAAGCGTTCTGAAAGCCCTAGTCCTGTGGCGCCGGGGGCGGCATGGTCTCGGGCAGGATGTCGAATGGCGGCGACTGGTCCGGCGACGGTGCGGCGACGGTCGCGCGATCCAGACTTCCCGACTTGATCGCCTTCAACTGATCGTCGAGCATCTGGACACGTCGCAGCGCGGAGTGAAGCGCCGCTGTCAGGCCGCCAAGGCTCAGGCAAACGAACACGAAGGTCCCTAGGCGTACGGCGTCTATGGGAGTCAGCAGTTGAAAGCTGAACGCGGGGCTCATGTAGAAGTAACGCGCAATGCACGCGCACAGCGCGGTCGTGAGCACCGCAGGACCATACCCACCGACCCAGCCACTCGCGGCCACTGCTATGAAATACGTGACGAAGGGAACCGATCCGGGCAGATAGGGATCGATCACAATGCGCAAACCCCAGGCGACCAGCGCAGCGAGTACGGCGAACAGATAGCCGAAAGTCGGTTCCCGAAACGGATGTCGCGCGGTTTCATCGCGCCTCCGGGCGAGTTCTTCCCGAGGCTGCCCTTCCAGAGTCGCCGCTTCCACGTCGAGCCAATAAGCCAACGCGAACATGGCGATGGCCGGCAATCCGAACGCGAGTGAAGCAATCAGAACGGCGGTCAGGAGTGCTTCCGGCGACGCGGTCCATCCAATTCCGCCTGCGACCACCAAGCCCGCCAATATCGCCAGAATGGCCGCCGTGCGTTGCAAACCAACCACGATGCGATCCGTGACGAAGTGAGCCATATGCCCCCCACATGGTTCAGGCCGCCATTTTATTACCAAAAGCCCGGACGCGCGGCACGGCACCGCCGTAGGACAATTGCCGCACCGAAATGTGGGATATTTCTGACACGGCATTCGGCGGAGCGCGGACGGACGCGCCCAGTACCGCCGGGTGACAATTTCACCGTCCTGCTGCGATTCCAAGTTCGAGATTCGAAATCGTCCGATCCCGCGTCCGACGAGCCAACGCAGGGAACTCCCCTCCCCGGCGTGGCACGAATCCTCGATGCGGAATGAAATACACCTCGTAGCAAGGACAGGCGGCCGCCGCTGTGCGGCCGCTTTTTTTTTCTGTTCCGACACCGCACCAGAGCGGGTGAAAGCTCCAGGTAGCGTCGGCGCGGTCCCACGTCCCATTCAGTCGAGAACGCATGGGCGCACTTGCTGCGCATGGCTACGCTGTCTAAACGATGCGCTGGCGCTTTCCAGCACTTTCAATGAGGAATCAACATGAACGTGATCGCGAGAACATGCACGCTCGTCGCCGCTGCGGCTTTGGCGTCCGCCTGCACGTCAACGGGCAACCCTTGGTGGGCACAAAACAACACCAATTACTACACGACCCCCTCGGGGAGCCACACGTCACCTACTTATCCTATGGCGGCGCCTCAGGCCAGCGTGCCGGACAAGGTCGAAGGGTCGCAGGCACCCGCCGTCACGGGTCCGACCAGTTAGGAATGTAAGGCGCCCGCGCGCCGCGCGCTACACCGCACGGCGCGCGATCGCGCGCTAGGCCAGGTTGTCAGCGGCAAAGCGCCAGTTGAGGAGCTTTTCCACCAATGCCTTGACGTAATCCGGACGCCGATTCTGGTAATCCAGATAATAGGCATGCTCCCAGACATCGATGGTCAGCAATGGCTTCATTCCCTGCGTAAGCGGATTCTGCGCGTTGGCGGTCTTGACGACCCTCAGCTTTCCGCCGTCGAGTACCAGCCATGCCCATCCACTACCGAATTGCGTTGTTGCCGCGGCCGCCAGTTCGCTCTTGCAGGCGGCCATTCCGTCGAACGAGCTGTCGATGAGTTGTTTGAGTTTCGCAGGAGGCTCGCTACTGGCCGCCGGCTGCAGGCTGTGCCAGTAAAACGTGTGGTTCCACGCCTGCGCGGCGTTGTTGAATATCTCCGTCTGATCGGCCTTGCCGGCAGTTCGCGAAACGATCTCCTCCAGCGACAAATCGGCGAGCGCGGTGCCGGCGATCAATGTATTCAACTTGTCGACATACCCCTTGTGATGCTTGCCATAGTGAAGGCTGACCGTTTCGGCTGAAATGACCGGGTCCAGCGCATTTTCAGCGTATGGGAGAGGAGGCAGCACATGCGGGGAACTCTTGACGGTGGTAGCGGTTGTCATGGGACTTTTCCTTCGGTGGATGGAGAGTGGCTGCGATCAGGTTCTCACCTTTTTCACCGCGAGCCGGCGGGGTGGCTTCATCTGGCATAAGGCGGCGGAGATTCGTTGCTTCAGCCTCCTGAGGTTTCTCCGCCCATCACCTGCAATACTGTTCCCGTGATGTATGACGAATCTGCATTGGATGCGAGGAAGACGTAGGCAGGTGCAAGTTCTTCGGGCTGGGCTGGCCTTCCCATCGGACTGTCGCCGCCGAACCCGGAAACATCCTTCGGTGACATTCCGGCGTCGGAAGGGTTGAGCGGCGTCCACACAGGACCTGGCGCGATGGCGTTGACGCGTATGCCGCGGCCGATGACATCTTGTGCCAGCGACTTGGTAAACGCGTTCACGGCGCCCTTGGTCGCGGAATAATCCGGAAGCTTCCGCGATCCGAGTATCCCCGTTTCTGAACTGGTGGCGATTATGACCGCACCCGGTTGCATGACTTCGAGCCCGGCACGCGCCAGGCGGACGTAGGCGAGGATGTTGGTCGCGAATGTTTCCACCAGTTCGTCGTCGGTGAGATCGGCAAGACTCTCCTTGCGGTTCTGGTGGGCGGCATTGGATACCAGGATGTCGAGCTTGCCCAACTCCGCGACCGTCCTCGCCACGACATCGTTGCAATATTGCGGTGATGTCAGGTTTCCCGGTAGAAGTACGCATTTCCGTCCCTGCCGCTCGATACAGTCACGCGTTTCGGCGGCATCGGACTCCTCTTCAGGCAAGTAAGCCAGCGCCACGTCGGCCCCTTCCCGCGCGAAAATCACGGCGACAGCGCGACCGATCCCGGAGTCACCTCCCGTGACCAGTGCGACCTTCCCCTCGAGCTTGCCTGCGGGCCGGTAGAGCGGCGCCTCGAACCGAGGCCGCGGACGCAATTGCGATTCGATGCCCGGTCCGTTTTGATGCTGAAGCGGAAACGGTGGCCGGGGAATTTGTTCGCCGGCGGCCGCGACGTCCGGCGATGAGCCCTCCGCGACGCGCACGAACTGCGTCCGCCCCATTTCACTGCTGGCGAAATCCGCGTTCAATGGCCGCTTTCGTCCGAGCCGCGCGACCGGCTTCGCCCTGCCTTGTTGAGCGATATCGCGACAGCCTGTTTTATTGCTTTCTTTTTTGAGGCCGGGTGGCTGGTGCCGATTGTTCCCTTCGCCTCGTATTCGTGCGTGAGCTTCTTGACGTTCGCGCTGACTGTCTTGTTGCTGCGGCCTTTTTGCAGGGGCATGTCGAAGCCTCCGTGAGCGGCGGATTGGCCACCCTCCTCGGAGACGATTGTCGGGAATTCACCTGAAGAGCGTGATCGGCCCGCGGCCCAAATTTCTGTCCGGCGATGTCCGACCCATCAGCCAAGGACTGGCGGCACACGCGGGGCTCTACCGGGGCCTGCCGAAACGCGTGAGCAATTTGGCATGACGGAGGATCTCGCGTTCCGCGTAAGCGGCCGCGGCATCGAGATCGAGCCCGAGATAGGTGATGCCCACCGCGGTGAGTTCCTTGCGCGCGGTCCCCGCGCGATTGATGCCATACCAGCCGGACTTGAGTCGGCCGCGAACGGCTTCGGATTCAATCTTTGCGGCGACAATCGCGACGAACGTGCTGTAGTCCTCGCCGGGCCAGCGCTCGCCGAACGCGGGCACGTCCGGAATAGCGGCGGCACGATCCTTCGATGAAACCGCGAGAATCCGCGCCGAGATCATCGGAGCTTCTTCCAAAGCGTTGGGCAACCCATCGATGTTGGCATCGATTTCGCCGCGTCGCAGCGCCGCATACGCCGCGTCAGCTGAGAGAAAGTTGACGATTTCGACGTGCCCCCCGAGCGTTTCGCCGAGAAACTGTGCGGCAAGCATGCTCATGGAACCCGGCGCGCCGACCCCCAGGCGCAGTGGACGCGCGCGCTGCGGCACATCCTTCAACCACAGTTCGAATGTGCCGGCGCGTTCTGCCGGACCAACGACAAGCGCCCCGCCAAATGTGCCGGCTACGCCGATCCAGTCAAAATCCTCACCGGGATTGATCGTTGCCGATTTGCTGAGCAGCGCACCAGGCACCACCTGCGTGTTCGTGGCGTACCCCAGGCGAATTTCACCTTGCGCCGGTTTGGCGACCGCAGCCAGACCCTCCATACCCAGGCCGCCCGGCATGTAACGGACGGTCATGTTGCGGTGAAGGGACTCGGCGAAGGAACTGGCGATGATCCTGCTGACGCGATCGGCGGAGCCCCCCGGAGAAAACGGGACGATCAGCACAAGCGGCCAATCGGCGCTGCGCGTCGCGTCGGGAAGGCGCTCGACGCTCTGGGCGCCCACGGATGTCGCAAGGATGGACATCGTCACCACCAGCAAACTCGCCTTCATGCACCTATTATAGGCGTGGCGGCCACCGAGGCGGTCTGTTTCAGCAACGCTGAAGGCCGGCAAAACCGCTGCCGGCCTTTGCGTCGCAATGCGCCGCCGTCAGGGAAGCGGCGGATATCGCTCGGCCGACGCCACCGGACGGGTTTGAGGCATACCCACATCGTCCTCCCAGTAGGGGCTGACGTCGTAGTACGCGTGGACGTCCGTCGCCCAACGCCGGTCCGCCATCGCTGGCCAATGGTCTTCGTCGAACCCCGGCGCGCTCTCGAGCCGCTCCACGCTGATGTCGAGCAGGAAACGGTGTTCGACGGTATCCAGCGTCAATGCCGACCAGGGAATGGCAAAGAGCTTGCTGCCGATTCCAAGGAAGCCGCCGAACGACAGCACCGCATAGGCAATCCTGCCGGCTGCGACATCGAGCATGATCGCTTCGATCTTGCCGATGTCCTCGCCGGCGGGATTGACGACGTTGTCGCCATCAAGCGTGGAAGCGTCCATCACGAATGGACCGGGCCCCTTCGAAATATGCGCGGGATCTCGCAAAATCGCGGCGCCGCCATTCCCCGGCACCACCCTCTCGACGTCTTGCGAAAATGCCGTCATTGGAACTCCTGTCAATTTGAACGCTTGCTCATTTTCGGACCAGGCTATCCCTGCGCCGCCTTGGTGACGAGGTTGTCCACGACGTCACGCACGCCCGAAACACTGGCCGCTACCTGTTTGGCGCGGTCTTTCATCGGGGGCGAGTCGACCGCTCCTGTCAGCGTGACCACTGCGTCCTTCGTTTCCACGCCGATTTGCAGCGTCTTCAAGCCCGGCTCGGCCAGGATCGCCGCCTTAACCTTGGCCGTCAGTGCGCTGTCGTCGATCGCATCCGCCGTCTTGCTGGCGGCTTCGCTGGTCTTGGCGGCAACCTTGTCGGCCGCGCGGTCAACCTTTTGACCGGTCGTTTCCGAGGAATTGCGTTGATCGCATCCAGTCGCTGCAAGTGCGGTACCAAGCAGCAGCGCCGTGAAGAGCGTGTTTCGGGTCGTCTTGTCCATTGCTTTTCTCCTGTCAATACGTTCGTTTCGGCCGATGCCCGCAGTGACTAGCGAAGGACACGACCGGCAAAATAACCAAGCGCCAATGCGCCGGCCACGCTCATCAGCGGCCGCGCACGCACATACCCCGTACATGCTTCGGCCAGCGCGCCCGACTTGTTCGCGAGCTGCGTACCGCTCTCCGTTGCCCAGTCAGCAGCGGAACTGCCCGCGCTGGCAACCTTGTCGATCGTTTCATGCGCACGCGCCGAAGCCGTTTGCACTGCGGGTGCCGCCTTCTGGGCGACGTCGTCCACAATCTGGTGAGCCCGGCCCGCAGCCGTAGAAATCGGGTTTGAACCGGTCAGCGTGGATCCGGTCATCGAATTGGTCGTCATTGAAGCTCCTTCGTTTGGCGGAGTGGATTGAATCGTGGCGGCGCGGAAAGACGTGGTGTGCATGCCGTTCCGTTGCCGCCGTTGCGGATTCGATGTCCCTGTACAGCACGGGATCGATTACGTTCTGCCATCCTAATGTCGTCGCTGCCGGTGTTCATTCGGACCGGGGACGACATTCGTGTCGGACAAACACCCAAACCAAGCTGGACATCGCGATAGCTCGGCCCCAAGCGAAGGGTAGGACGCACGCGGACGGGCGATCGCGCGGGCCTCCGCTTTCATCGTGCGTCCGCCAATCCCACACTGGCACCACACGGGATACGCCGCCGGCGCGTTCCGCCAAGATCCAGGGGCCACGACATGCGAATATCGTTCCTAGAGGCCGCGGCAATCCTGAGCATCGGCATTGTCACGATGCAACTCCACTCGGCAGAGCGCGCGAATCCAGCACTTGCGATCCAGGCCTTTTTTGCGGCGTCGAGCGAACGGGTAATGGCCCGATTGGAAGAGCGGACCGTTAAGGCCACGCAACTTCCCGCTGCTGCGGCGCCGGACTGACAGGCATGCCGGCGGCGGCCCCGCATCGGCCACTTGATCGTCAGCGCACGGCGGTCCCTCGTCTCGCCCTGCCGCCGCATCTCCGCCGGCTGTGGGCCTTTGCACTGCGAGCAATCAAGGGATTCCGCAAGAACCAGGGATTTCTGCTGGCAGGCGCGGTTGCGTATTACTCGCTGCTGTCGCTTATACCGCTGCTGATCCTGGTGCTGATCGCGTTATCGGGCGTTCTGGACCCCGATCAGCTACTCGCAACACTCGGGGAGTATCTAGACTATATCGTTCCGGGACAGGCCCCGGCGCTCGTCTCGGAATTGCGAGTCTTTCTAGCCCACAAGGAAGCCGTCGGCGGAGTGCTCGTTGTCACCATGTTGTTTTTCAGCACGCTCGCCTTCACGGTGCTGGAAAATGCACTTTCGGTGATCTTCTACCATCGTGCCGCGACGAAGCACCGCCATTTCGTTGTGTCCGCGTTGATGCCCTACGTCTTCATCGTGTTCCTGGCATTGGGGCTGCTGCTGGTGACCGTCGTGTCCGGAAAGCTGGCGGTCATGGCCACGCGCGATATCGTGGTATTCGGCGATCCCACGTCCCTCGACGGATTGTCCGGCTATCTGCTCTACCTCATCGGCGTTGCCGGGGAAATCCTGCTTCTCACCGCGATCTACCTCGTCATGCCGGTCGGGCGCCTCTCGTTCAGGCAGGCGTTGATTGGCGGCGCCAGCGCCGGCATCTTGTGGGAAATGACACGCCACGTCCTGGTCTGGTACTACGGGACGCTATCGCAGGTGCAGTTGGTCTATGGCTCGCTGGCAACTGCCGTGATGCTCATGCTCAGTGTTGAGATCGGGGCGATACTGCTTCTTCTGGGTGCGCAGATCATTGCCGAACATGAACGTGGCCGGTAGCGCCGCGATTTTCGATCAACGCCGAATAGTCGCCTCACGCGCCAAGTCGCACTCGGGATCGTCGGTTGTGGGCAGGCCGCTCAGCGCATCCGCATGCGTGCCATACAACCGCCGCTCCCGCTCGGCCTCCTCCGGCGTATTTGGCAAATGCCGATGCCAAGGCCGATCGCTGCACGAATCTCCCTCCGCTCTTTCATTCATGTTAGCGGGACGGCAATCGTCCACGTTACCTGAACGGCAGTCGAACTCATCGATCATGGAGACCAGCTGCTCGAATCGTTGTCCGGCCGGGGAGTTCGGATCGCAGAGGAACAACTCCTCCAGTTCACGCAGTGCCGCGTGATATTCGGAATGATCACGTAACCTCGAAGGCTTAAGCGGGGCGCTCATCATGGGATTCCGCGGAGATGCCAACTATTCCATGCCCGCCCAGACAACGTTTTGCCAATACCTGCCCAGCGTCGAGCGCCGTTGCCAGAGACGATGCCAGGCAGCAACGGCATTCGCTGGCCATACTCGCGCGCGACGTGTGGCTGACTCCCATGCAGCGGGCTCTTCGCAGCGCCACGTATATGCCACTATTGCCATTCCCAACGCGGAACTCGCCATCGCGATGGAACCCAGGAGCCGTATTCCGACCACCGGTCCCACTGCGAGGCAGAATGTGCCCGCGACGAGACCGAAGGCGAAGAACGCGAATGCGGCCCCATGCCACCGCGAGCTACCAACCACCAACTTGTCAACCGGCATCGTCACGATGTTCTCCTAGTTCCTAGTTGCCTGGGGCGAGCACTTTGTTGCGATATGTGCCGATGGTGACGTCGTCTTCGTTCTGCAGAGGCTGCACCACTTCGGCGTGCGCGCCGGCACCGTTTCGATATGTGAACATCTTGGCCAGCACGCCCGCCACCAGGAGGGCAATCGAGCCGTACAGCAAGTAACTGGACCATTGGTCCGCCGGCGGCAACGAGATCGCCGCAAAGGCGGGAGATGCGGCACACGCCGCTGCAAGGAAGGCTGCGGCGATTGCAATGGTGCGCGGTCGGATAGGTTGGGTAGTCATGGCCTGCTCCTAACGTGATGTGATGAACGGCCTCACTCTATGCCGCCGACATCGAGCCCAGAACCGGCCACTTTTCCATTCTGATGTAGGCGGCTGTCCCACGCTGCCGGCATGGGCCCGTGCGGAGAAAATTTGTAGGGGGCCGCCTACCACAGAACGCGCGCAAGAGCGTCTAGCCACGATTGCGCATTTCCCCATAATTCGATGCGTCGGGATGCGCTTGGCCGACTACCGCGCGTCGCATCCCGGTGACTTTCACAAATTCATTTCACGGGAGGAAGAAATGTCTGTCGGCACCATCCTGCTCATCATCCTTGTTCTCGTTTTGATCGGTGCATTGCCGAGCTGGCCGCACAGCCGCGAATGGGGCTACTTTCCAAGCGGCATTACTGGAATCGTCATTGTGATTGTGTTGATCATGCTGTTGACGGGCCGCCTCTAGGACTCGCGTCGGCAGCGAACGCTGAAACTGCAAACGTTGCGCTGGAAGTTGTCCCGCAACGTTTGCAGCGCGCCGCGTAAATCTAGCGCGGTGTGTCCTCGACCTTGGGCGGGCGCCCCTTGCGATCGGTCTCGACATCCGTAATGGAATCATCTTCCTGGATGTACGGATCCTTGCCGGGCTGGCGAGTGCTGTCGTCCTCCTGCTGGTGTTGACGGCGTTGCTCGTCGTGATCACCGCCTCCTTGCTGTTTTTGACGCTGCCGGTCCTTTTCGGTTTGACTCTTGGTTCGATTCATTGCGTGTCTCCAATCGGATGGTCGTCAGCGGTCGCCGACGGCCACAGTATCGGCACGCGTCTTTGCGCCGCGCATCGGCGCGCCAACGCTTTTGCTGTCGGCGGCGTCCGACAACCGGATTCGGAGCGACGGCGTCGGCCGTGGGAGTTCGAATCCCGTGCTCAGTCCTTGAGGCCGGCGAGCAACGACGCCATGTCCTCGGCGTGCTCCTCTTCGACGGCGAGGATTCCCTCGAGCATCTTCCGGGTTGTCGAGTCCCTGCCTTCCAACCACGCGATGATTTCCCGGTAGCTCTGGATGGCCACGCGTTCCGCGACGAGATCTTCCTTAATCATGTCGCGGAGCGAATCGCCTTCCACATACTCAGAGTGGCTTCGGCCGCTGAGGCCTTCGGGATCGAAATCAGGTTCGCCGCCCAGCTGTACGATGCGGCCGGCGATTTGGTCGGCGTGCGCCTGTTCCTCGTTCGCGTGGGCCAGAAATTCTGCCTTGACGGAATCCGAAGCGATCCCCTGCGCCATGAAATAGTGACGTTTGTAGCGAAGCACACAGACAATCTCGGTCGCCAGCGCCTGGTTCAGCACGTTGCAGACCTGCTTCGCATCCGCGGCATATCCTGGTGTGACAGCGCCGGCCTCGATGTGCTGGCGCGCGCGTTCGCGCAGCGTCTTGACGTCGGAGAGAAATGATTGCGGTGCAATCGGCTTGGACGCTGTAGGAGCAGGCATGGTGGGTCCCTCGGTGATGGGCGTGGTGGGGCTTCTTGGCCGTACCGCGCAGCATCGCACGTCGCGTGCCAAGCGGCCCGCGGCCCGAATGAGTCGTCGTTTCAAAGCATTGCGGTCGTCAGCCTGTCGCCACGCGGCGCCGCCGACGCGCTTCCTACCTATGCCTTTGCATTTGGCGGCCGCGACGTCGGCGCGCTCCTACAACCGCTTCCGAATTTACCGGATGCCGCGCCTTGCAGTTGGTCGCGCAAAGTCGATGGTATGGGCAATTCGCCCGGGTGGAGGAGAGCATTGTGGGTGTTCGCCATGGCAAATGGATTTCCGGGGCGGTTTGCGCCCTTTTCGTAGTCGCATGCAGCGAGCAGCCTTCGCCATCCGCGCCTCCATCGACGTCCTCGGCAAATTCGCCGCCACCCGCAGTTGCTCCGACCGTTCCGCCCAGTCCGTCGGGACCGGGGACGGTCCCCCCGCCGACGGTGGACGCAGGTGCGAGAGCCGTCGACAGTGCGGCAACGCGCCCGATGGAATCGCTGAGCAAGGAAAAGGAAGTGAATTCCATGCCGCTGGCCGGCCAAGGCAACAATCACTCGTCGCCATCGCTCGAAAAGTCGGCGGGCAAATAGTCGACAGCAAGGGAGAACACGTCATGAAGCAAGTGCCAATCGCAGGTGCCGTCCTGTTAGGGTTGTTCGGCATGGCTTATGCCGTTGAGTATTGGCTGAGACAGCGCAGCTCCGGTCCATCGGCGACCAAGCGGGTCCATGTCGAACAGTGGGAAAACGAAGGCGGGGCACTGGCGCCTGCCCACGGCACGACCAAGACGTCCCAGGTTCCCCATTGACGTGGTTCGGCCACCGGTCGCGTCATGCTGCCGGGCGACGATAGTGCATTGAGGGAGCCGATGAATTTCATCGCGGCAGACCCTGCGTACGATGCTGGCAGCCGGCCCGATGAACGGGACAGCGGGTATAGTCGGCCTTTCCACCGTTTGCCCCGGAATCCGTTTGTGAAATCGGCGCTCCCGCTCAAACTCGTCATCCCGCTGGTGCTCGGCATCGTCGCATCGCTGGCCATCGCCGTTTACGCTGAGCTGGGCTATCGCCGCCTCGAATCCGCGAATCGGCAGATGGCCGTCGCGCTGGCGATGCAGGCCGCCGTACACCAGACGCTGGCGCTGATCACCGACGCGGAGACCGGTCAGCGCGGATTCCTGCTGACCGGCAAGGAGGAATACCTTGGGCCGTACAAGGCCTCGATTCCGAAGATAGAGGGCGAATTCAGCAAGCTGCGCGAACTGCTTGTCGAAAGCGGAACACCGTCCGACCGCGACCGCGCTGACCGGCTGAACAACCTGATTGGCCAGAAGCTGCTCGAGCTGGAAGCAGTCATTGCGCTCTATCAAAAGGACGGCGCGGAGAGCGCGCTGGCGCTGATGAACACCGGCATCGGGCGGCGCACGATGGACACGATCCGGACCGAGGTCGAAGGCATAGCAGCGACGCAGAGAATGCAGCTGACCGACGCGAACTCTCGCTGGACCCGGGACATCGAGTTCGCTCGCGTGGGGATGATGGTCGTGACCGCGTTGACGGTAGCGTTGCTGCTGGTGGTATGGGTCCTGGTGCGCCGTGACACGCATCAGCGGGAAGCAACGCGGCGCGCCGCACATCTCGAGAACCAGCGGCTGGAAACGCTGATCGAGGAACGAACGGCATCGCTTTCGGAACTCTCGAATCACCTGCAGGAGGTGCGCGAAGAGGAACGCTCGAAGCTCGCGCGCGACATTCACGACGAGCTGGGGGGAATCCTGGTCAGCGCGAAGATGGACATGGCCTGGGTCGACTCGCGGATCAAGGGACGCGACCCCGAGACCGCCGCCAAGGTCGAGCGCGCGATGCAGGCGCTGGATGAAGGTGTGCAGATCAAGCGCCGCATCATCGAGGAACTCCGGCCGACGCTCCTCGACAATCTCGGCCTGTCTGCAGCACTGGATTGGCAAATCCACGAGATCTGCGACCGGGCGGGCATCAAGTGTGTGATCTCGACGCCCGCAGACGACAGTTCGATTCCCCCTTCCGCGTCCATCGCGCTATTTCGCATCGTGCAGGAAGCGCTGACCAACATCGTGAAATATGCCCGCGCGAAGAATGTCAGTGTCGATCTGGGCATGACCGACGACGCCATCACGCTGCTGGTGGAGGACGACGGCATCGGAATTCCCGACGATGCGCAGAACAACCTGCTGTCGCATGGCATCAGCGGCATGCGGCAACGTGTCCGCTCGTTGCACGGCGAGTTCTCGATTGTTCGTCGTGCTGAAGGGGGAACGATGATCGAAGTTGGCATCCCCTTCCAACGCGAGTCGCCACCAAGCACCGAGGCGACCTGACCTGACCCTTGTCGGGCGACCTCAGCCCGCGGTCGAGATCGCCAACTCCGTGTGCTCCGGGAGCATGAATCCGTTCGCCGGATCGGAGTCCGCGTCGATGACCACCCGCGGCATCACGGTTCTCACTGGTCCGAAGATCGTTGCGAACGACACGTCCGCGGCGTCGCGGCCGGTACCAATGCGCAGCAATCCGGTGATCGGCGAAATTCCGGTCGGATCGAACATGTACCAGTCGTCACCGACGAATACTTCCACGTAGGCATGGAAGTCAGGCGGACCCAGCGCCGGATCCGCGCCGTAGTCGAGGCCGGTGACGAAGCGCGCGGGATAGTTGAGCGCCCGGCAAAACGCGATCATCGTGTGCGCAAAGTCGCGGCAGACCCCAGCACCGTCGCGCAGCGTATCCACCACCGACGTCGTGCTGCGGGAGATCCCGATTTGAAACTTTAGCGATTGCCGAACCCAGTCGCGCACGGCGAGAACCTGACCGTAGCCGCGCGGAAGCGCGCCAAATCGATCCCATGCGTTCTGCTGGATAAGATCGGCCTGGCAGAACCGGCTGGGATAAAGATAGCGAAGCGTGCCGGCCTCTAAAGCCGACGGCGGTGCAGCCGCAATATCGGCAGGCTCGACGATACGGTGCGCGATCTCGACCAGCGCGGCATAGCGGACCACGAGCGAACCCGATATGGCGGCAAACGCGGCGATGCGGTTTCCGGTAAATGCGTCCTCGCTCAGCGACACATCCCGTAAAGGTTCGGTGCTGAAGAACTCCTCGACTACCGCCTGCCGCCGGTTGCGGGCGGCATGGATATTAAGCAGGAATTCCGACGGCCCGTCGACAGCGTAGTGCAGCTCCACGCTGTAGCGAAGGCGCACGCGGCTCCCCGAAACCTCCTGTGTGCTGAAGCGCATTTAAACGTCCGTTCACGTGGGGGGCACGTCGAAATAGGGATTGAATCCCGCTGGCGACGGCGCGACGGGAAGGTCTTCGGGAAGGACCCCGACGGGACGCAACGACCCGGCTTCCACGACGACACGGCAATCAGGCGACAACACTACGCCGAGTGCGGCGTAGTGGTCGGCCAGGTCGTGGTGGGGGCGAACCACGAACCAGGTTTCTACGTTGTCGTGGTGCCTGCTCTCGATGACATATTCGAGATCTCCCATCGGAGAGCAGGTAGACCGAGCCCCCATCGTCTCTTGCGTGCCGGACCGCGCCATAGTTCTAAGGCCCGCGCCGGACAAGTCCCGCGACCAGCGAGATCACGAACAGGACGACGAAAATGAAGAAAAGAATCTTCGCAATCTCGGTGGCGCCGGCGGCGATGCCACCGAAACCGAACAAGGCGGCAATCAGGGCAACGACAAAGAAGATAAGGGCATAGCGGAGCATGGTGGACCTCGATTCAGGTTGAGGAAGGATCAGGCGGAGTGGCCGCCTGGGTGGGAAACAGCTTTATCGGGATTTCGCTTGCCTGCGGCCTCTTCCGGCGTTGGTGGCCGATTCTCGGGTTCCACGACGGGTGCCTCGCCACGATCGGGATCTTCGATCCTTGGAGGTCTGGGTTGCGGCAACAACAGCGCTGGCAGCTCGGATTGCGCAGTCCTGGTGTCCGATGCCCTTGCTGTGCCGGCGCCGATTTCACGCTCCCGCATCGTCGTTTCCCTCGATGTAATCTGCGTTTTCATACAGTGTCGCTACTATGAAAGGGCGCTCGGTCAGTTAGGATCAGTGCTTTCCCGATTGCCCTGTCGCAGCGCGTCCTACAATCTAAAAAAAACTGGCCGGAGGACCGGGAAGGCACTCCGACCAGGAAATACCGGTCCGTTGGACGCTTATGTTCCTCGAGGACCGGGAGGGAGCCTTGGCAATCAAGTCTTGCCGAAGCGGACCTTGGCGTCACGTACGCACGTGTCTTTGACCGCGCCGGCAAAAGCGTCGCACTTCTCGATCGCCACCTTATAGTCGGCGTCGCGCTTGTCGCTGGCCGCCTCGCGCTTCGCTTCGGCGGTCTTGTCCGCCGAATCCTTGCGCGTATCGGCCGCGACGCGATCAACCTTGGCATCGGCCTTGGCCTTGGTGAGGCCTGCCTTCGCTTCCTTCACGCACACGTCCTTGGCGTTGCCGGCCAGGTCGTCGCACTTCTCCTTGGCGACTGCGTAGTTGGCGTCGGCGCGAGCCTCGCGCGCGTTCTCGCGAGCCTTGGGCGTGTTCTGGAATGCCGCTTCGGCGTCAGCCTTGGCGACTTTCTCCTTGCCCTTGGCTTCCTCGACACAGATGTCCTTGGCGTTGCCGGAAAGGGCATCGCACGACGCCTTGTCCATCTTGTATTGAGACTCGGCATTCTTGATCGCCATGTCGCGGGCGTCCTTGCTCATCGCCTGCGCTTGCGCCCCACCTGCCAGGCACAATCCTGCGGCAGCAAGCATTGCCATGACCAGATTCGATGGTTTCACGTCGCCTCCTTATTGAAAGTCTTCGTCGCGGAAGCCGTTGCCCCAGCGATCGACTTGCTGTTCGGCTTCATCTTTCTTGATGCCGTATTGTTCCTGGATCTTGCCCACCAGTTCGTCGCGCTTCCCGGCGATGACATCGATGTCGTCGTCGGTGAGCTTGCCCCACTGCTGCTTGACCTTCCCACTGAATTGCTTCCAGTTACCTTCGATGCGATCCCAGTTCATAGCGGCTCCTTGGCTTCAAGTTAGTCGGACGCCGATCGTCCGGACACGCAACAAGAGTTGCAACGCGCGTGCCAATCGCGATTGGTCGACCAAACAACGACTTAGCGAACGGATGCTGAGCCAAACCGGAAAGGGCGTCCGAGTGAAACTGTAAGGACCGCCTTGCGCGTAGGAAGCGGACGACGAGCGCAGCGCAATCGCGCCTATGGGTTGACGCGTCAAACCGCCGGTGCTCGCACCCGCGGCGTCGTGGGTTCCGTCTCGACTGCCGGTCAATTCTGTGGAGGAACCACCCACCGCGGAACGCTTACCGGATCGAAGTCGGCCCAAGCACCGTCGCGCCACGTACCTTCGGCTTCTTCGACCGAGCGCGCGTGATGCCGCAACAGCGCGTCGAGCACCAGGGCCTTTTGTTCCTGCGTCGGCACCTGCACCACGACGCGCACGCCTGCAGGGCGGCGAATGGTCGGCTCTTGTTGTGCGTCCGCGTGCTTTCCCATCACGTTGAGCGCGCCCGCCAGCGAGCCGGTATAGGCTCCGATGGCCAGTCCCGCCACCGCCGCCGCGGGTCCCACGATAGGAATTGCGGCGGCTCCCAACGCTACGCCGGCCGCGCCACCAAGCGCGGCGCCTGTCGCGGCACCGGACTCGCCGCCGCGCGCCGTCGGGTCCGCATCTTCATCGCCGCCGATCGGGTAGCGGTCGTGCTGCCCAGGCGCATTGAGCACGAATTTCTGGATGTCATCCGAATCCACGCCAAGCGTCTGCAACTCGGTAGCCAGCAACTCGGCGCGTTCGAAGTCGTCAAACTGCCCCGACAGAATTTGTGTCACGAGGTTCTCCGGTTGTTCGGCGGACCGCAAGCGCAAAGCAGCGGTGCGCGCGCAGCGGTGCGCGCGAACCTGCGTTGGTACCCGGGGAGCAAGTCGCCCGGGACCAGCGCATGTTTCTTCCTGATTACTTGGGCTTGGACTGATCCGCGGCCTTTTCTACCGCTTGTCCAGTTGCCTTGACGTCCTTCCCCGCGCCCTCGACCGTGTTGCACGCAGTGAGGCTTGCGCCAAACATGCCCAGCAGGACAATCATCATCGCCTTCATCATTGGGACTCCCAAAAGGGTTCATAGAGAACTGCCCAACGTACAATGCATATTGCGTGCCGCATCCGTTGTCTTTCAAATCATCAACTTGCGCGTAGGCTTCGCGAAGGATGCGTAGCGTCTACAATCTGCGTACCCAGCCTTAGAATCAATGTAGGATGCGGCCGACGATCGACTTCCTGTCATCGACCGAGCATCTCGCTCAACGGCTTCATGGCCTCGACGCGATCGGCGATCGTTTTCAGCACCGCCAGTATCGGCATGCCGAGAAGCAGACCCCACGCGCCCCACAACCAGCCGAAGAACAACACGCCGACAAAGGTCGCGACCGGGTTCATCTGCGCCGACCTGCCCTGAAGCCAGGTGGCAAAGCCCAAACCGATCGCCTCGGCGATCAGTATCACCGCGCCCATGGCGAGCATGGTGTCGGCCAGGGTGCCCCATTCCACCAGTGCTGCGACGCCAACGGCCCCGGCGGCGACCACAGTGCCGGCATAGGGAATGATGTGCAGCACGCCCGTGACCACGCCCCACATCCCCGCATTGGGCAGAGACAGGACCGACAGCGCGACCCACGTCAACGCGGCGATGAGGACGTTCGTGATCAACAGCGTCGCCATGTAGCGCTGGATCTGCGTGTCGATTTCGTTCAGCACCTCGACCGTGACGCGCCGGCGCCAAAGCGACTCACCCGCGAGCTTCGCCACCTTCCGGCGGAACGTATCCCCCGCCGCAAGCAGGAAGAATGTCAGCAGCAAGGCCATGGAAATCTGCACGAGCATCACCACCACCTGTCCCGACTGCTCGGTGACCCACTCCTGGAGTTGCGACGTCGCGCTGGGCGCAGGGGTTTCGACGCGTGCCGCCTTGCCTGTGGCCTCGGCCGCCGCGCGATCCAGTTCGACCGCGGCAGCTTTCATGTTGCTGACAGGACCGGGCGATGACCGCGCGGCGTCCGCGGCTATGTGCCGCAACTTGCGCGCCGCGGTAGGCAAGCTTGCAAAGGCGTTGTTGAATTCACCGCTGATCGCGTAGAAGGACGCGGATACGAGAGCGATCAGTGAGAGCATGACCAGCGACGTCGCGGCCAGCCGCGGCACACGTGCGCGTTCCAGCGCGGATACCAGTGGCCGAAGCGTATAACTGAACAGGATGCCGACGACGACCGGGACCAGAAACGATTCCGCGATCCGGGCCGCAGCAACGATGGCAATCACCGCGACGACGACTGCGGCAATTTCGATCGCAGTCAGTCCCGGCGCAACGACGGGAACCGGCGGCACTTCCACCTTCTGTTCGCGACTCCGCGCCGTCTCTGTCGACCGCTCGCGACTCCTCGGCGCGTCCGTCGGACGCGCCGCCCCTGCTGGCAGCGTCTTAATAGGTCTTCGCCTTGTCCGCGGCCTTTTCCACCGCCTGGCCGGTCGCCTTCACATCCTTGCCAGCGCCTTCGACCGTATTGCAACCGGAAAGCGTCACCAGCATCGCCGCCACCAGTGAGAGAGTAAGGGTCTTCATGCGCATTCCTTTGTGCAGGGTTGATCGAAAAAATCGCACGGCGCGATCCTTGTCCATATGGTGTTGCAGAGATCGTGCCTGCGACGACACGCCACGAATCAAGGAGATAGCTGCCGCTATACGCCGCGGCGCGTAACGGCTGCGCTGCCGGAGGGAAATACCTACACTGGCGTTGTCAGTGAGAACCGGACGGATTACCGATAGCGAGATCGGAAAGCACTTCCCGGACGCGGTGAAATTCACGCGACTTGTCGAAGAAATAATCGGCCCCGAGTGTGAGGCTGCGCTCGCGGTATTGCGGAAACGCGTAGTTCGTAAACACGATGACCTTGCCATGCACAGGCTTGGGCGCCAGGGCCAAAGCCTTGAGCACGCCCAGGCCGGTGCCCTTCTTGAGCTGCAAGTCGAGTATGGCCGCATCCCAATCGGAATCCCGCAGAAGCGTCACCGCTTCCTGTTCGGTCTCCGCCAGCCCGACGATTTCGAGATTGGGAATTTCCGTCAGCGATTCCGCCAGACGAGCCCGGATGATCGCCGAGTCCTCGACGATGACAATGCGCAATTTCGTGGATGCCACCGAATTTCCGCCTTGAGCCTTGACACCTTCGTCGAGTGACATCGCTATGTTCATAGGATGTCCGAGTGCATGCGCCTTATTGCGTTCCTCGGACGGGCCACCAAAACCATATCATCGAGGCTGCCGCTATGCTGTCGGCGTTTGTCCGACAATTCGGCACAGATTGAGCGAAAACGGCGCGTTGTCCACGAAAATCAATCGATCAGGCCGTTCTTGATCGCGTAATAGGTCAAATCCGCGTTCGACTTCATGCCCATCTTCTCCAGGACGCGTGTGCGGTAGGTGCTGATCGTTTTTACCGACAGGTGCAACTCGTCAGCTATCTTCGACACCGCGGCGCCGGCGGCGAGCTTGCAAAAGATCTGGAATTCCCGCTGCGACAATTCGCCATGCAGCGGCCGATCCGCGTCGCCGGTGACGCCATCCGCCAGTATCTGGGCCAACGCCGGGCTTACGAATTTGCGACCGCGCACGACCGTGCGGATGGCCCCGACCAGCTGGTTGGAGGCCGCTTCCTTGTTCAGATAGCCTGCCGCACCGGCGCGCAACAGGTTGACCGCATACTGGTCCTCGGCATAGCCCGAAAGCATCAGGATGGGCAATTCCGGTCGCGCCTGCTTAACGGTCTTCAGCGTGTCAATGCCGTTCTTGTCTGGCATCGAGATATCGAGCAGTACGACGTCGAACTCACCGGCGCGGATCAGCGCAATCGCCTCGCTTCCTGTCGCCGCTTCGCCGGAGACCACCATGTCGGGCTGGTCGGCAATGAACTGTTTCAGGCCGGCCCGTACGATGGCGTGGTCGTCCGCAATCAGGATTCGGATCATGGCAGTCTGGCCTCGCTCGTGTGAGATTGCTGGGAACCGGCTCAACTACATCGTCGCGACGCCCGCGGCGCCGGATTGATAGTCGCTTAGCCGGTTATAAAGCGTCTTGAGGCTGATGCCAAGCAACTGCGCGCAACGGCGCTTGTTGCCGTCGCAATGATCGAGTGTCGCGTAGATCATTTGCCGCTCGAGTTCTGCCAGCGGACTTCCGACCCGGAGTTTCACGCAGTTTCCCACGGGCTCGGCACAGGCCAGTCCGGCGAAGTCCAACTCGACTACGTCGTCGGCGAGGATGTACGCACGCTGCACCGCATTCTTGAGTTCACGGACATTGCCCGGCCAGTGATGCGCCCGGATGGTCAGAATGGCCTGCCGGGAATATGTCTTGGTCGTACCCTCGGTGGCATTGAGTTGCTGCAGGAAGTGTTCGGCGAGGAGTTCCGCATCACCCTCGCGCTCGCGCAGCGCGGGCACCGCGATGGGAAAGACCGCGAGTCGATACATCAGGTCTTCACGCAGTTGCCCACCGCGCACTGCCGCCTGCGGATCGCGGTTGGTGGCCGCCAGAATGCGCGTCCGCGCCTGCAATTCCGCCTCGCCACCGACGCGTGTGTAGCGGCCAGTCTCCAGCACGCGCAGAAGCCGCACCTGCATCTCCGGTGCCATTTCGGTCACTTCGTCCAGCAACAGCGTACCGCCCTCCGCGCGCTCGAAACATCCGCGGTGAGTCTTGGCCGCGCCGGTGAATGCACCTTTTTCATGTCCGAACAGCTCGGCCTCGATCAAATTGGCCGGTATGGCGCCGCAATTGACGGCGACAAACGGTGCACGCGCATTTTCGCTGCGGTCGTGGATAGTGCGAGCGACCAGTTCCTTGCCGCTGCCGGATTCGCCGACGATAAAAACGGTGGCTGAAGTTGGGGCCACCTTCTCGATTCGTCGGTAGACGTTCTGCATCGCCGCCGAACAGCCGAACAGATGCCCGAAGCGGCTCGGGGCTGGCCCGGAGGCGACCCGCGCCGCCGTGACGAACGGCAGGCTGACTATGTTGCTGGCAGTGGAATCGGCGTACATGCGAGCCTTCTCGTTGGGGGTCGTGACAGCGGCATCGTAGGCGTTTGTCGCGCGCTCACCGATAGGCGCCGAACGCTAAGCCCTGTCGGACTTGTCCTACACGCCTTGCTTGCGCCCGGCCAAGGGGCGTCCTACACGACGATGCCAAGGCAAAGGCACGTGGGGACGCTGTTGCAGCCGCCATGGGGCGCCGCTACAATCAACCGGGCAGCGTCAACCTTCAGCGCCAGGTTTTTGAATCCTGCACAAGCGATCTCGAGGACTTATGGCAAACCATCCGTCGGCAAAAGCTCCGTCAAAAAAGCACATTCTTGTCGTCGATGACGATTCCGACAATCGAGGCTCGCTGGCGATGCTGCTCGCGGCAAACGGCATGCAAGTGAGCCAGTGTGAAAGTGGAAAAGCCGCCCTCGCGGAACTAGCACATTCCAATGGCATCGACCTCATTGTCTCTGATGTTTCCATGCCGGAAATGGATGGCGTGGAGTTCGCCGCCCGCGCGCACGAACTGCGACCGGATGTTCCACTGCTGCTGCTGACCGGCCACGATTCGCTTGTGGATGAGGTCATTGCCCAGGGCTCCATGGCCCTGCTCAAGCCGTATGAACCGGAGCTGCTCTTGGGCCTCGTGGAGGAAATGGTCGCGCGCTCCTTAGAAGCGCGCTCTACGTCACCCAGGTGACCGGGAACCGGCCAGCAACTCGGCTACCTGCTCGCGCTCGACCGGCTTGACCAGGTGGTGGTCGAAGCCGGCCTCCTGTGCGCGACGCCGGTCCTCGCTTTGCCCCATCCGGTTACCGCGACCAGCACGCATTCCTGAAGCCCCGGCAGTTCGCGCAGCCGGCGCGCCAGGTCGTAGCCATTGAGCTTCGGCATCCCGATGTCCAAAAACGCTATCTGCGGCAGGAACTCGCTGGCCTTTGCCACCCATCTACGCCGTCGTTCGCCACGCGTACTTCGCTGCCATACGTTCGGATGAGCGTCGACAGACTGAGGGCGAAATCGACATTGTCGTCGACGATCGGCACGCGGCTCAGCAATTGATTCGTGCGCGCGGCGGGAGCCGCTTCCGCTTGGGGGACGACCTATCTACGTCGGCCCGGGCTTGGCGACCGAACGCCTCGATTGCGCGCATATGCTGCGCCTGCGTTGGCCGTTGCTAGCGCAGCCCAGGACCGGTCGGCGACGGAGCGGTCCTGCCCGACCCATGCAACTGCGTCGCGCCGTCCTGCGCGATCGTGTCACTCCAGTAACGCGACGAGTCGCGCATCGCCGTGCATGCACTGGCAAGTACTACCAAAGTGGCGATAGCCAGCAATTTTTTCGCATCCATGGAGCCTCCTGCTGTCTAATCGGTGTGCGCAGACATTAGCAATGTCCGCCCTTGAGGGCACTCAGCGGGACGCTGGAATGCACCGTCGGAAATGTCCGACACGCCCTCAATCGTCGTCAGCAAGCTGGAGTTCGTACCGAGCCGGCTTGGTGGGGGACCGGCCCTCTCGGTTGACCACATTTACGCGCGCTTGCGTTTCGCTGCAGTCTTTGTCGCGCCGCTTTTCGTCTGAACCACACGCAAAGCGGGCTTCGCGCGCGTGGAGGCAGACTTGCGGTCCGAGTCTTGGCCCGTTGTGCTCTTGGCGCGGCCGCCGTTGAGGCTCTTCTTCAGGAGTTCCGCAAGGTCGATCACCTGCGCGGTGCGCGTCGGTGATTCATCACTCTTGTCCGGCTCGGTAATTTTCCGTGTTTCGCCTTGCTTGATCTTCTGCTTGACCCGCGCCATCAGGTCGGCGTGATAAGTGTCCTTGAAATCGGAAGGATTCCAATGTCCGCTCATGTCCTGGACCAGGCGCTTGGCGAGATCCACTTCCTTCGAGGTGATGCCGGCCGCCTTCAATCCGGCAGCGGGGATGTCGATGGCGGTCGCGTCGCGTAGTTCGTCCTGATAGCGCAACGTGTTGAGCATTAGCGCCTTGCCGCTGACCACGATGGCTGCCAGGTGCTGCGTAGTCCGGATAACGACTTGCGCCACCGCGATGCGATTGGTGGCCAGCATGGTCTCGCGTAAAAGCGCGTAGACCTTCTGTCCGCGCTTTCCCGGGGCAATGTAGTAGGGCGTCTCGAAATATTCGAACGAAATCTCGTCGGCCGGCACGAATGTCTGGATGTCGATCGTTTGCGTCGCCTTGACGTTGGCGCGCCGGAAATCCTCGTCGGACAGCACCACGAATTGGTCCTTCTCGTACTCGTAGCCCTTGACGATGTTCGCCCAGTCCACTTCCTTCCCGGACTTCTTGTTGTAGCGCTTGTAACCGACGGGCGACAGGTCCCGCTTGTCGAGCATCGAGAATTCGAACGATTTGCGGTCCTCCGCGGAGTGGAGTTCCACCGGGATGTTGACGAGTCCGAAGGAAATTGCACCAGTCCAAAGTGCGCGCGCCATCGTTGCCTTCCTTCCGAGTGTGGAAGAGCCTGGACTGCGAAGTTACTTCTTCCTCCGCAAACGTTTTAGCGGCGCCCGCCGGATTTTCTGTGGGACAAACAGAAGCTTTCGCGGGCGTTCGGCCGACGGACAAATCCGACAGAGATGCGCGGAATCCGCCGATGGGTACCGTCCCGGCGCTACTCCCATAATGTACTGATCAAACCTTGAGTCGCGGGTGACCCCATGGAAACCACACTCACCGTCTCCGATTCTCCCTCTGCAATCAAGCACTCGCGCGGCGCAGCCACCCGCGAGGCTTTGCTGGACGCCGCCGAAACCCTGATCGCGGACTTTGGCTTCCATGCGCCGTCGCATCGCATGATTGCCGGCCACGCGAAAACGCATGTGGCGTTGGTCAACTATCATTTCAGCAGCAAGGAAATGCTTTTCGAAGCGGCGATCGAGCGCCGCGCGCACCGCTTGTGTGATGCATGGCGCGTTGCGCTCGACGGTCTGCGCAAGCGTGGCACCCTCACCGTGGAAAGTATTCTCGGCGCGTGGTGGCTTCCCTTCGCCACGCCGGACAACAAATCAGATCCAAATTGGAACAACTACCTGTGCCTCATCGCTCGCCTGGCGACTGCCACAGAGGGCGAAGCTTGGCACCAACGGTATTTCGGTTCGATTGACCGTGATTTCCTGACGTCGCTGGGACAGACCCTTCCCAATTCAAAGCGCGACGATATCGAGGCGGGATTCCGCTACGCGCGGTGTCTGTTCGGAGAGGTACTGCTGCATCGATGCGGCAAATCGGGCGGGTCGAGTCGTCCGCCGGGATTTCGCGAGGATGACATCGGGCGCCTGATTCGCTATCTGGGATGCGGAATGCGCGGCTTGTACACCGGGGTAGCTGTCGCAGCCGAATAGCGCCAGAGCGGCGCCAATGCCGCGTTGCACGCCCGTGCAATGGCCGCCGCCAGTTTCGCCCTAGATTACGCGTCCCGTTAGCCCGCGGCGCGAAATTCGTCGCAGAAACCCATGATCCGTCGTATCGGCTACGTCAGCCGTCCCGTTCCCGGACTGGCTCTGGCGGAAATCGCGCGTATCGTTTCCGTCTGCAGGGCGCGCAACAACGCAGCGAACGTTCTCGGAGTGCTGCTCTTCACCGGCCTTGATTTTGCGCAGGTGCTGGAGGGTCCGTCGGATGCTGTCGCCAGCGTCTGGCGGAAGATTTGCGCAGACGCCCGCCACCGCGATCTCGTGACGCTATTCGACGAACATGCTTCGACGATGTGGTTCGGAGATTGGCGCGTGGGATTCCCATCTGACGTTGCGACGGTCAACCAGATCGCGCAATGGCGGAGGCGAACGCCACAAGAGTGGGACGAGAAACGACGGGCGGAGGTGCGAACGCTGCTGGCGTCCGTCGACGCCATCTGACGCCGCTGACGCCCGCGCAAAGCGCAAACAAAAAAATCCGCATTGCACGGATTTTGTCAGTCGCGCCGTCCGCTTGACCCGCTGCGGACGCGGCGTTTCTCGCGACTGCTGCGATGTTACAGTGGTGCCCGGGAAGGGACTCGAACCCCCACACCTTGCGGCGCATGGACCTGAACCATGTGCGTCTACCAATTCCGCCACCCGGGCGACGCAACCCATAATTTTACTTTCACGCCAGACACTTGTCAAAAAAACCGCCAAAACCGCGCCAGCCGCCGGGCCGCAAGCCTGCGGGTGGTCGCAAGAAATCGACGCTGCGCGAAACGGCCGCCACTGCACCAACTTCACCCGGGGCGCGCCGCGATCCCACGCCTTCAGGCAATCGCGATGCTCGCCGCACGCGCGCAGGCGACATCGACCCAGCGTTGCTGCCGTCGCGCGAGTCGATACTCGCTGCGTTGCGCAACGCGGGGACGCCGTTGCCGCCCGCCGACCTCGAGCGCGAACTCGCCGTGGGACCTGTCGCACGCGACGCATTCTACGGCCGCCTCGCCGCAATGGAACGCGATGGCCAGCTCCTCACCAACCGCAAGCGGGAATTGTGTGTCGTCGCCAAGCTCGACCTCGTGGTCGGCACAGTCCAGGGCCATCCGGACGGTTTCGGTTTCCTGGTCCCGGACGAAGGCGGCGACGATTATTTTCTGAGCCCGCGCGAAATGCACAAGGTGCTGCACGGCGATCGCGCGGCACTGCGCAAGGCGGGCACCGACCGCCGCGGACGTCCTGAAGGCGAGATCGTCGAGGTCCTGGAGCGCGCCAATCGTGAAATCGTTGGGCGTCTGTACGAGGAACGCGGCATCTGGTTCGTCGTCGCCGAAAACCGGCGCATCAACCAGGACCTGCTGATCCCGCCAGGCGACCTGGGCGGCGCGACGCCGGGACAAGTGGTCGTCGCGGAGATCGTCGAGCAGCCCGCAGCCAATCGTGAAGCGATCGCACGCATCAAGGAAGTGCTGGGCAGCGCAACCGATTCCGGCATCGAGATCGAGATTGCGTTGCGCAAGCATGCGCTGCCGTTCGAATTTTCGTCAGCCGCTGAGGAGCAGGCCCGGCGGCTTCCGACCGAGGTGCGACCCGCCGATCGCAAGGATCGCGTCGACCTGACCCAATTGCCGCTGGTCACCATCGACGGCGAGACCGCCAAGGACTTCGACGACGCGGTCTACTGCGAGCGCAAGGGCAGGAACTACCGGCTGGTCGTCGCTATCGCCGACGTTTCGCATTATGTCCGTGACGGCGACCCGATCGATCGCGACGCGCGCGAGCGCGGCACGTCCGTTTATTTCCCCCGCCGCGTGATCCCGATGCTTCCGGAAGAGTTGTCGAACGAAATGTGCTCGCTGAAGGCAGACGTTGACAGGCTTTGCATGGTCTGCGACATGGAAATCACTGCGGCGGGATCGATCAAGGGTTACAAGTTCTACCCGGCGGTCATGCACTCGCGCGCGCGCCTGACGTATACGCAGGTGTGGGAATGGCTGGACGCGCCAGCCAAGGCCAATACGGCGAAAGCCAGCGCGCTGCTGCCGCATCTGACGAATCTGTACGCGCTCTACCACGTCCTCGCCGGTGCGCGGGACAAGCGCGGTGCCATTGACTTCGATACCGTCGAGCTGTCCCTCGAATTCGACGAACACGGCAAGATTACCCGCATCGTGCCGTCGCCGCGCAACGACGCGCACAAGCTGATCGAGGAATGCATGCTGGCCGCGAACGTGTGCACGGCGGAGTTCCTCGCCGAGCACAAGCACGTCGCACTTTACCGGGTGCATGAGGGGCCGCCGCCGGACAAACTCGTCGTGCTGCGCGACTTCCTGAAGACTTCAGCGTTGCAGTTAGGGGGCGGAGCCGAGCCCGCGCCGGCGGACTACGCGAAATTGCTCGACGCGATCCGCGCGCGACCGGATTTCGACCTGCTGCAGACGGTGCTGTTGCGCTCACTGTCGCAGGCGCAATACCGGCCGGAGAACGAAGGGCATTTCGGGCTCGCCTACGAGGCGTACACGCATTTCACGTCCCCCATTCGGCGCTACCCGGACCTGCTCGTGCATCGCGCGATCAAGGCGGTGCTTGCCAGCAAGCGCTACACGCCGTCGGGGATGACGTGGGAGGAACTGGGCGAGCATACATCGATGACCGAACGCCGCGCCGACGATGCTTCGCGCGACGTGACCAATTGGCTCAAGTGCCATTTCATGCAGGACAAGATCGGCGAGGAGTTCGACGGCACGATCAGCGGGGTGACGAGCTTCGGGCTGTTCGTGACGCTGGATGGACTCAATATCGACGGCCTCGTGCACATCACCGAGCTGGGCCGCGACTATTTCCACTTCGATGCCGGAAGGCATGCGCTGATCGGCGAGCGTGGTGGCCGCGTGTTCCAGCTGGCCGGCCGCGTCCGCGTACGCGTCGCCCGCGTCGACATGGAACAGACCAAGATCGACTTCACGCTCGCGGAAGAGGCAGCGCCGGCACTGCCGACGGCCGCGGCGCGCCCAACCTTCAGCGAGCCGCTGTCACGCGACAGCCGGCCGCCGCCCAAGGGACGCGGCCGCAAGTAGCGCTAATTCGACTGCGCTTACTTTGGTTGAGGAACAATCCGGAGGTACGGCTTGGGCGATTTCCAGCCTTCCGGATACTTGGCCTTCGCGTCTTCGTTGCTGACCGAACCGGCAATGATCACGTCTTCGCCGTTCTTCCAGTTCACGGGCGTCGCCACCTTGTGCTTCGCGGTGAGTTGCATCGAATCGAGCACGCGTAGCACTTCGTCGAAGTTGCGGCCGGTCGTCATCGGATAGGTGAGGATCAGCTTGATCTTCTTGTCCGGTCCGACGATGAACACCGAGCGGATGGTAGCGTTGTCGGCGGCGGTGCGCGGTGCGGCGCCGCTGGCATTCGGGTGGATCATGTCGTAGAGCTTGGCCACCTTGAGGTCGGGGTCGCCGATCATCGGATAGTTGACGGCCGTGCCCTGCGTCTCTTCGATGTCCTTTGCCCAGCGCGTGTGGTCGCTGACCGGATCGATGGACAAGCCGACGATCTTGGTGTTGCGCTTGTCGAACTCGGGCTTCAGTTTCGCCATGTATCCCAGCTCTGTCGTGCATACCGGCGTGAAGTCCTTGGGATGCGAGAACAGGATTGCCCAGCCATTGCCGATCCAGTCGTGGAAGTGCAGCGGCCCTTCCGTCGTGTCTGCGGTGAAATCGGGCGCTTCGTCGCCAATGCGTAGCTGCATGTTGACCTCCATGTGCTCATTCGGCCGCGGTGTTGGCTCCGAGTCCGCGGAACGCAGGAATTATAGCGCCGCAGTGACCGGCAAATGTAGGCGCCAGCCCACGCTGCCACGGGAAGGCTGCCGACTGCGTGCACCGGGACGCGGCGCTATGTTGGGAGCACCACGCGGAAGACATCCGTCCGGCGGCCGCTCGGCACATCCCAACATTGCGAGGATCCGCAAATGGAAACCACCGAAAGCATCGAGTCCAATGTTCCGAACAAGCTCGCCGAGCTGGCGAAGTGCGCACATGGCGGGTGTACCTGCACGGTCGAATCGGGGGAGCAATATTGCAGCGACTACTGCGCGTCGATGGCCAACGGGGACCAGGCGACCGGCGAACATGAATGCAGTTGCGGGCACCCCGAGTGCGTAGCATCTGCCCACCTGCCAAAGACGTCGACGATAGGGCTCGAAGTCTCCTGATTGCAGTCCCCTCGGACCGAGCGTCGTATCACGGCCGAACGGCATCAGGCGGTGCTGACTTCAACGATTGTTGGGGGCGGATGCCGGCGTGCAATAATATTGCACTGCAGCAACCCATCCCGCGACCGTCCTCATGCACATCGGCACACCGCTGTCCCCCGCCGCCACCCGCGTCATGCTGCTCGGCAGCGGCGAACTCGGCAAGGAAGTCATCATCGCGCTGCAGCGCCTCGGCGTGGAAACCATCGCCGTGGACCGCTACGCGAACGCGCCCGGCCACCAGGTCGCGCACCGCGCCCACGTGATCACGATGACCGACGCCGTGGCGCTGAGGCGCCTCATCGAGCAGGAGCGGCCGGACATCATCGTGCCCGAGATCGAGGCCATCGCCACTGACGTCTTAGTCGAGATCGCCGCAGCCGGAGTTGCAACGGTGATTCCCACTGCGCGCGCCGCCCAATTAACGATGAACCGCGAAGGCATTCGCCGCCTCGCCGCCGAGACGCTGCGCCTGCCCACATCGCCGTACAAGTTCGCCGACAGCCTCGAGGCGGTGCAGGCGGCGATCAATGGCGGCATCGGCTATCCTTGCGTGATAAAGCCGGTGATGTCGTCGTCCGGCAAGGGGCAGTCGCTGGTGAAATCCAAGGCCCACGTCGCCGCTGCGTGGCAATACGCGGAGTCCGCCGGTCGCGTGCGCGGCTCGCGCGTGATCGTCGAAGGATTCGTCGACTTCGACTATGAAATCACGCTGTTGACTGTGCGCGCCCCTGGCGCGAGCGGCGACAGCGAGACCCATTTCTGCGAGCCGATCGGCCACCTGCAGATCAATGGCGACTATGTGGAATCGTGGCAACCCCAATCGATGACCGCCGTCGCATTGGGCACCGCGCACGATATAGCCGCCAAAGTCACGGCGGAACTGGGAGGATCCGGCCTGTTCGGAGTCGAGTTCTTCGTCAAGGGCGACATGGTCTGGTTTTCCGAAGTCAGTCCCCGGCCCCACGACACCGGGATGGTGACTCTATGCACGCAGCGGCAGAGCGAGTTCGATCTGCATGCACGCGCGATACTGGGACTGCCCGTCGATACGCGGCTTGCTTCTCCCGGCGCATCCGCGGTGATCTACGGCGGCGTGGATGCTCGCGGCATTCGCTTCGAAGGGGTGGCCGAAGCGCTGCGTGTTCCCGATTCCGACTTGCGCCTGTTCGGCAAGCCGGAGGCTTACAAGAGGCGACGGATGGGCGTGGCGCTGGCGCGCGGCCGCGACATCGACGAGGCGCGCGCCCGCGCCCAGGAATGCGCGAGGCACGTCCTGCCTCGGGCATGACCGACACCGCATTGGAGCCTTAGCGTGACATCCACGGACTTCATTGTGCAGGCGCGGGTGGTCGCGCCGGTCACGCTTGCCATGCTCGCAGCGCGCACGCGCGCCGGTGCGATCATCCCATTCGGCGCGGGAACGCCACCCGCGTATCGCTTTCCCGGCACAGCGGGCGACGACGCATTGCTGGCGGTCGCCATGGAAGCCGGTTGCGACGCGGCATTCGTGCCCGACAGGCGCCGGCTCGCCGACGTGCGGCTGGTGGCGATGGACATGGATTCCACGCTGATCACGATCGAGTGCATCGACGAGATCGCAGACATGCAAGGAATCAAGCCCGAAGTCGCAGCGATCACCGAAAGCGCAATGCGCGGCGACATCGAGTTCGCGGAGAGCCTGCGCCGCCGCGTGGCCCTGCTTGCGGGCCTGCCGGTCGCGGCGCTTCAACGCGTCTACGACGAACGCCTCCTGCTCTCCGAAGGCGCCGAGCGGATGCTGAAGGGATTCGCCGCAATCGGGGCAAAGACGGCGCTGCTCTCCGGTGGATTCACGTTTTTCACCGACCGCCTCAAAGCGCGACTCAAGCTCGACTACGGAATCTCCAACACGCTCGACATCGTCGATGGCAAGCTGACGGGAAAGATTGCCGGGCCCATTGTCGACGCCGCGGTGAAGGCGGCGACGCTGCGACGCCTCAAGAGCGAAGTGGCGGGTGCTGGGGGAACCGTGGTGGCCATCGGGGACGGCGCCAATGACCTGCCGATGTTTGCCGAGGCGGACGTCTCCGTCGCCTATCGCGCCAAGCCGGTCGTCCGCGCCCGCGCCACGCACGCGATCGACCATTGCGGGCTGGATGGCGTGCTCAACCTGTTTCGCTGACTACGGCCTGTTCACGCTATGGGCGCGAACGGACCCTAGAGGAAGAACGCCGCGATATCGGCCGCGGCAAGCGTGACGATCACGCCTACGGTACCGATGGTACCCAGCATGCGCTGCCACGACGCGCCCGCCGACCGCGAGAGTCCCGACGCATGCAGCACCCTTGCCACGACGAGAACAATGCCGCATCCGTGCAAAAGCGCCGGGCGCGCATGATTGAGTTCGGCCACCAGCAACAACAGCAGCGCGATCGGCACGTGCTCGGCGGCGTTGCCGTGAATGCGGATGGCGCGCGTCATTGCCTTTTCGCCGCCGTCGCCCAGGCCGACGCGAAACTTCCAGCGCAGGCGTATCACGCCCAATGCCAGCATGACCATCAGCAGCGCAAGCACGCCGGCATAGAGCGCAGTGATAGGCACTGGAAGCGTCGCGGAGTTCATGGCATCAGACCTCGTCGATCCAGGCCATCTGGATGGCCTCAAGAATCTTCTCGCCGCTGCGCGCGGGATCGTCGGCGAACCCGGGCAGCGCGCAAACCCACGCGTGCAGGTCGGTAAATCGGACCAGCTGCGGGTCAACGTCGGGATGCGCGTCGGCCAGTGCGATGGCGATCTCGTTCACATCAGTCCACTTCATTTCCCCTCCTTGACCTGGTTGATCGTGTACTTTGGAATCTCGATCACCAGCTTCTTGTCTTCGACGATCGCCTGGCAGGACAGCCGCGACAGCGGGGTCAGCCCCCACGCACGGTCGAGCAGATCGTCCTCATCCTCCGACGACGGTGGCAGTGTCGCAAAGCCTTCACGCACGATCACGTGACAGGTCGTGCACGCGCAGGACTTCTCGCAGGCGTGTTCGACGTCGATATCGTTCTCGAGCAGGTTGTCGAGAATCGATACGCCGGATTGAGCCTCGAACGTCTTGCCCTCCGGGCAGATTTCGGGATGGGGGAGAACGACCATTTCCGGCATCGCGATTCAGTCCGAAAGAGCGTCGACGCGCTTGCCGGTCAGCGCGCGTGCGACGCTGCGGTCCATCCGCCGCGCGGCAAGCTCGGCGGTCGCGTGGTTGAGCGATTCCACCGCTGCGCGCAACGCGAGGTGATCCGCGCCGTCGTGAAGCCGCCGCAGCGTCGCGAGCGCCGCGTCGATCGCGGCGCGTTCGTCGCGGTCTATCAGGTCGCCATCCTGGGTCAGCGCGGACTCGGTGGCCGCGGCAATCTGCTCGGCATCGACCCGGGCTTCTGCCAGCGCGCGCGCCTGCATGTCGTCGGCTGCATGGGCGAAGGAATCGGCGAGCATTTTCGCGATTTCGCCGTCGCTCAACCCATACGAGGGTTTGACGGTGATAGTGGATTCGACGCCGGTCCCCTGCTCCCGCGCGGCGACATCAAGCAGGCCGTCCGCGTCCACCTGGAACGTCACCTGGATTCGCGCGGCGCCTGCGACCATCGGCGGAATGCCCCGCAACTCGAACCGCGCGAGGGAGCGGCAATCGGCGACCTTTTCGCGCTCGCCCTGCACGACGTGGATCGCCATCGCGGTTTGGCCATCCTTGTACGTCGTGAATTCCTGCGCCCGCGAAACCGGGATGGTCGAATTGCGCGGAATGATTTTTTCCGTAAGCCCGCCCATAGTCTCGAGCCCGAGAGAAAGAGGGATGACGTCGAGGAGCAACCAGTCATCGTCTCGCTCGCGATTGCCGGCGAGCTTGTTCGCCTGGACCGCGGCGCCGAGCGCCACGACCTCGTCGGGATTGAGATTGGTCAATGGCGGCTGGCCGAAGAATTCGGCGACGGCCCGGCGAATCTGCGGCATGCGCGTCGCTCCTCCGACGAGCACGACGCCCTTGATGTCCGCGGCCTGCAGATGTGCGTCGCGCAGCGCGCGCCTCACGGGCAGAAGCGTCTTCGCCACCAGGTTGGCGGTGATTTCCGTGAAGATTGCTTTGGTCAACGTGAGGTTGACCGCCTGCCCACCGGACAACGTGGCGAGGATGGACGCAGTTTCGTGTTCGGACAGGTTTTCCTTCGCCTCGCGTGCCCTGACCAGCAGCAGGCGCGCGTCCGAAGGCGATAGCGGCGG
>Ga0207701_10000099_pt1 | contig 77620 bp, 72 predicted proteins | sample KBSSwiSSwithPhiX_FD_184294 | JGI IMG/M metagenome (GOLD analysis project Ga0207701, IMG submission 184294) | Switchgrass rhizosphere bulk soil microbial communities from Kellogg Biological Station, Michigan, USA, with PhiX - S5 (SPAdes) (version 2) | ecosystem: Environmental > Terrestrial >...
TAATCCGTGTTCTTCCGTGGCCTAAAACAAAGGGCCGTCGCCTCTGGTTCGAGTGACGGCCCCGGGTGTCTTGTTCTTGAGTTTGTGGCGCCGTTCACTCGCCTGGATCGGTCTCCGGCCGGCCGATAATCCGGCCGACGACACCGACGACGGCAAATACGCGAAAGCGCATGGGTTTATCCTGACGGGTGGCGCCGATAAAGTCAAATTTATAATGTTTTCAACATCATAAGTAATGCTAATTAAATAGCCCCCCGGCCGAGCTGCCGGACTCACGGTTGCGTCGAAGAAAACGAAGAGCGATCGAGGTAACCGTCGGGACGTCTCGGTCGGTGGCGTGAACGATGCTGACTTGACCTTGAGATTGCACCACTTCTATACTCGACCTTTGGAACTCATGTTCGCGACCATCACCATGACGGGCACGATGTGCATGCGAATTCGCATGACGCGAATGCTCCATGCCGGTGGTCGGTTGGCGAACGCAGTCTGAGTTCAGAGGAAATCGCGCACAACCAACCCGCCGGCTCGAGAGAGCCGGCGGGTTTTTTTTTGAGCAGGGTGACTTATGGCGCGCGTTGACAAACCGACCCGTGTGGCGATCGCCGGCTTCGGAACAGTGGGACGTTCCGTCGCCCGGCTGCTGCAGGAACTCGCGCATCCCGAGTTGCGCCTGACAGCGATCCTGAATCGCGGCATCGAGCGCAAGCGGGTGGACTGGATCGACGCCAGCGTTCGCTGGACCGAGTCGCTCGATGACGCGCTTGGAGACGACGTCGATGTGTTCGTCGAGTTAATCGGCGGCCGTTCACCAGCCGAGTGTTGGATCCGCAAAGCGTTGCAGGCTGGCAAGTCGGTGGTGACCGCAAACAAACAGGTGATCGCGCATCGCGGCCCCGAGCTGCTCGCCGAGGCATCGCGACTGGGTCGGCATCTGAGATTCGAAGCAGCGGTTGCCGGCGGGGTGCCAGTGGTACGCGCCATTGAGCATGGGCTCGCGGGAGACAGCCTGACACGAGTCACCGGCATCCTGAACGGCACCTGCAACTACATCCTCAGCCGCATGGAACGCGATCGCCTGCCGTTCCGTGAGGCGTTGGCTGAAGCGCAGACGCTCGGACTGGCCGAGGCCGATCCGTCGCAGGATATCGATGGCAGCGACGCGCAAGCGAAGCTCGCGATCCTGACGCAGATTGCTCTGGCAGTCCACGTCGCGCCGGACGCGATCAAGACGCGCGGCATCGATGAAATTGACGCGGTGGATTTCGTGTATGCACGTCAGATGGGGTGTACCATTCGGCAGGTCGCCTGGGCGGAGCGGACACGCGACTCAGGCGTGGTTCGCGCCGGTGTCGGACCGGCCCTCGTGCCGCTGGAGTCGCCGCTCGCCCGCGTGCGCGGAAGCGAAAACATCGTGACGTTGCAGGGGCGATTCGGTGGAGAAACGACGTTTGGTGGCCGAGGCGCGGGAGGCGAACCAACTGCCGTCGCGGTCGTCTCGGACTTGCTGGCTATCGCCAAAGACGAGGTCCCACTGGCGGCCCGCGTGAGCGTGGCGCACGCGGAGGTATCGCCGGACTTCACGAGCGCATACTATGTACGGTTCACGGTTGCCGATCGGCCTGGCATCATCGCGTCGCTCGCATCGGCGTTCGCTCGTCATTCGATCAACATCGACGCCATCCTGCAGGAGCCGGGTTTTCCAATCGGACGCCGGCCGTTTGTCGTCAGCCTCGAGCCGTCGCCGGTTTCATCGATTGAGCGCGCGATGAACGATCTGTCAACCTTCGAGTTTCACGGGGAAGCGCCGGTCGCGCTTCCCGTATTGTCGGCTGTCTCCACAGGGGTGCTCGCGTGAGTTACCGGGCTGCTTTTCGTTGCATCGCCGGATGTCCTGGGTCGTACGCGCTCGACACGATCATCTATCGGTGTCCGACCTGCGGAGGCCTCCTCGAGGTCGCGCACGATCTCGACGCCCTCCGCGATCGAAGCGCGGCCGCGTGGATGCGCTTGTTCGACGAGCGGTACAAGCGAACGACGTGGCCATACGGGTCGAGCGTCTGGGGGAAGAAGGAGTGGGTCTGCCCGCAAATCGAGGACGACAACGTCGTCTCGATGGACGAGGGAGGCACGAACCTGTTTCTTGCCGAGGCCTTCGGACGAAGCATTGGAATCGATGAAGTCTGGGTGAAGTTGTGCGGCAACTCGCACACCGGATCCTTCAAAGATCTTGGGATGACCGTGCTCGTGTCGATGGTGCGGCAGATGATGGCGAAAGGCCGGCAGATCCGTGCCGTCGGGTGCGCCTCGACCGGCGACACGTCAGCCTCACTGGCCGCGTACGCGGCGGCGGCAGGCATTCCAGCAATCGTGGTACTGCCTCGCGGCAAAGTCACCGTCGCGCAACTCGTGCAACCGCTCGCCAATGGCGCGACTGTCCTGTCGATCGACACGGACTTCGACGGCTGCATGGCGATCATCAAGAAGCTCGCCGAAGAGGAAGGGCTTTACCTGGCGAACTCGATGAACAGCCTGCGGCTCGAAGGGCAGAAGACCGCCTCAATCGAGATCGCCCAGCAGTTCGATTGGCAGGTCCCCGATGTCGTGGTGGTCCCCAGCGGTAATCTCGGCAACATCGGGGCGTTTGCGGCCGGTTTCGAAATGATGCGCGATCTCGGTCTGGTCGCTCGCATCCCGCGGCTGATCGCTGCGCAGGCGGAGGCCGCAAACCCGTTGTATCTCGCGTCACGAAACGGCTGGCGGTTCGAGCCAGTCGTCGCCAAACCCACGATGGCGTCGGCAATACAGATTGGCAATCCGGTTTCGATCCAGAAAGCCATCGCGGCGCTCCAACGTTGTAACGGATTGGTGGAGCAGGCGAGCGAACAAGAACTCGCCGACGCGGTGGCCCGAGCGGACCGTACCGGCATGTTCGCATGCCCGCACACCGGGGTCGCCCTGGCGGCGCTGATCAAGCTTGCCAAGCGCGGCGAAATCAAGCGGGACGAGCGGGTGGTGGTCATTTCGACCGCCAGTGGCCTGAAATTCACCGATTTCAAGGCCGACTATCATGCCGGAAAGCTCGCTGGCATCGCCGCGACTCAGGCCAATCGCCCTATTGAATTACCGAACGACTACGATCAAATTCGCAGGCGGCTCGATTTGGCCATTCCGGCCTGAAAAGGCCATATGCTGGTGCGCAGCTTGACTTTACGGACGACTGAACGTTATAACTGACCGAATGTTCTCAGGGAACACCTGCGCCTGTAATTGTTGCTGCTGTATGCAGCTCGTAGGCCTTCCCTGCCTTCGGTCCACGCGTTGATGTCCTGAACAGCCGTCCAACGCAACGAGATGTAACCGAAGCCCGGGAGGCCAAAACCTCCCGGGCTTTTTTGCTTTAGGAAGTTGCCAGTCTCCAGTTGCCAGTTTCCAGTAACGACGCTGCTGGAACTGGGAACTGGTAACTGAGTTGAAGGAGATGTCGTCATCGCGTTGTTTCCCGCGTTCCTGAAGTTGCAGGGCCGCCGTGTGCTGGTGGTCGGCGGTGGGCCGGTCGCCGCCTCGAAGCTCGCGGCTCTGCAGGTAGCCGGCGCCCATGTCGTGGTCGTCGCGCCCGACGTGTGCGATGCGATCCGCTCGAGTGGCGTCGATGTCATTCAGAGAGCGTTCGAGCCCGCTGATCTTGACGGGGCCTGGTTCGTTGTCGCTGCGGCTCCACCCGTCGTCAATCGATCGGTTGCGGAAGAAGCGGAGCGGCGCCAGGTGTTCGTCAACGCGGTCGACGATCCTGGCAACGCGACCGTGTATCTGGGCGGCGTGGTCCGGCGCCCGGGTGTCACCCTGGCCATCTCCACCGACGGTGCGGCACCGGCCCTCGCGGGACTCCTTCGGGAAGCGCTCGATCACATGCTGCCCGATGATCTGACGCTGAGTCAGTGGAACGCATGTGCACGCGAGATTCGTCAGTCGTGGCGGGCACGCGGTGTCCCGATGGAAGCGCGACGTCCGCAGCTTCTTGACGCACTGAATGCGCTGTACGAGTCACGCGCGCCAAAGCCCGCCAGCGATGGTGCGGCGGTTCGCGACCCGGAGCTGGTGAAATGACTGGCCGCGTATCACTGGTCGGCGCCGGACCGGGAGATCCCGAACTTCTGACGCTCAAGGCGATCAAGCGGCTCGAAGCGGCCGATCTCGTGTTGTATGACGCGTTGATCGATCCAGGGACGCTGCAGTTTGCCCCACGCGCGCGCCGGTTCTTTGTTGGCAAGCGCGCCGGCCGTCCTGCCATTACGCAGCACGCGATCAATCGGCTCATGATTCGGGAAGCGCGCCGTGGCCATCAGGTCGTGCGGTTGAAGTGCGGCGATCCGTTCGTGTTCGGGCGTGGTGGCGAGGAAGCGCTCGCGCTGGCCGCCGCCGGGGTTGAATGCGAGATTGTCCCCGGAATCTCCAGCGCCATAGCGGCGCCGCTGCTCTCCGGAATCCCGCTCACACATCGCGGTCTCGCGTCGGCGTTTGTGGTCGTTTCGGGGCATGCCGAGTCGGCGTATGTCCCGGTTCTGCGATCGCTGGCGCCAGCGAGCGCAACTATCGTGGTGCTGATGGGATTGGCAAACCGCACAGCAATAGCGGACGAGTTGCTCGCTGCCGGCTGGGCGCCGCAGACGCCGGCCGCCGTCCTGATTGGAATCTCCCATGAGGGAGAGCAGTCCTGGCACGGCACGCTCGATGCGGTTCGGTCGGCGGCAATCGAGGATCACGAAAATCTGCCAGGCATCATCGTGGTGGGCGCTGTGGCTGCGCTTGCCGCCATCATCGCGGCGCAGGAACGCGAGCCGAACACGGCTCGTACGTCTGCGTCGCTGGGATAAGAGCAATGGCTGTTTTAGACGACCCCCGCACCTACGGACGCAGTCGGCTGTCTTTTGCTGACACGGCGGACATCGATTCGTTCGTCCAGATGCTCGACAAGTTCGAGCGCGGCGAGATCCCTCCCGACGAGTGGCGGAAGTTCCGCCTGCTCCGTGGCACATACGGGCAGCGCCAGGACATGGATGCGCAGATGCTGCGGGTGAAAATCCCGCAAGGCGTAGTTGACGCCGCTCAGCTCGACGCGCTCGCTGACGTGTCGGAACGCTACTCACGCGGATTCGGTCACATATCGACGCGGCAGAACATGCAGCTGCACTTTGTGCGCCTGCACGATGTCGAGCCGGCGATGCGCCGTCTCGCCGAGGCCGGCCTGACGACGCGGGAGGCGTGCGGCAATTCCGTGCGAAATATCACGGCGTGTCCACATGCCGGAGTTGCGCGGGATGAAGTGTTCGACGTCACACCGTATGCCGAAGCGATGTCGCGCTATCTGCTGCGGCATCCACTGAGCTCGGTGTTGCCCAGGAAGTTCAAGATCGGATTCGAGGGGTGCGCGTCCGAAGATCACGCCGTAACGTCAATTAACGATATCGGGTGGCGCGCGATGATCGCGCCCGACGGGTCGGGCCGCCGGGGATTTCGTGTCCAGGTCGCGGGTGGCACCGCGATCATGTGCCGGTCGGGCGCGTCATTGTACGAATTCCTGCCCGCATCCGACATACTGATGGTCGCGGAAGCGGTGCTGCGTGTGTTCCACAAGCACGGCGACTACGAGCACAAGCAGCGCAACCGACTGAAGTTCCTGGTGAAGTCGATGGGCTGGGACGCGTGGCACGCGGCGTTTCATCACGAACTCGAGGATCTGCGCGCCAATGGGGGAGCGCGGCTGCCGTTCGATCCTGAGAACCCTCCCGTTGAAGAACCGCCGCAGGGGGAACGGCTGCCGCAACCGTCGATTGCCGACATTGCCGCACTCGTGACATCGGGTTCGGTGAAGGGCCCTGGCATCGTTCCGGAAGTTCACCCGACCGATGGCAGCCCCGGACGTGAGCGGACCGAATGGCTGCAGACGAATTTGCGGCCGCAGAAACAGGGAGAGTACTGCGAGGTGATCGTATCGCTGGTCCTCGGCGACATCACCGCTGGACAGATGCGCGCGTTGGCGCTGCTATCGAGAGCGTACAGCGATGGCATGGTGCGGGTGACCGTCGATCAGAATGTCGTGATGCGCTGGGTCCGAAGCGGACAAGTGCCCGGTCTGTATCGCCGGCTGGCGGCGGCTGGCCTCGGTCTTCCCGGCGCGAGCACGATCACCGATGTGACGAGCTGCCCGGGCGCCGAATCGTGCCGCCTCGCGGTAACCCAGTCGCGAGGTCTGGCACGGTTAATCGGCGACAACCTCGAAAAGCAGCCGGCGAAGTTGCTGCGCGAGGCCGCCGAGACGAAGATCAAGATCAGTGGATGCCCGAATGGATGCGGTCAGCATCACATTGCGACGATCGGATTCCAGGGCAGTATCCGCAGGCTTGGCGATCGCGTCGTGCCGCAGTACTTCGTGATGCTCGGCGGCGGCGCCGGGCAGCAGGCCGCGAGCTTTGGACGGCTCACCGCGAAGATTCCCGCGCGGCGCGTTCCTGAAGCGGTGGAACGACTGCTGCGCCTTTATCAGGAGGAGCGCAACACGGGTGAGACGGCGCCCGCGTTTTTCCAGCGCATCGATACGGCACGAGCCCGGGCCGCGCTGGCCGATCTCGAACAGATGACGCCAGAGGATGCGCTGCCGGCCGACTTCATTGATCCCGGCGAGGATCATGCGTTCAACCCGGAGGTCATGGACGGCGAATGCAGCGCGTAGGAACAGGTCACGAAATCACTGTTCCAGCGTCGATCTCGAATCTCGGCCCAGGGTTCGACACGCTCGGTGTTGCCGTCAGTCTGTATCTTCGGGTGCGCATTGCGGCCGTCGTCAACGACGGGCGCGGTCGTCTCGAGTGCCGCTTCGCGAATGGACCGCTCGGCGGCCCGAATCGGATCGAAGAGGCGTTTCATCGGTTTCGGGGGCGGCAGCGTCGACGACGTCCATCGCTTCTGGTCGATGTGTGCAGCGAGATTCCCCTCCGAAGCGGACTGGGCAGCAGCGCCGCAGCCACCATTGCGGGATTGCGGCTTGCCGAGCTCGTCGCCGGGAAACGAACGGCCGACGAGCTGTTGTGCGCGGCAACGGAAATCGAGGGGCATCCCGACAATGCGGCGCCAGCGTTACTCGGCGGGCTGACGAGTTGTTGTGTCACCAACAGCGGGTCCATCGCCGTGACACAATGGCCCTGGCCGCCGAAATGGCGAATCGTCGTCGCGACACCCGAGGCGGAGTTGCCGACGTCGATCTCGCGCCGGGCGTTGCCGCGGCGATTGCCGATGGCTGATGCGGTCTTCAATCTGCAGCATCTCGCGCTGCTATTGGGGTCGCTTCGAACCGGCGACGCCGACGGTTTTCGCGAGGCGCTCGGGGATCGCGTTCATCAACCATACCGTGAGCGGCTCGTGCCAGGTTTGCGTCGAGTGCTCGGTGTGCGGCATCCTGATGTGATCGGGTTTTGTCTGAGCGGGGCTGGGCCGTCCATTGCCGCGTTTACAACCGGCAGGACCGCGGCTGCCGAACGGATGCTCCGCGACGCGTATCGAAAGGAACGGATCGCCTGCACGGTGCGAACCGTGCGAGTGCATCGGAAAGGTCACGCATGACGTTCATGACAGGGCTGCAGTGCCATTTGTGCGGGACGAAATTCCCCGCCGCGGCACTGTGGGTCTGCGATCAGTGTCTCGGTCCGCTGGAGGTTGCCTACGATTACGACGCCGTCCGTGGCGCCGTGACGCGCGAGGCGATCGAGCGGCGCGCCAGGAACGTGTGGCGCTTCAAGGAGCTTCTGCCGATCACCGGCGAGCCGCGAACCGGGTTTCATTCCGGCTACACACCGCTCATCCGCGCGGATCGTCTGGCGAAGCGTCTTGGATTGCAGGAGCTGTACATCAAGGATGATTCAGTGAATCATCCGACGCTGTCCTACAAGGATCGCGTCGTCTCGATGGCCGCCACGCGAGCGGTGGAACTTGGGTTCAGCGTGTTTGGTTGCGCCTCCACCGGCAATCTCGGCAACAGCGTGTCGGCCCATGCCGCGCGACTCGGTCTCGAGTGCTATGTCTTCATTCCGCACGACCTCGAACTGGGAAAGGTGCTGGGCTCTGCGGTGTTTCGTCCGCACCTCATCGGCGTGCGCGGAAACTACGACGACGTCAATCGGCTCTGTACGCAGATTGCCGACAAGCTTGGATGGGGATTCGCCAATATCAACCTGCGGAGTTATTACGCCGAGGGGGCGAAGACCGTCGGATTCGAAGTAGCCGAGCAACTGGGCTGGCGTTTCCCGAAGCACCTGGTCTCGCCAGTTGCCGGCGGAACCCTTCTCCCACGCATTTTTCGCGGCTTCCGCGAGTTGCGTGAGATCGGCCTGGTCGACGGAGAGCTGCCGAAAATCCACGCGGCGCAAGCGGCAGGTTGCGCTCCGGTCGTGCGCGCGCTGCAGCAGGATCTCGAATTTCCCGAGCCGGTGAAGCCGGCGACGATTGCGAAGTCAATTGCGATCGGAAATCCTGCCGACGGCTTCCAGGTCGTTCGGACGGTCAAATCAACCGGCGGCACCGGCGTGGCGTCGAGTGACGACGAAATACTGCAGGCGATGGAGCTTCTGGCGGAGACCGAAGGGGTGTTCACTGAACCGGCTGGCGGCGCGACCCTTGCGGGCGCGATCCAACTGGTCCGCAATGGCGTCATACCATCGAACGAGTCCGTTGTCGTCTGTATTACCGGAAACGGTTACAAGACGGCGGCCGAGACGATCGCTTCACGCGTTGCGCCGAGAGTGGAAATCGGTCGTTCGCTGCAGGACTTCGAAGAGTACTTGCGGTCCGCAGATCACGCAGCGGCGTTGCCGCAGGTGTAATACAGCTTCCAGCTAGGAAGGGCTGATAGAAGAGCACGAGCATGAAAGGAATATTCGCCACATGGCCCATCGCATTCTGATTCCGACGCCGCTTCGCCCGTTCGCCGGGAAGCAGGAGTTCGTCGAAGTTGAAGGAAAAACCGTCGGCGATGCGCTACAGCGCCTCGTCGGGCAATACGGCGACCTGAGACGGCATCTCTACAACGAAGACGGCCGTCTTCGCAGCTTCGTCAACATTTATGTCAACGACGAAGATATCCGTCACCTCGACCGCGAGCAGACGGCGCTCAGCGCCGGCGACACGATCAGCATTGTTCCCTCGGTTGCCGGCGGGTCTGGCGCAGCCGTCGACGCCCCCGAACTGACGCGTGAAGAGGTGCAGCGCTACAGCCGGCACCTGATCATGCCGGAGGTTGGCGTCGATGGTCAGCGCAAGTTGAAAGCGGCTCGAGTTCTTTGCGTCGGCGCGGGAGGCCTGGGCGCACCGGCGTCGATGTATCTCGCCGCGGCTGGAGTCGGCACCCTCGGTCTTGTCGATTTCGATGCCGTGGATGCGAGCAACCTGCACCGCCAGGTGATCTACGACACGACCGACGTCGGCAAACGGAAGCTGGAAGCGGCGCGCGATCGATTGACCGCGATGAATCCGTCGGTCAAGGTCGTGATGCACGAACTCGCGCTCACATCGAAGAATGCGCTCGACGTGCTGAAGGACTACGACGTCATCCTCGACGGCACCGACAACTTTCAGACGCGGTATCTCGTGAACGACGCCTGCGTGTTGCTCGGGAAGCCGAACGCGTACGGCAGCATCTTCCGCTTCGACGGACAGGCGTCAGTGTTCGCGGTCAAGGGAGGGCCGTGCTACCGGTGCCTCTATCCTGAGCCACCGCCTCCAGGACTTGTTCCAAGCTGCGCCGAGGGAGGCGTACTCGGCGTGCTTCCCGGAGTGATCGGGGTCATTCAGGCGACAGAAGCGATCAAGTTGATTCTCGGGAGCGGGCAGCCGCTGATCGGTCGTCTGTTGCTGTACGACGCGTTGCAGATGCGGTTCCGCGAACTGAAACTTCGGCGCGATCCCGAATGCCCGATCTGCGGCGATCATCCGACCATCCACGCGCTCATCGACTACGACCAGTTCTGCGGCGTCGTCCCCGCCCACGCGCAGCCCGCGGCGTCCGGCGTGCCTGAGGTGACGGTCGAGCAGATGAAGGCGAAGATGGATCGCGGCGAGGATTTCTTCCTGCTGGACGTTCGCGAGCCCAACGAGTATCAGATCTGCCGCATTGAAGGGGCGAAGCTGATCCCGCTCGGCGAACTCGGGCAGCGCACAGGCGAGCTCGATCGTGACCGCGAGACGATCGTGCACTGCAAGATGGGTGGACGAAGCGCGAAAGCGGTGTCGCTGCTCCAGGAGCGAGGTTTCACGCGTGTCAGCAACCTGAAGGGCGGCATTCTTGCGTGGATCGATAAGGTCGATCCGTCACAGACGAAATACTGACTGTCCTTCCACCTGAAGGTGGACGCTACTTCCGCCGTGCCGGCAACCGCCTCTCCGACGGACCGTCGTAGATGTAGTCCTTCGGATCGATCTGTCGCATCGGGTGCTCGCGGTTCATCTCCTCCTGCGCCTGTGCGGCGATGCCCGGCACACGCGAAATGATGAACAGCGCGTTTGCCACAGTCGGAGGCATCCCGAGATCGCTGCACACTGCCGCAATTGCACCATCGATGTTGATCGGCATCGGAGGCTCATCAGGCTGGTGGTTCGTATGGAGCCACATTTCGACCGCGCGAATCATCTGAATATGGGTGCCTTCGACCTCGAGTTCGAGCGCCATCTGGAAGAGCCGAGCCGCACGCGGATCCCGTGTGTGGAAGCGGTGACCAAATCCGGGTAACGCATCGCCGGTCTGTTTCCACCGTTCGACGATCTGTCCGGCTGCGTCGGTGTACGACGAACCGCTGCGGACGAGCGCGAGTCCGGCGTCGAGGAACTCCATGCAGCTCTCGATGTCGCCACCGTGGTAGCGGCCGAAGCCGAGCACGCCCGCCGCGACGCACGCGCGCAGCGAGGCCCCGGTCGTTGCGGTATTGCGCGCCGCCAGGGTCGAGGGCGGCGTCGCCCCGTGATCGATGAACGACACCAGGATCGCCTCCATCAGCCGGCCAATGCCCGGCGACGGACACTCGCCGAGAAGCAGCAGATAAATCGCCTCGCCGAAGGTGAGGCGACCCATGATCTCGTCGAGCGCATATCCGCGCACGAGAATCTTGTTCGGCGTGATGCTGGTCAGCGCGGTTCGCCACTTGCCATCCGCGACACGCGGCTGTGCGCGACGTTCGACGGTAACTGTCTTCCGCATCGGTTTCATAGCGTCTCCGCTCTGCGGCGAACGAGCCGTCACCTGTCGAGGCTTTCCGTGTTCATCCGTGTTCATCCGTGGTCCATCTTACTCGGTTCCGTAGAGTCGATCACCGAAATCGCCGAGTCCCGGGACGATGAATTTGTGTGCATTCAGGCCGCTGTCGACGACCGGTGTGAAGACATGCACGTCGGGGTGATGCCGTTCGACGAGCGCGACGCCCTCGGGCGCCGCCACGATGCAGATCATCCGCACGTCGCGCGCGCCCGCCTTTCTGAGCAGGTCCAGCGCTGCCACGGCACTTCCGCCGGTGGCCAGCATTGGATCGATCATCAGGACGAAACTGCGGCTGAGATCCTGCGGCAACTTCGAATAATACTGCGACGCAACGGCGGTCATCTCGTCGCGTTGCAGGCCGATGTGTCCAACCCGTGCCGTCGGAATCAATTCGAGCACCGCGTCGAGCATGCCGAGCCCGGCGCGGAGCACCGGAACCACGACCACCTCACGGGTGATCCGGCGCCCGGCCGCAGGCCCGAGTGGTGACTGCACCGTGACGTCGACCCCCGGAACTTCGCGAGTTGCTTCGGCGGCAAGCAGAAGGCTGATCCGTACCGCCATCCGCCGGAAGATTTCCGGCGGCGTCGATCGATCACGCAGAGTCGCGAGCGCGTCATGGACGAGCGGATGTGAAATGAGATGAACCGGCACAGGGTGACTATATAAAAGGGAAAAGGGAAAGCGCCACCGTCTTGATACAATTCGGCCCTTCATGTCTTTGCGCGGCAGTCTTTCTTTACTCGTCGTCGGTTTCCTTCTGTTCTCTCAAGGGCAACGTCAGCCAGTTTCGCTCATCCTCACCGGTGGCATCGTCGTCACGATGGATTCGACGGCGCGGGTGCTGTCGCCGGGGGCGGTGGCAATCGATGGCCGGAATATTGTCGCCGTCGATGCTCCCGATGCCATCAGCTCGCGATACTCCAGCCAGACTGTGATTGACACGGCGGGTCAGGTGGTCATGCCCGGCCTGATCAACACGCATACGCATGCGCCCATGGTGTTGTATCGCGGCCTGGCGGATGACCTGGCCCTGATGGACTGGCTGCAGAAGTACATTTTTCCGGCGGAGGCGAAAACCGTCACGCCTGACTTCGTGCGGGCAGGTACCCGGTTGGCCGTGCTCGAGATGATTGAGTCGGGGACGACAACCTACGCCGACATGTATTACTTCGAAGAGGAAGTTGCGCGAGTCACCAGAGAGGCCGGCCTTCGAGGGGTGCTCGGGCAGACGATCATTCAGTTTCCCGTGGCCGACGCGAAGACGCCAAAGGATGGGCTCACACGGACCGAGTCGTTCATCAAAGAGTTCGCAAACGACGAGCTGATTGTGCCCGCGGTTGCGCCGCACTCGATGTACACCCTGGATAGCGGCACATTGAAGGCAGCGCGGGCGCTCGCAGATCGCGCCCACGTGCCGGTGCTCATTCATCTTTCCGAGACCGCCGACGAGATCAAGACATCGACCGAGGCGCACAAGGCCTCGCCGACGGCATATCTGGAGAGTCTTGGGTTCTGGGGCCCGCGAACGATTGCCGCTCATGGCGTATGGTTGTCGCCTGCCGACATGACAATTCTTTCGCGGCACCATGTGGCGGTGTCGCACAATCCTGAAAGCAACATGAAACTGGCGAGCGGCGCGGCGAAGGTCTCGGACATGCAGCGCACCGGACTGGTCGTCGCCCTCGGGACTGATGGAGCGGCGAGCAATAACGATCTCGACATGTTCGAAGCGATGCGTCAGGCGGCGTTTCTCGCCAAGCTGCAGACGAGCGATCCGCGGGCGGTCCCGGCACGAAAAGCACTGGAGATGGCGACGATCGACGGAGCCCGTGCGCTCGGAATGGAGAGCCTGATTGGATCACTGGAAGCGGGTAAGCGTGCCGATGTGATTACTGTGTCGATGACCGCCGCGCGGCAGACGCCGATGTACGATCCGCTGTCCCACCTCGTCTACGTGACGCGCGGCGACGATGTAAACACGACGATCGTCAACGGCCGCATTCTGATGCGCGATCGAAAAGTGATGACGCTCGATAAGACCCGAGTATTGTCCGACGCCAGAGCTCTAGCGGAGAAAGTGAAGGCAGCCGTCCGATGAATGTGTTGATCGATGCTGCGACGATTCAAGGCCGAATCCGCGAGTTGGCGGCAGAGATCGAGGGCGATTACCCGGCCGGCGAGGAAATCCATCTCGTTTGCGTGCTGAAGGGCGGGTTCATGTTCATGGCCGACCTGGTGCGCGCGATGAGCACACGCGTCTCGCTCGATTTCATAGCCGTCTCGAGTTACGCCAAAAGCACGAAGTCGTCGGGCGAAGTGCGGATGCTCAAGGATCTCGACTCTGGATTGCAGGGACGGCACGTCGTCATCGTTGAAGACATCGTCGACACGGGGTTGACGCTGATCTATCTCCAGGAGATTTTGCGAGCCCGCTCCCCGAAAACGCTTCGCACGGCATGCTTGCTGAGCAAGCCTTCACGGCGTCAGATCGACGCCGCCGTCGAGTACATCGGATTTACGATTGAGGATCATTTCGTCGTCGGATATGGGTTGGATTTTGCCGAGCAGTTTCGCAATCTGCCGTATATCGCGGTGCTTGATGACGAGAGTTAGTCGTCTCGATGAAGCATGAAAAAGTTTGACATCATCACCGAGTCCGACGCGCGCACGCTCGATATTGGCGCGACGGTCGAGCTATCCGCGACCGGTCATGTGACGCCGCTGGCCCGCGACACCCTGGCGGCACGCCGAGTCACGATCGTTCGCGCCGGTTCCAGCGACGAAGGCCTGCCAGGCAATCTTGCGCCACCGAGCGACATTCGTCGCGTCGTCATCGGCAACGATCACACGGGGATCGCGATGAAACGGGCGCTGGTCGCCTATTTGCGCAGCCGCGGGCTTTCGGTGATCGACGTCGGGACCAACACGGCTGAGAGCGTCGACTATCCGGACATTGCCGCAGAAGTCGCCCGCAGCGTCGCGAGAGGAGAAGTCGATGCTGGCATCGCAATCGACGGCGCCGGCATCGGCTCGGCGATTGCGGCAAACAAAGTGCGTGGCGTGCGGGCGGCGATGTGCGCGACGGAAACCATCGCGCGCTATTCTCGCGAACACAACGGTGCAAACGTGTTGACGTTGGGAACGTCCCTCATCGATGGACCGGATGCTGCCATTCGAATTGTCGACGTCTGGCTTGGCACGCCGATGCGCGAGGCGCGCTACATCAGGCGGCTGCTGAAGATCCGCCGCCTCGAGGAACGCTTCTCCCGGGACTGACGTGTTGAACCCACAGGATCTCCAGCGTCTGATCGATATCATCACCGAAGAGGTGATCGCGGCGCAGCGTTCGCCATCTGCGGGTTCGTCGCGATGTGCGTGCCACTCGGTGCTCCTCGACTGCTGTCCGGAACGGCTGCGCGGCGTCATTGATGCCGGTGCCACGCGTCTTGGTGTTCACGCTGCCGGCGGCGCCGCCGGCGTGTCGGGCATGATCGATCACACACTGCTGAAGCCCGATGCCTCCCGCACGGAGATCGAGCGACTGTGCCGTGAAGCCGCGGAGTTTCACTTTGCGACGGTGTGCGTGAATCCCACCTGGGTGGCGACCGCCGCCCGGCTTCTGCACGGCAGTGGCGTTGGAGTCTGCTCGGTTGTCGGCTTTCCGCTCGGCGCGACGCCCGCCGATGTGAAGAATTTCGAGACCCGCCGCGCGATTTTCGATGGCGCCACCGAGATCGACATGGTGATCAACATCGGCGCGTTGAAATCCGGCGATCTGCGAACGGTCGAACGCGATATCGAGGCGGTCGTCGACCCGTGCCGACAGTGCGGCGTCGTCAGCAAAGTCATCATTGAGGCCGCGCTGCTGACCGACGACGAAAAGATCACCGCGTGCACGCTGGCGAAGGCGGCCGCTGCCGACTTCGTGAAAACCTCGACCGGATTTGCCTCGGGAGGGGCAACCGCCGCCGACGTCGCGCTGATGCGCCGTGTCGTCGGGGCAGACATGGGCGTCAAGGCTGCTGGCGGGGTGCGCGATCTCGAGGGCCTCGAGGCAATGGTTGCCGCCGGCGCGACGCGCGTGGGAGCCAGCGCCGGCGTCAAGATCGTCCAGGAGTCCCGCGGACAGAAGCCAGCGGCGCCCGCCGGCAGCGGCTACTGACCCGACGCTCGTGAGGACGGCGGCGTGGCGGTCGACGGAACCGGAAACGGGATTGCGAAGCCGTGTTCCGCGAACGCTTTGACAATGCGCTTCCGGAACTCGCGTCCGACGTACCACTGCTTGAGCGGGACGGTTTTTATCCGTGCCTTTAGTTTGACTGCCCAGTCACCGAACGAATCCACGCCCAGCACCTCTATCGGTTCCAAAATCGACGGTCCGAACGTCGGGTCCCCCTGCATCTGGACGCCAATCTCGCGCAACACGGCGGCGACCCGATCGGGATCGTCGTAGTACGAAATCGAGAGATCGACCATGTAATAGGAAAAGTCTTTGCTGCGGTTGGCCAGGCTGTTGATCGCACCGTTCGGGTAGACGTGAACGGTCCCTTCGCCGTCGCGCAACACGACTGTGCGCAGGTTGATCGCTTCGATGATTCCGTCGGCGCCATTGATCGTTGCGGCATCGCCGACACGGATCTGATCTTCCAGGATGAGAAAGAACCCGCTGATGATGTCGCGCACGAGCGTCTGCGCACCGAAACCGACAGCAAGACCGGCAATGCCGGCGCCAGTCAGGACGGGTGTGATGTCGAGATCGAGCTGGCGCAGGACCATGAGCAGCGCGATTCCGACGACGAGAGCGGTCGTGACGTTTTGTATCACCGAGCCGAGCGTGCGCGCGCGCTTGCCCCGCTCCAGCGCGTCGAGATCCGTTCCCAGACTCATGTCGTGCTCGAAGCGGCGAACGACGATGCCGGTCACTCTGATGAGCGCGTAGGCGAGAAGCACAATCAGGACGATCTTCAGACCGCCGCCAAAGGTCCAATTTGATAGATCGCGAAGATGGACGCCCGTGCGCGGTTTCAGTCCGGCCAGCTCGGCTGCGGGAAAAAGCAACACGGCGGCGGCGAGCGCGAAGGCCGTTACCGAAATGATTCTCAATGGCGCCCGCACGTGTGGGCTCGAGGTGGCGACGACGTCGTGCAACAGCGCGCGCAGTCCGGCGGCGGCCAGCCGGCGCGCAATTCTGGACACGATCCACGCAGCGACGAGCGTCGCGGCAATGGCAATCAGCAGCGCTCGTGGGTCGACGGGTCCTTCAAATAGGCGAGAGAGTGTCATTCCCGACGCATTGTACCTGCACCTTTTGACACAGCTCAGGTACTGCCAGTTCTGTAATTTGGGACCGGCGTAAGGTATTCCGTTGACAGGAGATCCGTTCGTACGGACAATCGTTGCACCCCCCAGAGTTCATCACACAGTCGAACCCAAGGAGTTCCATCGTATGAAGTTGATCCGAGCGGTCCGGTTCGTATTGTCTCTCGCAGCGATAGGTTTCTTCTTTTATCTCGTCGGAGCGGTCGAGTCATCGACCCCACGGGCGCAGGGCCGAAGTGACGCCGCGGCAGCGCCGGCGCGCAACGTCGTCGAGGGTGAGGTGCTGGTGCAATACCGCGCTGGGGCGACCGATGCCGCCAAACAGCGCGCCCGAGGACGCGTCGGTGCAGTGGCCATCGAGACGGTTTCGGCGGCAGCCGAACGTCGCGACGGCAGGGGCGATCTCGAGCTGACGCGGGTGCCACCGGGAATCGCGATAGCTGCCGCGGTCCGTAATCTCGAAGCCGACGCGGCAGTTGAGTTTGCCGAACCCAACTACATCTACGAGCACCAGATCATCTCCAACGATCCTTACTACACGAACGGGAATCTGTGGGGAATGTACGGGCCCACGACATCGCCGTCGAGTCAGTTCGGCAGCCAGGCGGCGGCGGCGTGGAACATCGGGCACACTGGTTCGGGCACGGTCTACGTCGGAGTCATTGACGAAGGTATCCAGTACACCCATCCTGATCTCGCTGCGAACATCTGGACGAATCCGTTCGATCCCGTCAACGGCATCGACGACGACGGCAACGGGTATGTCGATGACGTGCACGGCTGGGATTTCGATCGCAACGACAGCAACATCTACGATGGCGGTCCGAAGGGAACTCTCGACGATCACGGCACGCACGTGAGCGGTACGATCGGCGCTGAGGGTGGCAACGGAACGGGCGTCGTCGGCGTCAACTGGAACGTGACGATCATCTCCGGCAAGTTTCTTGGCCGCCGCGGCGGCACGACCGCCAATGCGGTCAAAGCGGTGAACTACTTCACGGATCTCAAGACGCGACACGGCCTGGATATCGTCGCGTTGAGCAACTCGTGGGGCGGAGGCGGTTTTTCTCAAAGCCTGCTGAACGCCATCGTCGCGGCGGCTGACGCGGACATTCTGTTTGTGGCCGCTGCCGGCAATGGTGGTAACGACCAGGTCGGGGACAACAACGACGTCCTGGCAAGCTACCCGAGCAACTACAACACGACGGCCGGCTCCGGATACGATTCGGTGATTGCTGTTGCCGCGATCGACAGCTCCGGCCGTCTCGCGTCGTTCTCGAACTACGGCTCGTCGACGGTGGATCTCGGCGCACCGGGCGTCGCCGTCTACTCGACGACGGCGTTCAACACGTACTCGTCGTACAGCGGAACCTCGATGGCGACGCCGCACGTGAGCGGAGCGGCGGCATTGTATGCGGCGACGCACAGCGTGCGTGGTGCGGCGTTAAAGCAGGCGATCCTGAATGCCGTGACGCCGACGGCGTCGTTGGCGGGAAAGACAGTTACAGGCGGCCGTCTGAACGCCAGCGCGTTCTAGTCTCTCGCTGAACGTCAACCGGGCCCACATTGGTCGGCAATTAGTGGGACCCGGTTGGCACAGCGTTTTTCTCTGCGGTCTCCGCGCGCAACTGCGCGAACGCGTGCAGTGGAAGCCGGAGACTCGCTCGGCAGCCCGTTCGATCATCTCGATTCTCGAGCACGAGACTGCCGCCATGCGCCTCGGCGATCTGCCGGCTCAAGACCAGCCCGATGCCTGAGCCGCCCGGCTTTGTCGTGAAGAACGGCACGAACAGGTTGCCGGTGTTCGAAAGTCCAGGTCCCTCGTCCTCGACCCATAACTCCATCGCCGGCGGATACGACCCGGGCAGACGCTGCCACCCGACCGCGACGCCACCGCCAGTCTCGCGAACGGCATCCACGGCATTTCGAATGAGATTGATGAGCAACTGCTCGAGCTGATCCCCATCGCCTTGAATCGTCAGGCGCGGGCCGGAGGCCAACGAAATATGATGCGCCTTTTCGAGCGTCACCACGCGATCGACAAACGTCCCGACGTCCAGTGGCGCGAGCTTGGGCGGAGGCAGTTTCGCAAGGCGCGCATACGCGTTCATGAAACGGCTCAAGGCCTCCGACCGTGAGGCGATGACCCCCAGTCCGCGTTGCACGTCGTCGCGCCAGTCGGCCGGAGGTGGCTCGCGTTCGACGATTGTCGCCAGGCTGCCGGCAATCGATTTGATTGGTGCGAGCGAATTGTTCATCTCGTGGCCGATGACGCGTATCAGTCTCTGCCACGCTTGCCGTTCCTCTTCGCGAAGCGGCTGGCTCAGATCGGAAAGCACCAGCAGCTCGTGCGGCCGTCCGCCCTGGCGGAACTGGCTGCGACGGATTTCCCAGCGGCCGACGCCGCCCGGGAATGCCGTATTGATGACCCGCGGCGCTTCGCCGGTCAGGTACTCTCCGAGATCGAGATCTTCAGCGCGGCGACCGAGCAGGCGCTCCGCCGCTTGACTCAACAGTCGAGCGCCTGCGCGATTGACGAAGGTCAGCTCCTGGTCCTCGTCGAAGGTGAAGACGGCGACATCGATCTCCGCCATCACCTTCCGTAAGAGCGTCGTCGCCTCGAGCGCGTCGAGCCGCTGATGGCGGAGTGTCTCGACCAGCGCATTCACTTCGATCATCACTTCGCCAAGCGGATCGCCGCCCCGCGCCCCTCGCGCACGGATCGAGAAGTCCCCTTCGCCCAGCGCGGCCAGCAGATTCGACAGTGTCTGCAGCGGAAGCACGACACGCTCGCGAAGCGCGAAGGCAAACCCGAGGCAGAACGTGATGATGAGAACCGAGAGGGTCCACTGAACCTTCGGGGTGTAGTCGCCGGTCCAGAGAAAGATGAGGGAAATCGCCGCCCCGGGAAGCGCCGAGGCGAGCGCCATGAGGAGGATGCGCCGGTCGTGACTCAGACGGGGTTCACGCTTCGGTGAAACCATTTGAACGGCAAAAGGTAATTTTACCCTCCTAGAGACCGTAGCGCTGCAACCGTCGATAGAGCGCGCTGCGGCTCAGGCCCAAGGCCTTTGCGGCCTGGCTCACGTTGCCGTCGAAGCGCGTCATGGCCTTCTTGATCAGGAAGCATTCGACGTCTTCGAGGCTCATGTCCTCGAGCCTTCCGCCGCCTTCACGAGCGGCGCGCAGACCGAGATCGGTAGCCTTCACCAGCGGCCCAGGGGCCATCAGGACGGCGCGCTCGATGGCGTGATCGAGTTCGCGCACGTTCCCCGGCCACGGATGTTCGAGCAGGAGCTGCATCGCGCTCGTTTCGAAGCCGGTCAGCCGTTTGCGATACCGCTGCGCATGCTGGCGCAGGAAGTGTTGCGCAAGCAGCGGAGTGTCCTCGCGACGATCTCGCAGCGGAGGCAGCCTGATCTCGATCGTGTTCAACCGGAACAGCAGGTCCTGGCGGAAGCGTCCACCAGTGACCTCGTCGACGAGGTTGGCGTTGGTTGCCGAAATGATCCGCGTATCGACGCGGCGCGTCCGCGAAGACCCGAGACGTTCGAACTCGCCGGTCTCAATCACGCGGAGCAGTTTGGCCTGCTGGCTGAGCGGGACGTTGGCAATCTCGTCGAGAAACAACGTGCCTTGATCGGCCAGTTCGAAGCGGCCGACGCGATCGCTTTTCGCGTCCGTGAACGCGCCGCGTACATGACCGAACAACTCGCTCTCGAACACCCCTTCTGACACGCCGCCAGAATTGACGACGACCATCGGCCGTGACGCGCGGCTCGAGACCGCGTGCAACGCGCGGGCGACGACCCCCTTGCCGGTGCCGTTTTCGCCGAGGATCAAGACGTTGGCGTCCGACGGTCCAATCCGTGAAATGACCTGCAACACGCTCTGCATCGCGGAGGACTCCGCGATCAGCTTCGGCATTCCCTCGCCACGTAAGAGCGAGTTCTCCGCCTCGAGACGTTGCCCCTTACGCAGCGCCTGGCTCAGTTCGATCTGGGTGCGAATGATGGCTAACAGCCGCGCGTTATCCCACGGCTTCTGCACGAAATCGCGGGCTCCCCGGCGCATCGCCTCGACCGCGACTTCGACGCTGCCCCAGGCAGTCATCACCACGACGGGAAGGGTCGGATCGATGCTCTGAATCCGCGACAGCAGGTTCAGTCCTTCTTCTCCCGAAGTCGTGTCGCGCGCGTAGTTGAGATCGATGAGCGCGACGTCGAACTCGCGCGCTTCCACGGCGGCAAGAACGCCCGCCGGCGACGACGCGGTTTCAAGCTGAAAGCCTTCGGCCTTCAACAACAACCGGAGCGCCTCGAGCACGTCGGCCTGGTCGTCGGCAATCAGCACTCGCGGCTCACTGGGCCGCACAGGATGCCGAACGGTTTCAACCGATTCGTTGCGGGGATTGCGGAGATGGTCGGTAATGAGCATAGTGAGCTCTCAGCGATCAGCAGTCAGCCATCAGCCCGGGAGCGAGCTGCTGGCTGAAAGCTGACGGCTGAAGGGCTGTACCTCAGTGGCTCACGTCGAAGCCGCTCTCTTCGAGCTCCTTCTCGCCGCGGTGCCGGCTGCCGTCTTCCTCGACGACGCGGCCGTCAAAGAGATGAATCGATCGATCGGCGTGGCGGGCGTACCGCGGATCGTGGGTCACCATGCAGATCGTGGCGCCTTCGCGGTGCAGTTCGCGCAACAGTTCCATCACCGCTTCGCCGTTCTTCGAGTCCAGGTTTCCGGTCGGCTCGTCGGCCAGCAGAATCGACGGTGAACCGGCAACCGCGCGGGCGACCGCAACACGCTGCTGCTGACCGCCGGAGAGCTGGCTGGGCAGGTGCTTCGCGCGATGTGCCATGCCGACCTTCTCGAGCGCCGCCATGACGCGTTCTTTGCGTTCGGCTGACTTCATGCCGCGATACGTCAGCGGAAGCTCGACGTTCTCGTAGACATTCAAGTCGCCGATCAGGTTGAAGCTCTGGAAGATGAACCCGATCTCGCGATTGCGCACCCGCGCACGTTCCGAGAGGGGGAGGTCCGCGACCGGCTTGTTATTCAAGGTGTATTTACCTTCGGTCGGCGAGTCGAGCAGGCCCAGGATCGACAGCAGCGTGGACTTGCCGCAGCCCGATGGCCCGGCAATCGCGATGTACTCGCCGGTCTTGATTTCCAGGTGGATTCCGGCAAGCGCGTGCGTCTCGACTTCGTCGGTGAAGAAGACCTTGGTGACGCCGTCAAGATGGATCAGCGTGGGCGCGGACGTGTTCATCGTGACTCCTTTTTCTCAGCTGCCAGCTTCCAGCTGCCAGCTTCCAGCTCCCGTTGTTGGCAACGATTACCCCGAAATTCGAATGCGATCGAACGCGTCCTGCGCGGACATGTCCGAGAGAATCACCTGATCGCCAGGCTGCAATCCCTCGAGGATCTCAACCTGATTGACTGACGTGCGGCCAAGCTTGACGTTGGCCCGAATCGCTTCGCCGTCGCCCGTCAGTTTGAACAGACCAACGGTGCTGTTTTCCTGACCGAAGGCGGGACGCTCGACATACACCACGTTATCGAGCTTTTCGAGGGTAATCTCGCCGTCGACGCTGAGGTCGGGTCGCGCGCCAGACGGGAGTTCCCCTTCGAGGCTGACGTCCACGCCAACCGTGCCACCCGTGGACTTCGGATCCAGTCGAATGACCTTGCCTTTGACCTTTCCGTTGCGTGTATCGACTTCGGTGTACTGCCCGACGCGAATGTCTTTGGTTTGCGTTTCCGCGATGCGCAACTCGGCCTTAAGAGTGGTGGGATCGGCAACGCGCGCGAGAGGAGCGCCGGCTTGCACCTGCGCGCCGCGCTCGACCGGCACTTCCTGCAGCACGCCGGACATCCCGGCCTTGACCTTGAGATCATCGAGCTGCCGCACGCGCAGGTCGTAGGCCGCGCGCTTTTGATCGACTTCCGCTTCCTGCGGCGCGAGCTGCGACTGCGTCCCTTCGGTCGAGATCTTGAGGCGGTTCTCGGCGATCTTCAGCCGGTTCTCCAGTTCTTCCTTGTCGCTTCGCGACTGCTTCAATTGGATCTCGGAGACGAGTTGGTCCTTATACAGCTTTTCCTGCGCCTCCAGATTCAGGGCCGCCTTCGTATAGGCCGCTTTGATGCTGGCAACGTCGCTCTGTTGACTCAGCAATGAACTCTGGAGCTCGGCCTTGCGGTTGACAAACGCAGCTTGCGCAGACTGATAGGCCAGTTGCGCTTCTCTGACCTGCTGCTGAAGGTCCGGATTGCTCATTTCGAGGATGACGGTGTTCGGCTTCACCTGCGCGCCAGGACGCAACAGGATGGTCTCGATTCGTCCCGACGTCGTGGCGGGAATCCACCGGATCTCTTCCGGCACCAGCGTTCCCGATCCGCGGACCTGTCGAAGCATCGGGCCGCGTTTGACGGTCCCGATCCAGATCGTCGACCGTTCAACCGACGGCGCCGCCGGCTTCAGCCGCGACACACCAACTGAAATCAGGATGATGACCACGAGCGCGACAGTGCCGTAGAGGATCTGCCGGATTTTCTTTTTCCGCTTGAATTCGGGTGATCTTGCGATGTCGACCATGTAATTGCCTCTGTGCCTTGGAACCGTCTCGCCGCACGCGCGTCTTTCGCGCGAAGGCGGAGTCGTGTGCACAGTCAGTCCAAATCGAGTGCCACTGCAGAAGTGCCGGCTAACACGTTGAATATCAGCTAATTACTCACATGACCCCGAGGTCGGCATGCCTGAAGGATGACCGTTTGCGAACCCAGTCGTCCCGGAAACGAACAGTCACCTTCGTCGTGTTGCCATTTGGCTGTTCGGCTCGTGGCTGCTGGGGCTTCTATGAGTCGAGAGCCACGAGCCAGGAGCAAGAGCCAACAAACGCAGAAGTAACGCGCAATTGGACGGATTCGCAGACGGTGTGGTTTAGGACTTTCGCAACTATTTTATTTTATTTTGACAAAACAATATATTATTGCCACTGCCATGTCGTTGATGCTCGACTCCGTGCGACAGGTGCTGACGCTGTATCCGCAGATCTATTTCGCCTGCCACACTCGGCACGTCCGCGATCCCGATTCCCAGCGGCTCCTGAGCCGCCATCAGGCGAGCATCCTCGACCATCTCGATGAACTCGATCCGACAACGGTCAACCACCTCGCGGGCCACATGGGCGTCACGCCGGCCACCATGTCGCTCGCCGTCGACCGACTCGAACGCAAGGGCTACGTCGCCCGCGCCCGCGACAGTGCCGATCGCCGGCGCGTTCACGTGAGACTGACGTCGGCGGGAGTACGCATTCGCGAAGCCACCTCAGTGTTGGATCCCTCCCGGGTTGAGGCGCTTCTCGCGCGGTTGACCGAACCGGAGCGTGCCGCAGCGATTCACGGGTTGGCCCTTCTCGCGGCAGCCGCGCAGCGACCGCAGCCGTCGGCTCCGCACGAACCGATGACGGAGCAGCCACTATGAAGTGGGTTCTGATAACGGTCCTCGCGCTTGTTCTCGTCGTCGCGCTTGCCGCGATGATTGGATCCCGTCTCGGACAGTCGCACCGTACGTCGGTGTCGAAGACATTTCCGGTTCCCCCGGAGGTGATCTGGTCGGCGATGACAGATGTCGCGGCCTTTCCGTCCTGGCGCGCAGGTGTGACGCGCGTCGAACGGCTGCCGGATCGCAACGGGTATCCGGTCTGGATGGAGGAGGGGCGATCAGGAAAGATGACAATGGCAGTGGAGCGTATGGAGCCGCCGCGCGTGCTCGTCGCGCGGATCGCGGATCCGAAACTGCCGTTTGGAGGGACGTGGACTTACGAGATCACGCCAGACGCAGGGGGAAGCCGACTCACGATTACCGAAAACGGTGAGATCTACAACCCGCTGTTCCGATTCATGGCGCGATTCATTTTCGGCTACGAAGGCACGATCCAGTCGTACCTGTCATCGCTGGAGAAGCGGCTGATCGGGTCACGGACGAGGAGTTGATCGATGGGGTACGAGGCACAGTGTACACTCCGGCTCGGCGGCGAAGTCGCAAAAGGGAAAGCCGTTTTAGAGCAGCACGATTTGATCTTTCGCGGTCCAACGCGACTCGCGATCCCGCTGAAGATTATTCGGTCTGCAGTCGCCAATGACGGTTCGCTGGTTGTGCGGTTTGGTAAGACGACCGCGATCTTCGATATTGGAACCGTCGCCAGCCGCTGGGCGGATCGCATCACCAACCCCCCTTCGAGGCTCGACAAACTTGGTGTGAAGGAAGCGATGACGGTGCTGATTGCCGGCGACCGGCATACCGATCTCGTGCGGGAAATACAGTCGCGAGGGGCGCGCGCCGTGAAGGTCGCTCCGGGCGACGGCGTCGATCTGTTGTTCTATGGTGCATCGCACCGTGACAGGCTGGCTGAACTCCCTGAGTTCAAGCGATCCTTGAAACCGAATGGCGCGCTGTGGGTGATCAGGCCAAAAGGATCGAAGACCATTACGGAATCCGAAGTGATGGCGGCAGGGAAGAAGGCCGGCCTTGTCGATGTGAAAGTTGTGAGTTTCTCGGAGACGCACACGGCTGAAAAATTCGTCATTCCTCGTGCCGATCGTCATTAAGCAATGTCACGGCTCAGTCGGCACGGCTCGGCACGGCTCATGCGAACAAAAAACTTATGAGCGAATTCAGCGATCGTTTGCTCAATGAACTGGTCGACGCAGTCAAAGATCTTGTTAAAAAAGAACAGTCCGACCGGCTTCGTGACATTTATCTGGTCGGTGATATCGAGAAAGACACGGCCCGCCAGGCGATCGAACGGCTTCGCGAGCTGGCCAACGAGAATCGCAAACCGATCACGATCTACATCAATAGCGCTGGCGGGAACGTCACCGATGGGCTGGCGCTCCACGACACGATTAGATTTCTCGTCTCTACCGGCTACGAGATCACCATCGTCGTCCAGGGTATGGCCTATTCGATGGGATCGATTGTCCTGCAGGCTGCCAGCCAGGGAAAGCGGTTCGCATTTCCACATTCGTGGATCATGATTCACGAGCCGGCGAAATGGGCAGGTTGGCAATCCACTTCAGCCGCAGCTCAGCATCTCGATCGACTCAAGCAGATGCAGAGCCAGATCTATCGGATCCTTGCCGACCGTTCCGGAAAGCCCCTTCGGCAGATCATTCGCGATACCAAACGGACAGATTTCTATCTCGATGCGGCTCGCGCCAAGGAATATGGCCTGATTGACGAGGTTCTCGGTCCCGCCGACGCTGTTCGACCCGAGCAACCAGAGACGTCGGCGAGCACGGCGACAGACGCAGCGGAAACGCTCGACAACTCGCAGATCGCCGCCGCCGAACGTCCGCCCCGCATTTCGACGAACTGACCCAAGCGTGGCATGCCCGTTGCGACTGATGCACGGGATAGCGGTGACGTGCCAACACGCCTGCTGAACCGTTTATGAGTCGACCGGCTGACGCCTATCCGTTTCCGACCTTTCCCGCGCCGCTGCGGTTCGCAATCGCGATGGCGGCTGTGTCGATCGTCTTCATTACCGATGCGCTGACCAGGACTGCGCTGGATGAGGTCAGCAAGTTCCTCCTCTTGGGAACGGCCGTGCTCGCGAGCGCGTGGTTTGCTGGAACGGGTCCGGCGCTGGCCGCAATCATCCTTGGCGCCGCGCTGGGTTGGGTCGGTGTCGCCAATGAGCCGGCGACCATCTCACAGGTCGCAACTCATCTGGCTCTCTTCGTCTTGCAAGGGCTGCTCTTGACGGCAGTCGTGTCGGAGCTTCGCGCGGCGCGGCGCTCCGCCGAAAGGCAAACGCGTGTGGCGCAAGCCGCGCGGCGGGAAGGTGAAGCAGCCAGCCGGATGAAGGACCAGTTCCTGGCCACCGTCTCTCACGAACTCAGAACACCGCTCAATGCCGTGCTCGGATGGGTTCATTTGCTGCGCACCGGCAAGCTCGATCGCGATATGTCGAGCCGCGGCCTCGAGACGATCGAGCGAAACGTCAAGTTGCAGGCTCAACTCACCGGCGACTTGCTGGAAGTCTCAAAGGCCCTTACCGGCGAGTTGCAGCTTGAATGTCACCCGACAACCATTGGAGAAGCCGCTCGGCAGGCGGCCTCCGCGGCGGAATCCGCGGCGCAGGCCAAGGGCGTGTCCGTGGACTTGAACATTCCTGACGCGCCAATCGTCGTGCTCGGCGATCCAGCGCGTCTGCGCCAAATCGTGTGGCACCTCTTGTCGAACGCGATCAAGTTCACGCCGCGTGGCGGCAGGGTCGCAGTCGTGACCGCGACCGAAGGCAACGAGGCCATCGTGAAGGTGACCGACAGTGGTCCGGGCATCGACCCGAGTTTTCTGCCGCGCATTTTCGATTGCTTCACGCAGGCCGATGCCTCGCTGACCCGCGTGTCCGGCGGCCTTGGGGTCGGCCTCGCGCTCGTCAAGCAACTCGTCGAATTGCACGGCGGCGAAATCGAGGCCACGAATCGCGCCGGGAGTGCAGGGGCCATCTTCATCATCCGACTTCCCGCGCAGTCGGTCGAGCTCACCGGATCTCAATCGCATCGCCAGATATCCACTATTGGTCCGTTTGCGACCGATTCCTTGCATGGCATGCGCGTGCTCGTGGTCGATCACGATGTGGAGGCGCGTGAGCTGTTGCGGACTGTCTTACATCAGCGCGGCGCCGAAGTGCAGACAGCTGAATCCGTATCCGAGGCGCTCGAATCGCTCGAGGCGTGGCAACCGGATGTTCTCGTGAGCGACGCGGCCTCACCGCGTCATGACTCGTATTCAGTCGTCGGCAAAATCGAGTCGCTCGATTCAGACCGCGGTGGCCGGATTCCCGCGTTGGCGCTGACCGCGCTTGGCAGAAGCGATCCTCGTTTGGGCCGTCTTATTTCCGAGGTTCATTGCGATCTTCCAAAGCCGGTGGAACCGGCTGTGCTCACCGCGGAAATCGCGCGTCTGGCCAGGCGTGATCGCCGGCGCGCGAGGCCGTAGCGGTGCCGATTTCTCCGTCGAAGCGCCGCTTATCGGGAGGCGTCGAACTGATCGGTTCGCGAAGCGCAGAAGTGCGGGTGTGGGCACCTCGTTGCCGCCGCGTGGAGTTGGTCATCGATAACGGTGAGAGCCACGAACTCACACGCGACGAGGAGGGCACGTTCGAGGCGACGGTCGCGGGCGTTTCCGCTGGTAGCAGGTACTGGTTCCGCTTGGACGGCGATCGGCTCCGGCCAGATCCCGTATCGCGGTTTCAGCCTGATGGACCGCATGGTCCTTCCGAAGTCGTCGACCCCAACGCATTCACGTGGACGGATCAGGCGTGGGCGGGCGTGCGGCCTGAAGGTCAGGTCCTGTACGAAATGCACGTCGGCACGTTCACGACGGCTGGGACGTGGGCGGCCGCGGCGCAGGAACTCGAGGCGCTGGCCGATCTCGGGATCACCGTGATTGAGATGATGCCGGTCGGCGACTTTGCCGGCCGTTTCGGCTGGGGCTATGACGGCGTCAATCTGTACGCGCCGACGCGCCTCTACGGCAGGCCAGACGATCTGCGCGCGTTTGTCGATCGTGCGCATGCGATCGGGCTCGGCGTGATCCTCGACGTCGTGTACAACCATCTCGGCCCGGACGGCAACTACCTGGAAGAGTTCGCCAGGGAGTACTTCACCGATCGATACACCAACGACTGGGGACGCGCGATCAATTTCGAAGACTGCGAACCGGCGCGCGCCTACTTTGTCGAGAACGCCGGCTACTGGATCGATGAGTTTCATTTTGACGGACTTCGATTCGACGCCACTCAGGACGTCAAGGACGCATCGCGCGAGCACGTGCTCGCATCCATGGCTCGCCGCGCCCGGGAGGCGGCCGGTGAGAAGCGCATCTATCTGATTGCCGAGAACGAACCGCAAGAGACGAAAGTCGTTCGCCGCGCGGCCGAGGGCGGATATGGACTCGACGCGTTGTGGAACGACGATTATCACCACACCGCAGTCGTCGCGCTAACCGGCCGGCGCGAAGCCTACTACACGGACTACACGGGCTCGGTGGCGGAACTCATCGCATGCGCGAAGTACGGCTATCTCTATCAGGGCCAGTGGTACGTGTGGCAGAAGAAGCGACGGGGCACGCCTGGGCTGGATCTTCCTTCGCATGCGTTTGTTGCCTACATCGAGAATCACGATCAGGTCGCGAACTCCGCATTCGGGCGCCGGTTGCACCAGTTGTCGTCTCCAGCGCGATACCGCGCGATTACCGCGCTGACACTGCTCGGGCCTGCGACGCCACTGTTGTTTCAAGGTCAGGAGTTCGCATCGTCGGCGCCGTTCCTGTTTTTTGCCGATCACCGGGACGAACTTCGCGAGCCGATCCGCAACGGGCGTCGCGAGTTCCTTTCGCAGTTCGCGAGTGTGTCCGATCCAGCGGTCGGTCCATCATTGCCGTCACCGGTTGACGAAGTGACCTTTCAGAAGTGCAAGCTCGATTTGAATCAGCGGAAGACACACGCCTGGGCGTATGCGCTCCATTGCGATCTATTGCGGCTGCGGCACGACCACGCGACGATCGCGAGTCCCGAACGCATCGACGGTGCCGTTCTGCGGAGCACCGCCATGGCGCTTCGGTATTTTGGACGAAGCGAGCACTATCTCCTGATCGTCAATCTTGGATGCGATCTGGAGATGAATCCGGCTCCGGAACCGCTGATCGCGCCCCCGGGACCGGATGGCTGGTCGCTTCTGTGGAGCAGCGAGTCGATTGCCTATGGTGGTAATGGCACTCCACCATTGAACCAGGAGTCGGAATGGAGGCTTCCCGGCGAAACGGCTGTCCTGCTGAAAGGTTCGACTGCGCATGCCAGCGCTTGAATTGACCCGACGAATCGAACACCCGCAGGACCGGGACGCCGACGCGCCGATGCCGCGGCTCGAATGGCTCGTGGCAAACGGTCTTGGTGGATACGCCTCTGGGACAGTGGCGGGAGTCGTCACGCGCCGTTATCACGGACTACTCGTATCGTCTCTGCCGGCGCCTCTCGGGCGCATGGTCCTGCTGAATCATCTTCTCGAGCGCGTCCGGTTCGGCAGTGGACAGGTCGCCTGGCTCGGCGACGAGACTCAGGTCGCCGGAACGAACGCCGCCGATCGCGGCGGTCGCCTCATCGAGTTTCGTCTCGATCTCGGTCTGCCGGTCTGGGTTCATGACTTCGAGGGCGTGAGAATCGAGAAGCGGCTGCTCATGCCGCACGGCCACAACACGACACATCTCACCTACCGTCTGCTGGCCGGCAACGGCCCAGTACGTCTGACGCTGCGACCGTCCATTCATTTCCGTTCCTACGAAGCACCCGTCACCGAAGGCGGGTCCTTGCCGTACACGGTCAATGCGGTGAAGAACCGCTACGAGGTGTGCGCGGGACCTGGCCTTCCGGTGCTGCGGCTTCGGCTGCATGGCGAACGTTCCGCGCTCACGCTCGATGAAGTCGGCACGGCCGACGTGCCTTACACGATGGAGAAGCTGCGCGGCTACGAGTCAATTGGTTCACTGTGGAGCCCTGGCTACTTTCGCGTCGACCTGGACGAAAACCAGCCGGTGACGCTGATCGCTTCGAGCGAACCATGGGAGTCTATCGAAGCCCTGAGCCCAGAGCACGCCGCGCAGGCCGAACTCGATCGCCGTCGCCACCTGCTCGAGATCGCCGGCCCGCCCCGGGAACAGCTCGCGTGCGAGCTGGTGCTTGCCGCGGATCAATTCGTGATCACGCCCGCCGGGCGCGCAGAGGAAGCGGCACGTGCACGCGCCGCAGGCGAACACGTCCGTACTGTGATCGCCGGGTACCACTGGTTTACCGACTGGGGCCGCGACACGATGATCAGTCTCGAGGGACTGACGTTGTCGACAGGGCGGTTTCGTGAGGCCGGCTACATCCTGCGCACCTTCGGCCACTACGTTCGAGATGGGCTTATTCCCAACATGTTCCCCGACGGCGCGCGTGAAGGGCTGTACCACACCGCCGATGCCACCTTGTGGTTCTTTCACGCGGTTGATCGTTACGTTCGAGTGACCGAGGATTACGACACACTGCGGCTGTTGTTGCCGACGTTCATCCAGATCGTTCGCTGTCATGTCCAGGGCACGCGGTTCGGCATTGGCGTTGACGAGAACGATGGTCTGTTGAGACAGGGCGCTGAGGGTTATCAGCTGACATGGATGGACGCGAAGGTCGACGACTGGGTCGTCACGCCGCGCCGCGGCAAGGCGGTGGAGATCAACGCGCTGTGGTTCAACGCGCTTCGTCTGATTCAACGTTGGATCAACCAGCTTGGAGCGTCTGAAGATGCGGCCGCCCTCGATCTCGAGGGGAGGGCGCTGCGCGCGGAGCGCGCCTTCAACGATCGATTCTGGTATGGAAAGGGCGGCTATCTGTACGATGTCGTCGACGGACCGCAGGGAGACGATTCTGCGTGCCGGCCGAATCAAGTGTTCGCAATTTCGCTGGACAGCCCGGTACTCGATCGCCGGCACTGGCCAGCGGTCATGAAAGTCATTCGCGATCAGCTCTTGACGCCTGTCGGTCTGCGCTCGCTTGCGCCAGGGCATCCTGATTACAAGTCCAAATACTTTGGCGATCTGCGATCCCGCGATGCCGCCTATCATCAGGGCACCGTGTGGGCGTGGTTGATCGGCCCGTTGGTTGACGCGTGGCTGAAGGTCTATCCGGACGATCGCGAGGGGGCCAGAAACCTCCTTCTCGGCTTCGACCCGCACTTGAACCAGGCGTGTGTCGGTTCGATCAGCGAGATCTTTGACGCCGATGCTCCGTACGTCCCCCGCGGGTGCATCGCGCAAGCATGGAGCGTCGCGGAAGTGCTGCGGTGCCTGCTGAAAACAACGGCGCACCCACGAGAACCCGGTATCCCGGATCCCGCACAACGGATCCCGGAGCCCCCGGAACGGGTATCATCGCAGACACTCGCGTGAGAAATGCGCTCTTCCGTCTCGGATGGACGCCCGCACTGGCCGACTCATTTGCCCCTTTTGCGGCTCAAGGTTTGTTGCCCGGTCGAGTCGCGCTCGAGCACACCCACATCTATCGCGTCATCACGGAGTCAGGAGAGGCGCTCGCGCGCGTATCCGGCCGGCTTCGTCACCGCGCAGCGACTCGCGCGGATTTTCCTGCGGTGGGTGATTGGGTGGCCGTGCAGCCGCCCGAACATTCGGGTGACAGCCGAATTGTTGCCGTGTTGCCACGACGTAGCAGCTTCTCCCGCCGGGCCGCGGGCGATCCGACCGAGGAGCAGGTTGTCGCGGCAAATATCGACACCGTCTTTCTCGTTGCTGGTCTCGACGGCGATTTCAATCCACGAAGGATCGAACGCTACCTGCTGGTCGCGGTCGAGAGCGGCGCGTCGCCGGTCGTGGTGTTGAACAAGGCTGATGTCGCGGCGGATCCGGATGCCATGGCAGACATCGTCCGGGCGTCGGTCGGCGCTATTCCGGTCCACGTCGTGTCTTGCCAGGTGCCCGGAGGTGTCGATGTCCTCCGTCCGTATCTCGGCACGGGTCAGACCGGAGCGTTGCTCGGGTCATCCGGCGTTGGGAAGTCAACGATCGTCAACCGACTCGTCGGGCACGACCTGTTGAAGACTGTCGAAGTGCGCGAGTCGGACAGCCGCGGGAGACATACGAGCACGGCGCGTCAAATGATCGTCCTCCCCGAGTCGGGAGTGCTCATTGATACTCCCGGCATGCGCGAACTACAGCTCTGGGACAGTGGGGATGTGCGCGATGCGTTCGGCGATATCGAGGAACTCGCAACCGGTTGCAAGTTTCGTGACTGTCGCCACCGCGAAGAACCCGACTGCGCGGTGCTCGACGCGGTGTCATCGGGGGCACTTTCGCAGGGACGTCTGGAGAGCTATCACAAGCTGCAGAACGAGCAGGCCTTTCAGGCCCGCCAGGTCGATCAGCGTGCGCAAATCGAGGAACGGCGCCGCTGGAAGGTGTTGACGAAAGCGGCGCAGAAGCGAATCAGGGAAAAGGGAAACGGTTGATTCGCCATCCGCCGCCCGGCACCCGCCATTCGCCGGGAACCGCGAACACCATTGATCATCCGGCGTAAGCTACCGGCATGAACGTTCTTTCGGTTCGCGACGCGCGAAAAAGGTTCGGCAACGTCGCCGCGTTGAACGGTGCGACCTTCGAACTGCGGCATGGCGAGTTGCTCGCCCTCCTCGGTCCCAACGGCGCGGGAAAGACCACGCTTATTCGCGCCATCACCGGTCGCGTACGGCTCGACGGCGGGGAGATTCAGCTGTTCGATCGCGTGCTCGACGGCAGGCGTACCGCCCCGGAACTCGGTATCGTGCCCCAGGAAATTGCGCTGTATCCGCTATTGACCGCTCGCGAGAACCTCGAGGCGTTCGGCGGGCTCCACGGACTCACCGGCAAAGACCTCGCGCAGCGGGTCGACTGGGCACTTGAAGGGATTGGTCTTCTCGATCGCGCGACTGACCTGGTCAAACAGTTTTCGGGCGGCATGCGGCGCCGATTGAACATTGCCTGCGGCGTCCTGCACCGTCCTCGGGTCGTCCTTCTCGATGAACCAACCGTGGGTGTCGATCCGCAAAGTCGCGACCGCATTTACGACATGCTCGCGGAACTCGCGCAGTCGGGCGTCTCGCTGCTGTTGACCACGCATCACCTCGAGGAAGCGGAAGCACGGTGCTCACGCACGGTGATCATCGATCACGGGAAAGTGATCGCGGCCGGGACGATGTCGGAACTGGTCGACCAGACCGTCGGGCGATTCCGCCTGGTGACGCTTCGACTCGATGCACCGCTCGACGGAGAGACGGCCTTCAAGGTTGCCGGACGCACGAATGGGTCGGGAGTTGATGGCGATGGTCGCGTTCTAAAAGCGCGGATGCAGGATGTGGCCTCTGAACTGCCGCCACTCCTCGATTGCATCAGGACCGCGGGTCGCGCGGTGGACGACGTCGAGGTGCGAGGCCCGAGTTTGCAGTCGGTGTTCATTCATTTAACCGGCCGGGAGCTGCGCGAGTAATGCGAACGTTGATGTGGGTCGGATGGACGAACCTGCGGCGCGACCGCGTCGCGCAGGCGCTCACCTTTCTGCTTCCGATTGTGTTCTTTTCGATCTTCGCCAGCGTCTTCGGCGGCCAGGGGGATGCGGCAACTGCGCGAATTCGCATCGCCGTAGTCGACGAGGACCACAGCGAAGTCAGTGCTCGTCTGATCGAAGGTTTGCGCACCGAGAAAAGTCTGCGAACACAGACGACAGCAGACGCGTCGGGATCGGGCGCCGTTCTGGATCGCGCTGCTGCCGAGCGGCTGGTTCGCGACGGTGATGTGCCGGTTGCGGTCGTCATCCCTGCTGGTCTTGGTGCCGCGTTTTCGACGAATGGCTTTGCCGGTGGCGGCCCGCCGGTTCAGTTGTTGTCCGACGTGTCGGATCGCATCGCGCCGCAAATGGTCCTTGGTCTGCTGCAAAAAGTGGCGATGACCGCGGCGCCTGATCTGCTGATGCAGGGAGGCATGCGTCAGTTCGAGAAATACGCCGGGGCGATGACGCCACAACAGAAGACTGCCGTCGATCAGTGGCTGCCGCAGTTGAAAGCGCAGGGACAAGCGGGCGGCGGTGGCAGCGCCCCGGCCAGTGGCGCCATGCCGATCACCGTCGACGTGGTCGACGTGATGCGGACAGATAATCGCCGGGGGTCGCTGATCTCGTTCTACGCAGCGGGAATTGGTGTGATGTTCCTGCTGTTCTCCTCTGTGGCGGGCGCGGGTGGCGCGCTGCTGGACGAGGCGGAAACTGGAACGCTCGAGCGGCTGCTCTCGACCAACACTGGCATGACGGGCGTGCTCGTCGGTAAGTGGATTCTGCTGGCGCTGATTGGATGTCTGCAACTCACGGTGATGTTCCTGTGGGGGAGAGTGGCGTTTGGCTTGCCGCTGTTTTCCCATCTCCCCGGATTCGGGGTCATGACGCTCTTTACCGCTGCCGCGGCCGCGGCGCTCGGTCTCGTGCTCGCGTCGCTGGCGAAAAGCCGGGCGCAGCTCTCGGGTTTTTCGACGATTCTGATCCTGACGATGTCCGCGCTCGGCGGCAGCATGTTTCCGCGATTCCTCATGAGTGAGGGGATGCAGAAGGTGGGCTTGCTGACCTTCAACGCGTGGGCACTCGACGGGTATCTGAAAGTCTTCTGGCGTCACGCCGCGATCTGGCAGCTCTGGCCGCAACTTCTCGTTCTCACTGCGTTGACGGGTGTCTTCCTGTCGCTTGCGCGGCTGCTTGCGAGGAGATGGGAAGCGGCGTGAAAATTACGCTGCGCCGCTGCCCGGAATGTCTTCCTTCAAATCAATACTGAAACGCTCGGCCATCCGATAGAGCGTCCGCCGATCGATCCCTAACACCTCAGCCGCGCGTGTGCGATTGCCGCCGACCTGCTCAATCACGTGAAGCAGATACCGTCGCTCGATTTCGTCAAGTGACGGCAAGTCGGCAAAGAGCCGCTCGTGAAGATCGGGTCCTGTCGCCTTGAACGGCAGATCCGCGACATCGATCACCGATCCGCGGCTGAAGACGACCAGGCGCTCGATCGTATTTTCAAGTTCACGCACATTGCCGGGCCATCGATACGCCGTCAGCGCCGAAATCGCTCCGGGCGAAAGCTCGACTCTCCGGCCGGCGCGGGCGCACGCGTTGCCCAGGAAGGTCTGGATCAAGAGTGGAATGTCCTCGCGGCGATCCCGCAATGCCGGCACACGAATGACGATGACGCTCAGACGATAGAAGAGATCCTGGCGAAAACGCTGCGCGGTCACTTCGCGCTCGAGGTCGACATTGGTGGCGGCAACCACGCGGACATCGACTTTGACGAGCCGGCTTCCTCCGACAGGTCGCACTTCTCCTTCCTGCAGAACGCGCAGCAGTTTCACCTGCAGGGCAGGCGAGGTCTCGCCGATCTCGTCCAGGAACACCGTGCCACCCGTTGCCTGCTCGAATATTCCCTTGGTGTCGGCGATGGCGCCGGTGAACGAGCCGCGGGTATGTCCAAACAGCTCTGATTCGAGAACGCTCTCGGTGAGTGCGCCACAGTTGATCGGAACGAATGGCCGCGCCGAGCGCCGGCCATGCGCGTGGATGGCGCGCGCGACCAGTTCTTTGCCAGTGCCGCTGTCGCCGATAATCAAGACGGGAGCGACGGCATTGGCCGCATGGGCGATTTGTTTATAGACGGATAACATTCCCGCGGTTCGCCCGATGAGGCCCGGCGGTGGAACGTCGAGCGACGGCCGCGGCGCCGCTGGCACACCAACATCGGACAACGCGCGCTCGACGGTTGCCTTCACTTCCGAAATGTTGAACGGCTTGCTGATGTAATCGAACGCACCGGCACGAACGGCGTCAATCGCCGTCTGCAGGGTGCCAAAGCCGCTGATGAGGACAACGTGTCCACGCGGGTTCGACTGCTTGAAGGCGCGAAGCACGTCCATCCCATTCTGCTGGGCATCGAGATTGATGTCGGAAATCAGGAGGTCGAATGGCTGCTTCGCCAGCGTCAAGGCTTCGCCGGCGTCCTGCGTCGTCCGCATTTCTCGATCGGGTCGTTCGAGCAGTTCCGCCATGAACCGGCAGGTCTCGCCATCGTCATCAACGATCAGAATTCTGGACATCAACGGTCTCCGCTGCCGGCGCCGACGGCAGCTCAATAGTGAAAAGCGTTTCGCGGCCGGGATCACTGGCCGCCACGATCGTCCCGCCGTGACGCGCGATGACGTCGTGCGTAATGCTCAGCCCGAGGCCGGTGCCGTGGCCGGCTGTCTTCGTCGTGACCCACGGATCGAAGATCCGCGGCAGGAGTTCCTTTGGAATGCCGGTTCCTGTGTCGCTGACTTCGACCCGCACACCGGTTTCAGAGGCCGCCGCGCGGATGGTCAGCGTCCCTCCCTTCGGCATCGCGTCGAGGCTGTTGGTCACGAGATTCAATATCGCGAGCTCGAGTTCCTCTGAATCCGCCCAGATCGGCGGCAACGCGTTCGAGACGGCGAGTTTGAGAGCGATGCGCGATGCGTCGAGCTTGGGCCTGGCCACATCAGCGACGCGAGTCAACAGCGGTCCAAGGGCAATCGACGCGCGGTTGCCCGGCCTTCTCGAATGATCGAGAACACTGCGCACGACCGACGTGACTTTGGCAATCTGCTCTTGCACGATTTGCAGACGTCGCCCCGTTTTTGGATCGACCGACGCGTCCTCCTGGAGCATCTGGACGTAGCCGGAGATCAGATTGAGCGGAGTTCCGACCTGATGCGCCACGCTTGCTGCTGTTTGACCCACTGCCGCTAGTTGCTCCGCGCGCGCGAGCGCCTCGCGAAGGACGAACACCCGCTGATAGGTCTCGACCAATTCGGCATTCCGCAGCCGCAATTCGGCGGTTGCCTCGTTGACCCGTTCCTGCAGCGCTTCGTGAAAATCCTGAAGCCGCTGCAGCATGTCGTTCAGGCCGACCGCCACACTCCCGATTTCGTCGGGTCGTGTTTGCTGCGCGCGGGCCGTGAAGTCGCCAGCTCCCGCGCGAGTCATGGTGTCGCGAATCAAAGCGATCGGCCGATGGATGAAACGGCGTCCAAGCCAGTCGACAAGCAACGTCAGGACCACAATTGCGGCGGGAGTAAACCACAACGTCACCTGCCGGCCCTTCGTGCGAAGTTGTTGAAGGGCGCCCAGGGAAACGGTGGCCACGGCCGCGGCCCGCGCTCCATCTGCGCGCACGAGCGGAACTGCCACCGCCATCGCGCCCGGCGAGACCGAGTCCGACATGGTTGTCGCAGCTCGAACTGCGCTGACACCAAGCGCAATCGCCTCCGGCCGCTCGCCGGTGGACGTGCTGGCGACCACCGTGGAGGTGTTGCCGTTGACTTGAACAATTGTGAGTGTGCGCAGCATTGGTGCGCTGATCACGAGGTCGTGCAAGTCGGTCGACAGGCCGTCGATGTCGACCGGGTCACTTCGCAGTTCGTAGTCATCGGCAACGGCGAGCGCCGTGATGCGCGCGGTGTCGAGGAGATCGTGTTCGACGGTCCGCTCGAAGACACGAATTTCGAGGAACGCTTCGATGCTGATCACGATGGCGACGCTCAGCGCGACGAGCAGCGCCAGCCGGAGCCGCAGCGAGATGCCCGGGCGCAATTTCGCCCCGCTGGGGCGCTGCTGCTCGGTCGCGACTGGCTCGAGCTCAGAGGTGGCAATCGTCGAAGTCATTGCAACAGGACGCTTTGTTTCATTCTATCGAGGCCCGAACGTGCTGGCACCGGGATTGTGTTCAGGATTGGTGCCCGCCGGGGTCGTGGCGATTGGCTGGACTCCCCGGTCGACTCCTCCAGCTGCGGCGCTGGCGGGCGCTGTTTCTGCGATTCCCACACGTCCCCTGGAATCGCGAGGCCGAGTCCGGAGTGCGTGTGCGGCTGACCATCCTCCTCCTGGCGACGACAAGTTCCGTTCTGATGGTGATGCCGACGGTTCCCTCCGGCAGCCTGACGGCTCCCGCGGCGCCCGCGCCAGTCGATCGGGTCGAGCCGGAGCTCGGAGCCGCAGCTGAACAACCACCGGAACGATCGCTGGTCGGCACGCTCGAACAGGTCGACGATCAAGCGACCGGGTTCGTCGTGAAAACGGCGAACGGCAAACAACGATTCCTGCTCCAAAGCGACGCGACCATTCGGCAGGGTTCCAAGACGATCAAAGCGTCTGATCTGGCCTCGCACAAAGGCGAACGCGTGAAAGTCCGCTATCGTGAGTCAGCCGGCGAGCGTCGTGCCGAATGGATCGTTGTTGCGTCGCCCCCCTCCCACAAAGTCAAGACAGACCCGGATTAAAATCGCGACTATGATGGCGGCATGCGCGTCGCACTCGTGCAGCAGCATGCCGTGGCCGACAAGACCGACAACATCCGGCGAGGGCTGGACGCGATGGAACGCGCCGCGCGCGACGGCGCGGAGGTGATTGCGTTCGCCGAGCTGGCCTTCGAACTCTTTCATCCCCAACGTCCGGCGGAGTCGGGAGCGCTCGGTCTTGCAGAGGCGGTTCCCGGGCCGTTGACGGATGCGTTCGCGCGAAAAGCCCGCGAACTCGGCGTCGTGACTATCCTGAACGTGTACGAACGCGACGCGACGCGCGCATACGATTGCTCGCCGGTGATCGATGCGGATGGATCACTGCTGGGAAGAACCCGGATGATTCACATCACCGATTACCCGTGCTTCCACGAGCAGGGATATTACGCGCCCGGTGATACCGGAGCGCCTGTCTATCAGACCCAGGCCGGCGCCGTTGGGGTTGCGATCTGTTACGACCGCCACTATCCGGAATACATGCGCGCGCTCAAATTGAATGGCGCCGAGCTGGTGGTCGTGCCGCAGGCAGGGGCGGTCGACGAGTGGCCGGACGGTCTGTATGAAGCGGAGATGCGCGTCGCGGCTTTTCAAAACGGTTACTTCATTGCGCTGTGTAATCGAGTCGGCGTCGAGGACTGCCTCACCTTTGCCGGGGAGTCTTTCGTCTGCGCGCCCGACGGTGTCGTACTGGCGAGAGCTCCGCGACTCGAGGATGCAACCCTGGTGGCCGATCTGGATCTTCGTCAGGTTTCCTCGTCGCACGCCGATCGACTGTTCATGCGGCACCGTCGACCGGAACTGTACGCGCGATGGTTCGGCGCGCCGTGATGCGGATCGCGCTCTGCGTGTTTCTCATGACGACGGCGTTGGTCGCGGCCTGCGCCGGCGTCAAGGCGCAAACGAATTCCTATGCGACGCTCGCCGAAGCGCGTCAGGCCGGCGCGATCGAGCGCGGGTGGATTCCGGACGGATTGCCCGCTGACTCGCACGACATGCGTGAAGGACACGTGCCCGGCACGTCGCAGCGCTGGGGCATCTTCGAGTATCCGCAAGCGCAGGAAGCGATGCTTCGGACGTTACTCGAGCCGCAAGAACTATCTGCCGATGGTCTGCCTTGCGATGTTCCGGCACGCATCGAGTGGTGGCCGCGGGTGCTGCGCGGTCCGCTCGACGGGAGCCGCGTCACCGCGACCGGCGCGCGCGTCTATCGCGCGAAGTCTGGTGACCTGTGGTTCGTCGTGAACTGGAACCAGGGTCGCGCCTATTACTGGAGCCAGTAGAAAAGGGAGCAAGCGTGATACTGGTGCCGAGGGGCAGAATTGAACTGCCGACACCACGCTTTTCAGGCGTGTGCTCTACCAACTGAGCTACCTCGGCCCGGAAGAACGCTCAGAACTAAACTCTGATCATAGCAGTTTTTCACTTGTACTTCTGATCGCCCTCTGGTACTGTCCCCACCGTGAGGATTGAAGGGCCGTCGTTCGCCGACGTTGCGGCGGCGAACACGTTAGAGCGGCAACGCCGGCGTTCGCGACAGATCCGGTTGGCGGTTGTGTTCCTGGGATGCGCGCTCCTTCTTGATGCGGTCTTCGGCGAACGCGGCCTTTTCCAGACCATCAAGTCCCGCGAGGATCTCATTCAGGCGGCGCAGGAAATCTCCGAATTGAAGCGGCAAAATGCTGCGCTCCGACGCGAAGCGCGTCGGTTGCAGGAGGATCCGGCCGCCCTGGAGCTTGTCGCGCGCCAGCAGCTCGGCCTGCTGCGTCCCGGTGAAATCCTCGTCGTGCTCAGCGACGTCAAGTAGCCCCAAATTTCTCGAACTTGCACGCTTCCTGATCGTATTGACAGACGTCGGGTGCGATCTTCGTGTCTTCAGCGGCGTTCGTTCTGTAGAATCGCGCCCGCAAGTGCCCCAGCCGTCTATGAGCTCCCAGTCTGCAACGAGTCCCAGGCGACCTGCCCGCGACCTCATCGATGCCGTCCTCGAGAACATGCGAAACAATCTCGAACCGCTGAAGTATTCGACGCTCGCGCCGAACCGTTTCGTGGTGTATCTGCATCCGGAAGAGTTCTCGCGCGTCGAGTCGATGGTTCCGATCCTCCAGGAACAGACTGCGCGCGCGCTCGAAGACGAGCTGCGGAAGCTGAACAATCCCCCAGCCTACCGGCGCTATATCGGTCGGATGACAGGCAGTTCGATGCCGGTGGAGAATGCCGGACGCGACTGGCAGATCGAGTTTCATCCCGACGCCGACGACGAGCTGGCGCCCGGGGACATCTTGATCCATTCGGAATTGATGCTGCCGGCGGCCACCGGCGACGACCTCGGGGCGGGCCAGCGCACCCGACGGATTACGACCGTGCATGTCGGCCAGCGGACGACAAAGCGCGAAGAGACCGTGAGTCGGACGGCACCGGCTTCGAACGTCGTCCATGCACGATTGCAATACGAGGACAACTCGGGTCCGCATAGTTTCGAGATGTCGCGCGACTCAATCGTGATTGGCCGTGGCGGGATCGCCTACAAAGCCGACGTGCGCATTGATTCGTCTGTAGATGTATCGCGGGAGCACGTGCGCATCCGCCGGGACTCGCGTTCCGGGGCGTTCTTCATCATCGACCTCAGCACGCTCGGCACGACGGTGAACGGACAGCCTGTGCCGAAGGGCTTCGACGTTGCGGACGGAACCAAGCGCGAGAACGGCATCGAGAGTCCGTTGCCAACCGGGTCGCGTATCGGCCTCGCTGACACGGTGTTCCTGCGATTCGACATTGCGCCGCGCTCATGACGTGGCTTCTCTCCGCGCGGTTTCTGATTCTGGCAGCGCTGCTGGCACTCGCCATTGTGTTGGCCTGGGTTGCCGCCGCTGATTACAACTAATGCCAGTGATGCAAGCCGGCACGACATTGAAGGCCGCCGGGGATAGCCACCCGGGACTTCAACGCTCGGGCAACGAGGATCGCTTCCACTGTGACGCGGCCCACGGGATTTTCATCGTCGTGGATGGCGTCGGCGGCCAGGCGGCGGGGGAGAAGGCCGCCGAGACCGCATTGGCGACCGTCAGGGCCCGCCTGGAGAGAGAGACCGGCCCAATCGAGGATCGCGTTCGAGAAGCGATCGCGCTCGCCAATAACGAAGTCCATCGTCTTGCGTCGCTCCGTGCTGAATGGCAGGGCATGGCCTGTGTCCTCTCGATCGCCGTTGTCACCAACGGCGACGTCGTCATCGGCCACGTCGGCGATACGCGGCTTTACAAACTGCGCGCCGGAGGTATCGAGAAACTGACACGGGACCACTCGCCCGTGGGCGAACGCGAGGACGCAGGAGAACTGAGCGAAGTCGAAGCGATGCAGCATCCACGTCGCAATGAGGTGTATCGCGACGTTGGCTCCGATCATCACGACCCGGATGATCCGGAGTTCATCGACGTATTCCGTCGGCCGCTCGAGACCGACGCGGCGTTGCTTCTGTGCAGCGACGGGCTGACCGATCAGGTGACCTCGGCGCTCATCACTGGGATCGTCTCCGACTTTGCCGGCCATCCGTTCGAGATCGTCCGTGCACTTATCGATGCCGCCAATGGTGCCGGAGGTAAGGACAATGTCACGGTTGTTTACGCAGAGGGGCCTCGCTTCGCGGAAGGAGAGGACACGCGGGATCTGCGGCAACGAAGACTCTCGACGGCGACCGCGTCTTCGGATGTGGTTGTGCCCTCGTCTGTGACTGTCGGTAATGTTCACACTCTTCACGGAACAAGACCGCGAAGATGGCGTCTCGCAGTGCTCATCGTTTTGCTGGTTGCCGTCGTCGGTATCGCCGCTTACGTGCAACGAGATCGTCTTCCACCCGGTGCCTTGAGTCGCCTGAGGTCGCTTGCGGGCGCACCGTCCCCTGTTTCGATTGGTGCATCGCCGGTTCGCGTAGCACCCGATCAATCTCTTGCCGCAGCCGTCCTTGGCGCTGCCCCCGGAACAGAGATCCTCGTGGAACCAGGAGAGTATCGCGAGCAGATTCGCTTGAAGACTGGCGTACGGCTCACCAGTCGCGTTGCGCGTGGCGCGACGCTTCGGCTTCCGGGTGGCGCGGCGGAAAACGATGCGGCTGTTGTCGCGTTTGAAGTCAGCGACGCGTTCCTCTCTGGTTTCCGCATTGAAGGTGACGCCGCGACACCACTTGGCGCCGGCATCCTGATCCGAAACTCGACCGTGACCGTGACCGATGTCGACATCAGCGGCGCCCGGAATGCCGCAGTCGAGTATGTTGGCAACAACGGCGGCTCCCTGATCGGTAACGATCTTCACGACAATCCAGGCGCCGCCATCATCGTCCGCGCCGGCGCATCGCCGCGGATCACGCACAACACGTTCACGCGCAATGCCGGCTCTGAGCGTACGCCGGCCACGCTGCTGGTCGAAGCGGCCGCGCGACCCGTGATCACCAGCAACACGTTTCACAGCGTCAGTCCGGATTCGCTCGTCATTCCAGGCGCCGCCCGCGCTGCAATCCTTCGCGACAACTGGTTCGTCAGTCCACCCGTGGAGCGTCCGACCGCCCCACCGGCGCGTTCGGGAAGAGGCAGACGATGACGACGGTGTTTCAGAAGGTGGGGCCGTACGAGATCGTGCGTGAGATTGGCCGAGGCGGAATGGCCGCGGTGTTCCTCGCACAGGATACGCGCCATTCTCGGCAGGTTGCGCTCAAGTTGGTTCCGATGGGACAGGATCGAGAGGCACGCGAGATCCTCGAGGCCGAACGGTGGGGCGCGCGTCTGCAAGGGCAGCTTGCCGAAGCGTGCGGGCTGGTTCCTCGCGTCTACGATGAAGGTGACGAGGCGCCGTACTACTTCATCGCCATGGAGTACGTTCACGGCGAGAACCTTTCCGATGTGATCGCGCGCGGAGCGGTGAGCCCGGCGGAAGCGACCAGAATCGCCGCGGAGCTGTGCCGGTTTCTCGACGCGGCTCACCGTTTCAAAACAACAATCGACGGCCGTGAGTTCTGGGCCCTCGTTCATGGCGATTTGAAGCCGCGCAACGTGCGACGCTCGGAAACCGGCGACATCAAGGTGCTCGACTTCGGCATTGCGAAGGCGCTGTCGCTCAGCCGCAAAGTGACACGCAACGACTTTGGGAGCATGCCGTATTTGTCGCCTGAACGGCTCGAGTCGACCGAGGTCGACGCGAAAGCGGATTTGTGGGCGCTCGGTGTGATTCTCTATGAGCTCCTGACCGGTGCGCTGCCGTTTCATGGGTCCGACACACGACGGCTCGAACAGCAGATTCGCGCGGGTTACGAGCAACGGCCGCTTCCTGAAACCTGCCCCCCCGGTCTTCGTGCCGTCGTACGACGGCTGCTTGCTGCGCAGTCGATCGACCGGTATCCCTCGGCTGTCGCAGTCATCGCCGACCTCGAGCGAGTGCAGGCCGGCCAGGATCCGGAGGCGCTGACGTTTTCGTTTCACGCGTCGTCTGATGAAGCCCCGACGCGACGAACGCAACCGGCTGATGGTATCGATCCCGAAGCGACGCGTCGGACTGATCGCTCCTTGACGGGCGCGCCGTCTCCGACGACTGCCGTCGCAACGCCGGCGCCGCAAGTCGCGAAGCCCAAGACACCGGTGCAGGCGCCCATAAGGGTCAAGCGATCACGGCTGCGAGCGGCCTTGATGATCGCCGCGCTGCTGCTGGTGTCGAACGAACTGATCGTGGGTTTCAGAGCGAATCGTGTCGCCGCCGCCGCCGCGACACGTGATCTCGAGAGCATGGACGACATCTGGTCTGAGTACGACGCCCTATCTCATCGAAGTTATTTGCGGATGGGGGTCCATGGCCTCGAACGCACGCTGACAAGACGCGTCGGCACGCTCTCCGATCAAGTGATCGCGAACTATCGCAGTACTGTACCGACGGTGCGCGAGCGACAGTGGCAGATCGCTCAGCGTAGCCTGCAGCATGCGCTCGTCCTCGCTCCCGCCAGCACGGTATTGAGGGCGTCACTGCGCTACTGCGAAGGACACCTGCATCGCATCGATGGTGAAGCGGACAAGCTCCGTCATCGCGCCACCGCGAACCAGCATTTCACCGAAGCGGTGTCGGCATTTCGAGAAGCGGCGGAGCTGCGGCGTGACTGGCCGGATCCGTTCCTGGGATTGGCGCGCGTCTTCATCTATGGCCTCGAGGATGTCGATCGCGCGTCCGACGCGCTGAAGCAAGCCGAGAAGCTTGGCTACGCCATGGGTGACCGCGAAACAGCGCAGCTCGCGGACGGCTATCGTGCGCGCGGCGACAGCCTCTGGCAGACGGCGCGCCAACTTGCGGACATGCCACAGGAAGCTGAGTATCTGCGCCGAGCCTCTGACGCGTATCGTCAGGCGCAGGGCCTCTACGAACGAGTGCCCGGTTTTCCGGGGGTCGCAGTCAATCTCCGACGTACGCAGCGATCGCTCGATCAGATTAGTGAACGATCTATGCCGCGCGATCTGGAACAGCAACTGGTCGATCCGGGGACGGCGGTGGCGGATCCGCCCGCCCGCCCTGATCGGGTCCCATGGCTGTAACCTACAAGACCGCAGCCGATCGCGACGTCGCGCGTCACGCCAACCCCGCGGGCAATCGCTCGCTCTTCGAGCCGCTGGAATTCCTACTGGCCGGCGTCTCTGTTTTCGCGGCGATCCTTCTCGTCGCCGCGTACGTGGGAGTGGTCCGTGTTCCGCACACGGAGTCACCGGTCGCGGGCGTCGTCAACCTCAACGCATCCCCGACGCCAGAGCGTCTCGGCGCAGTACTCGAACTGGTGTTCCCACTGCCAGCCGATCGACGCATTGCTGTACAGCAGTTGGTGTCTTTCCTGACGAACCCCGACGGCAGCCGCCGTTTGCTTCCAAACGTCGGCACGATCGCGAGAGTGCGCGTTCCGGTTGCCGTCATCGAGCGGGCGCCCTCAGCGGCTGCGTACCGGGAGCGGCTGGCCGAGGAGCGGGGACGCGCACGATCATCAGGTCGCGACGCGCCTTCGTCGCTGCCCCTCCTGACAAGCGCGCAATTGAGCAGTATCAAGCCGTCATTTGTCGTTCGCGACTTCTCGACTGTCCGCCGATCTCTCGCGATCTGGACGGTGCTGTATCTGGTGGGTTTTCACCTGGTGTCGATTGTGTGGCGGATGAGGAAACTGCGCGGCGATCGCGTGCTCCTCGTTGCGGCGCATCTCCTGACGGCGTTGGGATTGGCCGCGATGATCAGCCGTCCCGATCCGGTGCGCGATCTGCTTTTGTTTCCACGTTACGTCGAAGGAGTTCTCGCTGGTCTCGTGGCAGCCACGCTGGTGTCGTTCGTCAACGTTCGGACGAGCAGTCTGAAAGCTCTCAGTTATCTGCCGCTCGCGGCTGCCTTCGCGTTGTCACTCTTGCTTCTGTCGCCGCTCGGATCGGGACCTGCGGGCAGCAGTGCCAAGGTCAATCTCGGTCCGTTCCAGCCGATTGAGGCGATCCGCGTTCTGCTGGCCTTGTTTCTCGCCGGCTATTTTTCGCGTCATTGGGAACTGCTCCGCGCAGTGCGCAGCAATCAAATCGGCAATGTCGCCGTGCCCTCGTGGTTGAACCTCCCGCGCGCGCGCTATGCCGTTCCGGTCTTGCTCGGAGTGGCCGCAGCGCTTGCGTTGTTCTTTGGACAACGCGACCTCGGCCCGGCATTGATGCTTGCCGTCGTGTTCCTCGTGGTCTATGCGGTCGCGCGGGGCACGATCGGTATGGCGCTGGCCGGCTCTGTGCTTCTCGCGACCGGCTTTTACGTCGGGCATCGACTCGGCATCTCCGCAACGCTGGCCGATCGCGTTCGCATGTGGCAAGCACCGTGGGACAACGTGGCGCGTGGCGGCGATCAGATCGCCCAGGCACTGTGGGCGATGTCGACTGGAGCCGCGTTTGGCGCCGGTCCAGGCCTGGGCGACACGCGATATCTGCCCGCCGGACATACCGATCTCATTCTCGCGTCGGTGAGCGAGGAATTTGGCTTTGCCGGGCTCCTCGCTGTTGCACTGGTTTATGTGGCACTGGTCGCGCGCGCGGTACACACGGCGCGCAAAGCGTCAACCGACTATGGGTTCTTTCTCGCACTGACGCTGGCCCTCTTCCTGGTTGTGCCAGTGCTACTTATGGCGAGCGGAACCCTGGGCATCGTCCCGCTGACTGGGGTCGTCACGCCATTCTTGAGTTTTGGCGGCTCCGCAATGGTAGCGAACTTCGCGGCGCTCGGGCTGCTCGCATCGATTCGGTCGGACGGAGCCGCTCGAGCGGATCTCACGGCGTTCCGCGCGCCGGTACGTTGGCTGAACATTGGCTTGGCGGCGTGCACGGTATTGCTCGTCACCATTGCAGGATTGACCGTCGTTGGTCACGCCGACGACATCTTCGCGCGGCCGCACCTGGGCCTCCAAGCCGATGGCATTCGTCGTTTCCAATACAATCCGCGGCTCCTCGATGTCGTCCGGCAGATTCCTCGGGGGAGCATCGTCGATCGGAACGGTCTCGCGATCGCGACCGACGATCTGGCGCTTGCGCGGAAGGCAGCACCGGTGTACGCGAAACTGGGTATTCCGGTTGACGCGTCATGTGCGGTTCGAGGCGCGCGCTGTTATCCGCTCGGAGGACGCGCGTTTCACCTGCTGGGTGATGCGCGCACCCGGCGCAACTGGGGCGCCTCCAACACGTCCTTTGTCGAACGAGACAGCGAATCGGCGCTGAGGGGTTTCGACGATCATCAAACGATGGTCGCGGTACGCGACGCTGACGGTGCGGAGACGACGGCACTGCGACGGGACTATCGCGACCTCGTCGCTGTGTTTCGTCATCGATTCGATCCTGATCACCCTGCCGTCAAGGCAGCCATGAACCCGCATCGCGAATTACAAGTGGCGATTGATGCGCGGCTTCAGGCTCGCGCGGCGGCAATCATCGCGGCGTACGCGCGCCGGTCCTCGAGTGGTCGCGCCGCAGCAGTTGTCGTGGATCCCGCGACCGGCGATCTACTCGCGAGCGTCAGTTACCCGTGGCCGGTGGATGGAATGCGAGATGAGGGGTCCACAGCGGATGAGGGGGACAACGAGACGCTCCTCGACAGAGCACGGTATGGACTGTATCCCCCGGGATCGACGTTCAAACTTCTCACCGCCGCCGCGGCACTCAGGCGCGACGAGAGTCTGTCGGGGCAGACATTTACATGCAGTCGCCTTCCCGATAATCGCGTCGGTGTGAAAATGCCCGGGTTCACCCGGCCGATTCGCGACGACGTGCTCGACAAGCAGCCGCACGGTACGATCGACATGCATCGCGCTCTGGTCGTGTCCTGCAATGCGTACTTTGCGCAGCTGGCAGTCAAGCTGGGTCCGCAGGCCCTGCTTGGTGTTGCGCAACCGGCCGAGGTGTCGCTGGCGCGAAACAACTCGGTCTCGCGGATCCGCGATTCACTGCCACAGGTTGGGTACGGTCAGGGAGAAGTGGTCGCGTCGCCGCTCCGAATGGCGGCCGTCGCCGCGGCGATTGCTGCCGATGGCAATTTGCGCGAGATTCGAGTTCGAGCGAGTGATACCAGGTCGGCGGTACATCCATTCCTGGCTCCCGACGTCGCGAGAACGCTTGGCAGCTACATGCGAGACGTCGTTCTCGACGGGACGGGACGGAGCGTCAAGACGGTGCCGGTTCCCATTGCGGGGAAGACCGGGACGGCGGAAGTGACGGGTGCCCCGTCACATTCATGGTTCATTGGCTTTGCGCCGTACGGCGCGGCGACCCACCGCGTCGCCGTCGCGGTGATTCTCGAGAATGCAGGCTATGGCGGCGCGGGCGCCGCGCCCGCTGCTGGCGAGATCGTCGCCGCCGCGGCGGCGCTGGGCCTGGCGAAGTAATGGGGGTCAGACCGGGGTCAGACGGGGGTCAGACCGGGCTCAGACCCGGGTCAGACGAGGGTCAGACTGGTCTGACACGTGACTGGTCAATCGGGTTGTGGGCTTTCAATGCTCTGACCCCCGTCTGACCCCGGTTTGACCCCGGTCTGACCCCCGTCTGACCCCAAGGAGCAGCAATGGATTTTGCGTCGAAGGCGCGGAGGCTGGAACGGCGGATCAGCAGGACGGTTGATGCCGCCGTGGTGGAATTCGTAGGCCGAAGCACGACGGCTCCGATCGAGATCGTCCACGGGGTGCTCGACCGCGCCGAAGCGGAGATTCAGGATATCGGCCGCGGCCGACGGGTGTTTCCGTTCAACCGTGTGCGTGTGCAGGTCATCGCTGGCGACAAGGAATCACGCGCCCGGATGGCCGCCGTGATCGACGGTCCGCCGTCGCTCTGCGACAGGGTGATTGAACGGCTGAAATCATCCGGGTGTGCGGTCGACAGGCTCGACGTTCCCGTCGTCTACGTTCGGCGGCGCGGGCCAGAGTGGTCGGACACGGATTTTCATGTCGACTTCGATCGAGCGGAGTTGCCGACGCAGAAGCACGCTGCCGCCGGCGAGGTGAAAGAGGCGGTCGCTCGGCTCAAGCTCACCGTGATCAAGGGTGCCGCCGAACAGCGGAGTTATGCCGTCACCACAGGACGCGTCGACATCGGGCGCCAATCCGACGTCGTCGACCAGCGGCAACGGCTGATTCGCACAAACCACGTGGCGTTCAGCGAGGATGGACCGGACGAGAACCGCACCGTCTCGCGGCGGCACGCGCATATCGAGTTCAACGAAGGGGATCGCTCTTACCGCCTCTGGGACGATCGCAGCGCACACGGAACGACCATCATCCGCAATGGCCGCGCGATCAGAGTGCCCGCTGGCGCGCGTGGTACGAGGCTGGAGACAGACGATGAAATCGTGCTCGGACACGCGCGCTTACGGGTAACGCTCGAGCAGGGAAAACGATAAATCAGACCGCAGCTGCCTCCATCTCCTTCACGTCCTTCACCAGGCCAAGCTCGCGGCGCACGCGGTCTTCGATGGTGCTGGTAATCGCGGGGTTCTCTTTCAGGAACTGCTTGACATTCTCGCGCCCCTGGCCGAGACGCTCACCGCCAAACGCGAACCACGTCCCGCTCTTCTCGACAATCTTGCGATCGACGGCGAGATCGAGCAGGTCTCCTTCCTTCGAGATGCCCTCACCGTACATCACGTCGAATTCGGCCTCGCGGAACGGTGGCGCGACTTTGTTCTTGACCACCTTCACCCGCGTGCGGCCGCCGACAACTTGATCGCCGTCCTTGATGGCGCCAATGCGGCGGATGTCGATCCGCACGGAGGCATAGAATTTCAGGGCGCGTCCGCCGGTCGTCGTTTCCGGATTGCCGAACATGACCCCGATTTTTTCTCGCAGCTGGTTGATGAAGATGAGACTGGTTTTTGATTTCGAGACGATGCCGGTCAATTTGCGGAGAGCCTGCGACATCAGGCGGGCCTGAAGACCCATCTGGGCTTCGCCCATTTCTCCTTCGATCTCCGCGCGCGGGACGAGTGCCGCGACCGAGTCGACGACCACGACGTCGACGGCGCCGGATCGGACGAGCACTTCGACGATCTCGAGTGCCTGCTCGCCATTGTCGGGCTGCGACACGAGAAGGTTTTCGAGATCGACGCCAAGCTTGACCGCATACTGCGAATCGAGCGCGTGTTCCGCGTCGACAAACGCGGCCATTCCGCCGAGCTTCTGCGCCTGCGCGATCACCTGGAGCGCCAACGTCGTCTTTCCGGAGGATTCAGGGCCGAAGATTTCAATGACCCGACCGCGTGGGACGCCGCCAATGCCCAGCGCGTAATCAAGGCTGACCGCTCCGGTTGAAATCGCAGGAATGGTGTAGGCCGCATCTTTCTGGCCGAGGCGCATGATCGAGCCCTTGCCGAACTGTTTTTCGATCTGACCCACGGCCATCTCGATGGCCTTGAGGCGCTCGCGGTCGTTCCGATCTTCTGCTGGGGGCATACGGTGGCACTCCTGACGTGAAATTCAGTTGACTGTCGAGCCATCTTGCAGCGTGTTTGTGACAGGGAAGGTCACAGCCGCAAAATGCATGAACGACAGCGGGTGCATTCTAGGTTCGTGCCGGGGAGAAAGTCAAGCGAAAATCTGTAAACCTACCTAGGCTAGATGGCCCAAAATCAGCAGCTTACGGCTATGATGGACTTTCGCCTCTGTCCGCCGCGCGTCGCAGATTCTGAACCACTGGAAGCGCTGCGGGGCTGCGAAAAGTGCGAGGCGTCTTCGCTGCTCGCTCCGCGCTCATGGCTGCTCGATACAATTCGCTGTGCCTTCCCCCATTGGTCACGCCATCGCCGGTGTCGTTGCCGGATCGCTCGTCTCATTGCCAAGCCAGGCCACAGTGCGGCGGATTGCCCTTTACGCGGCCGCAGGAATGGCTCCGGATCTGGATCTGCTCGTTGGCGCACACAGCGGGCCGTCGCACGGCGTCGGTCCTGCGCTGATTCTAGGAATGGTGAGCTGGCTGGTTGTGCGGCCTCGCGACGCGGTCCTTGCCGCTGCGATGACCCTCGCTTATGGATCCCACACGCTGCTGGATTGGCTGGGGACTGACTCGTCGCCGCCGATCGGCATCATGGCGCTGTGGCCCTTCAGCCATCAGTATTACGAATCGCCATGGCACGTCTTCATGGCGATTTCGCGGCGTTACTGGCTGCCCGAGTTCTGGACGGTCAACCTGCTCGCGCTTGGGCGCGAGCTCGTGATCCTCATCCCACTCGTCGTACTCGTCCTGGCGCTACGCCGGAGATCGATTAGCGCCGCTTGAGCAGCGCCTCGAGTCCCGCCTTGTCCACTGCGCGAAGAACGGCTTCTTCCGGCGTCACGAGCCCCTTCTTCACGAGGTCCGCGAGCGCATCGTTCAGCGACACCATGCCCTGAGCGCGGCCGACCTGCATCATCGACGGGATCTGGAACGTCTTGCCTTCGCGAATGAGGTTACTGATCGCGCCGTTGGTGAGCAGCACCTCGAGCGCGGCGACCCGTCCCCCGCCGATCTTCCGGCACAGCGTCTGCGCGATGACGCCGCGTAGCGACTCCGACAGCATCACCCGGATCTGGGCCTGTCGATCGGCAGGGAACTGGTCAATTACGCGATCCACCGTCGAAGCCGCCGTCGTCGTGTGCAGGGTGCCGAACACGAGATGGCCGGTTTCCGCGGTCTCGATCGCGATCGCGATGGTCTCCAGATCGCGCAGTTCACCGACGAGCAGCACGTCGGGGTCTTCGCGCAGCGCCGCGCGAAGCGCGTCCTTGAACGATCGCGTGTGGTTGTGCACCTCGCGCTGATTGATCAGGCACTTCTGGTTCTGGTGCACGAATTCAATTGGATCTTCGATCGTGATGATGTGATCGGTCCGGTTGCGGTTGATGTAGTCGATCATCGCGCAGAGCGTGGTCGATTTTCCCGAACCGGTAGGGCCGGTCACGAGGACCAGGCCTTTGGTCAACTTGCACAGCTCGAGGACGTGCGACGACAGCTCGAGCTGTTCTGCCGTCAAGATTTTCGACGGGATGACGCGGAACACCGCGCCGACGCCCTGTCGATCCATGAACACGTTGGCGCGGAATCGCGCGAGCCCTGCGATTTCGTAGGCGAAGTCGGTGTCGTGGCGCGCCTCGAACTCGGCCTGATTCACCGCCGGCATGATCTCTTTGAGCAGCGCCAGGATCATCTCCGACGTCAGCGGCCCTGCCGCGTCGTGGAGCCGGCGCATCTCTCCGTCCTTGCGGACGAGCGGCGCAACCGACGCGCTGATGTGCAGGTCCGACGCTTTGAGCTCGCACATGCGACGGAACATCGAATTGATGGCGGGCTCACGTCGAAGCACCTGCGCGGCGCTTCCCGTGCCGTTTTCCGGCGCCGGGTGTGCGGCAACATCAGGTGTATCGATCGTGGCAGGAGCAAACGAATCCTGTGCGGTCGCAGTGGCCGTGGTCAGCATCGCGCCGACATTTCGCAAGGGACATGCCCGGCAAAATACGGCGATTTCCGAGGATTTTTGCTGTCTTCCCCCATGGCTCTCCGATCGTTGTCCTGTTCTCGCACACGCCTCGCGCTTTTTCGTGCTTGTGCGGAGTCAGGACCGAACCTGTATTCTTCGCGTGTGCGGATTCGGACTGCTGCGAGCGCAACGATGAAAGCCGTGCTCGTCGGCCTCGCGTCGTGTCACATCGTTCTGGCGTCGCCGCAGGGTGCGACGACTCCGTACGGTGAGGCGATCGATCTCTTTCGCCGGGGGGACGAGGAACTCGCGGTGAACCAACTCGCCAGGATCATGTTCGACGAAATCATTCGTGAGCGGGACGCCCTCTTCAGAACATTGGACAGCAAGGACCGCGAAGAGGCCGAACGAGCGGCAGCGACGATCCGCGGCGCCGTTATGCTGCACACGGCCCGGGCATTTGCGGCGCTCGCCAGGGGGAATGATGGAGAATTCCGCTATCAACTGCAGGCCGCCGGGACGTACGTTACCAGGCTCAGGTCTCGGGATCACCGAGCACCGTTCGTGCAAAAGTGGCCACTCGTTGTTCTCGCGACTCTCCATCAGGGCCGCCAGGTCAGGACGGCAAAGGAGTTTGGCGAGCACGCTCGCGATCCGGGCGGCGATTCCGCGGAGCTGCTCCTGGCGCTCGGTGCCACAGAGGAGATGGCCTGGCGGATCAATCACGAGGATGATGTCGATCCCGGCGTGAAGGGGGATTTGAAAACGGCGGAACGACATTATCGCCAGGCGCTCATTCTGTCGCCGACCGAGATCGAGGCACGTTTGCGGCTCGGACGGGTGCTCGTGCTTCGCGATGACGCCGAAGGCATGAAAGTCCTGGGACAGATTGATCAGCGCGCCGAGATGCCTTACCAGTACCTTGCCAGGCTGTTTGAAGGGGAGACACTCGAGAAGCGCGGCGACATGGCGGAGGCCGAACGGCGCTATACCATGGCCGCGTCGATTGTTCCGACCGCGCAATCCGCCTACGTGGCCCTCGCACACCTTCGGCATGCACGCGGCGCCCGCGCCGAAGCGGCCGACGACGTGCGTTCGAGCGCGCGAGCGCGAGATGTTCCCGATGCCGCTGATCCCTGGTTCTGGTATTCGCGCGGGATGGCGTGGCGCGCAGTCGGGTATGTCGAGGATTTGCGAAGGATGATTCAGCCATGACCCGGCTTCACGTTGCGTCGGCAATGGCCCTCATCATCGTCGTCACCGGGCGATCGGTGAATACCCAGCGCTTCAAGTCCGGGACCATAGGTGTCCGTGTCGACGTCCTCGTCACGCACGGCAAGGAACTGGTCCGGGGACTCACCGCCAGGGACTTCGAATTGCGAGACGAAGGCGTGCTCCAGAACGTGTCGGAAATCGAGGTCGAACAGATTCCCCTGAATCTCATTCTCGCCTTCGACACGAGCGGCAGCGTGGCCGGAGACCGCCTGCGCTCGCTTGTCCAGGCCGGTCAATCGTTGCTGGATCGATTGCGGCCCGACGATCGTGTCGCGCTCGTGTCCTTTGCCACTCGTGTCCGTCTGCTGGCGCCGCTGACACCCAGCCGCCAACAGATTCAGGGCGCGTTCGCGACACTCGCAGCGCAGGGCGCGACGTCGCTCCGCGACGCGGCATTTGCCGCGCTCGCCCTGCGAGACGCGGATCCTGTCCGCACGCTGGTGTTGATCTTCAGCGATGGCGCCGACACGGCGAGCTGGCTCGGCTCGTCGGCCGTGATCGAAGCGGCGAAACGGACCGACGCCGTCGTCTATGCGGTCGCGATCGCGGAGCAGCGCAACGCCTATGCGATCTCTGCGAAGTCTGGCACGAGCGGCATCGTGCAACGGACGGTGATAACCGTTGAAGAAGCCGGGAAATTCCTCGACCACCTGACCGAGGAAACTGGCGGCCGAGTCATGTTCGCGAATTCAAATAAGGATCTGCGTGCGACGTTCACGCAGACACTCGCGGAATTCCGCGATCGCTACGTCTTGTCTTACACGCCGACCGGCGTCTCTCCGACCGGCTGGCACCGGCTCGACGTCAAGCTGAAAGGAAAATCGGGGAAGGTCACTGCGCGCCGAGGCTACTTCGCTGAATGATACTCATAGAACCCGCGCCCGCTCTTGCGTCCCAACTGTCCTGCCGCCACCATGCGTCGAAGCAGTGGGCAGGGACGATATTTCGGATCCCCAAGTCCGTGATGTAGGACGTTCATGATCGCAAGGCAGACGTCGAGGCCGATGAAGTCGGCCAGTGCCAACGGTCCCATCGGATGATTCATCCCCAGCTTCAGCACCGCGTCGATCGCGTCCGGAGTACCGACCCCTTCCATGAGCGCGAAGATGGCTTCGTTGATCATCGGCATCAGGATGCGATTGGCGATGAACCCCGGGTAATCGGCCGCTTCAATGCCGGTCTTGCCCAGTTCGATGCACAACTCGGCGGCGGTCAACATCGATTCGGCTGACGTCGCCTGCCCGCGAATCAATTCGACGAGCGCCATCAACGGCACCGGATTCATGAAGTGCATGCCCAGAACTTTGTCCGGCCGCCTGGTCGCCGCGCCAAGTGTGGTGATCGAGATCGAGGAAGTGTTCGACGACAGGATGACGTGCGGCCGCGTCAGCGTATCGAGGCGTGAGAACAGCGACCGCTTGGTGTTCTCGTCTTCGACGATCGCTTCGACGATGTAGTCGGCGTTGGCGAGGGCGTCGATGCTGGTGCCGGTGGTCAGTCGGGCGAGCGTGCCGTCGCGTTCCTCTTTTGTCAGCTTGCTCTTTTCGACGAACTTGTCGAGACTTCTTTCGATCGATGCTCTCGCGCTGTCAAGTGCCGGTGCCGCGAGGTCGACGAGTTGTACTTCAAATCCTTTTTGCGCAAACACCTGGGCGATGCCGTTCCCCATGGTGCCCGCGCCAATCACTCCTACACGTTTGATACTGAGCATGCCACCTCGCGGCGATATTGATTGTCCAACCGTCAATTATGGCACCTACCAGGACGCACGAAGCACCAGGGCAGTCCAGCCCTCACGCGACTTCGCGTCGACTCGATGCATGCCTTGATGAACGTAGGTTTGCGCAACGGCCACCGCGACGGAACTTGCGATGCCTGATAGGACCAGCAGCCCGTGGTGTCCGACGCGTCGAATCAGAACCGGTGCCATCTCGATCAGCGGCGCCGCCAGAATGTTGGCCAGCACCAGCGGCCACGTGCCCGTGACGATGTCAGGTCCGCCGCGTGCGAGCTGGACGCGCGCCTCGAGTCGGTTCGCGCGCGCGTTCTCGGCGGCGGCGCGCACCGCCTCACCATCGACATCGATCGCCGTCGCCCGCGAAACACCTAACATCAACGCGGCGAGCGCCAGCACGCCCGACCCTGTGCCGACGTCAAGCAGGCGATCGGGCTGCGAGGTCCGAACGATTTCATCGATCGCTTCGACGCACATTGCGGTCGTCGGGTGGAATCCCGTGCCGAACGCTTCCGAGTCGACGAGTCTCAGGTCACCGGGTTCCGGGTCGAGGTGAGCCGGAATGATTCGAAGCGATCCCACGCGAAGGGGGCGTGGCGTGAGCATCCACACGGAATCGTCGTCGCGTCCGACCGCAGGCGATACCGCGATCTCGTCGGCGCCGAGCGCGCCGGCGACCTGGTCTGGCGTGACGCTGTCAGGCATCAACGCCGTCACGCCGTGTCCGGACCATGGCTCGACATCAAGCGCGCCCAGGTGGACGAGCCGTTCGAACTGATGATCGACCTCGCCGTCGCAGCGGATGTCTATTCGGTAGGGCATGTGCGGGCCGGCCTCGGGCGCGCAGCCAACGTTGATCGCGCGCGACACAAAACTCAATCGCGACGTGGCGATCAAAGTCGTACCGGAGATCTTCGCACTCGCTCTCCGCCGGAGAGTGTGTCGAATGGAGACGTTCGTTGAGTGCCGTGACGGTTCTCAGGGACGCTCGATCGCCATCGCCACCCCATTCCCGCCGCCTAGACACAACGCCGCGATTCCGCGTTTGAGACCTCGGCGTTTCAACGCGTAGATCAATGTGGTCAGCACCCGGGCACCGCTCGCGCCGATCGGGTGGCCAAGCGCGACGGCCCCGCCGTTAACGTTCACGCGCGACGGATCAATTCCCAGCTCGCGCAAAACCGCAACCATCTGGACGGAGAAGGCTTCGTTAATCTCGAACAGATCGACGTCCTTCACGTCCCATCCAACTTTCGCGGCAACCTTGCGGACCGCCTCGACCGGTGTCATCAGCACCATCTTCGGCGCGAGACCGCTCGTCGCTTGACCGACGACGCGCGCCAGAGGAGTTTTGCCGAGGGTCGTCGCCTTTTCGGCAGACATGACGACCACGGCCGCCGCGCCGTCGTTCACACCGGGCGCATTACCGGCCGTCACGCTGCCGTCCTTCTTGAACGCCGGCTTCAACGCGGCGAGCGTCTCGGGCGTCGTGTCCTCACGAATCGCCTCATCGCGATCGACGACGATCGGGTTCCCTTTCTTTTGCGCGATCGCGACTGGAAGAATCTCTTCCTTGAACCAACCTTCACGCGTCGCGTGCACCGCCTTGCGGTGGCTCTCCGCTGCGTACTGATCCTGCTCGCATCGTTTCACGGCGTATGTGTCGGCGACGACTTCGCCGGACACTCCCATGTGGCAGTTTTCGAACGCGCACCAGAGTCCGTCGTTGATCATCGAGTCGACGAGCGTCCCATTTCCCATTCGCAGGCCTTCACGGATGCGCGGTAACAAGTACGGCGCGTTGCTCATCGACTCCATGCCGCCGGCAACGGCAATCTCGATGTCGCCGGTGGCGATTCCCTGTGCGGCGAGCATCACGGCCTTCAATCCCGAACCGCACACCTTGTTGACCGTCAATGCGGCGACATGCTCGCTGAGTCCGCCATTCAGCGCGGCCTGCCGGGCGGGGTTTTGACCGTTGCCCGCCTGAATCACGTTGCCCATGATGCATTCGTCAACGGTCGACGCATCTATCCCGGCGCGCGCGACTGCCTCGCGCACGACCATCGCGCCAAGCTCTGTTGCTCTGAGGTCTTTCAGAACACCGAGGAACTTACCAGTGGGAGTTCGGACTGCGGAGATGATGACGCTTTCGTTCATTTATTCTTGTCGCTGTCGGCGGCTGGCGGTTCCTGGCTAATCCTCACTTCGTGTCGATGCGCTTCACCTGATCGGCTCCAAGAATCTGCTGCAGCTTCTGCATCACGCTGCCGCGCGCACGTTCGATTTCCTGAATCCACCGTCGATCGACCGCACGCACGGTCAACACGCCGTCGGTTAATTCCACTGTCGTCGCGCGCGCGACGGCCTGGCCGACCGCAAGCTGCCAGGCGAAGTTCGTCCTCTCTTTAGACGCGGGCTGACGGCGAACGATTTCAGCCAGGACGCCCGAGGAGAAGCTTTGAAGTGGAATCATGACTGTCTTTCGCTTGTGGCGGCCGGGAGCCAGTAGCCTTTTCCGATACTATCAACTTTCCCGTGCGCCTCATCCTGGCTTCCGCCTCCCCTCGACGAGCTGAGTTACTGACCGCTGCCGGGTTCGAGTTCGACGTCATGCCGGCTGACGTGGACGAGACACCGCTGGCCGGTGAGAATCCGCTGCAGTACGCACTCCGTGTCGCGCGCGACAAGGCCAGCAGCATTCAGTCGCGCTGTCCGGAATCGGGGGCGACGATTCTCTCGGCGGACACCGTCGTCGTGGTGAACGGTGAAATCCTCGGAAAACCGCAGGATCCCGATGATGCGAGACGGATGCTCCGGTTATTGTCGGGCGGGCCACACGAGGTGCACACTGCCGTCGTTGTCCGGCGCGGCCCGATGGAGCGAAGTCAGACTGTCACCACCCAGGTCTGGGTTCAGCCGCTTGATGAGATGGAAATCTCGTGGTACGTCGATTCGCGGGAACCGGAAGGGAAGGCGGGGGCCTATGCGATCCAGGGGCGCGCGGCGCGATTTATTGAGCGAATAGACGGTTCATGGTCGAACGTCGTGGGATTGCCGATCGCGACGGTTTATCGATTGCTGCATGAGTTACCGTAGTAGATTGAGCTGATTGACCACGCTTCCAGAGAAAAGTATTCTGGAGGCGGCGATTTCCCGCAAACTGTTATGAAACCTAAGCATATCAAGATCGCGGTGACCGCGGCCGTGCTCGCGCTTGCCCTTGGCGGACTGTTCTATTCGACGTTGGCGGAGGGCACCGAATACTACGTGCACGTCGATGAAGTGATGACTGACCCCGGCGCGTGGCAGGGAAAGCGTCTGCAGCTTCACGGGTTTGTCGTCGACAAATCGATCTTCGTCAAACCGCAGACGCTCGAGTATCGATTCCAGATTCAAAACAAGGGCTCGGTTGTGCCGGCCAGTTACACCGGCATCGTGCCCGACACGTTCAAGGACGGATCCGAGGTCGTGTTGAAAGGACATCTGGAGTCGAACGGATTCACGGTCGAACCGAACGGCGTGATGGCGAAGTGTCCGTCGAAATACGAAGCCGGTCAGGCTGGCGCGGCGGGCAAGTGAGCAATTGCGTCGGCCGACCTCAACCTCTTAGACCCTGTAGAACCCAATAGAACCTCGTCACCGAGGACCACTGCGATGCCTTCTCTCGGCTCGTTTCTGCTGCTCGCCAGTTTCATCGTCTCGGCCTATGCGATTGCCGCGTCCGTCGCCGGTGCGCGTCAACGATCGCGGCGTTTGATCGAGAGTGGAACCGGCGCGTTCTATCTCGTCTCGGCGCTGATGACGGTGGCCTCCGGCGTCATCGTGCACGCGTTTGTTACCAACAACTACGCGATCAAATACGTCCAGCGCTACTCCGATTCCGCCCAGCCTCTGGCCTACAAGATCGCGTCGTACTGGGGTGGTCTCGACGGATCGATCATGTTCTGGGTATTCCTGCTCGGCGCCTTCGGCACCCTGGCGGTCTACACCAATCGCGAGCGGCACCGCGAACTGATCCCGTACGTGGTTGCTGTGATCTCCGCCGTGCAGATGTTCTTCATCTTCCTCATGGTGGTCCACAACAATCCGTTCTCGACATTCCTCAGCCAAACGCCGGCAGAAGGGAAGGGGCTCAATCCGCTTCTTCAGAACTTCTACATGGCGATCCATCCGCCGTCGCTCTACATCGGATTTGTCGCCATGACGATTCCGTTTGCGTTCGGCATGGCTGCGCTCGTCACCGGGCATCTCGATGATTCCTGGCTTCGTGCCGTACGACGCTGGACGATGATCGGGTGGCTGTTTCTCTCGTTCGGACTGACGCTCGGCATGCTGTGGGCGTACGAAGAGCTGGGATGGGGAGGCTTCTGGGGCTGGGATCCCGTCGAGAACGCCGGCCTGCTTCCCTGGTTTACCGCCACGGCGTTTCTCCACTCTGTCATGGTCCAGGAGCGCCGCGGGATGCTGCGCGTCTGGAACGTCACGCTGGTGATCGTCACGTTCTTCCTGACGATCTTCGGCACGTTCATGACTCGCTCCGGAGTTGTCCAGTCGGTGCATGCCTTCGGCGAGGATCGCGAGCTGGCGTGGATGTTCACGGTTTTCATGATTGCGATCGTGACCTTCAGCTTTGGCTTCGTCATTTATCGTTTGCCGCTGCTTCGTTCGCGGCATGCACTGGATTCGTGGATGTCGCGCGAAGCGGCGTTTCTCGCCAACAACTGGATTCTGCTGTTCTCGGCATTCTTCGTGCTGTTCGCGACGATGTTCCCGACGCTGAGCGAGGCGTTGCGCGGACGGCGGCTGACCGTTGGGCCACCGTTCTTCAACAAGTGGATGCTGCCGATTGGCTTGATCCTGTTGCTGTTGACGGGAATCGGTCCGCTCCTCGCGTGGCGCAAGTCGACGCTCCGCAATCTTGTCGAGCAGTTCCTTTGGCCGTCGCTGGCGTGTGTCGTCACTGGCATCGCGCTCTATGCCGTGGGTGTGCGCGTCTGGACATCCGGCATCTGCTTCGCGTTCTGCGCGTTCGTTGTCACGACGGTTCTGCAGGAGTTGATCCGCGGAGCGCAAGTGCGGAAGGGGGCAACCGGCACGGACATCGTCACGGCGATGATCGGTCTGGTCGGCCGGTCGCGCCGGCGATACGGCGGCTACATCGTCCACGTCGGAATTGTGCTGATGTTCCTCGGGTTCGCCGGGCAGGGGTTCCATCGCGAGGAGCAGGTGCCGCTGAAGGTAGGCCAGCAGACGACCGTGGGACCGTTCACGGTTCGACACGACGCCCTGCGCGTCACCAACGACGCACAGAAGCAGATGGTCACCGCGGATGTGAGCGTGTTCGAAGGCGGCAAGCAGATTGATCGGATGCATCCGGCACGATGGTTCTTCGCCAAGCACGAGGAAGAGCCAACGACCGAAGTTGCGATTCGCCGGGCGGTTTCCGAAGACCTGTATCTGGTGCTCGGTTCGTACAACGTGAGCACGCAGGAAGCCACCTATAAGATCGTCATCAATCCTCTGGTCAACTGGATCTGGTTCGGGTTTGCGGTGATGGCCCTTGGAACGGGGCTCGCGTTGCTGCCGGAGAGCGCGTTCGCGTTTGCCACGGCGAAGGTTCCAGCCGGCGCGGCGACGACGTCTCTTCTGCTGTTGTTCATCCTGTTGCCGGTTCCGGCTCGCGCCCAGCATGTCGAAAACCCGCAGGCCGTGATTGTTCCGCCGCAATCGCCGCTCGAGAAGGCTCTGCAGAGCGAAATCATCTGCATGTGCGGCACGTGCGGACGGAAGCGCATTGGTGAATGCACGTGTTCGGATGCGGCACAGATGCGCGAGGAAGTGGCGAAGCTCGTTGCGCAAGGCAAGACGCGTGAACAGATTTACGCGTTTTACATCGCGAAGTACGGAAGCCAGGAGCCACTCGCTTCACCAATTGACGAAGGGTTCAACCGGCTTGCCTGGTTCTTTCCGTATTTGATTGGGGCCACCGGTGCAGCGAGCATCGCCGTTGTCGCGTTCCGATGGTCGCGCCGCGACGCGGTGAATGAGGCTGTCGAGACGCCTGCCGAAACCAGTGAAGATCCAACCCTCCGTGAAAGGCTGGACGATGAGCTCCGCGACCTCGATTGAGGGGAGAGATCTTCCGGCGAAAGCCGGAGGCCACACTCGCTCAAACACCGATCAGGGTTTCCGTCCGTGGCACTTCTTCGTGCTGGCGTCGTTAGGCGCATCGACGATTGCCGTCATGGTGTCGCGGCAGTCGGCACCCGAGCATCTCATCCTCATCAGTCTCACGATCGGGGCGGCGGGATTTGCGGCGGCCGCTGTTTATCGAACCATCGTCCCCTTAACCATGCCGGACGCGTCGGTTCTCGCCGAACGGCCATCGGAGCGTGCGCGTGCTGCGCTGGAGCGGGAGAAGACACTCGTCCTTCGCTCGATCAAAGAACTCGAGTTCGATCGCGCGATGGGGAAGGTCTCGGCCAAGGACTTCGACGAGATGGCCGGCCGTCTTCGCGCGCGCGCGATGAATCTCATGAAGCAGCTCGATGCGAGTGGATCGTACCGAGAGGCCATCGAGCGCGAGCTGAACGAGCGGTTGCAAAAACAGGACGGCAGGGCGGGGTCTGTAGAGCCCGCCGGGAGCGCCGTCGAACTGCCGGTCAAAAACCCGGTCTCTCGCGCATGCGCGTCGTGCGACACCACCAACGATCCCGACGCACGGTTCTGCAAACGATGCGGCTCGTCGCTGGCGACCGCACAATGACAATGCGCCCGGTCTCCATCGCGCTGTTGGTGGCGTGCGTCCTGGTGGCTCCGGCCCTGCAGGCACAGATGCCGGATGCGCGCCAGATGTCCGGCGTCCCGCTCCCAGTCGCGGATCTTCCTTCCGGTACGGTCACGGTCCGTGTCGTCCGCGGCGCGATGACCAACGTGATCCCCGGTCAATTGGTCGAGCTCACCGGTGGTCCGTCCGCATTGTCGGCGAAGACCAACGACGCCGGCCGTGCCGAGTTCACCGGTCTCCAACCTGGAACTCGTGTCAAGGCCGCCACCACCGTGAACGGTGAACGGCTCGAGTCGCAGGAGTTCGCGGTTCCTGCCGCCGGCGGCATCCGAGTGGCCCTGGTCGCCACCGATCCGCAGCTGCAGCAACAAGCGGATCGCCAACGGCAGCAGGCCGAGAGTGCTGCGCAAGCCGGTACCGTCGTGCTCAGCGATCGCTCACGCTTCGTCTTTGAGATGGGTGACGAAGCGCTCAACTCGTTCGCTCTTTTTGAAATCGTCAATGCGGCACAGGTGCCGGTGAAAACGGCCAATCCGATCGTCTTCGATCTGCCGTCCTCTGCTCTCGGTGCCGGCCTCCTCGAGGGTTCCACACCACAAGCGAGCGTCGTTGGAAAACGAGTCATCGTCAATGGTCCGTTCGCACCCGGTTCGACGGTCGTGCAATACGGCTATTCGCTGCCCCTTTCCGGTGGGTCGTTGACCGTCGAGCAGATCATGCCGTTGGCGCTGGGACAGGTGAGCGTCCTCGTGCAAAAGGTCGGCGACATGCAGCTCGAGTCTCCACAGCTCGCCGAGCATCGCGATATGCCGTTGCAGGGTGCGACGTTCATTGTCGGCAAAGGGCCGGCCGTTCCCGCCGGGCAAGTGATCCGGTTTTCGTTGAGCGGCCTGCCGCATCAGCCGGTGTGGCCGCGAAACGTGGCACTCGGACTCGCGGGTGCCATCCTCGTCGCAGGTGCATGGGCCAGCCGCCGCCGTCTCCCGGCACATCAGGCGGAACAGGAGCGTCGCAAGCGGCTCGACGCAAAGCGCGATCGTCTCTTCAGCGAATTGACATCCATCGAAGAGCAACATCGCGAGAACACGATCGATCCGGAACGATACGCGACACGGCGTCGTGAGCTGCTCGCGTCGCTCGAGCGCGTCTACGCCCAGCTCGATGACGAGGCTGCATAGCCGGTTGATGGACTTTCAGTCGATCAGCTTTACCGACGTTTCCCGACACTTCGGCCGCCGCCGCGTTCTCAATAAAATCAATCTTCGATGTACCGCCGGCCAGATCGTGGCGCTGCTCGGCGCGAACGGAGCCGGGAAGTCGACGCTGCTCGGCATCGCGGCGACACTGCTCACGCCATCTGCCGGCCGGGTTCAATACGGCGATTCCGTCGTGACGACGAGCGCCGAACTGCGCGCTCGGATCGGCGTCCTCGGCCACGATCTCTTCATCTATCCTGAGTTGTCGGCAGCCGAAAATCTGGCGTTCTTCGCGCGCGCCTACGGCATTCGCGATGTCGGGCGCGTCGTGCAATCCGCACTCGAGCGCGCGGGTCTCGACCAACGCGATGATCCCGCGGGCCGTTTCTCGCGCGGCATGCGTCAGCGTCTGGCGCTCGAGCGCGCGCTGCTCCACGATCCGAGGCTTGTCCTGCTCGACGAGCCGTTCACGGGACTCGACGATGCCGCGACGGCAGCGCTTCGCGGGCGGCTGATCGATCTGCGCGACGCCGGATGCATCGTTGTGGTCGCGACCCACGATCTTGAAACCATCGACGGCGCTGCAGACCACGCGGTCCTGTTGCGCGGCGGACGTCTCGTGCCGATCGATGACGGTCCCGGCTCCCTGCGCGAGCGCTACCGCCGAGCCAACCGTGATTCCTGAGAGAATCCCGTCGTTCGTCCAGACGGTCTGGCTCGTGACGCGCAAAGACCTGCTGATCGAGTTCCGCAGCCGCGAGGTCGTCTACACGACGCTCTTCTTTGCCGTTGCCTGCGTTCTGGTATTCGCGTTTGGGTTCGTTCGTGAAGGAATCGCGGTCGATGATGCGGCGGCCGGTATTCTCTGGATCGCGATCGCCTTTTCCGGGACGCTCGCCCTCGGACGCACCTTCGAGCGCGAACGGCAGAACGATACGCTTCGCGCGCTGATGCTCGCGCCGATGGATCGGCCGGCGCTGTATGTCGGAAAGCTCGTCGGTGTGCTGGTTTTGTTGGCGGCCGTCGAGGTGATCGTCACGCCGCTCGTGGCATTGATGTTTGGCGCACCGCTCTTTGCCCATCCGCTGCTGATCGGGCTGTTGCTCGCGGCGGGAACGGTTGGGTTCGCCGCGGTCGGAACGCTCTTCGCCGCGATGCTCGTGCGTGCGCGTAGTCGGGACGTACTGCTGCCGATCCTGCTATATCCGATTACAATTCCCGTGATCATCGCCGGTGTGCGCGGCACAGCCGCGCTGCTGCAACCGCAAGGGGATTTGCCCATTGCGCGGATGTGGTTGTCGATGCTCGTCTTTTTCGACATCGTATTCGTCACCCTGGCGCTCTGGACATTTGAACCGGCGATGACGGAGTGACAAAGCGAAAAAGGGAAAAGGGAAAAGGGAAAAGGGAAAAGGTTCTTTCAGTGAAAAAGGTCTTTGTTCCTTTATTGATTGTCACGGCGGGATTGTTTGCCTACGCGCCGTTCGCGATCCAGAACGCGCCGTACGAGTCGACGATGGGACTCGTGCAGAAGATCTTCTACTTTCACGTGCCATCCTGGATTGCGATGTTCTTCGCGGCGATGGTGTGCGGCATTGCCGGCGCGTTCGTGATTTTCGCCGGGAGACAGGACGCCGACCGTGTCGCACAGGCGGCGGCGGAGCTTGCCGTGGTCTTCGGCCTGATGGGCCTTCTCACCGGTCCGCTGTGGGGCCGCAAGGCCTGGGGCGTATGGTGGCAATGGGACGCGCGATTGACCTCCGCACTTGTGATGTGGCTCGTGTTCGTTGCCTACTTGCTGCTCCGGAAGTACGGCGGCGCTGGATCGGAAAAGCTGTCGGCGGTGCTGGCCCTCTTTGGAATGGCGAACGTCCCGTTTGTGTACTGGTCGGTCAACGTGTGGCGAACGGTGCATCCGAAAACATCTGTGGTCATGACGCTGCAACCGTCGATGGGCATTCCGTTTCTGCTGTGCTCACTCGCGTTCGTCGGGCTGTTCGCGGTGCTGCTCGCCGCACGCGTGAGGCTCGAGAATGTGCGTGCATCAGTTGATGAACTCTATCTTGCGCTCGAGGAATAAATGAGACGCCTGCTGTCGTTGTCCTTTGCCTTTTTCTTCGTCGCGCTTCCCGCACTGGCGTTGCAGCCTCCATCGCCACCGGACGGATTCGTGCCGGCGAGCAGCCTGCCCGGTCAGGAACAACTGCCGGCCGCGCCGCTCGTGATCGTCGCGTATGCGGTGGTGTGGCTGCTGGTTCTTGGCTATCTCTGGTCGATCTGGAGCCGTCTGAGCCGAGCCGAACGTGAACTGGCGGACGTCAGCCGCCGCCTCACCACCGGGCAGCGCCGATGAATTTCTCCAACATGACGTCGGCGCACCTGATCTTCATTCCTGCGGTGCTGCTGATCGGCGTCGTGATTGGCTGGGTGCTCGGCTCGCGCGCGGCGCAGGATGCGTTTGCCGCGGAAATGCGCAGGCGTGAGGAGCGGGCAAAGCGCAATCCTTAGTCACACCCGATCCCGGTTATCGTCCAATTCCCAACCGATTCGCAAGACTCGCAGGTAAGCCAGCGTCGAGGATGCGGCGTTGCGCGGCCTGGACAGGATATTCAATTCGTCGGATGAGCACCGACGGTGCTGCGGAGTCGTAAATCCCGAATGCCGCGCGCGGATCGCCATCCCGCGGCTGGCCGACAGACCCCACGTTGATCAAGTAATTCAGGCCACCCTCGATCTGCACGAGCGTGTCGTTCGGTCCTTCCGGCAGAAAGCCGTCGAAGGTGTTCGGGTTTCTTCGAAACACGACCGGAAGGTGCGTGTGGCCGAAGAGGCAGACCGGTCTCGTCGCGGAGTCGAGCGCATGGCTCGCATCTTCCGCATCGAATATGTAGTGATCCTCGTCGAACGGCGCGCCGTGGCAGATCTCGATGGCATCGTCAATGACCATCGGTCCCTGTGGCAGCGTCCGCAGGTACTCGCGATGCTCAGGCGACAACGCCTCGAACGTCCATTGCGCGGCCAGCCGCGCGACGTAGTTGAAGGAGCTTCCATCCTCGATCCCGCAGGCCGCCTTGTCGTGATTGCCACGGATGGTGGCCAGCGGATTCAGCGCCCTGACGCGATCGATGACCGCCGACGGTTCGGCACCGTAGCCCACCAGATCCCCGAGGACGAGCACGCGATCCCACATTTCGGCGGGGGCGGCATCGAGTACGGCATCGAGGGCGTCGATGTTGGCGTGAATGTCCGAGAGAATGAGGTAGCGCACAGCGGTCTTCGTTCAGCCGACCGCTTCGATTATGCGTTCAGCGATCGCCTCTGGATGTCCGCCTCTTGCATCGACGCGGAGTTGTGCGTTGGCGTATGCGACCTGCCGCGCCGCAAACAGCCGCTCCATCTGCGCGCGGTCTGCCGCTAACGGGCGCCGGCCATCGGCCGGCATCCTGGCCACCAGTTCTTCAAGCGGCACGTCGAGCCACACCGACACGCCGTCGACGTTGATCGCGGCGCGATTGTCGGGATCCATGAACGTTCCGCCGCCGGTCGCCACCACGCAGTGCCGAAGGGGAAGGAGGAGCCGCAGGATGTCGCGCTCGATCGACCGGAAGTATGGTTCGCCGTTTCGGGCAAAAATCTCGGCCACAGTTCGCCGTTCGCGCGCCTCAATCAGCTCGTCGATGTCTTCGGCGCGCCATCCGAGCCGTTCCGCGAGTATCCGCGCGACGGTCGTCTTGCCCGCCGCCATGAATCCGACGAGATAGATCTTGTCCGCGGTCACCGGGTGAGCCGCGCGAGCTCGTCGAAGAATCCGGGATACGACACGTCGACCGACGATGCGCCGCTGATCGTCGTCGATCCGGCGGCACGCGTCGCGGCGATCGCGAACGCCATCGCGAGACGATGATCGCCGGCGGCGTCGACCGCCCCACCCTTGAGCGACCGTGCTTCGAGCCTGAATCCGTCGTCATATTCTTCGACATGCGCGCCGATGGCCCGGAATCCCGCGGCCAGTGACGCGATCCGATCGCTTTCCTTGACCCGCAATTCGCCGGCGCCGCGAACGGTGAACGACCGCCCCTCGGGCATCATCGCCGCGAGGGCGGCGAGCGCCGGAATCTCGTCGATGACGAGCGGTACCTCGTCAGGATCGACCCTGAAGCTTTCGCAATCGGCGAAGGAAAAGCTGACGGTGCCGACCGCTTCGCCAGCCCGCTCGTCGTCGCGCGAAAAATCGACGCGAACGCCGGCCCGGCGGAACACTTCGAGCACAGCGATCCGCGAGAGATTCAGACCGACGCCATCGATATGAATCGACGACTTGGGAGTTCCGCCGGCGAGGGCGGCCCAGAACGCCGCGCCAGAAATGTCGCCCGGGACGGTCAGTGTTTGCGGCCGAAGGCGCTGTCCACCTTCAATCTCGACCCCCGTGCCGTCGCGCGTCACCCTGACGCCGAACGCTTCGAGCGCGCGCTCCGTGTGATCTCGCGTCGGGATCACTTCGGCGACGCGCGTGCGACCGGATGCATGCAGTCCGGCGAGCAGGACGCCGCTCTTGACCTGCGCGCTCGGCACCGCCGGTTCGTAGGTGATTCCGTGCAGCGAGCCGCCGTCGATGGTCAACGGCGGGCGGCCATCGCGCGCCTCGATCCGCGCCCCCATCCTCGTCAACGGCTCGATGATCCGCCGCATCGGGCGTCGTTGGAGCGAGCCGTCTCCGGTCATCACGGTACGAAACGGATGACCGGCCACGATCCCCGACAGCAACCGCATCGTCGTCCCGGAATTCACCGCATCGAGGACGTTCGAGGGGGTCTGGAGACCTCCGACGCCTCTGCCCAAAATTGTCATCGACCCCGGGCCGGTCCGTCGGATCGTCACCCCAAGGCGACGCAGGCACTCGAGTGTGGCGGCACAATCGGCGCCGGGCGAGAAGCCGCTGATTGTCGACTCGCCGTCGGCAATCGCTGCGAGCATTGCGTATCGATGAGAAATGGATTTATCCCCCGGGACGCGGACGCGCCCCGACGCTCGGGATTGAGGGGCAATTGTGACCGAATCGGCCGGCGCACGCAGCATGAACCGCACTATAGCATTCGCACTCTTGATGGGATCCGGTTTAGTATGTTATTCACTCGCGTGCCTCGAGAGACTGTTCCCTCGCCCGGATTGCTTCCCGCATGCTGAAACGCGGCGGCACCGTCCGGCTTCACATCCACAGCAAGTTCGACATGGTGGACTTCGTCCAGGTGATCAGCGACCGGATTGGTCAGCTCGCCGGACTGGACGACGACACGGTCCACTGGATTGGCGTGGCGGTACGCGAATCCGTCATTAATGCCATCAAGCACGGCAATCGTGAGGACTTCGCCAAGCTGGTTCTCGTCGAATTCGCTGTGACACCGATCGCCGAACCGCGCGAGTTGATTGTTCGCGTCATCGATCAGGGAGAGGGATTCGAACCCGACGAGGTGGCGGATCCGCTCGCACCGGAAAACATCCTGAAATCCAGCGGCCGGGGCATCTTCTTCATGCGCAGCTTCATGGATGATGTCGTGCTACAGCGCGGCGAGCAGGGCGGCATGGAAGTGCGTATGGTCAAGAAGCTGGGGTCCGGTGCCTGATCCGCTTCCTCCAGTTTTCCTCGCCACGGCTGTCGAATCGGTCATCCGCGCCGGTGAAATTCAAATGGCGCATTTCGGCAGCGAGCTGCAGGTCGACAAAAAGGGCGCGATCGACCTCGTCACCGAAATCGACCTTCGCGTCGAACGCGAATTCCGCGCGCTCATAGCCTCGCGCTTTCCCGACCACGTCGTGCTCGGTGAGGAGTTCTCCGACGTCGAGGATCGCGACAGCGTGCCCGAGTACTGCTGGGTGTTCGATCCGGTCGACGGCACGACCAACTACGCGCACGGGCTTCCGATCTTCTGTTCGTCGCTGGCACTCGAGATCCGCGGCGAGCCGTCGGTTGCGGCAATCTACGATCCGAGCCGCCGCGAACTGTATACGGCCGAGCGCGGCCACGGCGCGTGGTTGAACGGTGCGCCGCTGCGCGTCTCGACCGCGACGACGCTCATCGATTCACTCCTCTGCACAGGATTTCCCTACAGCGTGCAGCGCGACGCGGAATCGCTCGTCGGGCTTTTTGGCGAGTTCCTCAAGGTCTCGCGCGCCGTCAGACGTCTTGGATCTGCCGCAATCGATCTCTGCTACGTCGCCGCTGGCCGTCTCGACGGCTTCTGGGAGCAGTCGCTTCATCCATGGGACGTCGCGGCCGGTGCGCTCATCATCGCGGAAGCAGGCGGGCGAGTGACGGATCTAGCTGGAGGTCCGTATAGTTCGCGCGCGGGAAATCTGGTCGCCACCAACGGTCATATCCATGACGCCATGGTCGAGGTGATTCAGGGGTTCTTCAGGAGTCGCTAAGCTTGTCTGCATTTCTTCGTGCGCGTGGGGCCCCCCCACGCGCTCTCGGGCCGCAGGCGCCTTTCCTTTTCTTAGGACGCCCTGACCACGCCGTAAGACAATATTCCCGCGTGCTCTGCCTTAACTTCGCACGTTTTTGTTCGTGATCGTGGCACTGTTCATGCTGAACCGGCCAGCAGCGGGGAGGGCAGGAGTTGCTCACGCACCTCCCGAAACGGAGCGTCTCATGTTGACTGGATTACGACGCGGCGTTCAGTGTGCGGTCGGACTCGCGGCGATGGTGGTCCTGCTTGCGCCTGCGTCGGCGTCGGCACAGATCGCCCGGGTTTCTTCCTCGGATCATCGCAACGCCGTAGGCTTCACGCTCGGCGGCTTCTTTCCGCGGGGGGAAGACGGCCGTGTCGACGGCGACGTCATCGTCCGCGATCTCGACGATCTGGTGTTCGAAGTCAACGACTTCAACGGCTTCACGTTCAGTGGCGAATGGCTGTTCGGCCTTGGCAAGTACCTCGAAGGCGGGGTCGGCGCAGGCTACTACAAGAAAGGCGTGGACAGCGTCTATCGCGGGTTCGTCAACGCCAACGGTTCGGAGATCGAACAGGATCTCAAGTTCCGGATCGCGCCGATTACCGCAACTGTGCGGTTTCTCCCCGTCGGCCGCGGCGCCATTGAACCCTATGTCGGAGTAGGCGTCGGGTTCTTCAACTGGCGGTGGTCCGAGACCGGCGAGTTCGTCGACTCTGCCGATGATTCGATTTTCAGAGCGACGTACAAAGCGGACGGGTGGGGTGTCGGTCCAGTCATCGTTGGCGGTGTCCGCGCGCCGATAGCGGACGCCTTTGACGTTGGTGGAGAAGTGCAGTTCCAGAAAGCCACCGGCGATATCGATCGCGCGGAGACAGGACTCCTCGGCGACAAGATCGATCTCGGCGGCTGGCACGCGCTCTTCACGATGCACATTCGGTTCTAGCGTCGATACAGCGCCACCCCGCCGCCCTCGGCGACTCGGATGAAGCCGTCGAGAAACGCGGGGTGGCGTTTTGCTTCGAGATACAACGCGTCGCCCCCTTCAGCCTTTTCCTCGATCGCCATCCAGCCCACCACCGCCTTCGGATCGGTCATCGCAAAGCTCCAGATGTCGCCGTTGCCTTCGTGCAGGAAGTCCTCGATCGCAAATCCGTGGGCAGAGAGGTCGTGCATGTAGTGGCCGAGCGAGCCCATGCTCATCATGATCGTCCGGCGATCGCGATGCTGGACCAGATACGCGGTCACGGCCTCACGTCCCTTCCGGCTGACCGCGTCGCGTTGTGATTCCAGGATCAGCGGCGCATCACGGCTCAGAGGCGGAGCCTGAATCAACGCGGCGCCCACGACCAGCGCTGCTGCGATCGGTTGGATGCGGGACCACAGCAGGCCAATGCCGGCGCCCGCCAGGGCAGCACAGGCGGCGACGAGCGGCACGTCATACCGGATTCGGAATGGGTGTCCCTGTATGTACGCACTCAAGGGCAACGCGGCCGCAGCGATCGGCGCGAGGACGAGCGCGAGCGGCGCTTTCGCGGGCGAACGGACGTACGCGACGACCATCAGGATCGCACCTGCATATCCCGACCATACCAACGCAGTGCCTGAGAGCCGATAGAGCCCTTCACGCAGTTGATCCCACGCGACGAGCGGATGGCCGAGAGCCTCGACGTTTTCGGCGATGAAAAACCCGCTGCTGACAAACCACGAGCCGACCGTCCAGCGGCTGTTGACGAGGAAGAGCACGATTGCAATTCCCGGATACGCGGCAAGATGAGCGCCGGCACGAAGCGCGGTCCCGATGGACGCCCCCCGCCGACTCGAAATGATCACCGCCCCGCCGACAATCGCGGCGGCAATTGGCCAGGCTTCATAGCGGGTCAAGCAGGCTGCGGCGAGAGCGATTCCTGCGGCCCTGGGTGATCCGCCTATTTCATCCAGCCATCGCGCGGTAAGTGCAATCGCAGCCATGACCGTTCCGAACAACAACGGCTCGGTCATCGGCGTACTCTGCAGGTACAGCACATTCGGGTTCAGAAGCAGCAGCGCCGCGGCCGTCATCGCTCCAGCGAGTGATCCCGTCGTCCGGCTTATGACGTCCGACATCGCCCAGGTCGCTATGGCGATGCTGAGTACCGAGATCGCGATCGCCGACGCGCCAGTCCGATACAGCAAATCGATTTGCACGGGAAGCATGTTGATGAGGTGTGGCAGCGGCAGCCAGACGGCGCCGACCTGTTGCCACCCTGGCGTCAGGCTGTCGATGATTCTCCGCGCGACGACGAGGTGAGCGCGCGCGTCGTAGTGCGCAAGCGCGAGACCTGCCGCGGAGTAGTGGAACGCTGCTGCCGCCCCGGTGATCAGCGCGCAAAAGCTGATGACCCACGGAGCGCGGTCGCGTGCTGACGGCCGCAAGATTCCGCGCCCCTCAGGACGCTCCGACACAGGAACGCGCGTAGTGAACAGAGCGCCTTTTAGTCTACACTCACAGGAATGGAGCGCTTGGTCAGCTGGGTGCAGGGCTTCGCGCTGGCACTTGGCGGGCCAGGCCTGTTCATCATTGCCGTTCTCGATTCATCATTCCTCTCCTTTCCCGAAGTCGTCGATCTCCTGATCGTCGTCTACGTCACGCATCACAAAGAGCGGCTGATTTACTACGCGACACTCGCAACGCTCGGATCGATCGCGGGATGCTTCCTTCTCTATTACGTCGGTCTCAGAGGAGGAGACCGGTTCGTTCGAAAGAAGTTTCATGAACGGCACGTGGATCGCGCGCTCGAACTCTTCCAGAAGTACGGCTTGCTCGCGGTCATCGTACCGTCGCTGCTGCCGCCGCCGGTCCCGTTCAAGCCGTTTGTGTTGATCGCCGGCATCGCGCGCGTGCGGCCATTCGAGTTTCTGCTTGCCGTGGCGCTCGGTCGTGGCACGCGCTACTTTGGTGAAGGATTGCTGGCGTACTGGTATGGGGAACGCGCGGCAGAGTTTCTGAAGGGGAACGCGCAGATCGTCTCGTTGATTGTTGCCGCCCTCGCCCTCGTCGGCGGCGTCGGATGGATATGGCTCAAATCGCGGCGGGCTAAAAACCCTGTATAATGAGCCGTTTACCCCAACATGAGACCGGAGATCTCCGTTGTCATTCCAGTCCGGAACGAAGCGCCAAACGTGGCGGAGCTTCACCAGGAGCTCACCGACGTGCTCCGCTCATTCGGCCGTCCGTACGAAATCCTCGCCATAGACGACGGAAGCACTGACGACACGTTTGCACGGTTGGCGTCGATCCATCGCACGGACCCAAGACTCAAAGTGATCCGGTTCCGCCGGAATTTTGGTCAGACGGCGGCGTTTGCCGCCGGGTTCGCCCATGCGCGCGGTCGCTACATCGTCACGTCCGACGGCGATCTTCAGAACGATCCGCGCGACATCCCGGCGATGATCACACTGCTGGAGGAACACGGCTCCGACATTGTCGCCGGGTGGCGGCAGGATCGAAAGGACCCGTTTTTCAGCCGGCGGCTGCCGTCGATGATCGCCAACGCGATCATCTCGTTCTCGACCGGCGTGAGACTTCACGACTATGGCTGTTCGTTAAAGGTATTTCGCGCCGAGGTCGTGAAGCCGCTGAAGTTGTATGGCGAGATGCATCGGTTCCTGCCGGCCATTGCCAGCGAAATGGGGGTGACGATCGAGGAGAAGGTCGTCAACCATCGCGCGCGCCGGCATGGGACGTCGAACTACGGCATCTCACGCACCATCCGTGTCATTCTCGATCTGCTGACCGTCAAGTTCCTGATCAGCTATTCGACCCGGCCACTTCACATCTTCGGATTGCTGGGGATGGTGATGGGCAGTCTTGGCGCGGCGGTCTGCGCCTGGCTCGCGGTGGTCAAGTTCTTCGGCCATGAGGGCATCGGCAATCGCCCGCTGCTCCTCTTGGGCATTCTGTTGATCTTCACCGGCGTGCAGTTGGTGACGCTTGGTCTCCTCGCCGAAATGCAGGCGCGCACGTATCACGAGTCGCAGGACAAACCGATTTACGTCATCCGCGACGTGCTCGAATCGGAACGGTCGCGAGAAGACGAGGTCGTCGAAGCGTAAGCTGGACGACCTCGGTCATCGGTCCTACCCGCTCCTCCACATCGAACTAGAATCTGCCGCGAAGCGCGCTGCCCAGTGAGGCCGGGCGCGGGCGGTTCGAGAGCCACACGTTGCGATAGATCGTGCCGGCGATGGACGCCGATTCCGTCCCGCTTCGTCCGACCGGCGCTCCGAGGTACGCGTAGTGCGGATTGGGAGCGTAGGTGCCTTTGGTTCCCATGCCCTGGTTGTAGATCGTGTTGCCGGTGATCCCGCCGTCGCGGACGACAACCCGGAACTCGGGGCCCCAGGTCGTCTTCCAGTGGTACGTCGTCGTTGGATTCAAGAGGAAAACCGACGCCATCCGCGTCGCCGTGGAGGGCTCAAATCTCAAATCGAGATCTTCGCCGGAGCCGTACAGCGCTCTAAACGTAATCGCGTTCGGCGGGAACCCCGTCGTCCCACGATATTGAATATCGACGCGATAGCGGTTCGTGATGAAGTCGTCCTGTCCCTCTTGCATGCCCATGACCTTGGCCTTGTCGCCGGGCGCGTTGCCACGGAGTCCCTCGATATCCATCGAGAACTCGCCGCTCGTGATCGTCTGCGGCAGGAGGTACTTCACGTAGCTCGTCCCGTTGTTCAACTGGAGACCCTTGCCGGGAATGAACGTGGTCGAGCCGACCAGTTGGCCGACGGTCTCACCGTGGATCAGCGGGTCATATAATTCGCCGGCGCGAAGGAAGCCGACGAGCTTCGATCGAAACGTCCCCGTTGCTGACCACGGCCCCGTCGAGGAACCCTGTACAGCGCGCGCACGCCAGTAGAACAGTGTCGTCGGTTGAAGATCGGATTCCACGGTGAAACTGGTTTTGCCATTCCCGCCTTCCGGGACGCCCACTTTGCCGACGGTCGACGCGAGGCCCGGAACTCCAGACGTTGAGGCGGTAAAGCCAGTGTTGTCGGAGATTTGAAACTCATACATGCGTGTGCCCGTCTGGTCGGCCGTCGCGTTGCGAACGACCAGCGTCGGGCGAAGCGTGTCGAGTTGTTCGTCGCTTCCGGGTGCATCGAGCGCTGGCGCGGTGACACTCGCGACTGGCGTCGGCCTTGTCGGCTGGGAATCACTCCCGCATGCGGCGCATGTTGCCGCCACCAGCACCGACACGGCAACGGTAATGGATTTCGATTGGGTCAAGACTGCGTCCTCCTGAATGTGGTAAGCCGGGATGTCACGTCCTGCTCCGTGCGTTCCTTCGCGCGGAAGTTCTTTCGAGCACAATGATGTGTCGCTGCTGAACGGCAACGTCGGGAGCGTGACGCGCGTCGCGTAATAGCTGGCCGACGCTTCGGAAGATGTCCCGGTCGCCACGCGACAGCCGTGCATCTTCCACCGCGTCCTGAAGACGCAGTTCCAATTGCGCAACCGAGAGCGGTTCGTCGAACGAGATCAGTGCGCGTCCGTCGGACAACGGCACCAGCAAAACACCCGTGCGCTGCTCGAGGGTGCGCGTCGGGTTGACGACGATCACCGCCCGCCGGCCGAACGCGGCGAGTTCCGCCGGCGGATGTGGCCGCTTCGCGAGCTCCGGCTGCGCGAGTCGCGCGACGGCGCGACTCAGATCGCCGTCAATCCGCGACAACGCATCGATCACTTCGTCGGGGAGCGTCAGAGTAACCGCGCGCGATGGCCGGGCAAACTTTCGCGGTCGTCCGCGTTTAGGCGAGACCGCTCGAGCGATGGAATTCACAAATGATTTATCGGTGCGGGGGAGCGAATTACCTAGAGAATAATACAAGCTTTTCGGAATATTTCAATAGAAATTCTTGGCTGCTGGCGGCGGCTTAGGTGCTGGTTCGATTCTCGCTCGCCTCAACTCCTCGCCAGTTTGCTCAAAGGGTCTGCCCGTATCCCTCACGCGTGTAGCGCCATACCTTCTCCCGCGCGCTCGGTCTCATTTGACAGTCTAATGCGGCAGGTGATATTCCATTAGTGTGTCTAATAGAGCGCGGGACCCAAAGGCTGACGTCCTGCAGGGGACGCTCGATCTGATGGTCCTGCAGACGTTGGATTCGCTCGGGCCGCGACACGGCTACGCCATTGCCGCGCGTCTTGAGCAGGTGTCGAGCGGCGCGCTGCAGCTCAATATGGGCACGCTGTATCCCGCATTGATGCGGCTGGAGCAGCGTGGCCTGCTCCGCGGGAAGTGGGGCACTACAGAAACCAATCGCAAGGCGAGGTTTTACCGTGTCACGTCGGCGGGCCGGCGTCAGCTCGCCCGGGAAAAAGACGCCTGGGACCGGATGTCGGGCATCATCCACACGGTGCTGCACGGCGAGGCATGACGCAGGAGGATCGCATGCGCGTCCTTCGCGAATGGATTCACCGTCTCCGCGGAACGCTGCTTCCAAGCCGGCGCGACGCTGATCTGGAAGAGGAGCTCCGGCTGCACTTGGCGATGGCTGCAGAAGAAGCGCGACGTCGTGGTCTCGAGCCGGCGGATGCCGTGCGCGCCGCGCGGATTGAGGCCGGAGGCGCATCGCAAGCGATGGACACTCTCCGGGATCAGCGAGGACTGCCGTGGCTGGACGACCTTGCGCGCGACGTGAGCCATGGGCTGCGCACGCTTCGGCGGACTCCCGTATTCACGGCCGTCGCGCTCCTGACGCTGGCATTAGGAATCGGCGCTAATACGGCCATCTTCTCGATTGTCAACGGCGTGATCCTGCGTCCGGTCGACTATCCCAGACCGGAACAGCTGATGTATCTGACCACGGAATTCCCGGCGCTCGGGTTGACCAGGAACCCGCTCTCAGTCCAGGAGTACTTGGAGTTCCGGCAGATCAATCAGTCGTTTGCTGCGGTCGGGGCGTACAGAACCATCGGTGGCGCCTACACAACGGGTGAAGTCAACCTCACGGCAGGCGGTCGAGCTCTTCGCGTGCGGTCGATATCTGTCGACGCTCATCTGCTCAACACGCTTGGCGTTCAGCCGGCGCTGGGACGCATATTCAGCGAGGAAGAAACCAATCGCGCCGGGGGCCTGGCGCCACCGCTCGCAATTCTCTCGTACGAGTTGTGGCAAACGGCCTTTGGAGGACAGCCAGTCCTTGGACAGGCCGTGAATGTCGACGGTCGGCCTCACGAAATCCTTGGGATCATGCCATCCGGCATCGATGTCATGGACAACCACACAGCAATCTGGTTGCCGCTCGGACTCCCTGCGGCGATTCGTCAGAACCGCGGCTTCCACATCCTCCATGTCGTGGGGCGACTGAAAGACGGCGTCACGCGTCAGGCGGCGCAGACGGAACTCAACGCCCTCCTCGAGAACTGGGGCGAGCGTACCGGCTCGTCGGGCCATGTCCCCACCAATCGGCCATCAGGCGCGGCAGACCACACGCTTCGGATAGAGCCGGTGCAGGACGCGATTGTTGGCGATGCCCGTCGTTCGATCTGGATAATGCAAGTCGCTGTCGGGTTCTTCCTGCTGATCGCGTGCGCGAATCTTGCGAACCTGCTGATGGCCCGTGCCGAGTCACGTCGCCGTGAATTTGCCGTGCGCGCGGCTCTTGGCGCCAGCCGAAGCCGGCTGCTCCGGCAGAC
>Ga0207701_10000100_pt1 | contig 77473 bp, 62 predicted proteins | sample KBSSwiSSwithPhiX_FD_184294 | JGI IMG/M metagenome (GOLD analysis project Ga0207701, IMG submission 184294) | Switchgrass rhizosphere bulk soil microbial communities from Kellogg Biological Station, Michigan, USA, with PhiX - S5 (SPAdes) (version 2) | ecosystem: Environmental > Terrestrial >...
CCGCTGCGGACCATGATCGAGCCGCAGGTCGAGCACGGCGGCGCGTCTTCCTGGTTCTTCATCGCCGCAAACGACGACGTCTTCGGTGACGAGATGACCGCGGTCGCCGACGCGCCCGCGGCAGCCGCCACATCGAGCGGCAGCTGTTCGGGCGAGGTCACCAGTTCCTCGCGGTTGTTGACGCCGGCACGGAACTGCGCTTCCGGCGACAGGAACTTCGCCGCCATCCACCGGAAGATGTAATCGACAATCGACTTCGCGAAGCGCACGTCAGGATTTTTCGTCATGCCCGACGGCTCGAAGCGGACGTGGCTGAACTTATCCACCAGGTCCTGGAGCGGCACGCCGTACTGCAACGCATAGCTGATTGCCTGCGCAAATGCGTCGGCGAAGCCGGAGATCGTCGAGCCTTCTTTCGCCATGACGAGGAACAGCTCGCCCGGCGTGCCGTCCTCGAACAGACCCACGGTGATGTAGCCCTCGTGGCCCGCGATATCGAACTTGTGCGTGATCGCGTTCCGTTCGTCCGGCAGTCTGCGCCGGGTTGGACCAGCAACCGACGCCACAGCAGTCGCCTTTTCCTTGTCGCGTGATGTGTTGAGCGGCTGCGTGCGCTTCGAACCGTCACGATAAATCGAGACCGCCTTTGCGCCCATGCGCCACGAGTCGATGTAGGCCTGCTGGATCTCCTCGACCGTCGCTTCTTTCGGCACGTTGACGGTCTTACTGATCGCGCCTGAAAGGAACGGCTGCACCGCCCCCATCATGCGGATGTGGCCCATGTAGTGAATCGAGCGCACCCCGCGCGCCGGCTTGAACGCGCAATCGAACACCGGCAGATCTTTGTCCTTGATATGCGGTGCCCCTTCGATTGTCTCGTTCTCATCGATGTATTCGACGATCTCCTTCACCTGCTGCGGTGTGTATCCGAGCTTGGCCAATGCCATCGGCACCGTCTGATTGACGATCTTCATCAGGCCGCCGCCGACGAGTTTCTTGTACTTCACGAGTGCGATATCGGGCTCCACCCCTGTCGTGTCGCAGTCCATCATGAAGCCGATGGTTCCGGTCGGCGCGAGCACCGTGGCCTGCGCGTTCCGGAATCCATGCTGCTCGCCCAGCTCGATCACCTCATCCCACACGTTCTTCGCCGCTTCGAAGAGATCCTTCGGCATGTGGGTCTTGTTGATGTCCTTCAGCGCCGCGCGGTGCTTCCGCATCACGCGCATGAACGGCTCGCGGTTCTTCTCGTAGCCGGAGAACGGACCACCGTGATCGCGCGCCACCCTTGCCGACTGCGCAAACGCCGCGCCGTGCATCAGCGCGGTGATGGCGGCGGCGTAGTCGCGGCCGGAATCACCGTCGTACGGCAGGCCTCGCGACATCAGCACCGCGCCGAGGTTCGCGTACCCGAGCCCCAGCGGCCGGTATTCATGGCTGTTCTTCGCGATCGCCGGCGTCGGATAGCTCGAGTTGTCGACCAGGATCTCCTGCGCGGTGATCATCGTCCGGCAGGCCGCTTCGAACGCCGTCGGATCCAGTTCACCGTCTTCACGCAGGAACTTCATCAAGTTGATCGACGCCAGGTTGCACGCCGAGTCGTCAAGGAACATGTATTCCGAGCACGGGTTGCTGGCGTTGATTCGTGCCGTGTTGGGGCACGTGTGCCAGTCGTTGACGGTGGTGTCGAACTGCATGCCCGGATCGCCGCAGATGTGCGTCGCCTCGGCAATCTGCCGCATCAGATCGCGCGCTTTGTAGGTGTCCATCGCAGAGGCGTCGCGCACCGCCTTGGTCGTCCAGTCGCCATCGTCGAGCACCGCCCGCATGAACTCGTCGGTCACGCGCACGCTGTTGTTGGAATTCTGGAAAAACACGGATGAATACGCGGGGCCGGTAAACGAACCGTCGTAACCGGCGTCGATGAGCGCCCAGGCCTTCTTCTCTTCGTCGACCTTGCAGTTGATGAACTCGACAACGTCGGGATGATCGGCGTTGAGAATGACCATCTTGGCGGCGCGCCGCGTCTTGCCGCCTGATTTGATGACGCCGGCAAAGGCGTCAAACCCCTTCATGAACGACACCGGCCCCGAGGCGGTGCCGCCGCCGGCGAGCAGTTCTCTCGAGGAACGGATCGACGACAGATTGGACCCGGTGCCCGATCCGAACTTGAACAGCATCCCCTCGGTTTTCGCCAGGGTCAGGATCGACTCCATCGTGTCCTGCACCGAGTTGATGAAGCAGGCCGAGCACTGCGGCGCCTTCTCGAATCCGCAGTTGAACCAGACAGGGCTGTTGAACGCGGCCTTCTGATATACCAGCAGATGCTTCAGATCGTCGCTGAAGGACTGCAGATCGTCTTCGCTCGCGAAATACTTCTGGGCCCGCGCCCAGCCGGTGATCGTGTCCACGACGCGTCCGATCAGCTGCTTGACGCTGCGCTCGCGGTCAGGCGTGCCAATCGTGCCGCGGAAATACTTCGACACGACGATGTTGGTCGCCTGTTGCGACCAGAACTTCGGGATCTCGACGTCGCGCTGCTCGAAAACGACGTTTCCTTTCTCGTTGCCGATGACGGCCGATCGGATATCCCATTCGATCTCATCGAACGGATCGATCCCCTCCCGAGTAAAGAATCGTTCGTACTCGATACCTGGCGCGTTCGACGCCACAGGCGCCGACGGGCGAGCCAGGGCTTCTGTGCTGGTGGATTCCACCTGCGGAGCAGCGCCTCTCTGCATCTTCCCCTCCGAACAACGATGGTTCACCAGCCAGCCCCTGGCCGGGACCCTGAACAACAAATGTGAATGGATGGGCGCGCGCGAACAGTACGATCACGGGACATCGAACGTCGACCGCGTGACGTACCCGCGAGAGCTGGGAAGTTCTCGTTTGGTCCGTTGCGCCGGCGGAAACTATGGACCCTGTTTACATTGATGTCAAGGGTCGATCTACAAGATATTGTGCCTTTTATTTAGGTCAGGCGCAAGATGTTGACGCTGGCGTGGGATTCTTCTAATCGCCCTATTTTAATGATGAGGTCCCCGGCCGGGGGTCGATCTGAAGTTTCAGCGGAAGCGGACAGGCAAACGCACGCCGAGCTACTTCGCTCCCAATTCCCTCGCAGTGGACTCGACTTTTTCCGCCAGTTTCTTCGCATTTTCGAAATCTGACTTCTTGATCGCTTCCTCCGCCAACGTCAGCATGCGGTGCGCATCATCAAACACCGCCTTCTGGGCCTTTGGAACCGTTTTGGCGCTGAGCTGACCCAGCACCTGCTTGGCGCGCTCGACCGCGACTTGCGCCTGTTTGGCGGCTTCGGATGGATCGGGCGTGTTTGCCGGACGGAGCTGTGGCGGCGGCGCGACTGGCGCGACCTGCGTTGCTGGAGCTTCGGTCGAGGGCACTTCTTGTTTCGGGTCCGGCTTCGCCGTTTCGCGTGCGGCGGTTTGCCGTGGAGGCCGCGAACTGGTCGGCTGCTGAGGTGGAAGCTCCGGCACCGGCTCGGGCGGGAGGGTTGGCTGCGGTGATGGCTCGACAACCTTCGCCGGTGGCGCCGGCACCTCGAGCGGCGGTCTATCGGGCGCGGCTTTGGCGGTTGCCGACGCACAGGCGGCACTCGCCGCGCCCAGAAGCACCGCCAAACCGAGAATGACTCTTTTCATCGACTAATCGGATCTACGCTTGCGGGAAGGTCAACCGAAACCGCGTACCGCGGCCCGGTGTTGACTGTACTTCTACTTCCCCATCATGCAACTGCACGATGCGGTACACCATCGACAAACCGATGCCGCTGCCTTTTTCTTTTGTCGTGAAATACAGATCGAAAATGCGTCCAAGATTTTCCGGCGGAATACCAATGCCGGTGTCTTCGATATCAATCTCGAGCCTGCGTCGAGGCGCGGTCCGGCAACTGATTCTAAGCGTGCCGCCATCGGGCATTGCCTGACATGCATTCAACGCGAGGTTCAGCAGCGCTTGCGACAACATGCCCGGATCCGCATTGATCTCGGGCAAGCTTTCGGGACATTCCACCTTCATCGTGACGTGACGACGTGTGGCTTCCGGCGCAACTGACGTCTGAATGTCGGAGATCAGCGACGAGAGACGAACCGGCTGCAGTTTCAGTTCGTCCGGCCGCGCGAACTTCAGGAATCCGTTGAGCACCTCATCCAGCCGCCGGATCTCTTTGCTGATGATGTCCACATGTTTTGTGACGTCTGGCGGAGAGCCGAAGCCGGCCTCGGGTCCCCGGGAACCCGGATCGGGACCAGCCCCTGCAATGACGGGCTGGCGGGCGATCTTCTGCTTCAGCAGCTCAAGATGAATCGTCATCGCATTCAACGGGTTCTTCACTTCGTGTGCGACCCCCGCCATCAGTCGTCCGAGAGCCGCAAGTTTGCGTGAATAGTTGAGCGTCGACTGCACCTGGCTCAAATACCCGATGTTTCTCGCAACCAGCATCGCCCCCAGAAAACGGCCGCCCGTGTCTTCGATTACGTGCGTCATCAACAGACGTTCGGTCGTGTCTGCCGGATCGAGGCCCGGGATCGAGACCGGGCCTTGCGACTTCCGACCGGCGAGTGTCCGCTCGATCATTTGCCGCACCGCGTTGTCGGGCGGAAGCGCGTCGAGCGCTCGAAGTTGTAAGGTATCCATCGATTTGTTCGCGAAAATCAGTTCACCGCGCGGCGAAAACAACGCCACTGCGTCCTCGAGGTTGTCCATGACCGACTCGAGATCGGTGGCTGATCCGGCACGGAGCTCTCCCTCCGCCTGATCGGCCTTGGCTCCGCGACCAAGCGCAGAGAGCTGCGCGCTGATGGCATCAAATGAGCTGCCGAGATCGCGGAATTCCTGTTCTTCGAGATCCAGTTTGACATCCAGCTCACCGCGTCCGAGGCGTGAGAGCCCGCTCTGTATCACGTGGATAGGGCGGAGCATCCACTGTGACAGGAGCATTGCCAACAAGGAGGCGGCGACCAGGGCAATGACGATGGCACCGACCGTCGCGTTCACGGCTTTTCTGACATCGCTGCGAACCAGCGTCGTCGTCACACCAATCCGAATCTCGCCGAAGTTCAAACCGTGCTCGTCCTGCATCGGCAGTGAGACTTCGAAAATGCGGTCGGAGTACACCGCTTTGAATCGCGTCCACGGTCCCTTGGTTGCGAGGGGGGCGAACTCTTCCTGCTTCGTCAGGTTTTGCCCCTCGAGCGATGAATAGCTGTGTGCGACGGCCACGCCGTCCTTGTTGACGATGGCGACGTAGCTGACACCCGGCCAGTTGGCGGTGCTCGATTCGATCAGTGAGCGAATACCGCCGTCAGTTCTGAGCGCCTCGTAGGGGTCTTTCAAACCCTGGGCGACGGCCTGATTGGCGAGCTGAAGCATGGCCTGCGCGAGCATTTGGCCGCGCGTGGCGGTCTCCTCGAAGTTGAGGCGGACGAGCGTCGTGACGTGGTAGGCGCTGAGCGCGACCACGACGACGACGACTAACGTCGTAACACCCGCGACCTGCTTGGCCTTAATACCCAAGAGTGCTCACCGTCGATTCCCCGCCTCCTGACTCCGCATGCTTTCTTCGTCTTTCATCCGGTTCAGCTTGTTGTGCAGCGTCTTCAAGCTGATGCCGAGAATCTCCGCAGCCCGCGTCTTGTTGTTGCGCGTGTGATCGAGAGTGAGGAGGATCAATCGCCGTTCGGCCTCGTCCACAGTCGTCCCGGGGGAAATGGTGAGGGTCGGCAGCGACGCCTCGCCGCGTGTAATCAACGTTGGCGGCAGGTGGCGCGGCTCGATGAACTCGCTCTCGGCCAGAATCGTCGCCCGCTCGATGACGTTACGCAACTCACGGATGTTGCCCGGCCACGGATAGCGCTCGAGCACATACATCGCTTCCTGATCGACGGCGCGAATGCCTTTACCGTTGGTCCGGTTGAACTCGGTCAGGAAGGTCTGAACGAGCAGCGGAATGTCCTCCTTGCGTTCACGCAGCGGCGGAAGATCGATCGCAAACACGTTCAGGCGATAGAACAAATCCTCACGCAGCTTACCGTTGTTGACCGCCGCCTGAGGATTGACGTTCGTCGCGGCGATCACCCGGACGTCGACCGAGATCTCCTGTCGGCCGCCGAGCCGGCGGAAGACGCGCTCCTGCAACACACGCAAAAGCTTGACCTGCGTCGCCGGCATCATTTCGGCGATCTCGTCGAGAAACAGCGTCCCTCGATGCGCCAGTTCGAAAACGCCGGTGCGGCGATCGGTTGCGCCGGTGAACGCGCCCTTTTCGTGGCCGAAGATTTCGCTTTCGAGAAGCGTCTCGGGAATGGCTGAGCAGTTGATGGCGACAAACGGGAAAGAGGCGCGCGGACTGAGCTCGTGGATGGTCTGGGCGACGAGCTCTTTCCCGGTGCCCGATTCTCCGGAGATGAGTACCGAAGCGCCTGTCGGTGCTGACTGCTCAATCACGCGGTAGACAGTTCGAATGCCGGGACTATTCCCGATGATCCGTCCGAAGCTTCCCTGTTCGCGCAATTGACGACGAAGCGCGCGGACTTCGCGGAGGGTGTCCTGCCGCTCGACGGCCTTTTGCAGAAGGATCTGCAGCCGCTGCGGGTCGACAGGCTTGCTCAAGTAGTCGTACGCGCCTTCCTTGATCGCCTCAACCGCGCTATCCACCGTTCCCTGCGCGGTCAGCAGGATGAAGGTGATGTCGCTCAGTTGGTCCTTCAGGGCGCGCAACAGATCGAAGCCCCCCATCCGCGGCATAACCAGGTCGGACACGATGATCGCGGGACGGAAGGTGGTCACCTTTCGCATCGCTTCTTCGCCTTCGGCCGCTTCGGCGGTTTGGAAGCCCCATGCTTGGACGAGCTCCGCCAAGCCACTGCGAGTCGCCGGATCGTCTTCGACAATCAGCACACGCTCGCCGACGGTCGTCTCCGGTTCCATCTCGTTCATTTCTGCACTTCTTTGTATTTCGTTCAGCACGTCATTCTTACACTTTCTGAGTATCAATTACACAGTCCACCGAAAAATTCGCGCACGTTCGGGAAGCCCCTGGCCCGTCGCGAGCGGGAACCGTGTGCACATGTGTGTAACCAAGCGAGGGGGGTCTGACTCCTTGCCGGGTCAGACCCCAAGGTACCCTAGGGTACATCGCTTGCACAGCTCAACGGGAAGAAGGATGGGGGAGGTCATGAAAAAGCTCGCAATTGTGCTGGGAATGGCGCTGGTTGTGTCGGGCTGCGAACGCACCGATGCAACGCCAGCCGTCGGCACTGAAGTCAAAGTTGAGAAAAAGGACGGCGTCACAGTGGCCGGGAAACTCGTTGAGGCCAAGCCTGAGCAGGTGGTGGTCGAGGCACCGGACGGAACAAAGACCGAAGTGCCGAGATCGCAAATCGCGTCGATGACCCATGCCAGCGGTTTGGTCGCCTCGGGCGATCCCGCCGCTGCCGCGCGACGAGATGCGGAAGCAAAAGCTGCAGCGGGTGCGGAGGGAAAAGCGCCCGCCGCACCAGTGGCTCCCGCTGCACCGCCCGCACCAACGCCGAAGGAAGACACGACTGCCTCTGCGCCTGCGCCGAAGCTGCCCGAGTTTGCCGAGGTGACCATACCCGCGGGAACGACATTGTCCGCGACACTCGGTACAGCCGTGGCGTCGGATACAAGCAGGATTGAAGATCCGGTGCGCGCGACGCTGAAAACAGCCGTGTCCGCTGAAGGTCATCGAGCGTTGCCGGCAGGGACCACGCTCATCGGACACGTGACGAGCGCGGAAGAATCCGCAAAAGTGAAAGGTCGCGCGTCGATCGCGTTCCGCTTCAACACCATCGATCTTCCGGGTGAGGGCGGCCGTCAACCGATCAGCACTGAAACGATCAGCCGCCTCGCTCCAGCCACCAAGAAAAAGGATGCGACCAAGATCGGCGTCGGCGCAGGTGCCGGTGCCGTCATCGGCGGCATCGTGGGCGGTGGCAGCGGCGCGGCGAAAGGCGCGGCGATCGGCGGCGCAGCAGGCACTGGCGTTGTGCTGGCCACCAAAGGCGAGGAAGTCCGGCTTGCGAGCGGAACGCCCGTCTCGGTGAAGCTGACGGCACCGCTGACAGTTCGCGTCCCGCTTAAATAAGGGGAAAGGGATCTCCCCTCCCTTTTCCCTTTTCCCTTGTCCCTTGTCCCTTGTTAAAGTTCAAGAGTGCTGGAGCCCGTCCCCGAGCCTTCCTATATTCCTGAACGACGGCCAGTACTCCCGCTCGAGCGCGTTGGTGCGCTGGTCGAAATCCTTATCTGTTCCGGATTTCCAACGCAGGTGCTCCTGATCGTCGTCATGCGTGGATTCGGGATGCCGATGTACGGACCAGACGGTCGTCTCTCGGCGCCGTTTGTGTTCACACTCTCGCTTCTCGATGCGGTTCTCGTGGTCGGTCTGGTGCTGACATTCCTTCGCGCGCATCATGAATCGGCTCGTGAGGTGCTGCTCGGCAGGGTGCGAGTACTTCGTGAGGCGCTCATCGGGCTGGCGATGCTTCCGGCCGCGTTCATGCTGGTTACGCTCGTGCTGGTGCTGGTGCTGCGATACGCACCGCACCTGCACAACGTCGCAACCAATCCGTTCGAAGACATGCTGCGAACACGGATCGATGTCATGATCTTCGGCATCGTGGTCATGATCGCGGGTGGTGTGCGCGAGGAAGTGCAGCGCGGATTCATTGCCCATCGATTCGGCCAGTATCTCGGCGGCGCGGTCTGGGGTGTGGCCATCTACAGCGTGTTTTTCGGAGCCGGACATATCGATCAGGGCTACGACGCGATGATCGCGATCGGACTCCTTGGCTTTGCCTGGGGACTTCTCTATATCTCGCGACGAAGCATCGTTGCGCCGATCGTCAGCCATGCGACCTTCAACCTCGCACAGCTCCTGAAATACCTGGCGTTTGCGGCGAGGTAGCGCACGGATGCTGTCGAGACGCGAACTTCTTTTTCTGGTCGCACTGTTCATCGCTTCGCTCCCGGCCGTCACCGCGAGGATCTACTCGTCGGACGAGGTCGAGTACTTTTCCTATCTTCGTTCGCTGTGGTTCGACCACGACGTCTCATTCGAAAACGAGTATCGCTACTTCTACGATCATCGGATCGCACAGACACCCGACTTCCATCAAACGTTTCTCGAACTGCAAACCTCGACCGGCCGCCGCATCAATTACGGAACCATCGGCTGCGCAATGCTGTGGGCGCCGTTTTACGGTGTGGCCGATGTCGCCACTCGTGTGATGCGGGCCATGGGGCGCACCGTCGAAGTGGACGGATACGCACAGCCTTACCTGTCTGCAGTCGCGTATGGATCGGCATTCTACGGATTCGCCGCAGTCGTGATCGCGATTGCTGTCGCCCGGCGCATGGTTGGCAAGTACGAAACCAGCTCGGGAGTAATCGTGTGGCTAGGTACACCGCTGCTCTTCTACATGTACGTGGCGCCGCCGTTTTCGCACGCCTGTTCGGCCTTCGCCGTTGCGCTGTTTGTGGCGGTCTGGTTGAAGGTCCGGGAGACGTGGAGCGTTCGCGGCATCGTAGTACTCGCGCTTGCCGCCGCCTTGATGGCCATGGTGCGCGAGCAAGACATCTTATGCGCGCTCGGTCCGGCTGTGGATTTCGCCTTGGAACGCAACCAGAGACCACAGCGCAAACTCATGGCCGCGGCAGTCGGCGCCGCCGCATTTCTCATTGGTTACTTGCCACAGCTCATTGCGTATCAGGCTCTCAACGGATTCCCGCGGCCATCACCGCTCGTGACCCGCAAGATGTTCTGGTATTCCCCGCATGCGCTACAGGTATTGCTGGACCCGGAGCATGGTTTTTTCTTCTGGACACCGCTTGCGCTGCTCGCGGTCGCCGGTTTGATCCTTCTCGTCGCGGTGGCTCGGTCGGTAATCGGCGAGGAGGCCGAGACCGGTGACGACCGTCAAATCGCAGGGTGCATGCTGCTGATGGTTGCGATGCAGGTCTACGTGAGCGGCGCCGTCGAATCATGGACGGTCGCCGGAGCGTTCGGGCAACGGCGATTCGTCGCAGTTACGATCTTTCTCGTCATCGGGCTGGCGGCGTTTCGCCGCTGGGTTGCCTTCCGTGGAGCACGACTGGCCGCGAACATTGCCGTCGCGCTGTGCGTCTGGTGGAACCTCGCACTAACGTTGGAGTTTGGTACTTCGATGATGGACCGCCAGAAGCTCGAGCTTCGACGCAACGCGTACGATGCTTTCGTCACGCTGCCGCAAACGGCGCCGAAGCTGCTCTATCGGTACTTCACGAATCGTTCGTCGTTTTACAAACCGGCCGCGAGCGACTAATCGGATCAAACGTCCTTTCGATTCACTGTGCGCATCACCTACTTTGCCGACGTGCGGTTTCCGTTGGAACGAGCCAACGGTATCCAGACGATGGAGACATGTTATGCGCTGGTCAAGCGGGGCCACTCGGTAGACTTGATCGTGAGGCCCGACACCCACACGCCGGCGCGCGATCCGTTCACGTATTACGGGCTCGCCGCCGATTCGGGTCTGACCGTGGAGCGCGCCCCGGTCGGCGGTCCCGCCACTGCGAAGCGGCTGGGATATATCGCCTTCGCGCTGGGGCGCTCCATCGGGAAGACACGCGCCGACGTGTTGGTGACTCGAGATCTCGGCGTCGCATCAGCGATCCTGCGCGTGCCGCGATCATCCCGTCCTCCGCTCGTGTATGAATCGCACGGCTATGCCCCGGATGTCGCGGCCGCGTTGCCGGCGCTCGTCGCCACCGCGACAGCACCGTCACCACGAAAACTGCAACGACTTGCGCGCCGCGAAGCGCGTGTGTGGCAGGAGGCCGACGGCTATGTCACGATCACTGCAGCGCTCAAAGAGGAACTGGAGGGGAAATTCGGCACGCGTTCTCGGACGGTGGCGGTGATACCGGACGGCGTGAGGATCGTGCGGTCTGAAGACCACGCACTACGTCATGTGGTTCAGGATGCGCCGCGGGTCGTCGCGTACGCCGGCCACCTTTACAGCTGGAAAGGGGTCGACGTTCTGCTCGAATCCCTTGCCCGGTTGCCGGATGCCCGGGGGCTGATCATCGGCGGCCATCCGGCTGAACCCGATCTGGCGCGCACGCAGTCGGTGGCGCAGCGTCTAGGCATCGAAGACCGGGTGACATTCACCGGCCTGGTCGAGCCGGCGCGAGTCCCAGAACTACTGGCTCGAGCAGATATCCTGGTGCTTCCGAACCCCGCATCTGCGATTTCGACACGCTATACGTCGCCATTGAAACTTTTCGAATACATGGCCGCGGGGCGGCCGATCGTGTCCAGTGACTTACCGTCGATTCGTGAAATCCTCCGCGACAACGTGAACGCGCTGCTCGTCGCGCCGGGCGATCCGATTGCCTTGGCATCCGCCATCGATCGGCTCCTCAGGGATCCAGCATTGGCGGCGCGGCTCGCACGCACTGCCCTCGACGAGGTGCCGAGCTACTCATGGCCGCGACGCGCCGAGCGGCTCGAAACTCTTTTCACCGAGACGATCGCTGTCGCCTGATGATCTCCGACGGCCTGCTTTCGCTCGTTCGCTGTCCGGACTGTCATGGCATCCTCGTCGGCTCTGCCGACTCGCTCGTCTGTCGCGGATGTGGGCGGCCGTACCACGGCTCGTCGCCTGATTACCTCGACTTGCGGCCGCGAGTCGCCTACTCGGAACAGACCAAGTATCTCGACGAGACGCTTCACGTCGACGCACGCCACGAACGGGTGTCGCCGCCGCTGCTCGGATCGAAGATTCGCAACGACATGCTCCGTGCCTTTCTCGCACCTGAACCACACGACCTCGTCGTCGATCTCGGCTGCGGCAGCGGCCGCGCGCTGCTCTGGAATCACGACTGGGGATCCAGGACCATCGGCATCGACATCAGTCCGTTCTTTTCAGCCGACGCGAGGCGGAGCATCGATTTGTTGATCGGTGATTTGCGCCGGCTGCCGTTTGCCGACGGCACGTTTACCAAGGCGTTCTCGCTCGATGTGCTCGAACACCTCTCTCCCGAGGCGCTGCGCGAGATGCTGGCAGAAGCGTCGCGCGTGCTCGCGCCCGGAGGAGAACTGTTCGTCTATACGCATGTCCGCAAGAATGCCCCCATCGCCGCCGGACTTCGCTGGATCAATGCGCTCGGACGACGGCTGGAGGCCTGGGGGCTGATCGACGCACGTCAGGAACGCCTGCGCAAATCGGATCACTTGAACCCATTGCGCGACATTCCGGAGCTCGAGCAGGTGGTGAGCGCCGCGGGATTTCGGATCCGTCGCATTCGGTATTACACCCCGATCGTCGGCGGCCTGGTCGAAAACATCATGATGCGGATGGCGGAACGTGCGATGGCAAAACGCGCGGCAACGCGGCTACGTGCGACGGTCAGTGCCGACGAGGTGGACGCGCAGGCGATTCGCGAAGCGCGAACGGCGGCGAAGGCGCGTATCGCCAGGAGTCGAGCGACGTACGCTACGCTGCGGGGGTTGTCGTTTGCCATGAAACTTGATCTTCTTCTGTTTGGGCGCGTTCGATCCGGTCCGTTCTTCGCGCTCCTGGTCAAAGACTGACCAAGTCGAGCGGACTTCGCCGATGAGAATTCTCTACGCGGCATCAGACCAGCGCGTCCCCGGCACCACGGGCGGATCCATTCACGTCGTTTCGGTTGCGGAAGGATTGGCGCGCCTCGGGCACGAAGTTCACGTTCTCATCACACCGACGGGTCCTATCAACGACGGAAACGTTCGCTGGATCGCGCTCCCGCCGCCGGCAGGAAGAAAGCAACTGCGATGGGCCAATACCGGAGCGGTCCGATCCCTGGCGCGGGACCTCAAGCCGGATGTCATCATCGAGCGCTACTACAACTTCGGCGGCGAAGGTATTCGGTCCGCCGCCGAGGTGGGGGCGCTGGCAGTACTCGAGGTGAATGCCCCGGTCGTTGATTACCCCGGGTCCGGCAAGCAGCTGCTCGATCGCGCGCTGATCTTCCAACCGATGCGTCGTTGGCGCGAGTACTTGTGCGCACAATCCGATATGATCGTGACCCCGAGTACGGCAATCCTGCCGGCCGACACACCATCGTCGAAGGTCGTGCAACTCGAATGGGGAGCCGACACAGATCGGTTCCGTCCGGGAATCGAGGGACCGGTACCATTCGACCGTCCTGCCGACACCGTCGCCGTTTTCTCCGGCGCGTTCCGGAACTGGCACGGCACGATCCATATCATCACGGCGCTGCGGGAACTCCGGGCACGCGGTCGCAACGATGTTGGCGCGGTTCTTATCGGGGATGGTCCGGAGTTGACGCGTGTTCGAGAAGCCGCTCGAGGACTCGACGGCATCGTCTTCACGGGTGCGCTGCCACACGATCGCATTCCCGCATGCCTGGCCGCCTGCGATTTCGGGGTCGCCCCCTTCGACCCGGAAACACATCCAGCACTCTCGCTCGGCTTCTACTGGTCGCCGCTCAAGATCTTCGAGTACATGGCAGCGGGACTGCCGGTGGTCGCGCCGGCAATCGATCGCATCGCGATACTCGTCGGCCACAACCGCGAAGGACTTTTGTACGATACCGCCATCCGCACCGGTCTGCCGCATGCCTTCGAGGCGCTGACCGATGTCAACTTGCGCCGGCGATTGGGGCGTGCCGCCCGCGAACGCGCCGTCCGCGACTACAGCTGGGCCGCGCATTGCCGCGCCCTCGAACAGGCGATGACCAGCGCGCTGGACGTGCGTGCGAAAAAGACCCGCGTCAGCCGACCGGATGCGGGTTGAATGAAGATTCTGCTGGCAACCGATTCGTTTCCTCCCGTCTGCGGCGGAAGCGGATGGAGCACCTACGAGCTTGCGCGAGGCCTGCGCACACTCGGTCACTCCATCGTGATCGTGCAACCGCGTCCGGGCAGCCGCGGCGTGCACGAAAAGACGGTCGACGAGTTTCGTGTCCTCGAGGTCGGCGCGGATGCACCGCCGATTCCGTACATCCGGAACTACTACAAGAACGAAAAACTCTTTGCCGATCTCGCGGACTATCTGACCAACGTCATTGCGCCTGAACGGATCGATATCATTCACGGTCAACATGTGATGACATCGGTACCTGCGGTACGAGCGGCGCAGCGATCGTCAATTCCCGCGGTATGTACGGTTCGTGATTACTGGCCGGTATGCTACTGGTCCGACCTGATTCACACCGATCGCAGCCTGGAACTCTGCCCGGGATGCTCGGCCGCAATGATGACTCAGTGCGTCAGGCCGCACGCGGGTGTTCTGTGGCCGCTGTCGCTGCCGATGATCCCGTACATGCGCGGCAACCTGCTCCGCAAGCAGCGAGGTCTCGGGGATGCCGACGCGATCATCGCCGTGAGTTCGACCATCGCTGCCGATCTTCGGGCGCGATCGCCAGCGATGGCGGCCGCCCGCGTCGAGATCATTCCCAATGCGGTGGATGTCGTCGCCCTGCGCCATCGAGCGGCAGCGAGCGCACCGCCGATGAACGGACCCTATGCCCTGTACCTCGGCAAGCTTGCGCCCAACAAAGGCACTGCGAGTCTCGTGCACGTCATCGAGCGCAGCGGACTGGACTGGCCGGTGATCATCGCGGGCGATGGGCCCGAACGCGAGGCGATCGCGCGAGACGCCGCACGGTCCACTCGCGACATTCGTTTCGTCGGCTGGGTGGATCAACCGACGGCGACGGCATGGCTGGCGCACGCCTCCCTGCTGCTGTTCCCATCGCGCGGGCCAGAGTCGTTGAGCCGCGTTCTGATCGAAGCGAGCGCGCTCGGAATCCCGATTGCCGCCATGAATACGGGGGGCACGCCCGACATCGTTGTCGATGAGCGCACCGGGCTGCTGTCGCGCGATTTCGCGGAACTCGCCGACGACGTTCGCCGCCTTCGTGACGACGCGACTCTGCGACAGCGACTGGGCGACGCGGCGCGGGCGCACGCGGAAACGCGCTTCGACGTCAGCGTGGTGATGCCTCGAGTCGAGCAGCTCTACCGGGATCTGCTGCGGCGGCGCAGATGACGAAGGCGCGACACGTCGCCGTCGTTGCGCGATCGGTATTTCCGCTGCACGGGCTGGGCGGGCTGGAGCGCAGCGTCTACGATCTCATCCACTACCTGACGGCCGCGGGAGTTCGAGTCACGCTGATTACGCGAACACCATCGCGTGGCAGTCCTGCGCTCGACGAGCCAGGGATAACGACACGGGTCGTTCCATACCGCACATTCCCGTTCGCCGGGCGACGGGGAACGACGGTGATCGATCGCAGTACCGCGTATCCCCTCTTCGGTGAACGGGCCGGGCGCCTCGCCTGGACACTGGTCGGCGAGCAACAGATCGATATCGTGCATGGTTTTGGCGCAAGCGTATTGGGCTACGCGCGACGTCGCCGCACGGCGGACGCTCCACTCGTTCTCAACCCTCAGGGACTCGAGGAATTCGGGGCGACAGATCCCTCGCGAGCACGGGTCAAGCGAGCGGCATATCTCCCGCTCCGTCGAGCCGTGCGTGCCTGCGCCCGTGCGGCGGACCGAGTAATCGCGACCGATCGAGTGCTCGAGCCTGCCGTGATGACGCATCTCTCAGTTGACCGATCGCGGGTTCGCGTCATTCCCAATGCGCTCGATCTGCCGGCTCTTGATCGTCTCGCCTCGCCGGCCGACGCAAGACGGGTGCGCCAGGAAGCCGACGTCAAAAAGCACGAGATCGTTCTGCTCAGCGTCGGACGTCTCGAGCACAACAAGGGATTCCATGTGCTGGCGGCTGCGTTGAGCGTCCTCGGCGATCACGTGCCGGCCATCGCGGAGGGCAACTGGCGATGGGTCATTCTCGGAGAGGGTCCGTATCGTCGGCCCATCGAATCCGCGATTCGTAAAGCCGGCATCTCCCGACACACACATCTCGGCGGACGTGTCAGCGAGCGGGATCTGCATGCCTGGTACGAGGCCGCCGATTTGTTCGTCCATCCGTCGCTCTACGAAGGCAGCTCGCTCGTTACGCTCGAAGCGATGGCGCACCGGCGTCCGGTCATCGCCACGACGGCCGGCGGATTACCCGACAAGGTTCGGCCTGGACTGAACGGATGGCTGGTCCAACCTGGCGACGCGTCGGCGCTTGCCGCAGCGATCAGCGGCGCACTCGGCCAGCCCGATCGATTTCCGCAGATGGGGAGCGCCGCGCGCACGATCGTCGAAGAGGAATTCTCATGGTCGGCGGCGGGAGCCGCTGTACTGCGACTCTACGACGAGTTGCTCGCCTGAATCCGAGCCGCAAAACGCGAACCCGACGCTACAGCTTTTGAAACTGTTTCTAGTACAGTAGGCCTGCAATCAAATAAAGGTGAGGAACCAGACACTTGGTCGAACGCGAATGGCGTGAAGCCAGCGATCTGCGAACGTCGCGGATTGCACTTGGCGTGGTAATGCTGAGCGCTGTGGTACTACGTCTGTGGGCCATTCGACACGGGATCCCGTACGCGCTCCAGGTCGACGAGCCGGAGATTGTCGAACGCGCATTCAACATGATGCGGTCGGGATCGCTGCACCCGCATTTCTTTGACTACCCCGGTTTATCGCTCTACTTGCAGTTGATCGTCTCGGTCGCACGATTTGTCGCCGGGGCCATCAGCGGTGAATGGTATTCGCTCGGGCAGGCCTCGGCGGCGTCCTTCTATCTCTGGGGGCGAATCGTCATCGCGCTCATCGGCGCGGCCACTGTCCTCGTCGTCTATCAGATTGGCATGCGCTGGGGTGCTCGTCATGCCCTGCTCGGCGCAGGTCTGATGGCGGTCCTTCCACTTCACGTGCGGTACTCGCATTTCGTCCTCACCGACACGCCGCTGACGTTCTTCGTTGCCTTGACCTTTCTGTTGTCGTTGATTGCGCACGAACGCGGAACGCTCGGCACCTTCGCTGTCGCCGGCGCCGCATCCGGACTCGCCGCGGCGACCAAATACAACGGGGGCATTGCCCTGCTGATGCCGGTCATCGCATGCTGGATGACCTATCCGCTGGCTCCCGGGCGGCTCAAGACAGTCCTTGCGACCATCGCGGCAAGCGCTGGCGCGTTTCTGTTGCTCGCGCCATACACGATCCTCGACCTTCCGGCTTTTCTCGACAGCTTCGCGCGACTGGCGCATCAATACCGCAGCGCCGCCATCGGCGAATCGTTGTGGACGCTCTACTTCAAGTATCTGGTGCGACACGCGTTCGGATGGCCGGCGATGTTGCTCGCGTTCGGGGGCATGGGACTCGGCTTCGTCCGTCTGATTCGCGGGCCCGGTCGTGTGCGTTGGATGCTCGCGGTCGTTTTCCCGGTCGTCTACTACATGATGCTGACGACGCAGAAAATTGTGTTCGCGCGGTATCTCCTGCCATTGACGCCGTCGGTTTGCCTGCTCGCCGCGATCGGCGTGGTCTCCGGTGTCAGTTTGCTGCGCCGTTATGAAATTCCCAGGGCGCCACGCACCGCGTTGATCGCCGGACTGACGATCGCGGCACTGCTGCCGCCGGCGCTGATGTCGGTGGGCAGCGATCGAGAGATGGCACGTTCAAGTACAGTCGATCAGGCCTACACGTGGATTCTGCAAAACATACCCGCCGGCGCCTCGATCGTGCTCGAACGGCGGTCGATGTTGTTGCCAATCCAGTACCGCGCAGCGTATGTTCCACACCTGCGCCGGAAAACGTATGACGAGTGGCGCCAGGATGGAGTCGAGTATCTGGTCGCCAACTCCGAGTCGTATGGGGCGGCCCTGTCGGCGCCGCAACAAAATGTGAACGACTACAACGAATACATGCGCATCTTCACGCAAAGCCGTGAGTTGCAGACGATTGCGCCATCGCGCGATGTGCCCGGGCCGGAATTGCGCATCTTCAAAGTCGTGCCCTGAGGGTGCATTCGCAAACTCACACGGCCGTTCATGCCTGAGTGGTTGCAACTCTTCACGCTGGCCAGGTTCGGCCGTCCGCTTCTTCTGTTCGCCGCGTTATTTGCAGGGCTCTGGATCAGCGCGCGACTGGTACGTCTGAGATTCGACGCGGGCACGGTCGCCGCACGAGCACTGCGCATCTTCGTCCTGGTGATCTCCGCGACCGCATGCATCGCGTTCATCTGGATCGCCGGCTGGTACACCGCCGACAAGCGGTACTACGACTTCGCAGAACCGACCATGCCGTCCGTGGCATGGATGTTCGAGAGCGGAAAAGTTCTATATCCACCGTCCGACGCAGCAGAACAGTACGCGCACATCTACGGGCCGATGGCGTTCATCCCACTTGCCGTCGCCATGCGAGTATTCGGCACGGATCTGAGTGTGACCAAGTCGGTGGGTAGCGGCGCCGGGATTGTCGCGCTTCTGGTGTTGTTCGCCATTCTCAGATCACGCGTGGGAACGCGGGTCGCCGTCATCTTTGCCGGCCAGTGCGCGATCCTGCTGCTGGTCTTTCGGAATGCCGCGTTCTGGTCGAGACCTGATTCGCTCGAGCTGTTGTGTGTGTCGATTGGCTTGTGGGCGGCGCTCTGGCGGTCTCGCGCCGGCTGGATTGTTCTCGGTGTGAGTGCTGGCCTTCTGTGGAATTTGAAATTCAGTGGACCGCTGTATTCGCTACCTCTGTTTGTGCTCTTGCTCGAGCGTAGTGGCCGACAGCGTGCCGTTCTTGCGGCCGCAATCGCCGCGGTCGTCCTCGTCCTCCCGTTCGTCCTCTTTCGCAGCGTTTCTTTTCACGACTATCGCACGTGGATCCTGCTGTCGGCGAAAAATGGCATCGACTGGTCGACACTCCGACAGAACGTCGAGTGGGCCGTCTACGCGTTGGCTCCCCTCGGAGTCGCGATGCGGTTGAGCGTGCGACAGCGTCCGCTCACCGTGCTCTCACCCGCGGTCGCGATCTCGCTTGTGGTTGCGGTCTGCAGCATTGCGGTGCTCGCAGCCAAACCCGGATCCGGCCCCTACCACCTGCTTCCGTTCTTCCCGGTGATCGTGTTCTTGACTGCCGTGCAGATCCACCAACTCCAGGTCGACCATCTTCACAACAGTGTTCCGTTGGCTGCGCTTGCATTTACGGGCGTCACCACTCTCATCGCCTTGGCGCAACAGGCATCGTTCATCACCACTGTGCGGCAGATCGATGCCATCGGGCCGATCGCGGACATCACGAGGTTTTCCGACAACCACGCCGACGGCATGATTCAGATGGGCTATTCGTCGGACGAGCGGATGACCTTTGTCAGACCGTTGCTCGTGTTCCGGTCAGGCATGTACCTGCTGGATCAACCGGCGATTCAAGAGCATCAACTCGCAGGATTTGATCTTCCGCCAGCGACCCTGGAAGCGGTGCGCTCGTGCGCCGTGGCTTACTGGCTAATCCCGAAGCACGGAGAGCCGTTCAGCGCGATCAATCGGTATCCGATGACCCAGGGACGGCCGCTTTTCGGAAATGCCTTCCGCCAGGCGTTCTTTGATTCGTATCAGCGATCGGAGAGCACGGAGTACTTTGATGTCTGGGTCTGCGCCAAAGCGAAGCGGCGATAGGCGAAAGGCTTACTGCGATCGCGGCAGCACATTGACGTTGCCGCGTCGGCGCAATCCAGCAATCCAGTCGCGAATGGTCGAACGACGCCGCTGGGCAATCAGCTCGGTTCGGACGGCCTCGCGGACCTCATCGAGCGGAGCGACGGCGCCATTGCGCATGAATCCAGCCTGGTGTTCGCGATAGTACTGCGCGATCTCATCATCTGACGGCTGCATCGAGCCGAATCGCTGCTGGAGATACGCCTCCATGCGCAGATCGTCGCGAACATGACGCCGCAGCTGTTCCACCGATATTCCACTCTCGGCCAGAATCGGATCGAAACGCGCGGCGGCGCGCGCGCGAATGTCGGCGAGATGGCGATCGATTTCCGCATCCGCTGGATCCGGTGGCGCATAGCGATCGACCTCTTCGAGGATCAGGCGCCGCTCGATGAGGGCATCAAGCGGCGCCGCGATCGGATCGGGTCCCGATGCTGCCGGCACAAGCCCGAGCCGCACCGCGATCGTCACATCCGACTGCATGATGATCGCGCCGTCGACGACCGCGAGGATGCGATCGATGACCTCGCCGCTCAGGGTAGAGGTCAAACCGACGAAGCATAAAAACGCAACAATCAAGCGTCTCATGTGAGGTCTCTGGTCATCTTTCTCAATGCTCGCGGGGCCACACCCCCGCTCGCTCGCTCGCGCTCGGCGACTTTCGCGCCTCGCCGGCCGCAGGCGCTAAAAAGCTTGTCCAATGCTGAAGTGAAACGCCCGGCGGCCCTCGAGCGTGCCGCCGATTTCGTGTCGATCGAGCTTGAACCCGATGTCGAAGCGGATCGGACCAATCGGTGATTTATATCGAACCCCGAAGCCCACGCTTCCCCGCAATTCACTGAGATCCATCTCAGTTACGCGATCGAATACATTTCCGCCGTCGATAAACATCGCGGCCCCAACGTCTCCCCACACAGGAATGCGCAGTTCACCATTGACCAGCAACAAGCCGTTGCCGCCGCGAGGGAATCCTGACGGGCTGATCGTGTTCGGTGCACCGACGGTGTCGAGCGCAAAACCGCGGATGGTGGTATCGCCACCGGCAAAGAAACGCTCGCTCGCCGGAAGATCCTCGACTGTCACGGTCACCGGCTGCCCTTCGAGATCGGTGCTGGTCACCTCACGGGGAAAACCATCGGCGAGACCGAGCGCAATTCTTGAAGCGAACACGATCCGCTTGCGCGCCGGAAGACGACGAAACCATAAGCCCTGCGCATACGACTTCAGGAAGCCGACCTGTCCGCCGAGCGCGCGAGCGGCAATCGTCCCCTCGGCGCTGACAAACGTGCCGCGTTCTGGGTCCAGCACGTCGTCGCGGGTATCTCGCGACATGCCACCAGAAAAACCGGAAAGCCGCACTTGCGGAAACAGCCGGTCGATGCGCGCCTGGTCCTCGAGGCTCAGCCGCTCGTCGAACGTCCGTGTCGTTCCGAACGAGTAGCGACCGTAGGCGCGGACCCCTGGGCGAAGGCGACGCGCAACTTCCGCGTTGACTCCCTTGCGCGCAAAATTGAACGACGAACGGCGGCCCTGCTCTGCGGCGAGGGTCAACGACAGGTCAGCGTTCCCGCCGATCGCGCGCGGCTGAGTAAATGTGCCGACGACGCGATATTCGAGAAAGCCAAACGGGGTGGTGTTGGTCGTCCCGGGTTCGGGATCGCTCGGCCGCAGACTCACGCGGGTAAACAGGTCCACCGAGCGATTCTTGCCACCGAGGTTACGGCGGCCGACGTCGAAAAACCCGCGTGGCGCGAACTCGATGCGCTCTTCGGCCTGGCCGCCCGCGCCCTGGATAAGGGCCTTGGTCGCTTCGATGCCGCCACCGTAACTGAAAGTGGTGGCGGCAGCCTCCTCGACCGTGACCAGGACGTCGGTCGCCGCGCTGCCGTGCGACAGTTCCTCGACGCGAATTCGCCGGAACAATCCGAGCGCACCAAGGCGACGTTGACTCTCGATCAAGTCTTCAAGGCCGAGTGGTTTCCCTTCTTGCAGCAGCAATTCCTGCTTGATGACGCGTTCGTCGGTGCGCGTGTTGCCGATGATCAGGATGTGGTCGACGAAGGTCTGCTGCCCTTCGATGACCCGGAAGCGGAGATCGGCGCGTGTGCGCTCGGCATTCGGCGCCGGGGTGACGACCACGTTGGCCGAGGCGAATCCGCGGTTGAGGTATTCGAGGAGCACGGCCTCGCGGTCGGCGACAACGCGCGGCTCGAAATACGGCGCATCGCGCGTCGAGACGACCGCGGCGCGCAATTGATCGGTTGCGATGCTGGTATTGCCCTCGAAGCTGATATCGCCGACCAGCGTCAGGGGGCCTTCGGCGATCGTGATGACCGGCTGAACCCGGGCAAGTGGCGTCGGCGAACCGTCGGTCAACTCGTCGACGCCAGCCGAGACCTTCGCCTGCGCATAGCCGAGACGCTGATACTGTCCCGCGATAGCACTTACGGCGGCGGACAAATTCGCCTCGACGAAAATCTCGTTGGCCTGAAGCTTCACCAGGGCCGACCGGAACTGTTCGGTTGCAATGGCACGGTTACCCCGCACCTCGATCCCACGTTCGGTGACGCGATACTGCGCCCCGCGATGCACCGTGAAGACAACGCGAAGCGTTCCGTCTCCCTCCTGCCGCAACGCGGTGGCGTCGGCCTTCCAGTGCCCCTGCTGATTCAGAAATGTACGGATTCGCTGAATCGCGTCCTCAATCAGGTCTTCGTCGACGGAGGCTTCGCGCGCAATCGGCACAAGTTCAGATTGCTTCTCCTTGGGAATGGGATCTCCCTCGAACGCGATCGTCACGGTCGGACCGATCAGAAGCGAGACGGCGAGATCGACGGTGTGCAGGTCGTTCGACGGCCGGGCGGTGTAGGAGCCGGTGGCGAGGTAGCGGGACTTTCGCCGCAGTTGTTGAACGTACTTCGACAGGTCGTCGGTAATCTGCAAGGGTTCATAACCGGTGCCGGGCGAGGCATGAATGCGTTTGAGAAACGCGTCGCGCCCCTCAGCGGGCGAACCGTCGACCTCGACTGACCCGATGATCGCGCGACTCCCGGCCGTCACATTGAACTGAAGCAGCGTGCGGTCAGGATCGTGCCGCTCGGTGGCGTTGGCGACGACGACTGCCGTCAGAAATCCGCGGTCGTGATAGAGCTGCTCGAGAAACCTCGCGATCTCCTGGGCGCGTCCGGGAGACGGCGATGCGCCAAATCGACCCGACACCGCGTCACGCAACACGTCTTCGGACAGGCTCAGCGACGGGGCGCCCTGGAACTCCACTCGCTGAACGTTGTGCAGAGGGACGAGATTGTACCGAAGGGCAACGCCGCCCGGCGCCGACGTCGCCTCGACCTGGACGTCCTGATAGCGGCCAAGACCAAAAATATGTGTAATCGACTCGCGCACGTTGGCCATCGACAACGGGTCGCCGACGTGCGTCTCGACCAGGCCCATGATCATCGGGTTGTCGATCGGACGTCCTTCAGCGACGAGGTCGACCTCGACGACGCGCTGCCCGACAAATGCGGTCGCCGGTGTTTGCGCAACAGCCGGCGTTCCAGCGCACGCCACGACCGCGACGGCGGCCGCAAGGATCGGGCACCAGGTCCTTATCACCGGCGATGCTGCACGCGAAAATCGATGGAAAACGTGCGATCGCCGTTCTGGGTCAGAACCCACCCCAGGCGATCGTTCTGATCGTATTCGAGCACGAGAATCTGCGTCGCGCTCGGCGTCGTCCCGAGGGGTCGAGCGTAGGTGACGTACGCGCGACTCGACAGCCGCTTGCCAAGAATCATTCGCGCAGAGGGCATCAAAGGATCGGTATCTGAACTTCCAATTGACGGCGTGATTTGTAGATCGACGCCAAGCGTCTGTTCGACCGCCCGATTGACTGGAGCCGAGAGGCTGCCAGCGAGAAACCGTGCCGTTGCCGCCTTCAGGAGATCTTCCTCTGATCGCGACGCTGCCGTCGGGTTCAGCGTGCGCAACTCCGCGTTCTGCAAGTCCTCAGCGGACGTCTGGCCAAGCAACAGAAGCAGAATGCCAACAGATGACAGCGGCGGATCCGAGTTCAGGTTCATCGACATCCGCGACGGCGTGCCGGTGAATCCAAGCGTGACGCGATAGGCAACCGTCTGGCCGGCCACACGAACGCGTGTCTCCGCTTCGATGTCGAAGTACGGCTCGATGCGCGCCGGATTGGCGAACCCGATCGTGCCACGCGTCACCAGATAGCGGTTGCCCTCGAAGATGATGTCGCCGCGATCGATTTGCGCGCTGCCAAAGAGCAATGGACGATCGTAGGTCCCACGCAGCTGCAGGTCGGCACTCGCGACCATTCGCGCGAGGTTGTTCTCCACGCGAAGTGACGACGGGGCGTCGATCTGGACGTCGAACCGAATCGGCAATGTCGTCGTCGACGCCGCCCCGGGCAGCGCCGCGCCACCTCCGGTCGTCAGGCTGAAGAGGTCGGCATTTGGTTCGAATCGCTTTGAATACACCGCATCGCGGACCGTCACGGTTCCGCGGACGAGCGGCGACGACGGCGATCCAATAAGTGCGAGGTCGGCATCGATATTCGAGACGAATCCTTCCGGATAGCGGATTCGCATCTGTTGGCCGGTCGCAGTCAGGTTCAACTCACCTGGCGCGAATCCGCTCAGCGCGACCCGACCGCCGAAGGTCACATCGCCTCCTGCCAGCCGCGCCCGTACGTTGTCAATTCTGACGCCGAACGGATCAAACGACACCTGACCGTTGATCGCCTCGAGCGAATGCGGCAGAGAGAGCTGACGGACGCGCCCGTTCGAAATGGCGGCGCTGCCCGAGAACACCGGGTTGGACAGCGGCCCGTTCACCGTGGCCGTCAAGATCGCGGCGCCCGAGCTGCGGAGGTCGCGATAAAACCCCTGCAGGATGCCGAGATTCGCGTCGCCGGACGCCGACACTGAAATCGTGGAATCGTGAAGGTTGACGTTTCCGTTCAGGTCGAGACGCGTGCCCTCCCCAAAGAGGCGCAGCTGGGTGACGTCCAGGACGTGGTGATTCAGCGTCAACTCGATCGGACGGTACGACTGGCTGCCGGGGTCCATATTGCTGACGCGATAGTCGAACAGCTTGAGATCGAGCTGCTCGACTCGCGTGTCGACCACGAGGTGATCAACGTCGGCGAGCTCTCCCACGACTCGTACCGTTCCGCCCGCAATCGCGTTGGTGAACGGCGACAGCCGCGGTTCGAAAAACCGCAAGTACGGATCGAGGGACGTGTTCGAAAAGCGGAACGACAGCTCCGCGTCCATCTGCTCGGTCAGCGCAATACGGCCGGACCCGGACATCACCAGTCGGGGTGACGCTGCCTCGAGTTCCGCCGTCAGCAGTTCTCCTCGCAGCGACAAACGACCGGTGAACTGCCCGATCCCTTCATCGGCGGCAAAGAGATCGTCAATGCGCATGCGCACGTCGTAGCGCGGGACTTCGAACGTGCCGGTCCCCGTCGCGGTGAACTGCATCAGCCCGGAGAGCGGAGCACGAGGAAACGCGGCAGTCGCGAGCGACTCGACGGGGATGCGGGTCCCGTCGGCGTTGAATGAGTAGTTTCCATCCCATCCGACCCACGCAGCACCCGTCACTGTCCCGGTGCTCTTCCGGATGTCGATCGCATCGAGCCTCACACCGGCTCCTTCGAACCGAAGCGATGCGGTAGCGGTATCGAAGGTTTCGCCATACGCAGTGCCCGTGTCGATGGCCAGCCGCCCGAAACCGAACGGCGTTTCGTACTTGCCGTACAAGTGATACTCGCCCGACACCAATCCTTCGACGGGGTAGTCGTCCAGCTCGAAGGCATGGCGAAGGTCAGCCAGACGGCGCTTCGTGATGAACACGCGCGCGTTGATCTCTTCGCCATTGTCGCGGCGCGGATACCCGAGGGAGAAAACACCGTCGGCTTTGATTTCCGACGCACCATCTGAAATGACGCTCTCAGTAATCGTCGCGTAACTGTTCTCGATGACGACCTTCGCCCTGCCTCGTCCCCACACCGTGTCCCATGCGCGCATGTTCTCGCCGCTGAACGCACCTTCGATCCGGGGCTTCCTGAAGCTCGTGAGCATCACGCCATCGAACTGACCGGAACCGCCCACCGGCACCGCGCCGGTCGGCGCACCAAACGCCGTCATGATGCCGGCCAGCACGCGATCGCTTTCCAGCCAGTCGAGGCTGGTGACGTGAAACGGGATTCGCGAGCGCTCGCCGTAGGCGGTGCGACCTTCAAATTCCACGTAGGTCTTCGCGGTTGCCACCGCACTCGCGTCGATCGTGATCCACTCAGGATCCAGCGCATAGGCGACGTGGCCACCGATCGGTAGGTATCCCAGCGACGCGCGTGGATTGAACGGACCGGCCTCTCCTGGCAGCGCCGCCTCTTGCGCCACGGCGTCGGCATTCAACGCCCTGGTCATGACCGTGACACCGGCCGGTGGTTCGACTGAGAAGTTCCCGTCGCCGCGTTTGTCGCGCCACCGGCCGAGTTCCCACTCGAGATGACTGCGGCCGGTCAGCCTGCCGCCAAGCCTGATGCCTTGAACCTCGAGGAAGTCCGTCAATTGCGGCAGATCGATATCGCGATATGCCACCTCCCAGGTGGCGCGCGCGGGAAGGTTTCGCTGATTGAGCGGCGCCAGCCTGTAATCGAATTTTGCCGAACCGCCGTAGAGCCCGCTCGTCGCGTTGGTAACTTCGAGTCGATCGGGAACCCAGAGCACCGAGCCGTGGAGATCCGGGAAACGCCAGGCATTCACGCCCGCCATCGGACTGTCGAAAGTCCCCTTCAGCTCTCGCCCGCCGCTGAACAGATGAAACATTCCTTGAAACTTTCCCTGTCCGAAAGCGGTGAAGCCATACTGATGAAAGTAGATGTTCTTCTGCGTCGGGAAATCGATGGTCGATCGAATCTGGTACGTCTGCTCCGGCCAGTGCGCAAAATCGATCGATCCGGTGAGCTGCGATCGCGCCCCGTCACTGGCTAAATCGATCCCGCTGAAGCGGAGCTGCGGCCCTTCCAATGTGAAGCGCGAACGCATGTTGGCGTGGAACGGTTCGTATTTCTGAATGGTGATGATCGAGTCGGCGAAGGATGCCGCGCCTCGATAGACACGATCTGCGATGCCGCGCGTCACCGATACGCGCAACCCGGTAGAGCGGATCCCCCACGGCGTCCCGTGATCCTCGTACGTGAACGCTCCCCTCGACGCCAGCACGCTCCGCATCGTCGTGGTGAATCGCTTTGGGCCGTTCGATTTCGATTCGCGGGTGAACTTCGGGAAATTGTGCCGCCCGCGCGGGAATGCCGGACTCGACGGCCAGGTCTCGACGACCATGTCCCAGTCGGTCATCTCGACCGATTCGACGATCAAGTCGCGACGGAAAATGGTCCACCACGGCAGCACCACTTCGATCTTCTTCGCCTTCAGGAACGGACGATCGGTCGGCTGCAAGCCTTCGATGACGAGATCCTCGACAACGAAGACGCCCGGGGTGATTTTCGCCGAGAGGCGGCCGATGTGCATCGGCCGTTGAATGAACTTCGATCCTTCGCGTTCCGCCCGCTCGCGAAGTGATGGGCCGAGATCGACAGTAAACAGCGTGACGACAGCGGCCGAGACGAGCGCGACGACGACCGCCAGCAACGCCAGCGACGCACGACGCCATCGCGGACGGCGCGCGGCCGACTGGGGTTCGGGCGGCGGCGTCTCCTGCGATGGCTCGTCAGGTTGCTGAATTTCGTGCATCTCAGATCAAGCGACTACTCAATGACTGCCAGCACCCGTCCCGCCTCAACGGATTCTCCGGCCGCCACCGCGATTTCTTTCACCCGGCCAGCTTTCGGCGAGCGCAGCTCGTTTTCCATCTTCATCGCTTCAACCACGACAATGGGCTGGCGCGCAACGACCTCGTCGCCGCCCGCGACAAGCAACCGCACGACCCGGCCGGGCATCGGTGCGAGGACTGCCTGCTCCCCGCGCGCATGCGCACCGGCGTCAGCTGCGGCGTGCCCGGTGCGGCGGCCATTGAGAATGACCGGAACCGACTTGCCATCAATTCCGACGAGCATCTCGCCCGGGACGCCGCCTGGCGAGACCTGAATCTCACGGCTCGAGCCGTCGGCGCCGTCGAACAGGAGTGACAGCCCAAAACTGCCGATCCGCTTCGCGTCGACGAGCTGCGCGTGCCCGTCGACAATCACCCGATATCGGTCGCCGGTCGCGCGTTCGATCGCTATCGTACGGCTGCGGCCGTTGATCTCGACGTCGAACGTCATCCGCGGAGCGCCTCGAGACGCGCCGCTCTCTTCCAATGGGTCGTCGACTCTGCCGTTTCGGGTGTTCCCGCGCGCGCGGTGGCCCGAAAATACGCATCGAGCGCCGTCGCAATCGACGCGACTTCCTCGTCTGCCGCCGTCAGCTCACTGAACGAGTCTCCTTTTCGATCGACGAGCAGTCGGTCGAGATAGGTCGTGTCGTACTGTCCGGCCACATAGTCAGGTTGTTGCATCAACCAGAGAAAGAACGGAATGGTGGTCTTGATGCCGAGCACCTGATATTCGCGAAGCGCGCGCGACATGCGATCGATGGCCTGGCGGCGAGATCCTCCCCAGGTCACAAGCTTCGCGATCATCGAGTCGTAGAACACCGGCACGGTAAACCCGACGCTGACGCCGCCGTCGTCGCGAACGCCGGGACCGGAAGCCGGACGCAGGCCGCGAATGAGACCCGGCGATGGCATAAAGCCAAGGTCAGGGTCCTCAGCGTAGATGCGGCACTCGATCGCATGGCCATGGGCAGTGAGCGCGGCCGCCGGATCGATGTCGAGTCGTTCGCCGGTCGCGATGCGGATCTGCCACTGCACGAGATCCATGCTTGTCACCATTTCGGTGACTGGATGCTCGACCTGTAGGCGGGTGTTCATCTCGAGGAAATAGAACGAGCCGCCTTCGTCGAGCAGAAATTCGATCGTGCCGGCATTCGAATAATTGACCGCGCGCGCAACCGCGGCCGCCGCCGCCGCCATCTGGCGCCGCAGCTCCGGGGTCACGGCTATCGATGGCGACTCCTCGACGACTTTCTGATGTCGTCGCTGGATTGAGCACTCCCGCTCGACAAACGGCACGACGGTTCCGTGATGATCGCCGAGCAGCTGGATTTCAATGTGACGCGGTCGAACGAGAAGCCGCTCGAGATAAATCGCCGCGTCGCCGAAGGCAGAGCGCGCTTCGGAGCGCGCGGTGCGCACGGCTGACGCGAGTGACGCGGGCTCGTCGACCTTTCGCATCCCTTTGCCGCCACCGCCGGCAACCGCTTTCACCAGGAGCGGAAACCCGACGCGGCTCGCGATGCGGGCGATCTCGCCGTCACCGACGTTTTCGTCGAGCGGCTTGTCAGTACCGGGAACGACCGGCACGCCAGTGCGTCGGGCAACGTCCCGCGCCGCGGTCTTGCTGCCCATCAGCGCTATCGCCTCGGGAGATGGCCCGATGAAAATCAGGCGAGCGTCTTGACAGGCACGCGCGAAGGTGGCGTTCTCGGCAAGAAAGCCGTAACCCGGATGGATCGCATCGGCGCCCGTCCTGTGCGCCGCCTCAACGAGAGCGTCGATCCGGAGATAACTGCGCGCGGCTTCACTCGGCCCGATGTGCACTGCCTGATCGGCTTCGCGCACGTGGCGCGCTGTCCGATCGCAATCGGAGTACACCGCAACCGTCCGCAGCCCCAGCTCCCGACACGCCCGGATGATCCGGACGGCGATCTCGCCGCGATTGGCAATGAGAATTTTCATGAAACGCGTCAGGCAGGGGCTGGCCGAACTGCTATCGGCTCGGGCATCTGACACAATTGTAACATTCTGATCCGGGATCAGTTGTCCGGGATCCGGGATCCGTTCCGGGATCCGATTCGTGCCACTCTGGTTGGTCCAATACCGGAAACTTCGGATCCCGGACGCCGGATCCCGCATCGCGGTCGTCGGCGTCAGAGCGGAATATTCCCGTGCTTCTTCGCCGGATTCTTGTCGCGCTTGGTGTCGAGAATGGCAAGCGCGGAGATCAGCTTCGCGCGCGTTTGCCGCGGCCGGATGACTTCATCGATGAATCCTCGAGACGCGGCGATGTAAGGATTGGCGAACTTCTCCTTGAATTCCGCGACCCGACGCGCGCGCGCGGCGTCCTTATCGACCGCAGCGTCGATCTCGCGCTTATAAAGAATGTTGACCGCGCCGTCCGGTCCCATCACCGCAATTTCGGCGCTCGGCCACGCGAAGTTCACGTCCGTGCGAATGTGCTTGCTGGCCATGACGCAATAGGCGCCGCCGTACGCCTTACGGGTGATCACGGTCATCTTGGGCACGGTCGCTTCCGCAAACGCAAACAACAGCTTGGCGCCGTGACGGATGATCCCGCCGTATTCCTGTCGAGTACCCGGAAGAAACCCCGGCACGTCCTCGAATGTCACGAGCGGAATGTTGAACGCGTCGCAGAAGCGGACGAAGCGCGCGCCCTTGACCGACGCGTCGATATCCAGCGTGCCGGCCAGATGCGCGGGTTGATTCGCAACGATGCCGACAGGGCGGCCACCAAGTCGCGCGAATCCCACAATCAGGTTGCGCGCGAAGTGGCGATGCACTTCGAGAAACCCGCCGTCGTCGAACACCGACTGCACCAGATCGTGCATGTCGTACGGCTGATTCGGCGACTCGGGCACCAGACGATCGAGCGCGTCGTCCTCGCGATCGATTGGATCCGAGCTCTCCCGCCGCGGGGGATCGTCGACGTTATTGCCGGGCAGATACCCGAGCAGCTCGCGGATCAGCCGCAGGCACTCACGATCGTCGGCGACAGCGAAGTGCGCAACGCCGCTGGTCGCATTGTGCGTCATCGCACCGCCGAGTTCTTCCTTGGTCACCTCTTCGTGCGTGACGGTTTTGATCACATCAGGGCCGGTCACGAACATGTAGCTCGTGCCCTCGACCATGATGTTGAAGTCGGTGATCGCGGGAGAATACACAGCGCCGCCCGCGCACGGGCCCATGATGGCCGAGACTTGCGGGATCACGCCCGACGCGAGCGTGTTACGAAGAAAGATGTCGGCGTAGCCTCCGAGCGACAGGACGCCTTCCTGGATTCGCGCACCTCCGGAGTCGTTCAAACCGACGACCGGAGCGCCCATCTTTATCGCGAGATCCATGATCTTCACGATCTTGGCGGCGTTGGTTTCCGAGAGCGAGCCACCGAAGACCGTGAAGTCCTGCGCGAACGCGTACACAGGCCGTCCATCGACGCGTCCAACGCCGGCGACGACTCCGTCGCCGGGAACAATCTGCTCCTCCATCTCGAAGTCGCGGCAGCGATGCGTGACGAGCTTGTCGGCTTCCTGAAAGGTCGCCGGATCGAACAGGAATTCGATCCGTTCGCGCGCCGTCAGCTTCCCCGCCGCGTGCTGCTTTCGCAGCCGATCGTCGCCGCCGCCTTGCTCCGCGCGGAGCTCCAACTCTTCGAGATATTTGAGCGTGTCCACCTATACCTTCACCGCCTGAGCCTTCTCCCAGTCTTTGAGGAATTTCTCGAGACCGATGTCGGTCAGCGGATGCCGGAACATGCCCTCAATGACGGCAGCCGGGCACGTGCAGATGTCGGCGCCCATCCTCGCCGCTTCGACGATGTGGATCGAATGGCGCACCGAGGCGACCAGGATTTCGGTCGAGAAGTGATAGTTCTCATAGATGTCGACGATCTCGCGAATCAGCCCCATGCCCGACGTGGCGATGTCGTCCAGACGCCCAACGAACGGACTCACGAACGTCGCGCCAACCTTTGCCGCCAGAAGCGCCTGGGTCGGCGAGAACACGAGAGTGACGTTCACCTTCTTGCCTTCCGACGACAACGCCTTACACGCTCGAACACCGTCCTTCGTGAATGGCACTTTCACGACGATATGTTCGTCAATCGCGGCGAGCTCGCGACCCTGTCGCATCATGCCGTCGAAGTCGGTGGCGGTGACTTCCGCGCTCGTCGGTCCTTTCACGATCTGGCAGATCTTCTTCAGGATCTGTTTGTAGTCGCCGCTCTCTTTTGCGAGCAGCGACGGGTTGGTCGTAATGCCGTCGATGATACCGAGCGGCACCAGCGCTTCGATTTCCTTGAGGTTCCCGGTGTCAATAAAGAGCTTCATAGGGTGCCTTTCAACTTCGCTGTTATCCATCGCCGGGATCCGGGATCCGGGGTCCGCGATCCTGGATCCGATCCGTGTTCATCCGTGTTCATCCGTGGTCCGTGTTCATCCGTGGTCTACCGCGCTGTTTCTTCTACGCGCGCCGACGGCGCGCTTCGATTGGGCGGCGACGCCTTGTCGACTGCGACAATCGCATACACATAGCGTACGCCAGCTTTGACGGTCTTGTCTTCGTAGCTCGTCGCGGTGATCGGGGCCGGCGTGAGCGGCTGCAGTGTGTCACCGGGCGCTTCGCCGCGCAAGATCACATATCCCGCGAGGTCCGCCTCCGTGTTGGCGTCCCATCCAAGGTTCATCGTGCCCGTGCCCGCCACGATCGACAGTCCCTTGGGCGCAGCCGGTGCGAATGTGTCGCGCGGCGTCAAGCAGGCCGCTGGTGACGCGTTACTCTCGATGCTGATGGCGCCGAACTTCTGCACAGCTCGCAACGTGAAGCACTCTTCGGTCCCGAACGTCACGCCCGCGCGCTCATACTTCTGTTCCGCGAGCGGCGCGCCGTTTATCGGGTCGGTCGAGCCGCTCCGGTAAATATTGTAGGCAATCGGGCCAGTCGAAGCCGGTTGCGCCGGCCACGTCAGCACGATCGACTTTTCTGTTGCCGTGGCCTGCGGTGGCGGCGGTTCTGCGGGTGGATCGACAAGTGGTAACTCGACGCGCGTCGATGGTGGCCCCGGGCGCCCGCTCTTTGTGACGCCGCGCACCGTGTAGATCCGCGCCGGCAGAGCGGCCACGCCGGTCAGCGGTGCCGCAGGAGCTTCCGTCGCAGCACCCGGAAGGGTGGAAAGCACTGCCGCGGGCTCGGGAAGCGATGGCACTGGTGGAATCGCACCGGCGGCTTCCGGCAGCGCCGGCACAGCCGGGATCGCCGGCAATTCCGGGACCGGCGGAATTGCTGTCGGTGGTCCCGCGGCAGTTGGCGTAGCCGCTGCTGGCGGCGGTGCCGTCGACACGGTCACCGCCGGAGCAGCCGGAGTCTTCGGAGCCGGCGTCGTGAAGACCGGCTCGAGTGTTTTTTCCGTCAGCGTTTCCACGAACGTCGTGCGTTCACCGGGAGAGGGACGCGGGTCGGGCGTCGACTCGGCCGGCGGCGCTTCACCTTCCACCGGCGGCGGTTTGATCGAGATCGTCGCAATTCGATATTTGGTCGTCAGCAGATCCCGATTCGGCGGGCGAATCGCACCGGCGGCGACGGTGGCAGCAAAGACCTCGATCCGATCGATCGCGACCGTGCCCGGACCATTTTGATTGGTCGAGGGGACGTCGAATCGAAGCTGCGCCTCGGAACCGACGCGGCCCAGCGCCAGATTTGCCGGTGCGGTCGGGACGAGATGAAGAGGGGCAAGCGGCGGCCCCTTCCGGCCGCAGGCAACCGCCAGTGCCGCAACGGCGATGACGACAAAACGTCGCGACACGAGCATCAGAGAATGTAGCGCGAGAGATCGTTGTTGCCGACGATGTCGGCGAGCATGCGATCGACATACACGTCGTCGATCGTGATCTCCTTCTCAGTGAGATCGGGAGCTTCGAACGACACTTCGTCCAGCAGTTTTTCCATCACCGTGTGGAGACGGCGCGCGCCGATATTCTCGGTGCGCTCGTTGACCAGCGTCGCGAAATCCGCGATCCGTTCCACCGCACCGTCGGTGAATCGTATGGTCAGGCCTTCGGTGGACAGAAGCGCCATGTATTGCTTGATCAGAGCGCTCTTCGGTTCAGTCAGGATGCGAACAAAGTCCTCGCGACCGAGCGCTTCGAGCTCAACGCGGATCGGAAAACGCCCTTGAAGCTCCGGAATCAGGTCCGATGGCTTCGCGACATGGAACGCGCCGGCCGCAATGAACAGAATGTGATCGGTTCTGACCATGCCGTATTTCGTGTTGACCGTCGTGCCTTCGACAATCGGCAGAATGTCGCGCTGAACGCCTTCACGGCTCACGTCCGGTCCGTGGCCACCTTCACGGCCCGCCACCTTGTCGATTTCGTCGATGAAGATGATGCCTGCCTGCTGGACCCGATCGACTGCCGCCCGCGCGACGCTTTCCATGTCGATGAGCTTCTGCTCCTCTTCCTGGGCCAGTGCTTCAATCGCCGCCGGCACAGTGAGACGCCGCTTGCGCGTCTTCCCCTGGAAAAGGCCGGGCAGCATGTCTTTGACGTTGATGTCGACCTCTTCGACCGAAGACCCGGCAATGATCTCAAACGAAGGAAAGCTCTTTTCTTTGACGTCGATCTCGACCTGCTTGTGATCGAGTCGACCGTCGCGTAGTTGCTCGCGCAGCTTCTCGCGTGTGCGCTGCGCCTGCTCTCGAATCGACGCGGCCTGGTCGTCATAGTCAGGGGCAGGCGGGAGCGGCGGCAGCAGCAGGTCGAGCACACGCTCCTCCGCCACCTCACGCGCCTTTTCCCGAACTTCAACCAGGCGCTCCTCTTTCACCATGTCGACGGCCAGCTCGACAAGATCGCGAACCATCGACTCGACGTCGCGGCCGACGTAACCGACCTCGGTGAACTTCGACGCCTCGACCTTGATGAACGGCGACTGCGCCAGCCGTGCGAGCCGGCGCGCGATCTCGGTCTTGCCGACGCCGGTGGGACCGATCATCAGAATGTTCTTCGGCGCAATTTCCTCGGCGAGCTCGGAGGGAAGTTTCTGTCGCCGCGTTCGATTCCGCAGCGCAATCGCCACCGCGCGTTTCGCCGCGGCCTGACCGATGACGTACTTGTCGAGTTCAGCAACGATCTCACGCGGCGTGAGTGAAGCACTTGTCGAGGCGGTAGTTTCTGGAAGATAGATTGCCATTGAGCGTACTTACGTGATGTGGACGCGGACCGATCTACAACTCCTCGATCGTAATCGTGGCGTTGGTATAGATACAGATCGCGGCGGCGATGTCCATCGCTTGTGCCGCAATCGTCCGCGCATCGAGGGTGGTATGGCGGGCGAGCGCCTTCGCGGCAGCGAGCGCGTAGGCGCCTCCCGATCCAATGGCGATGATCCCATCGTCGGGTTCGATGAGATCGCCGTTGCCCGAGAGCAGGAACGTCATGCGCTCGTCCATGACGATCAGCATCGCTTCGAGACGACGCAAGAGGCGATCGGTTCGCCAGTCCTTCGCCAGTTCAACTGCCGAGCGCTCCAGGTTGCCTCGGTACTGTTCGAGCTTGGCCTCGAAGCGCGAGAATAACGCAAAGGAATCTGCCGCTGAGCCCGCGAACCCCGCCAGAATCTTGTCGTTATACAGCTTGCGAATCTTCCGGGCGGATTGTTTGACGACCGTGTCGCCAAACGTCACCTGCCCGTCGCTCGCCATTACGGTCTGGCCGCCCTGCCGCACGGCCAGCACCGTCGTCGCATGGAGCATCCTTGGAGTCTATCGCAACGTTTCGCGGTTGGCGTGCTGCTGTCCCTTTTTCAGAGCGGCGTACTCGCGAAATGTGACAGATCTGTGGCGAACGAACGGAGTAAGATAGAGAAAGCCTAGGAAAAGATGCTGGGGTCCATCTGGCAGGAGCGTTGCTCTTTTGCAGACTAGGCCTCTCACAGGAGCTTATATGAAGTTCCAAAGATTTTCGGTCGGGTTCGCCGCGGCGGCAATGACGTTGAGCCTGGCATCAGCATGGGCACAGGATGAACGCGGCCGTCCTTCGGGCGAGTCGGGCTCGCGACCGTCCAGCGGCGAGACCGTCGGATCAGCTGTCCCACGCGGCGGTGGCGGTGGTGAATCGGCTGCCTCGTCCGCGGGAGCGACGTCCTCCTCCCCTGCTTCGCCCGCGAACAACGGTTCCGCGTCGAATCCAGCGAGCTCTCCCTCCGGCTGGATGGATCCCGGTTCATCCAGGGTCTTCGCCCCGCGCGCACCCGTCAGACCGGATCGTGCCGACCGAATGGAAGCGCGCGATCAGCGCTCCCGACCGAGTGGCGCAGAATCGAGCGGCAGCGCGGTTCCGCGTGGTGAATCCGGCGGCGGTGGACCCGCGTCGGGCAGCACGAGCTCGACCAACGCGAGTTCAGGTTCCGACAATCAGCCATCATCGCAGGGGCACAGTCGTGCGGTGCCGGCGAACAGCCGCCCGCGCGGCGATCGCAACCAGACGGGAACGGCAGTTGACCGCACGTCGCCTCCCTACAACGGTGGTGGCTACTATCCGTCGTACCCCTACTATCCTTACTATCCGGGCTACGGATACGGGTACGTCTATGATCCGTTCTATTCGTACTATTACAGCCCGTACTACCGCGGTTACGGCTACTGGAATCCGTGGGGATACGGATACGGTCTTGGTTACTTTTCTTACGATCCCTACTTGTTCGGTGGGATCGGCGATCCGAGCTACTACGGCGGCAGTGGCGGCTCGTCCGGCGGCGGCAGCTACGTTCAGCGCTATCAGGGCGCGGGAGCGCTTCGCCTGAAGATCAAACCAGCCAACGCGCAGGTCTACATCGATGGCTATTACGTTGGCGTGGTCGACAGCTTCGATGGCACGTTCCAGAAGCTCAATGTCGATGCCGGACCACACCGCGTCGAGCTCAAGGCGGAGGGCTACGAAAACAGTGAGTTCGATGTCGTGGTCACTCCCAACGACACGATCACGTACAAGGGAGACATGAAGCGCAAGTAAGTTCGGTGCTCTCCCGCATTGCAGCCATCTCGGGCCTCTACGACGGAATCGTAGGGGCCCTTTTACTTTGCGTGCCGGCCTGGCTCGCGTCTGCGTTCGGTGTCCCGCCAGCGAGTCCGCGAATTTTCTCAGATCTCAACGGCCTCTTTCTTCTCGCGGTGGGAATGGGTTACTACCTGCCGTGGAAGGATCCAGAACGGCACCGCGGATACCTGTGGGTGATGGGCCCGTTTCTAAAGGGCGGGGGAGCGCTCGCCTTCGTCGTCGATTATCTTGTTCGCGGCTCGCCGCCGTCTTTCCTGCTCTTCGCCGTTTCAGACGGCACGCTCGCCGCCATCACGCTGTACGCCCTCGTCCGCTCGCGCAATCACTAGCGATTGCGCCGCCGCGCAAACAGAAAGTAAACGGGAACACCGGCGGCGATGACAGCAACGCCAGCAATCGCGGTAGCGCCGTTGCGAATCATTTCGTTGACCACCATCGCAGCACCCGCGACCACGAAGATCGCGGGCGCCCATGGGTAGCCCCACGCGCGGAAGGGACGCGGCGCGTCCGGATTGCGCTTCCGCAGCACGAACAACGACGCCACGGCGACTGCCGAGAAAAGAATCACGGCAAAGCCGGTGTAGCTGACAAGCTGCGACAAGGTCCCGGACAGGACAAGCACAACGGTCCAGAGCGACTGCGCGACGATCGCAAAGGCCGGCGTGTGGAATCGCGGATGCACCCGCGACGCGGACTTGAGAAAGAGACCGTCCTGCGCCATCGCGTAGTAGACGCGCGGGCCGGCAAGCGTCATCGCACTGATGCTCGCGCTCAGGCTGACGATCGTGAACACCGCAATCGCGTTCGCCGCCGCAACACCGAAGAGCCGCTCGCCGACGACATCGAGCAATCGCCCCGGCAACGCCGCAAGCTGGGCGACACCGAGAACGTGCAGGTACAACGCATTCAGGGCCACGTAAATCACGATCACCGTCACCGTGCCGAGACCGAGCGCCAGCGGGACGTTGCGACCAGGATCACGCACTTCCTCGGCGACGTACACAGCCGCGTTCCATCCCGAGTAGGTGAACATGATCGGGACCAGCGCGAGCAGCATTCCCGACATGGGGATCCCCGTCGCTGCGGAAGCGGAACCGGAGCTGCCGGGCGCCATCATGAATCCGAGCGCGATGATCAGCGCCAGCGCGCCAGCCTTCAGACCAGCCAGCGCATTCTGCACGATCCGTCCGGGACCCAGACCGCGAATGTGAATGAACGACAGCACCGCAATTGGCACCAGGGCAACAATGGCCTTGCGCGAAACGATCAGCGGAACGAATGGCAACGGCACCGTAAAGATGGGCGTCGCATCGGCCGCCGCCGGAACGAAGCGGCCAATGTAGTCGGCGACGGCCACAGCACTGGCGGCAATCGCACCAGAGAAACCGGCAACGAAGGACGTCCAGCCGGTCAGGAACGCCGCGACCGGCCCAAACGCTTCGCGAAGGTAGACGTACTCCCCACCGGCGCGTGGCCGCAGCGCGGACAGTTCGGCGTACGCCATCGCGCCCGCGAACGCGAGTGCACCGCCAAGGAGCCACACCCAGAGAATCGCTCCGCCGGTCGGCACCATCTGCGCGACGATGATCGGCACAAAGAAAATGCCGCCGCCGATGACATTCGAAACGACGATTGCTGCGGCATCGATCGGACCGAGCCGTCGATCGAGCGCTGAAGAGGCAGCGGTAGGGGGAACCTGAAGGTCGCGCGACACGTGGGCTACTGCGTCAGCAACTGCCGCGCGATCGGCGCACGATGCAGCTCAACCCACTGCGATGAACTTTGCTTGGCAAAAATCTGCGCTTCCATGTCGCGGAACTGACTGTGTTTCAACATTTCCGCGCGGGTCTGCGGAGGGTCACCCGTGTAGCCCCACTGCGTTCGGACGACGATCGGTTTGGTCTCGTCTCCCTGGAACGGCACACTTTGCAGATAGACGTCGTCGGCGTGATCTTGCGAGTCGACGAACTTGAAAGTCAGGTTGAGTGAAACTGAGGAGAGCTTGACGCCGGAATTCTTCTTGAGCTTGAAGGTGACGCTGGGAACCAGCTTGTTCTTGCCGTTTTGGATGCCGGCGTCAAACCAGCCTGACGATACGTCGGTGACTTGAAGCGCCTGCTTCAGATCGACCTCGGAACCGCAGGCGGATGCCAGCAGGGCCAGCATCGTAAACGACACGCGAATTTGTCGCCAACGCATCGGAGGATTCTAGCAGCGACTGGCGTTAACCACACAATCGGGATCCAGGATCCGGTGCCCGGGGATCCGATCCGTGTTCATCCGTGTTTTTCCGTGGTCTAGAACTGGCGAACCTCAACTTTGGCTCGCGCTTCCTCGCGAGTCAGCCGCCCGGCAAGGTAGTCGGAAAGATCGCTGCCCTTGATGCGCAGGACGACGGTTGTTAACTGCAGGATTTCGCCGGGCGTCAGCGCGCCATCACTCCCCCGCGCCGCCACAGACAGCCACTCGTCCGGCTTGAGCTCGAGATTCTTGGTGAAGTCGAGCATGGCATCAGTCAGCGCGAGCTTGACCTCATTGCGATAGTTCTGCCCCGTGTCCATCACCGACTGCAACAGTTCGCGGTTGGTCTTCGGAATCGCCGGAGCTGCTTCGGGCTTCACATCCGGTGGTCGACTACTCACCGGACTCGGACTCGCTTCCACCTTGCCGCCATCTCCTTCCGGCTTGCGCTGCGCATCACGCTCGAGGCGCTCCACACTCTGTTCGAGCTGGTAATTCATCAGCGTGAGCGTGAGATCGAGCGCCGGAATCTCGACGTACACGAACACGCCATAACCATCGAGGATGAAACCCTTCGCGCGCGCCTCCCCGGTAAAGAAATTCGCGTTGCTGGCACGCGATTGAACGTCTTTCGCGACGTGACGCGCCGCGTTCGTCACCGCTTTCTCGAGCGTGCCTTCGAACAGGTTGATCTGCTCGTGCCGCCGCATCTGCTCCGGCCCTGGCGGAACCGGGGTCTGCGCAGCCACCAGCGCTGGCATCGTCATCACCACTATCGTCAACATCGCAATCGCGATCGCTCGCTTCACGGTCCACCTCACCTCGCGACTACTTCTCTTCCTTCTCTTCCAATGCCGTCCGAACGAAGTACCGCTGGAGCAGATCCTTGGTCTGCTTCAGTTCTGCGCCGTTCGAGTTCTGCAGACGGGTCATGCCCTGACCGATCGTCGCCAGGTCCAGCCGCCGTTGCGCGTCGTACTCACGCATTATCTCGGTCAGCCGAGCGGTCACCAGGCGCTGCTGCCGTGCCTCGCTCTGGCTGACGATCTCCCGCACGCGCGGCTCGCTGAGTTCGGATCCCGATGCCGTGCGAACAACGGACGGCTGGGACGGTGCCTGCTCGAGATCACGAACCCGGCGATCGAGTTCCTCTGCCTTCGCCTTCCAATCCACGGGCGTCACGCGTGCCTGAGCCTCAATCGCGTGATTCCAGCCGGTTCGCACAATCAGCCCGTCGCTGCCGTAACGGACATCGAGATTCGCGATTGCCGCGCTGACCGCCACCAGCACCATCGCCGCGGCGGCGAAGCCCCACGCCGGCGACCATTGGAACCAGCGGCGCTTTGGCGACTCCGCTTCGCGAATTATGCGGAACCCAAGATCAGCATCCGGTGGCGTCCAGGTTGCGATCTGGGCGCGCGTCGCGCCGAGCTCGGCCAGCTCGTCGCGGCATTCGGCGCACGTCGCCAGATGTTTCTGAAAACTCCGCTTCGCAACCGGATCGATCTCGTCGTAGAGATACGAAACGAGCAATTCCTTGCTATCGCACATATGTCCATTCGCCCCGCCGGGTTGCACCCGGTCATTTGCCAAACGTGCTCTCGACGCCTGCTTCGCGGAGCTGCTTTCGTAGCACAGTCAGCCCCTGATACAGACGGGTTTTTACAGTACTCAACGGGCAATCGAGAAGATCGGCAATCTCCTGGAACGTCAGCCCGTGGTACTCCTTCAGGATGATGGCGGTCCGCTGTTCCTCCGGCAACTGGGACATTGCCTTAGCCACAGCGCGTCCTAGCTCGTGGCGAGCGACGAGTTGCTCGACCGTCTCCGACGGAGTTTCCTCCCCCGCCAGTTCGATGACATCGACACCTTCCGGTGCCTGAACCAGCGGCGTCCGCCGCTCGCGACGTATCCAGTCGCGGCAGAGATTCAGCGTGATCCGGTACAGCCATGACGAAAACTTCGCCTGTCCTTTGAACCCTTTGAGTGCCCGGAAGGCCCGCAGGAACGTTTCCTGGGCCACGTCCCGCGCATCTTCTTCACGGCCGATGACCCGGTAGGCCAAGGCATAGATCGGCCGCTCCCAGCGCAGGACGAGCTGGTTGAAGCTGTCGAGATCGCCCCCCATTGAGCGGGCGACCAGCTCTTCATCTGTGGACGGCATGCCCTCGAGGACCGGTCGGAACGCTGTTGTCGCCCGCCGTTTGAAGGTTTAGACGCAAAACCGGCGGGGGCAGTCGGTTCGCCTCCGCGCAAGCGCTCCGGTGAGACATTTTACCTTTTGGGCTCAACCTCTTAGAATGCGCCGACCCTCCGTCAATGGCGCTCGAGCCTGCTCTCTCGCTGCACCGCCGCATCCAGGAGCTGCTGCTCGGGTTTTCCCGCGGCATCTCGGCCAGCCTCAGTGTCGGCGGGGCGCTTGAATCCCTCTGCGCCGAGGTCAACGACCTCTTCGGCACGCGCCGCGTGTCGGTGTGGATTCACTATCGCCGCGCCCGCGAACTGGCCCTTTCAGGCTCCTCCGACGCTGGATACGCTGCCGCGGCGACGCGCGTGTTGACCGACTCGGAGACGATTCCGGCGCGTGGGTTGCGGCTCGAAAGCCCTCAGTTCCTGACGCCGACGCCGACCGACGGCCGCATCCTCGTCGCCCCGCTTCGCGGCTGGCGCCGCGCCCTCGGCACGGTTGTCGTCGAAGGGGAACCGCGAGACCTGGACGATCAACAGTTCGTCGACGCGATTTACGACTTCGGCCGCCAGTTCTCGTTCGCACTCGAAAACGTGCAGCTGCTCGAGGAGGTCATCCAGCAACGCCGCCTGCTCGAAGACACCTTCAATTCACTAATCGATCTCGTCGTCGTCACCGACAACAGCACACGCGTCGTGCAGATGAACGACGCGTTTGCCGTGAGGGTTGGTGGTTCGCGGCGCGCGGTCATCGATCGGCCGCTTGCGGAACTCGTCAGCCCGGAAATCGCGCAATGGGTTGCGGCCTCGGAGCCGGGCGGACGTTCGAGCGACTCACCATCGACCGCATCCGTACGGACGCGACAAATCACCGACGACCGCCTCGGCGGAATCTTCGCCGCAACGGTGACGCCGCTGATCAATCACGAGGGGAATCCCACCGGCCGCGTGCTCGTCGCCCGCGACATTACCGCGCAGGTGCAGCTCGAAACCGATCGAGAAGCCCTCCGCGGACGGCTCGCACAATCAGAGAAGCTGGCCTCCCTCGGTCAGTTCGTTGCGGGAATCGCGCACGAAATGAACAACCCGCTGCAGGGCGTCCTCGGTCATCTCGAGTTGTTGATCGAAACATCAGACGCCGCAAAGCCCGTGAGGCCGACGCTGCGTCGCATTTACCAGGAGGGAGATCGCGCGGCCAAGATTGTCCGCAATCTGCTGATCTTCACCGGGTCGCAGCGAATGTCGCGCCATCGCCTGCGGCTGGGTCGCGTGCTCGCCCGCGCGCTCGGGAGCCGCACCGCATCACTGCGGCGGAATCTCATCGAGGTGACGCGAAATCAGGAGGAGACGCCTCGGGTCTCTGGAGACGCGCTTCTTCTGCAGCAGGCGCTCCTGAACATTTTGATCAACGCGGAGCACGCAATTGCGGCAACCGGCAATCCAGGCCGCATTCAGATCCGTATTGCGCCGGTGAACGACGGGAAAACGGTGCGGCTGACGATCGACGACAGTGGTCCAGGAATTCCACCCGAGGCCCTCCCACGGATCTTCGATCCCTTCTTCACCACCAAAGACGTCGGAGAAGGCACAGGCCTCGGGCTCGCGATCACGTATGGAATCATCCAGGAGCACGGCGGGACAATCCACGCGACGAACCTCCCGGACGGAGGTGCGCGCTTCACGATCGACTTGCCGGCTATCGATTAAAAGCACTCAAGGTTACAAGGAGTCTGGTAAAGTACCCTGACTCCGATGGACGAAGGCTTCCTGACGACCGAAGAGGTACTCGATTACCTCCACGTCAATCTGCGCACGGTCTACCGGTTGATCAAGGCGGGCAAGATTCCCGCGGTCCGCGTCGGACGACAGTGGCGCTTTCGAAAGCGCGACATCGACGCGTGGCTCGAAAGTCAGCGGTCGCGCGGGACGCGCGGATCGGCAACCGCAACCGCGCGCCCGACAGCGCCAGTGGCCGGCCGGCCGCGAGTCCTGGTTGTCGACGATGAAGCGACCATCCGGGATCTTCTCTCAAAAACCCTGGCGCTGGCGGAATACGATGTCGACCTTGCGCCGGATGGACGCACCGCGCTCGAGCGGCTGCGGATGATTCCCTACGATCTGCTGATCACCGATCTCAAGATGCCTGGCGTTGACGGCCTGGCGGTGATTCGTGAAGCGCGGCGGCTCAAGGCAGATATCCCTGTCATCATCATCACTGGCTTCTCGACTGAAGCCAGCGCGATCGAGGCCGTCAACCTCGGCGTCTCCGGGTATCTCACCAAACCGTTCCGGGTCCCTCGCGTCCTCGCCGTCGCCGCCAAGGCGCTCGGCGAATAACCCGCACAAAACTGCACGTTTCTGCACAGTCTGGCGAAGTTCTGCCAGGAATCCTGCGAACTTCTCGGACCATTGGCCGAAACCTCTTGACGAACCAGTACGGCTGGGCTTACCTTAAATGTCGTTACTGTCATATAGAGTTCCTCAGCGCACTCTAACGGCCGTTGCAAGAATCTTCGGGGAGATACGAGTCATGAAAAAGGCAGTCTGGAGCGGAGCGGTCGCAACCGCCGTTCTCTTGCTAGGGTCTTCCACCGCGTTCGCCCAGCAGACGGCAACCGCGTCAATCGCAGTCACGGCAAGTGTGAATGCCAAGGCGAAGTTGACGCTGGGTTTGGCGGCCATTACTTTCGCCGATGCGGACCCGGACGTGACGCCGCTGTATACGTCGGCGCCGGTGAGCGTCAGTGTCAAGGCGCGGACGACCGTGGGTGGTAACGTGCTATTGACGGTCCTCGCATCGGGCGACCTGGATTCGGGATCAGCCACGATTCCGGTCACCACGTTGACGTGGGCAGCCACGGGCACGGGGTTCGCGGCGAACGGCGCCAACAGCTTCACAGCGGCACAGACACTAGGCCAGTGGTCGGGGTCCGGCAATCCGACCGGTTCGCACACGTTGTCGCTGCCGAACCTGTGGTCGTACAACACCGGCACATACACCGTGACGCTGAATTACACGTTGACGGCTCCCTAACCGATAAGAAATGCGGGGTCCGAGCCTGCACTGGGCGGCTCGCCCCGCATTTCTGATGCGTCGACGAACCCTGACTGCAGTTCTCTTCGTTCTGATCTTCTGCGCCTTCAGTCGGCCGGTCGCGGGGCAGACCCGCAACGCCACGCTGAACGCGTCGATTAACGGCCTGGCGCGGTTGTCGCTCTCCTCGGCGGCGATTTCGTTCCCCGACGCCGACCCGGACACAGTCCCCAGCATTCAGGCAACACAGGGCCCGATAACCCTGACTGCCAAAGCCCGTACGTCTCCGAACGGCAGCATCACGCTGACCGTGCAGGCCAACGATCACTTGCGCTCGGGTGTGAACACGATTCCCGCGTCGCACATCACGTGGGTGGCGGGCGGCGCCGGATTCACTAATGGGACGTTGAGCGCCACCAGCGCGCAGATCGTTGCGGTGTGGACCGGGTCTGGTGTGCGGTCGGGAACGCAGACATTCTTTTTCAAGAACCTCTGGTCGTATGCGACCGGGATTTACACGTTGACGATGACCTACACGTTGTCGGCGGCATGAAGAAGACACTCTTGTGCCTCGCGCTTTTCGTCGTGCCGCCATCCACGGCCGTGGCGCAGCGGCTGGATCTTTCGCTTTCGACCGCCGTCATCACGTTCCCGTCGAGCGATCCCGACACGGTACCGGTGATTCCCGCGGCGCCAGTGCAGGTGACGTATCGCGTGCGGCAGAACAACAACGCCCCCTGGTCGCTAACCGTACTCGCAGCCGGCGATCTCATTTCCGGACCATCGCGCGTCGATATATCGAACGTCACCTGGGTCGCGACGCCAGCTCCCCCTTTTCAGAATGGCACGCTCAGCAAGACGGTCGCGCAGCGCGTGGCCTCCGGAACGGGAAACGTGAATCCGGACACTCTCGGGTCGATCACATTTCGATTGGCGAACTCATGGACCTACACCACGGGTACCTACACGCAAACCATCCTCTTTACGCTCAGCGCACCCTAGTCGCCGTCGCGCTGGGCGCGCTGGTGATGCATGCGCCCTCGGCGTCAGCGCAGGTTTCGGTTGAAGTGTCTCCACTTCGAGTCGAGCTGACGGCCGGGCCAGGCAGTAGCACGACTCAGGCGATCACGGTGGCGAATGCCGGCACCGAGCCGGTGCGGGTGCGCGCGATCGCCACCGACTGGGATCTATCGCGAGACGGCGCACCGCAGTTCGAAGGTGTCGCTGAAGGCGGACCCTATTCCGCGACGTCGTGGATTCGGGTGGCTCCGCCGGAACAAGTGATCGATCCAGGCAAGGACGCAACCGTCCGCTTCAGTCTCTCAGTGCCGGCCGCAATCCAGCCCGGCGGATATCGAACCGGTGTGTTGTTCGAGTTCGGATCTTCCACCGACAATCCAGTCGCGCGAGGACGTCAAGTTATGTTCAAGAGTCGAATCGCCACGTTGATCTATGTGAGCGTCGGTCAGCCAACCATGTCGGCAGAATTGACCGACCTGACGGTCCGAACGCTCGGAAAGCAGACACACGTCGTCGCCACGGTCAAGAACTCGAGCCGGCGATATGTGCGCACACGCGGCAACCTGATCTTGCTCGACGAAAACGGTCGCCGCCTCAGGGAATACCCGGTTCCCGACGTTCCTCTCCTTCCCGAAAGCGAACGCGAGGTCTCGATCACCGTGATCGATCCGGACAAACCCGCGGCGATCGAGCCTGGCGACTACAAGGTAGAAGTCCGGCTGGACGTCGGCCTTCCCGCGTTGCTCGTTGGCGAGACAACGCTGAAGGTGCTCAGATAGTCGATGCGGCCGATGGGCCGGCTCGCTCCGATCGTTGGATGTGTTGCCGGCCTGCTTTTTCACGCCGGGGTGGCGCGCGCACAACAGGGCTCGCTTCAGATTTCCTCCGCGGTGCAGACCCTGCGCGGCGATCCCTCGCGATTCGCCGGGCAGAACGAATTCGAGCCTGACCTGGGTGTGTCGTGGCTGCAGCCGGGATCGCGCTTCGGGGTCTTTCAGATTGAACTTCGTGGCGCGCGTCGCGGCGACGCTCTGCATACCGGCCGCATCTACGGGGCGCTGCGCGACGCCAGGTTTCGTGGGACCGCATGGACACTTGAAGCCGGCGACACGTACTTCTCCCCTCCTATCGGCGGCTATGGATTCTCAAACCTGTTCTCTCCTGCTGTAACGTTCAACGGCGCCGCCATCAGAGGGCGCAGCAATCGAACCACCATCGCGGTGGTCGCCGGACGAACAACCGCGTGGCGGAACATTTTCGGCAACGATCCCAAAGGACTGGGACAGACACTCGCGATCGGACACGTCACCCGGCGGCTCGGCTCGCGCTTCGAAATCAGTGGGCACGGTTCCAGAATTCGCACAACCTCACTCGACGAGTTCAGCTACACGATCGATGCGAGCGATCAGGTCGGAGGCGGCACGCGGGTGGGGTTGATCCCATCGCTTCAGCTCGTCGCGGACGGAAGCCTCGTCTCGTATCGCCGAACAGGAACGTCATCGCGGGAACGCGATGGCTCGTACATGGGGGGACTGAACTGGCTCCATTCGCATGGCTGGGTTCAGCTAAATGCCTCGCGGTTCTCTCCCGGCGATTTTCCGGCGTTGAACAATTCGCTCGCCGACCGCGAACAGGTCTTCGCGGCCGGTGAGTACGATCTTTTCCCACGTACTCGAGTCTCAGGCGGATGGGAACGATTTCGAACCAATCTTGATCCAGAGGCCTCGGCTGCGTCGACGCGTCCGACGCCGGCGACCGCGGGGGATCGGGGATTCGGTGGACTTCGCGTACAGCTGACATCAAGGTCGACGATGGCCTTTCGCGGAGAGCAGGGCGACCGCGAATCGCGTCCGATCGGGCCCGGATTGCCGTCCGACAGCGACACAGGTATGTGGGCTGCGGAGTGGCAGGCGGCGATCGGACGAACCAACGTGTTCCTGCGCTATTCGGGGCGCGACAACGTCGAGCACGTCAACCGGAGCGGCTCGTACGATCAACGCGACGGGTCGGCGCAGTTATTTGCCAACCTTCCGAGCGGGTCACAGGTGTTCGGGATCGCGGTGCTGACGCGCACCGCGAGCGTTGACGGCGGAGGGAGCACATATTGGCAGGCCGGCGGCGGAACGCAGTTCCGCCTTTGGCATCGCGAGCTCTGGATGCGCGCCGAAGGCAATGCCGCGCGCAACATGGATTTTCTCACCCGTGCGTACGTGCCGCGCGAATCGCTGATCCTGGGGCTCAACGGGCAAATGACGCGGAGGACGACACTTGCGTTCAACGTGAATCTGGATCGAGCCGTATCCCCGACGAATGCGGGGACCCCGTGGATGACCAGATCGGTGTTTCGGATCACGCACACGCTGCCGACCGGTTCGGTATTCCTGCCGTCCGCGACGATTGCGACCGCCACTGAATCCGGGCGAGGAACGGGGACCATCAGCGGGCTCGTTTTCGCCGACTGGAACGCGGATGGTATTCAGGATGCGGGGGAGAACACGATCGAGGGAATCCCTCTGCGCCTCGGCGGCGGTCATACGACGTCCGGAAGAGATGGACAATTCGCATTCATGAACGTGCCTGCAGGAGTGCGTGCCGTCGGATTGGATACGAGCGCCTTGCCGGTTGACTTCGATCCGCCATCGGTTTCGCAAGTCCAGGTCGAATTGTCGCGGGGCGACGCCAAACGGGTGACATTTGGGTTGATCCCCCTCGGCGTCGTTCAGGGCAGGGTCGTCCGCGACACGAATGGAAACGGCAAAGCAGACCTCAACGAGGAAACTGTCAATGACGCGGTGATCATTCTGGATGGCGGAGTGCGGTCGGAACAGGTCCGGAAGGGACGCTATCGTTTCGACGCGGTGCGAAGCGGGACCCACATGGTCAAGCTACTGATCGAATCGCTGCCCGATGGTGCCGTCATTGCCGGTGACCCCGAGGTCCAGACGACGCTGTCGCGTGATGCGCTCGCCGCGGAGGTGATTTTCGTTGTGTCGGTCGAGAAGCGCCCAGAGATCCGCAGAGTCTTTCCTCCTCGCGGCGGCGCAGCAAACACCGCCACTTCTCCGCGTGTGGTGTCGGGACGCGGCGCGCGGCCGGCAACGCCCGTAGCGCCGAAGAGTGCGGACGCGACACCGCCGGCTCCTCAACTCCCAATCCCGGCCGCCTCGGGCAACGGCGCAAGACTTGTCGGACAGTTCACGATCCAGATCGCCGCGTTGAGTGATCCGCTGCGCGCCAGGGATGCGGTTGAACAGTTGAAGAAGAGCGGTCTGCCCGCGTATCTGGTGAGCCCGCCGTCAAGCGATCCCGACGGCCCTTACCGAGTGCGCGTTGGACATTACGAATCACGGGAGGAAGCCCAGAAGGTCGCCGCGTCGCTCGAACAGCAGCGGCATGAAAAGGTATGGGTCACTCGAGAGAAGTAGGGCGCGGTCTTTAAGCCGCGACATCAGTTCACGGTGCGCTCAGTACGAAACGAATCGGGACGACATGATTTCCCGACGTTGTCGAGCGCAACGCAAACACGAGACGCCCCTGTCGCACGCCGCTGCCGATCCACTGTCCGGCGATCGTCAACGAGTCGGCGGACACAGTTCCGGATGTGATTCCCGCTCCCTGTCCGCTGAAGGTCAAGGAAGAAACGTCTGCCGCTGAATCCAGTTGACGAACGGGCTCGATCGAAAGAACAACGGCACCGCCGGCATGTGTGCGTGCAGACGCAACGAAGTCGACCGACGCAGTGGCCGGGGCCTCTGCGCTGCTCACGTCGAATGCCAGCAGATCGGATGAGACCTTCAGCGTCGTCCGGCTGCTGAACGTCGCCACGACCGTTACGCTGCCGCACGCAGTTTCGGCGGCAGATGCGTTCACGGCGACAATCAGCAAGCCAGCGGCGACGCCGGCAGGGAACAGGCAACGCATATTGCTGGGGACCAGGATCGTAGATGTACGCACGGCGATCTGCTAGGCCTTGAACGACGGCGGTCGTTGCGACTCTTGCTGACAACACAGGCTTTTGCGCGGCACGAGGTGCTGATGTGGCGCCCGTTCATGCGACGATGGGGGCTGTGGCCGATTACACTTCGAGTGTCTGAGGCGTCTCGCCGGTGTGCTAAAATTAAACTTCTGCGCGTGCGTGTCGGCACCGTGTAACCCTCCCGAATGATCCAACTAGCGGCTCTGAGCAAGAGCTTCGGCGATCGCGTACTTCTCGACAGCGTCAGTTGGCAGATCGACGATCGCGAGCGCGTGGGCCTTTCTGGGCCCAACGGCGCCGGCAAGACCACGCTGCTCAAAATGCTCGCAGGTCTGGACGACCCCGACTCGGGCACGGTGGTGAAACCCTCGGGCCTGGTTGTTGGATATCTCCCTCAGGATGGCCTCACGCACAGCGGCCGCACGTTGATCGATGAAACAGGCCTCGCGTTCAAGCCGCTTCTCGACATGCGCGCCGAGATTCAATCGCTCGAAGAACGGCTCGGCGACGATTCCGCCGACGAAGCGGAACACGCGGCCATGCTGACGCAGTACAGCGAGCTGCAAGAAAGTTTCAGGCGGCTCGAGGGGTACAGCATCGATCTGAAGATCACCACCGTCTTGCGCGGCCTGGGTTTTTCTCCGGACGATTTCGACAAGCCAAGCGAGACGTTCTCCGGAGGGTGGCAGATGCGCATCGCGCTCGCGAAGCTGCTGCTCACACGCCCCGGACTGCTGCTGCTCGACGAACCGACGAACCATCTCGATCTCGAAGCGCGAAACTGGCTCGAAGAGTACCTCGCGGAATATCCGCACGCTGTGATTCTCGTCTCGCACGATCGTTTCTTTCTCGACGCCGTGGTGACCCGCATCACCGAGATCGGACTGCGCAAGCTCACCGATTACACCGGCAACTACAGCGGCTACCTGGTCGAGCGCGAGGCCCGCATGGAGCGGCTCCGCCAGCAGAAGAAGGATCAAGAAGACGAGATCGAACGGATGCAGGCGTTCATCAACCGGTTCCGATACCAGGCGACCAAGGCGGCGCAGGTCCAGAGCCGGATCAAAATGATGGAGAAGATCGTTCCGATCGAGATCCCACCCGAACGAAAACGGGTGCACTTCACGTTTCCGGCATGCGCCAAGAGCGGTCGGACGGTGCTCGATCTTCGCGATGTGCGCAAGGCGTACGGCAGTCGCATGGTGTTCGAGAGCGTCAGCGTTCACATCGAGCGCGGCGATCGGATCGCACTGATCGGTCCAAACGGCGCGGGGAAGTCAACGATGATGCGCATCCTGTCGGGGGTTGACGATCCGGATTCGGGAACGCGCACGGAAGGACACCAGGTCATCACGCAGTACTTCGCGCAGGACGAAGCCACGCGGCTGGACCCGACGCTCACGGTCTACCAAACGCTCGCCGGGGACGCGCCGATGCACATGGTTCCGCAGATTCGAAACATCCTCGGCGGCTTTCTATTCTCCGGTGACGACGTCGACAAGCCGGTTCGAGTGTTGTCGGGCGGAGAACGTACGCGGCTGGCTGTTGCGCGGATGCTGCTGCGTCCAGCGAACACGCTGCTTCTGGACGAGCCGACGAACCATCTCGATCTGGACTCCAAGGACGTCCTGCTGGAAGCGCTCGAGGATTTCGGCGGCACGCTTATCTTCGTTTCGCACGATCGCTATTTCGTCGACAAGCTGGCCACCAAAGTCATCAGCATCGGCGGCGGCGACGCACTTCTCTACCCGGGCAACTACGAAGAGTTTTTGTGGAGTCAGAAGAACAGGGGGGCGGCTGGAGGGCCAGGTCTGAAGACCCGGCCCCTGCACGTAGACAACGTCGAACGAGGTCTTCAGACTCCGCCGTCACCCGTACCCCGCGATGTAGGGCGGGGTCTTCAGACCCCGACGGCAGGGACGGTTCCACCGGCAGAAAAACAACCCGTAGCCGCCTCGAAGGACACCCCACGGCTGGTGCGCCGCGATGGCAGCCGGCAAGGCCCCAAACCCGCCGAGGCGCAAACCCCGTCCGCCGCGGCCGTGTCTTACGAGGGGCGGAAAAAGCTCGAATCGGAGGCGCGGAAGGCAAAGAAGGTGCTCGACGCGCGCCGGAAGCGTATCGACGACCTCGAGACCCGCATTGCCGAACGCGAGCAGGCGATCCGCGACATCGAGGCCACGATGGCGGCCCCCGGTTTCTACGAGAACCGCGACGAGGCTAAACCCATCATCGACAAGCACCAGGCGCTCATGTGGGAAGTGGGCGATCTGATGCATCAATGGGAGGAACTCCAACGAACAGATTTGTAATCGGGTGTTAGACTTGTAATCACCTCAGCCGCGCAACCTGCACAGCCTTCAAGGTTTTCCCAACATTTCAGCCCTATTTGGATGGATACGTCGGGGCACACTGTTTGCCCCCGCAGGGGTCGAGGTGTGCCTCTGCCTTGGGGAATCCCTGTCCATTCGCCCCAGACGCATGACAGACCTCCCCTAAGCTACAGATGCACAAGACATTGGCTGGCGAAGATCGCGCGATTACAATATTGGCGTCCGAGCCAGGCCCGTACGAGCCGGCGACATCCACTATGCCGATCCGAAAACCCCGGGCCGCGGCTCGACGTGCGCCTCACGTCGTCGTGAGTTCACGAGGGAAATCCCGGCCAAAGAGCGTCCGACAGCCCGAGGCCGTGGCGGCAGTCCCGGATGGCTTCTACCGTGACCTCGTCTGGAACCTGCGGAACGGCGTTCTTGCCGTGACTCGCGACGGCCGCATCGCAGTCATGAACGATGTCGCTTACCGGATTCTCGGACTGACGCCGCAGGAGACCGACATCGGTCTCCCGTATGCCCGGGTCCTCAAAGAGCGCCCCGATGTGTGCCGCATCGTCGCTGGCGCATTCGATCTGTCACATCTGCCGAACCGCGCCGAACTGCGATTGAAGAGTACCGGCAAAGTGATCGGCTACACGCTGTCACAAGTCAAAAACCACGAGGGCGAGATCACCGGCGCGACGCTGTTCTTCAAGGACCTGACGCGCGTCGAGCAACTCGAGGAACGGGAACGACTTCGCGATCGTCTCGCTGCGCTCGGGGAAATGGCTGCAGCAATTGCGCACGAGGTCAAGAACCCGCTCGCGGGCATTGAGGTGATGGCCGGCATCCTCAAGCGTCAGCTCGCGGAATCCGAAGACGCGCAATCGATTCTTCGCGACATCATCAAAGAAGCCAAGATGGCCAATGCCATCGTCCTCGAGGTCCTCGACTTCGTGCGGCCGATTCGCCTCCAGGTGGAGCGCATCTCGCTGAGCGATGTCGTGCGGGATGCGATATCGATGGCAGAGAGCCATGTGCCGCGCGGCGAGGTTCGCGTGGAAGTCGTTCTGCCCGAGCACCTCGCGCCGATTCAGGGTGACCCGCATCAGCTCCGTCAGCTGTTCACCAACCTGTTTACGAATGCATTCGAAGCGATGACCGGCAAGGGTCTCGTGCGTCTCGCGGCGCAACAGCTGGCGGCAGAGGAAGAACCGACCGCCGGCATCGAGACGCATGCGGTGCCGATGATTCAGGTCGAAGTCGCTGACAACGGGCCCGGCGTGCCGGCTGATCTCATGGATCGGATTTTCAGCCCGTTCTTCACGACCAAACCGCAAGGCTCCGGACTGGGTCTGGCAATCGTTCGGAAAATCGTCGACGCGCACGACGGTCGCATCGACGTAAGCGCCCCTGCCGAGGGAGGTACGCGCTTCAGGGTCACGCTGCCGGTCAGCGGCAGCCACGAACTGTTTCGGTAGGGGAGCTTCCGCCTTGGGGGGAAGCACAAAATGAGAGAGACGGAGTAGGAGCAACTGTATGGGTCGCATCCTGGTAGCCGACGATCACGACTCGCTCCGGCGCGGGATCGTGCGCGCGTTGTCGGACGCGCATCACGAGGTTGACGAAGCGCCGAACGGCAACGTCGCCATCGAGAAGCTCCACGAAGGGCAATACGACGTCGTCCTGAGCGACCTCAAGATGGGCGGCAGCGACGGTATGGACGTGCTACGCACGGCCAAGTCGCTTCAACCCAACACCGCGGTCATTCTGATGACCGCGTTCGGATCGATTCATACGGCGGTCGAAGCGATGAAGATCGGCGCCTTCGACTACGTGCAGAAGCCGTTCGAAATCGAAGAGATGGAGCTCAAGATCGCCAAAGCGATCGAGCACCGCCGGCTGCGTCATGAAATCGAGTACCTGCGCCACACGCAGCAGGACATCTACGACTTCGACCGCATCGTTGGCGCGAGCGGCGCGCTGCAGAACGTGCTCTCAATCGTAAAGAAAGTTGCAAAGAGCAACACGACGGTCCTGATTCGCGGCGAAACGGGTACAGGTAAAGAACTTATCGCCGGGGCGATTCACCATAACTCGCTTCGTTCGGCACGGAACTTCGTGAAGGTGAACTGCGCGGCACTCCAGGAGAACCTGCTCGAGTCCGAGCTCTTCGGACATGAGAAGGGGGCCTTCACCGGGGCAGACAAGCAGCGCGTCGGCCGCTTCGAACAGGCCGACGGCGGCACGTTGTTCCTGGACGAAATCGGCGACATGAGCGCCAACACGCAGGCCAAAATCCTGCGCGTGCTGCAGGAACACGAGTTTGAACGCCTCGGCGGCACCCGGACGCTGCGCGTCGATGTGCGCCTGATCGCGGCAACGAACCGGAACCTGCCGCAAATGGTTACCAGCGGGCTCTTCCGTGAAGACCTGTATTACCGGCTCAACGTTGTATCGATCGAGATGCCGGCGCTGCGCGAGCGGAAAGAGGACATTCAGCAGCTGGCGACGTTCTTCCTTCGCCGCTTCGCGGGCGAACTGAAGAAGCGGGTCGACGGCCTCGGCACCGACGCACAGAAGCTACTGATGCGTTACAACTGGCCGGGGAACATCCGTGAGCTGGAGAACGCGATCGAGCGCGCGGTGCTCCTGACGGAAGGCCCACAGCTTTCGGCGTCCGACCTGTCGCTCGGTGAATTGACGACTGGACAACCGTCGGGCGATGCGAGTCCGGTCGTGAAGATCCCACCGACAGGCATTGCGCTGGAGGAGATCGAGCGACAGGCGATCATCGAAGCGCTGAAGATGTCGAACTGGGTGCAGAAGGACGCCGCGGAACTGCTCGCGATTAGTCCTCGCGTCATGAATTACAAGATCAAGACGCTCGGCATCGACTACTCTCGCGGCGGACGGCGACCGCTGACCCAGCCACCGCTGGAGAGCGCGGTAGCGAGCTGAGTCCACGTTCAGGCGGACTCAGGCCTTCGGGTGCGCCTTCCTGTATGCGTCGAGCAACTGCGCAGCGTTGACGTGGGTATAACGCTGCGTGGTGCTCAGGCGCGCATGACCCAGTAATTCCTGGATTACGCGAAGATCGGCGCCTCGTTCGAGCAGGTGTGTTGCGAACGAATGCCGCAAGGCGTGCGGACTGATCCCAAACCGCGTGCTGCACGCCGCGACGTACTTCCTGACTAGTCGATCGACACTGCGTGTCGACAATCTTCCGCCCCGGTAATTGAGAAAGAGGGGTTCAGCGACGCGTCGTGATTTCTTCCCGGCTTTCCCAGGAGCCAGCAGCCACGAGCCCGCAGCCCCTTGGCGGTGCTCGAGGCTCCCCTGAGCCGGTCGAAGGGCAACGGCAGCAATTTCTTCTCGATCCTTGAGCCACGCCCTGATTGCCGCTTCCGTCGATCGATTGAACGGAACGATCCGTTCCTTGCCGCCCTTGCCGAGTACCCGCACGACGCGGCTACTCAGGTTCACGTCCTCCAGTCCGACGCCAACGAGCTCGCTGAGACGCAGGCCGGACGCGTAGAACAGTTCGAGAATCGCGCGGTCGCGGCGACCCAGCGGAGACGACGTGTCCGGCATGTCGAGGAGGCGCGACATTTCTGACTCGGCAAGATGCGCCGGCAGACGCGCCTCGCGCTTGGGTGTCCCGACGAGCGCCGCCGGATCACCGTCAATCGCTCCTTCGCGCCGCAGGTACCTACCAAACGTGCGGATCGCGGCGAGCTTCCGCGCTGCCGAGGCTCTCGTGTTGCCGCGCTTGTGAAGGTCGCCAAGAAAGGCGCGGATGTTCAAGTGATTGAAATCCGATGCGACGAGATCGGGGCGACGGCGATTGAGATGTGCAGCGACGAAGGTGATGAACTGGGACAGATCGCTCTCGTAGGCGCGCACGGTGTGCGCCGACGCGTTCTCATTCAGGCGCAGATGATCGAGAAAGTCCGCCAGCTGATCTTTCATTGAGCGACCCACGCTGTCGCGTTCACCCACCCATCCAGATCCGCCAGCGCACGTTCGGACAACGCGATGTTCCGCTCCACTTTCTTCTTCGGAACCCGGCGGCCTGCAGCCGCCTGCAGCGGCGCGATGATCCCAAACGTGATGTTCGTTGGCTGGTAGTTCCGCGGCGCCGCATGTGACACGTAGTACGCCAACGCGCCGATCGCCGTCGTTCGCGGAGGAGCCGAAACGGCTTCGCCGCGCACGAGCGCTGCAGCGTTGCGTCCGGCAATCAGTCCGGAGGCTGCCGATTCGACGTAGCCTTCGACGCCGGAGATTTGGCCGGCGAAGAACAGGTCGTCGCGGGACTTCGTCTGCCATGTCTCGCGCAGCACGGTCGGACCGTTGATGTACGTGTTCCGATGGATCATCCCGAAGCGAACGAACTCCGCTTGTTCGAGGCCGGGAATCATCTTGAGCACACGCGCCTGCTCGCCCCACTTCATCTGCGTCTGAAAGCCGACGAGGCTGAAGTGATCGCCGGCCAGGTTGTCCTGACGCAGTTGCACCGCCGCGTACGGCTCGCGCCCCGTACGTGGATCGACAAGGCCCACCGGCTTCATCGGTCCGAACCTGAGTGTGTCGACGCCGCGCGAGGCCATGACTTCTATCGGCAGGCAGCCCTCGAAGAACTTCGCCTGATCGAATTCATGAAGTGGCGCACGCTCGGCGGACATCAGCGCCTCGTAGAAGCGCTCGTACTCGTCTTTCGTGAACGGACAATTGAGGTAATCCCCTTCCCCGTCGTCGATTGCGCATCCGATCGCGGGGTCTGAAGACCCCGCGCGACGAGCCTGACCGCTGGGCCGTTGTACGGCGGCGTCTTGCGACCCCAACGTCGAAGCCGCGCGAAGGCTCCGCCCCCAACGAGAGGCTCGGAACACCTTCGATCTGTCGATCGTTTCGGCGAGCACGATCGGGCTGATAGCGTCGTAGAAATACAAATGATCGCTGCCCACCAGGGCGGCAATATCGGCCGAAAGGGAATCGGACGTGAGTGGACCGGTGGCAATGATCACAGGCCCGTCGAGCGATTGCGGAACGCGCCGGATTTCCTCGCGCACCAGGGTGATACGCGCATGCGAGGCGACGGCGTTGGTGACCCCGCGCGAGAACTGTTCGCGGTCGACGGCGAGTGCGGCGCCGGCAGGGACGCGCGCCGCATCCGCGGCGCGCATCACGACCGATCCAAGACGCCGCATTTCCTCCTTGAGCAGGCCGACGGCGTTATCGAGTTTGTCCCCGCGAAAAGAATTACTGCAGACGAGTTCGGCGAGTTGATCGGTCTTGTGGACGGCGGTGGCCCGCACCGGGCGCATCTCGTGAATGGTAACCCGCTCGCCGCGCTCTGCCGCCTGCCACGCGGCTTCGCTTCCGGCGAGACCGCCGCCGATGACGTGAATCACGCCGGCGCGAGCTCCTCGCTCCTCACGTAGTCACAATCCTCTTTATGGCAGAGAAGCTGACGTCCGTGACGCTTGGTGATCTTCTCGATCAGGAACTTTTCGCCGCATTGCGGACACGGTTCGAGGATCGGCTTGTTCCACAGGACGAAGTCACAATCCGGGTAGTTCGCACAGCCGTAAAACGCTTTGCCGCGTTTCGACTTGCGCTCGACGACGTCGCCGCCGTCCTTCGGACAGACCAGACCGGTCGACTTCTGCTTCACGTACTTGCACGCCGGATAGTTGCTGCACGCCGTGAACTCGCCGAAGCGTCCGTGCTTTAGCACCAGGTTGGATTCGCACTTCGGGCACTTCTCATCCAGGATCTGATCCGGCTTTGCCGCCGTCATTCCCTGCTTGGTCGTGATGATCTTCCTTGTCGTCTTGCACTCGGGATAACCGGTGCACGCGAGGAACTGACCAAAACGACCGCGCTTCATCGCCATCGGCCGCCCGCAGTTCTCGCACGTCTCGTCGAGGCCTTCGCCTTCGGCGCCTGGTTCCGGCGTCTCGAGCTCGCGCGTGTTCTCGCAGTCCGGATAACCGCTGCAGGCGAGGAACAGCCCGAACTTCCCCGCCTTGATGACCATCGGCTTTCCGCATTTGTCGCACGTGACGGGCGGATCCGGTTCAACCCCTTCCTTGAGGTTGATCATTTCCTTCGACGCGCGCTTCAGGTCTTTCTCGAACTTCTTGTAGAAGCTGCCAAGCGTTTTCTTGTAGTTCGACGTGCCTTCTTCGATCTTGTCGAGATCTTCCTCGAGGTTTCTCGTGTACTCGACATCGAGAATGTCGTCGAACGCCGGACTCAGCAGGCGATCCACGAGCATCCGGCCCAGCATGGTCGGTTTGAAGCGGCCCTCGATCTTGTTCACATAGTCGCGGGCCTGAATGACGCTGATGATCGATGCATAGGTGCTCGGACGGCCAATGCCGTTTTCCTCGAGCGCTTTCACGAGCGTCGCCTCGGTGTAGCGCGGAGGCGGCTGCGTGAACTTCTGTTCGGGCTTCAACTCGCGCAACTGCAGCCTGTCCCCCTCCTGCATGGGTGGCAGGATCCCGCTCCCATCCTCGTCCTCGGGGGTGACGGCATCAGGCCCTGGCCCTTCAGTCTTGGCTTCGACGGTTTCCTGGTTATAGACCGCCAACCAGCCGGCAAACTTTGGTACGGAACCCTTCACACGAAACACGTACTGGGCGGCGTCGATATCAACCGTCGTCTCGTCGAATGTGGCCGGTGGCATCTGCGAAGCGACGAACCGATTCCAAATCAATCGATAGAGATACAACTGATCGGGCGCGAGGTGCGGACGCACCGTTTCCGGGTCGTATTGCATCGACGTCGGACGAATGGCTTCGTGTGCGTCCTGCGCGTCAGACTTTGTTTTATAGACGTTGGGCTTCTCCGGGACGAAGTCGGGACCGTATGTGACCCCAATGTGCTCACGCACTTCGGTTATGGCTTGCTCCGATACGCGCGTCGAGTCGGTTCGCATATAAGTAATGAGACCGACCGATCCCTCGCCCGGCAGCTCGATGCCTTCGTACAGCTGCTGCGCGACCATCATCGTCTTCTTCACCGGAAATCTCGCCGCCTGCTGAAGTTTGCTGGTGATGAACGGCGGAACGGCATTCTTCTTCCGTTCCTTGGTTGTGACCGACGCCACGACCCAGTCAGCTTGCTTCAAGTCCGCAAGCACGGCGTCCGCTTCGGACTGGTTTCCGACTTTGATTGCGGCACCATCGCGCTTCAGCAGCTTCGCGTCGAACTCCGGCGGAACCGACGCAGCAAGACGCGCGGTGATGTTCCAGTACTCTTCCGACACGAACGCGTCAATCTCGCGTTCGCGATCGCAGACCAGCTTCAACGCGACCGATTGCACTCGTCCGGCGCTCAGACCACGACGGACTTTGTCCCAGAGGATCGGACTGATCTTGTAGCCGACAAGCCGATCGACTACGCGGCGTGCCTGCTGGGCATCGACCATCTGTTTGTTGATCGACGTCGGGTGCTCGAGCGCGGAAAGAATCCCCCGCTTCGTGATTTCGTTGAACATCAAGCGGCGAATCTTCTTCCGATTGGTCGCACCAAGCTCCTCGGCCAGGTGCCAGCCGATCGCTTCACCCTCGCGGTCAGGGTCGGTGGCGATGTAGATGTCCTCGGATTCCTTGGCGGCGTCCTTGAGGTCCTTCAGAACTTTCTTCCGACTTGCAATGACCTCGTACGACGGCTCGAAGTCCTCGCGAATATCGACGCCCAGTTTGCTCTTGGGCAGATCGCGGACATGGCCCATCGAGGCGATGACCTTGTAGTTCCGTCCCAGATATTTGTTGATGGTTTTCGCCTTCGCCGGCGACTCCACCACGACCAGTGCCTTTGCCATACCTCTTCAAACCTTATCATCGCCGCGGCGAGGAGCGCGCAAATCGTCCGCCGCCAACGGCAGCGACCTGCCCCTGCAGTTCAAGTTCCATCAGCCGCGGCAGCAGCTTCGACGGTAGAGTGGCCGTCTTTTCGACGAGCTCGTCGAGCCGGTACACCTCACCGGGCTCCATCGCCGCCAGTAAGGGGTCTCCACTCAATTGCTTACCGGTATCCGTGCCGCCCACTGCACCTGGCCACCCGAGCTCCTCAAGAATATCGTCCGCTGTCTCGACGACCTTTGCTCCGTCCTTTAAAAGACTGTGGGAACCCCGGTTACGGCCAGTAAGCACGCTGCCGGGAACGGCCATGACGTCGCGCCCCTGCTCCAATGCACATCGGGCAGTTATGAGCGATCCACTCTTCTCCGAGGCTTCGACGACCACAACGGCGAGCGAGATCCCACTGATGATCCGGTTCCTGAGCGGAAAGTTCTCGGGGATGGGCATTCCTCCAGGACCAAGTTCACTGACGATAACCCCATTTTTTGCAATCAGTTCGGCCAAGTCTTCGTGCTCTGGCGGATAGATGCGATCGAGTCCTGAACCAAGGACAGCGACGGTCGGCCCGCCCTGGTCCAGACATCCTCGATGGGCGGCCGAATCCACCCCCCGCGCCAGGCCGCTGGTGACGACGACGCCTCGCTCCGCCAGCTCGCCGCCGAGTCTCGCGCCGACATCCAGCGCGTATGAGGTTGCTGCGCGCGAACCAACGACGGCGACGGCAGGTTCAGCCAGCACTTGGATCTCGCCGCGCGTCCACAGCACGGGCGGCGGATCCTCGATACAGTTCAGGAGCGCCGGGTATCGCGCATCAAACCACGCGACGATGCCCATTCCACCCGCGGTACCCGCGGTGAGCGCCACGTCGGTGCGTGACCACGCCTCACGCTCTAAGCGACTCCGCTCGCTGACCGGCACGCGTAGCGCGTCGAGGACGTGCCCGACGGTTGTGAGAGGATCTTGGTGTCGCAGCTCCCGGAACACCGTGCAGGCGCGAAGACGGGAGACTGGCAACATCGACACGGCGACGGCAGTCCGGAGGTCCACAGCTTTTCCCCCTTCGGCGCCGCCGCGCTGACCAGCCGTCCCGCAGGATCGACGAGTCTCGTTGGTAAGCAAAAAGGGTCGGCGCCAGCTACGGCTGCATTGCAGCCGAACGGCCCGACCCATTTGTCCACATTATAGGTGAGCAGTGTCGCCGCTGCAACGCGTCGCGGTTACGAGGCACGTCGACGGCTTACGGAAAAGGCCAAGAATTCAGTGATCTGGCGTCGATTCCCGCAGCAAAACTCATGGTACGCCCATTGCTCACCCCAGACGAATGCCGCGGTGCGCTGCGAGTGTCGAAACAGCTTGCGGTGCTTGAGGCGGGTGACTATAGTGGTTCGAACACCCATGAAAACGCGAGCTCTGCTTGTTGCTCGAGCCGCCGCTGTTGCTGCACTTCTGCTCTGGGCTGCGCCACCAGCCTTCGCGGACGCGCGTTCGAATGCGAAGGCGCAAGTAGATTTCGGTATCAAGGTTGCGCAAAACGGTCTCTGGAAGGAAGCGACCTATCGCTGGGAAAAAGCCGTCGAAATCGATCCCACCTACGCGGCGGCCTGGAACAATCTCGGGATTGGGTACGAGCACGAAGGACGATTCGAGGAAGCGCGCAAGGCCTACGAGAAGGCCGTCGCGCTCGATCCGAAGAACGTGCTGATTCGTCAGAACTACGATCTGTTCAAAGAGATCAATGACCGCGCGAAGCGTCGCAACGATCGCTAGTCTCGTCCTGCTCACGTTTACGAGCGCGTGCACCAGTTTCTTCGAGGTGCCGATCGAGACGCCCCTCTCGCCCAAGATGGACGTGACGGCGTTTCGCCGCGTGCTGGTTGCCGGCTTCATCAGCGGCGGAACCGACGATGTGGATGCGAACCTCGAGACGGTGCGCCTCCTGCGCAGTCAGTTGCGAACCAAGTCAGGCCTTCGCGTCATTGAAGCGGACGTGCTTCCGCTCGCCGAGCTCGCGGCCGACAAAGCGAAGGTCGCCACGCCCGCGGTCATCGGCGAAACCAACGGCGGTCTGCCCAAAGTTGCGTCGGACGTTCAGACGGCGGCCCCCCCAGGGCCTGCGGCACCGGCCCCTCAGCAGCCTGCTTCGGCAGCGGCGGCGGCACCTGAAAAGATCCGCAATGCAAAGGATCTCGAACGGTACCAATCGATTTTTTCCGATGTCGCGTTCTGGAAGAAGATCGGAGAGGAATACGAGAATCCGCTGATCGTGACCGGGACAATCCTCTTTACTCCGCTTCAGACCGCCGGATTCGTGACTCGCAACGTCGAGCAGTACGACAATCTCGGACGCCGCACCGTGGTGCCGCAGCGCCTGTATATGGAGCGGAAGGGATTCGCGATCGCTCCGAAGTTCATCTTCATTGACGGTCGTACCGGCGCGACGCTGCACACCGAGTCCACGCGCGAAGAGATCCTCTACAACGCCCAGCAGAACACGCCGGCGTTGTCTTCGTACTTCGAGCTCATGGACAAGGTGATCCCGATGTTCCTCGGGACTCTGAGCACGCAGAAGATCCGCGGCACCCGCGTCCTGCTCCGCTAGCACTTCCACGTAACGGCGAACCGGGACGGCCTGAGCCATGAGCCTTGAGCCTTGCGCCCACATGTGGTACCCTAATTCCTTTGTTCAGAACGATAAAGGCCCTTATCTAGGGCCGGCGGAGGGTGGGAATCGTGTTCGCAATCATTCAGGCCGGCGGCCGACAGGTAAAGGTCAATCCAGGGTCCGTCGTCACGCTCGACCGCGTCGACGCCGAGGTCGGCAAGGAAGTGACGTTTGACCAGGTCTTGTTCCTGGAAAAAGACGGCGGCGAAGTGCTGGCGGGCGCCCCATTCGTGGCTAACGCGAAGGTCGTCGGTGTGGTGGATGGCGAGTCGCGTGGACCGAAGATCCGCGTGTTCCGGAAGAAGCGCCGTAAGGGATTCCGGAAGACGCGCGGCCATCGGAGTACTTACACGCGAGTGCGAGTGACCGACATCGTGATCTGAATCGCTCACTCAAGCCGATCAGCATTCAACAGTTTCGGAATTCACAATGGCTCATAAAAAAGGTCAGGGCAGCTCACGCAACGGCCGCGACAGCAATTCGCAGCGCCTCGGCGTCAAGCGGCACGACGGCAACATCGTCACCGGCGGATCGATTCTCGTGCGTCAGCGCGGCCGTCGATTCCGACCCGGTCTGAATGTCGGTCTCGGGAAGGACGACACGTTGTTTGCCAAGATCGACGGCAAGGTGAAGTTCGAGGATCACGGCGCCCGCGGGCGCGTGATCAGCGTCCTCCCCCTAGAGGGATAGGCTCGCCCTTGGCGTGTTCGTAGACGAAGTCGATATCCACGTCACGGCCGGTCACGGCGGCCGGGGCGCCATGGCCTTTCGCCGCGAGAAGTTTGTGCCGCGCGGCGGCCCGAGCGGCGGCGATGGGGGTCCCGGCGGATCGGTCTTCCTCGTCGCCGACGCCAACCTCAACACGCTTCTCAACTATCGTTTTCAGAAAGTCTTCTCTGCCGGCCGTGGCGGACATGGTGAAGGCTCGAACCGAACCGGCAAGAACGGCGAGGACATCGAGCTCCTCGTGCCGACCGGCACCTCCGTCTACGAACGCACAGCGGACGGCGAGCATGTGCTCGTCGCCGATCTCATCGATGACGGCCAGCGGATGCTGATCGCGAAGGGCGGTCTTGGTGGACACGGCAACGCATCGTTTGCAACATCAACCAATCGCGCGCCGCGCAAGACCCAGCCAGGCCTGGCTGGTGAAGAAAAGGATCTTCGACTTCAGCTGAAGCTGCTCGCCGACGTCGGCCTCGTTGGCTTTCCCAATGCCGGCAAGTCGACAATGATTTCGCGCGTCTCGGCCGCGCGCCCCAAGATTGCCGATTATCCGTTCACCACCCTGGTTCCGAATCTGGGGGTCGTCGGCCTTTCTGGCGATCGCTCCTTCGTCGTCGCCGATGTGCCCGGACTGATCGAAGGCGCGCATGCGGGGCACGGCCTCGGACACCGCTTCCTGAGTCACCTCGAACGAACGAAGGTGCTCGTGCACCTGGTCGATGTCTCCTCGGCAAGCGGACGCGATCCGGTGGAAGACTTCGACATCATCACACGCGAGTTGGAGCTGTTTCCGGGTCGCGACAGTTCAGGTGAACGGCTGTCGCAAAAACCGGTGGTCGCCGCGGCCAACAAGATCGATGCGCTCGATGATCCCGATCGGCTCACGCGGCTCCAGGCGCATCTCGACCAGCGCGGCGTTCGGTTGTTTCCGGTGTCCGCCGCGACAGGCGAGGGCGTGGACACACTGCTCGAGGCCGTGTGGCGCGAACTGGCGACGGCGCGTGAACGGACTGCGGCGCCTGCTCATCGCGACTCTGTAACCGAATGAGTGCGCAACCGCGCGTCGGCCTGCTCGGAGGCACCTTCGATCCCATTCATGTGGGCCACCTCGAAACGGCGAGTGCCGCGCGGCGGTCCTTGCAGCTCGATTGGGTTCACGTGCTGACCTCGAACGTACCGCCGCACCGCGCTCACCAACCAGCGGCATCGAGCCACCATCGGTTCGCAATGACGGCACTTGCCGTCAACGGCATCGACGGTCTTCGTGCGAGCGACATCGAACTATCGACGCCTGGTCCGTCGTATACGGCGGACACGCTGACGCGGTTTTCCCGCGCGACGGGCCTCGCTGTGCCGCAGATTTTTTTCATCACGGGCGCCGACGCGTTTGCAGAAATTGAGACGTGGCACAGATATCCCGAAGTGCTCGACCTCGCGAATTTCATCGTCGTCTCGCGTCCCGGCTTTGCGGTACAGGCGTTGGGGCTTCGGCTGCCCACGCTTGCAGGGCGGATGATTGACGTGGATGTGAACCAGCCAACAGCCAGGAGCCAGACGCCAGGAGCTATCAATCACTCGATATTCTTAGTGAATGCAACAACACCCGACGTGTCGTCGTCTGACATTCGACAGCGCTTGCTGACGCGCCAATCGATTGCGGGGCTCGTTCCCGCAACCGTTGAACGGCACATCGCGCAGCATGGTCTCTATGTATAGCCACCCTGAACCATTCACGGCAGATCACTTGCATGACGAAAACTGAAAAGCGGCGCTCCCCTGTTAGTGGCAAGAAGCGTGTCACCGGCGACGTTGGCAAAGCGATTCGCGCAGCGCTCGACAAAAAGGCTTCGGACGTTGTGCTGCTTGACCTGCGCAACACGCCGGCCTTCACCGATTTCTTCGTGCTCTGTTCGGGCCAAAGCACGAGACAGGTCAAAGCGATTGCGGATGCGGTCGAGGAGGCGCTGCGTAGTGCGAAGGTTCGCCCCTCGCACATGGAGGGATACGATCGCGGCGAGTGGGTACTGATGGATTATTTCACGTTTATCGTCCACGTCTTCACACCGCAGACACGCGCCTTCTACTCCCTGGAGCGGCTGTGGGGGGATGCGGAGAGGATTGAGATCTCAGAGGACGCGCCATAATCATTGACTCGTTTCTCGCTGTTCTCCTCGCGCCTGTCTGCGCCGCGTGTAATCACCCTCTCGACCAACCAACGCGCGGCCCGGTCTGTCAATCGTGCTGGCAGGCAATCACAACGTTTACCCCGCCTCTGTGTGATGTCTGTGGCGATCCACGCCAGTCGTGGCGAACGCGCGAGATGGAACCCGACACGTGTCCGCGCTGTCGAGACCGTTCTCATCTGGTCTCACACCGGCGCGCGATTGGTGAGTACGACGGACCCCTGCGAGCGATCATTCACGCGCTGAAATACGCCGGCCATCGATCGCTCGCGCGTCCACTCGCCGGGCTCATGATCGTCTCCGGCGCACGGGTACTTCACGACGCGGATCTTGTCGTGCCGGTTCCTCTTCATCGTGCGAGGAAACGCGCGCGTGGATTCAACCAGGCGGCCGAAATCGCGAGGCACCTCACAACTCCGACGGTTGATGCGTTGAAGCGCACGCGCGCCACCATGTCTCAAACCGATCTTCCTGCCGAGGCGCGCCAGGCGAACGTCAGGGATGCATTTGCGCTGCGCCGGCGCGTCGATGTCAAGGAACGGGTGGTTGTGGTGGTCGACGATGTGAGCACGACCGGCGCGACGCTCGAGGCATGCGCTCGAGTCCTGTTGGATGCGGGGGCGCGTGAAGTTCGCGCGCTTACGGCCGCGCGAGTAGTTTCTCGACCGCGCTGAGGACGTCTGCCGAGACCTCGTCGCGAGGGCGTTCGCCGTTCAACCGGAGCCATCCTTCGCCGGCCGCCTGGCGGCCATAACTTTCGCGAACCCGGGACAGGAGGGCGAGGTCTCGCTCGTACCGATCGCGTCCCATCGCCTTTCGCTGGACGGCGGTCTCGGGAGCGATATCCAGCAGGATCGTCAGGTCCGCGTCGGGGAGGTAGCTCTGCATATCACGGAGCCAGCCGGGATCGAGCGCCTGCGCCTCGCCATATGCAACGCTCGAGGCGCGATAGCGATCGCAGACGAGCACCGTCCCTTGTTCGAGCCAGTTCACCATCTCCGCGCGCCGTTCATAACGATTGGCCACGTACATCAGCTGCATGACGTCGGGACCGTACTCACGCTGTCCGTGAAGCGCTTTCGAGATTTCCTCACCGATTGCGGTGGTGTAATCGGGAAAGGAAACCAGCCGGCACTCGCGGCCGCGCTGACGCACAAACTCCCGCACGCGTTCCGCCTGCGTTTGTTTGCCGCTCTGATCGAGGCCTTCAAAAGCAATAAGGAGACCGGCCGGCACCCGTCAGATCTCCAGCGCCAGGAGGTCGTCAATCGTTTGGCGCCTTCGAATCACCGACCAGCGAGCGCCCTCGACCAGGACCTCCGCCGGCATCGTGCGGCGATTGTAGTTGGACGCCATCACGGCGCCATATGCGCCGGCGTCGAGCACCGCAAAGAGATCACCCGGCTGTGGACGTTTCAGATGTCGGTCTTTTCCGAGCGTGTCGCTGCTCTCACACAGCGGCCCGACGACATCGGCAACGATGTCGTCCGACGATGAACCACACATCACCGGCTCGATGCGATGAAATGCTCCGTAGAGCATCGGACGCATCAGCTCCGTCATGCCTGCGTCGACGATGACAAACGCCTTTCCGTCGGGCCGATCCTTGACGTCCACGACACGCGACAGGAGAACGCCTGCGGGGCCAACAATGTGGCGACCGGGTTCGAGGATCAACGCGAGACCTGAATCGCGAACAATCGGCAGGACAGCCGCCGCGTAATCTTCAGCTGATGGCACCTGAGCGCCGTCGTACGAGACGCCGAGGCCTCCGCCGATATCGAGATGATCGATCCTGATCCCATCGTCTCTCAATTCTTTCGCCAGCGCGACGATCGTCATCGCCGCGCGCTTGAGCGGATCGAGGTCAGTAATCTGCGAGCCGACGTGCGTGTGGAGGCCGGCGAGCTCCAGTCCTTGCCGATCGGCGAATCGGCGGCAGATTTCGCGGGCGGCGTCGGCGGCAACGCCGAATTTGTTGACTTTCAGGCCGGTGGAGATGTGCGGATGGCTGCGTGCGTCGACGTCGGGATTCACTCGGAGGGCGACGCGCACGCGAGTGCCGCGTTCGCGGGCGAGAGAATCGATCCGCTCGAGCTCTCCCTCCGACTCGGCGTTGATCGTCCTGACGCCCAGATCGATCGCCTGCGCCAGTTCGGCCGGAGTCTTGCCGACGCCAGTGAAAACAATCTGCTCGGGAATGAAGCCGGCGCGCAGCGCCACATCGATCTCGCCGCCCGAATTCGCATCGGCGGCAGCGCCGAGGCTGCGAAGGAGCCGGGCAATCCCGAGCGTCGAGTTTGCCTTCAAGGCATAGTGAATGGCGTGCGGATATCCGCCAAACGCGTCGTCAATGGCGCGATATCGCGCGGCGATGGTTCCGGCGCTGTAAACGTATAGCGGAGTACTTTCAGCATCCGCGAGCTCCGCCAGAGCCACGCCTTCGCACTGAAGCGCGTTGTTGAGGCGATGGAATCCTTCCACGTGTGTTTCATTCTAAGTTCAGTTGGTGAATTAGTGAATTCGTCAATTGGTGGATTGCTGCGCGAGAGCCAACTCACCAACTCACGAATTCGCCCGATTGAGCTCATCCGGCATGAGTGTTTGATATGATTCCCTAGCCGTCGCATGTCTGTTGACTCCCCCGCCGCGCAGCCGGCAACGCCCGACAGCCTTATCGAGCAGTGCTTGAGCGGCGATCAGGTCGCCTGGGACACGATTGTTCGCCAGAACTGGCGGAAGGTGTTCAACGTCGCCTACAAGTTCGTCGGCAAGCACGACGAGGCGGAAGATCTGACGCAAGACATCTTTCTCAAGATCTTCAAGGCGCTCAACACCTTCGATCGGCGCGCGAACTTTCAGACGTGGATTATCAGCATCAGCCGGAACCTGTGCATCGATCACTATCGGAGCGTGCGAAAGGAACGGCAGACGATTGCGCGCGAGGTGGATACCACCGATTTGCAGCCGGCATCACGGGAACGGACGCCCTATGCGCTGGCGGAACATCGGGATCTGCGATCACAATTGAAGCAGGCGCTCGAAACTCTGCCGTCGACACTTCGAACGGCGGTCGTGCTCCGCGACCTGCAGGAATTGTCGTACCAGGAAATCGCCGATCAACTGCAGCTTCCCGAAGGAACGGTGAAGTCGCGCATCAATCGCGGACGCCTCGAGCTGGCGCGCCAGTTGAAGCGGATGCAGGATAAACAACCGCTTGTGCGTCGACGGCGCGGAGCGTCGCCACGGTCGCGGCGAAGATAGTTTATAGGGCTCCTTGAGTCTTGAGCCTCGAGCTTCACATGAGCGGAGTAGTTGAATGAATCTCACAACTGAAAACGCCAACGGTGTCGCGATCGTGCGCATCGGCGAGTCGCGGTTGATGTATCCGCTGCTGTCCGAGTTTTCGAACGCGGTGACGCAGCTCATCGCCGCCGGCGAGCGGAAGGTCGTGGTCGACTTGTCGTCGGTCGGCTACGTCGACAGCGCCACCATCGGCTGCCTGATGGATCTCTACCGCCAGGCAAACGCGGCGGGCGGCACGCTCAAGCTGGCCGGCGTGCAGAAGCGCGTCGAAACGATGTTGACCATGACCGGGGCGCAGAACTTCATAGAAGTCCACCCCGATGAGCCCAGCGCCGTCAAGAGTTTCGGAGCGTAGCGATGCACACTATCAAGATGACGACCGGCACCGAGGTCGTACTCGACGGCGATCTGCTGTCGGTGATTGAAGCGCTCTACACGGAGGTCACCGTCAAACGTGAGCTCGAACACACGTTCGAAGACATGGTCCGCGAAATCCAGCACCTGATCGCGCAGATGAACGACACCGAGCGACGGCAGTACCTCAGCGAAAGCCTCTTTCTCAACACCGTGTCGTACGAAAACGAACGGCTCGGCGCGTACATGAGGAAGCTGAATAAAAAGAAATAGTCCCGCGGTTCCCAGTGTCCCTTAACTACCTCGCCACCCGTTTCACGTGCAGCTGGCCATGGAGCACGATGGTCATGCTCTGCGATGGCCGCATGGTGTGCGGATGTGCCGATCCGTATGCGAAACGGGTACTCGGCGACGTACGTGCCGCAGGCGTCTCGGACATCTGGACAGGTGAACGAATCACAACCATCCGCAAGGAAATCAATGCCGGAGGATCGAAGTTCTGCGGCGACTGCCCGCTGAAGCTGCCGCTCAAAAAAGACGAGGCTCCGCCGCAACGCGACCTGAATGTTGCATCTCTTCCCTCGCGTCTCTACATCGAGTGCACCGCAGCCTGCAATATTTCTTGCGCGCAGGCGTGTTGCGCGCCAGAGACAGGGATTACGCGAACACGCCAGGCCGGCATGCTCGATTTCGACCTGTTCCGGCAGGTGATCGATGAAGCGGGACCGTCGCTTGGCAGGATCGATTTCTTCAATTACGGTGAAGCGTTCCTGCATAAACGGGCGATCGAGATGTGCGAGTACATCAAGTCCAGATTTCCGCACGTCTACCTGTACACCAGCACGAATGGACTGGCGTTCACCGAGGAACAGGCTCGCCGGCTGGTACGCTCGGGGATCGACGAAGTCACCTTCTCGATCGACGGCGCGACGCCGCAGAGTTATGCGAAATACCGACAGCGCGGGGACTTCGAAAAAGCGCTCCGCAATCTGCGAGCTGCCGCCGACGAGAAGCGGAGTGCCGGCCGAGACATCCCATTCATCAACTGGCGCTACATCCTGTTCGTGCACAACGACAGTGACGAGGAGATGAATCGGGCACGTCAGATGGCATCAGCGATCGGCGTCGATCGACTGTGCTGGGAACTGACCGATCATCCGGAAGATCTGTTCTCCCGCCGCTTCCTCCCCGGCACTCCGGCACATGCGGCGATCAGGCGTGAAGTCTGGGACGACAACAATCTCGGCAACGCCATCCCGGGAGCCACACCACGGGCGCGGATCGATGTCAGCGGCGCCATTCCCGGCCTCCCCTTCATTGTCCGCGCAGGCCGGCCGCTGACCATCCGCACGACCGTGCGCAATCTCTCAACCAGGCCATTTCCCGCGCGAGCGAGCTACGGACGCCGGCTCGTGCGTGTCGGCGCTCAGCTCTGCGGGCGTGATGGGTCGCTGGTCAATCGCGATTACGAACGTGCCTGGCTGCCGGAGACGCTATCACCGTCCGAGAGCGTGAACGTGCCGATGACGCTCACCGCGCCGCAGCAGAAAGGCCGCTACAACCTCAAATTCGATCTGGTCAGTGAGGGGATTGACTGGTTCGAGGCCTGCGGATCGCAGACGACGACGAAGGGACTCTTGGTGATCTAGGCGCGGTCGGCGCCCGACGATCTCGAGAGAGTCGGGTGGTAGGGCGGGGTCTTTAGACCCCGCCTCGCCAGCTAATTCGCCAACTCTGCGGCGCGGGTTGCCGGTGCCGTGACGGGCACACCCACCATGCCTTCCGACGGCACGTCCACGAGACGCCACGCATCCGTCTCTTCGAGAATCCGGGCAGCAAACGCGGTGTGCAGCGCGTGGCCGCCACGATGAGCGACCAGATGGCCGACGACCGGATACCCGACCAGCGAGAGGTCGCCGATCACATCGAGGATCTTGTGGCGAACGAACTCGTCCTCGAAGCGAAGCGCGTTATTGAGGACACCGGTGTCGCCGAGCACGATCGCGTTGTCGAGCGATCCGCCCAACGCCAGGCCGCGCTGGCGCAACATCTCGACTTCCTTCAGGAAGCCGAACGTGCGTGCCGGCGCAATATCCTCGATGAAGCTCTCTTCCGTAATGCGCATCGTCCGCGACTGGTGACGCAGAAGCGGATGGTCGAAGCTGATGCTGTAGGTCACCTTGAAGTGATCCGACGGGTACAGCGCAATCCGTTTATCTCCTTGCGCCAGCGAAATGGGCCGGAGCACTTTGAGATAGCGCCGCGGGGCCTGGAGACGCTTCACGCCTGCCTCGTGCAGGAGGTAGACGAACGGCGCCGCACTGCCGTCCATGATCGGCACTTCGGGACTGTTCAATTCGACAATCGCGTTGTCGATGCCGAGTGCCGTCAATGCCGCGAGCAGGTGCTCGACGGTCTCGACCGACACCGCTTCCCTCGTGAGGCCGGTCTGGTACTGAATACCTCCCAGATGCGTCACGATCGCAGGAATCTCGAGGCCGCCCAAATCGGACCGCTGGAATCGGATGCCCGAATCCGCCGGCGAGGGCTTCAACGAGAGGGTCACTTTGTTGCCGGAATGAAGACCGATTCCGGTACAAGACACAGGTCGACGAAGGGTACGCTGGGCGCTCATGACCTCTCAGATGACCGCTGGGACAGCCGCCCGGAACTCAGCAAGCCCCCTGCCACCGCTCCCCTAATGCAGAGTTGAACTAACAACTTATTTGTTATCAGATATTTACAGCAAAATTTCGGCTGATTAGCCGATGCCGAAACGGCGTGATGTGGCCAGGCAACCACAACTCTGTCAGTCGAAAGTGTGGCTGTATTACCACAGCGGGTCCGGCCCGAGGACGCGTTCACAGTCACCTCCCGGAGCGAGGCACGCCGCGCGCCCTAGATTGGCCCATCACGCGCGGCGCAACGACCGTTCTACGACATCTGGAGCGGCTCCAGAGTCGCCCTGCGGGGCGTGAAGGATGTCAGCGAGAAAACGCCCCGTAAAGGATTCTCGGCTCCTGGCGACTTCCTCAGGAGTCCCACGGGCGACAATTCTCCCGCCCCCCTGGCCCCCCTCCGGTCCAAGGTCAATTACATAATCGGCGGATTTGATGACGTCGAGGTTGTGTTCGATGATTACAACCGTGTTGCCCTGATCGACAAGCTTGTTCAGCACGTCGAGCAGCTTGTGGGTGTCCTCAAAATGAAGACCCGTCGTGGGTTCGTCAAGAATGTAGAGCGTCCGGCCCGTACCGCGACGTGACAGTTCCTTCGCCAGTTTCACCCGCTGCGCTTCACCACCACTCAACGTCGTCGCCGATTGTCCTAACTCGATATAACCAAGTCCGACGTCCTGAAGCGTTCGCAGCTTATTCGCAATCGGCGGGAAGTTCTCGAGCAGCGGCAGCGCCTGATCGACCGTCAGGTCGAGCACGTCAGCGATCGATTTGCCGCGGTATCGGATTTCGAGTGTCTCGCGATTGTATCGGCGGCCTTTGCACTGTTCGCAGGTCACGTAGACGTTTGGGAGAAAGTGCATCTCGATGGCGATGACGCCGTCGCCCTGACACGCCTCGCAACGGCCCCCTTTGACGTTGAACGAGAACCGGCCCGGCCGGAATCCACGAGCCTTCGCGTCAGGCAGCATCGCGAACAGCTCGCGAATGAACGTGAAGAGCCCGGTATAGGTCGACGGGTTGGAACGCGGCGTTCGTCCAATCGGCGACTGATCGATCTGAATCACCTTGTCGAGCTGATCGATCCCTTCGATCGACGTGTGAGCGCCCGGTTCATCCGCCGCCCGATAGAGCGCTCTCGCGAGACTCTTATAAAGAATGTCGTTGATCAGCGTGGACTTGCCCGAGCCGCTTACGCCGGTGACCGTCGTCAATACCCCGAGCGGAAGGGACACGTCGATGTCCTTCAGGTTGTTCGCCCGGGCACCCTTGATCACGATGTGCCCGCGGGTTGTCGGCCGCCGCGCTCCGGGAGTCTTGATCGTGCGTTCGCCGCGCAGGTATGCGCCGGTCAGCGATCCATGACCGTTGCGCAGCATCTCTGCGGGCGTGCCCTGGTAGATGACGTTGCCGCCATGTTCACCGGCACCGAGCCCGAGATCGATGACATAGTCGGCGGTGCGAATCGTCTCTTCATCGTGTTCGACGACGACAACGGTGTTGCCCAGATCGCGCAGCCGGGCGAGCGTCGAGAGGAGCGCGCGGTTGTCCCGCTGGTGCAGGCCGATTGACGGCTCATCGAGGACATACAAGACGCCCGTGAGATTCGATCCAATCTGAGTGGCGAGGCGAATTCGTTGTCCCTCACCACCGGACAACGTGGCCGCGCTCCGTCCCAGTGTCAAATAACCGACCCCGACGTCGTTCAGGAAGTGCAGGCGGTCGCGAATCTCGCGAAGGATACGGGTCGCAATCAGCGCCTCGCGATCCGTGAGCTCCTGTTCGTCGAAGACGCGAACCGCTTCAGACACCGGCAGGTTCACATACTCAGAGATGGTGCGGCCTTTGACGCGCACGGCGCGGCTTTGGGCTTTGAGCCGTTCTCCCCCGCACGCCGGGCAGGGCCGGAGCGCCCGGTACGGCTCCAGATTCTCCTGGTCGAGCCAGGTTCCTTCCTCGTAGCGCCGCCGGAGATTGGGAACCAGTCCTTCGAATCCGGCCCCGAACGGGTCTTTGTTCTCACGGTCTTTCGATTTCTTTCGCGCTCCGTCGGTCTCCGCCCGGCGTGCCGCTCCCGGTGCGCCAAACAACAGGACGTCGCGCAGTTTCTTTGACAGCCGGCGAAACGGCAACGCGAGATCGATTCCGAAGGTCCGGCTCAACGAGGTGAGCGCTTCGCGCACGAGCTTCCGATCGCCTTTGGCCCACGGCGCAATTGCGCCATCAAGCAGCGACAGGGACTCGTCGGGAATCAAACGAGCCGGATCGAAATCGTAGACGGCGCCAAGTCCCTGACACTCAGGGCAGGCTCCATGCGGCGAATTGAACGAGAACGCACGCGGCGTCATTTCCGGCATGCTGACGCCACAGTACGTGCAGGCGAGACGGCGCGAGAACAACCGATCACCACCGTCGAGCGTATTGATGATGACGATATCGTCGGCGAGATTCAGCGCGATCTCGACTGATTCGGTCACGCGACGTTCGATGCCGGGTTTCAACACCAGCCGATCCACGACGACATCGATCGTGTGATTGCGACGGCGATCGAGCTTGATCTCTTCGTCGAGGGACCGCGGCTGACCGTCGACCCGCACTTTCGTGAACCCACGCGTGCGAAGAGCCGCGAGCTCCTTCTTGAACTCACCCTTTCGTCCGCGGACGATCGGCGCCAACACGTTGATGCGCTCGTCGTTGGGCGACAACATCACCATGTCGATGATCCGCTCGAGCGACTGCGACGCAATCGCGCGGCCGCACAAGTGGCAATGCGGAACACCGATGTTTGCGAACAGGAGGCGGAGATAGTCGTAAATCTCCGTCACGGTTCCGACGGTGGAGCGCGGATTGGACCCGGTCGTTTTCTGCTCGATGGCGATAGCTGGCGAGAGCCCCTCGATCAAATCGACATCGGGCTTCTCCATCTGCTCGAGAAACTGGCGCGCGTACGATGACAGCGACTCGACGTAGCGCCGCTGTCCCTCGGCGTAAATCGTGTCAAAGGCGAGCGAGGACTTTCCCGATCCGGAGAGCCCGGTGATCACGACGAGCTGGTCGCGCGGGAGGTCGACGTCGATATTCTTGAGGTTGTGTACGCGAGCGCCGCGTACCGCAATCCAATCGTGGGCCATACTTACTGTTCGGAATTTCCGCGGAAACCCAAACAGCAATTTTAGCACGCGCGCGCCTTACGAGCGTTCCCTCAGGCGGCTCTTCCGGTAGCCGTAGAGAAAATAGAAAACCAGGCCGAGCGCGAGCCAAATCGCGAACCGTTCCCACGCCTGGCGGGGCAGACCGATCATGATGAAAAGGCAACCGGCGGTCGACAGCAGTGACACGACCCAGACCATCGGCACGCGGAACGGTCGCGGCCGGGATGGGTCGGTGTAGCGCAGGACAAGAACGCCGATGCTGACGAGAATGAATGCCGACAGCGTCCCGATATTGGTCAGATCGTAGGTTTCGCCCGCGTCACCGATGAGTGACCATGCGGCGACGAAGATCCCGGTCAACAGCGTCGTCGCAAATGGAATCTTCGTTCGCGGATGGACCTTCGCTGCCCACTGCGGCAGCAGCCCGTCGCGCGCCATCGCAAAGAAGATGCGCGGCTGTCCGTACTGAAACACCAGCAGCACGGCCGACATCGACACCGCGGCGCCGAGCGCGACGATCCATCCAACTGCGTTGAACCCGGCAAGCTGCAGCGCCCGCGCAAGCGGATCGGCAACGCCAAGCTCGGTGTACGGCACCATCCCGGTCAGCACGAATCCAACCACCACGTAGATGACCGTGCAGATCGCGAGGCCACCAAGAATCCCGATCGGGAGGTTGCGTTGCGGATTGATCGTTTCTTCCGCGGCGGTCGAAATCGCATCGAACCCGATGTAGGCAAAGAAGACGATCGCCGCCCCCTGGTGAATGCCAGTGAAGCCGTTTGGCGCAAACGGATGGTAGTTCTCGCCGCGGAGGTGCGTGGCACCAACGGCGATGAATAGACCGAGGGCAAGAAGTTTGATCACGACCATGACGTTGTTGGCCCTCACGCTCTCCTTCGCCCCCTGAAGCAGCAGGACGGTGATGAGCATGACGATCGCGAACGCCGGCACGTGAACGACGATCGGAATACTGCCGATGTGAGGCGCCGTCTGGAGAAGGCCGTGAATGCCGGGATCGGCACTGAGGAGCGCTGTCCGATATCCGGTCGTCAGCCACGGCGGGAGATCGATGAATCCTTTGAGCAGCGTGTTGAAGTAGTCGCCCCAGGAAATCGCCACCGCCACGTTCCCAACGGCGTATTCGAGAATGAGATCCCAGCCGATGATCCATGCGACGAGTTCCCCCAGCGTCGCGTACGAATACGCGTAGGCGCTGCCGGCTTGCGGAATCATCGATGCCAGTTCCGCGTAGCACAGCGCCGCGAGCGCACACGCAGCGCCAAGCAGAACAAATGAAAACACGAGCGCCGGTCCGGCGCCGTAACGGATGACCGCGCCAGTAGGTCCGACTTGTCCCGCCGCCGCAGTGCCAATCGCGCCGAATATTCCGGCGCCAATCACCGCGCCGATCGCCAGCATCACGAGATCGCCCCCGCCAAGCACCCGCTTCAGCGCATGCGTGTCGTCAGGGAGCAACTCCGAAATAGGCTTTCGCCGGAACAGTTGACTCATGCCGTCACGCTACTGAAGAAGTTGCGGATGAACACGGATGCCAAGCCACGGATGAACGCGAATGAACACGGATCGGATCCCGGACCACGGACCCTGAACAGGGACTTATTCGGCAGAGTCAAAGGGATAGGAAGCGTATCCGCGGGCGCACGCAGAATCAAGCAGGACGCCGTGCCACGGGGCTGCGGGCGAAGCGATACACAGTGTCGCTCGATGCGAGTACGAATCCGCCGTCTGGATGAAACGCCAGACCGATGAGCGATCCGCCAGACATGACTTCCTCGGCCTCAGACGGACGATCGAGCGGAAGTCGAAACAGTCCGCTGGCCCCGGCGATGGCGTCGACGACATAGAGGTCGCCGTGTGCGTCGAAAGCAAGTCCCTGCGGCCGACCAAACCCGTCATGGAACACGTCAACCGCGCCATCGGGTGACACACGGTACACACAGTCGCGCGCGGCCAGCGTCGGCGCGGTAACGTAGAGCCATCCGTCGGGTCCAAAGGCGAGGTGAAAAGCCGCAACGCTCGCCGGGATGCTTGCAAACATCGTCGCGTGTCCGTTGCGCACGCGCAGGATCGATCCTGATCGATCGCCGACAAACAGCGTTCCGTCCGCGGCAAACGCGATCCCGCACGCCACTCCGAGCTCACTCGCCACCATCGTCGCTTTTCCAGCCGCATCGACTCTGTGCACGCTGCCATCGAACCGGCTGGACACGTGCAGCACGCCGTCGGGACTGAAGGCCAGCGATGTCGGATTCGCCAGATCGGCGACAAACGGCTCCCGCGACCCATCGGGCCGGACGACGAACACGGCGACGGGCCCTTGCTGCCCCCGAGATCCGCTGAAGGTGACGTAGACGTTCCCTTCGCCGTCGATCGCCGGGCTGTCGACCTGATGAAGACCGGTCGCCAGCGGTACCCCGACCTCAACGTAGGCCGTCTCGCCGGCGAACTCATCGATGCGGACGGCCGTGTGCCCCCCATCGAGTCCGGACGGCACAATGGCGGTCAATTCCGTGGAGGACGCCGCCGTCAATCGAGCGGACAGTCCTCCGATCGTTACGCGCGGCAGCGCTGGGTCGATGGGCAGGTCGCTACCTTTGATCGTGAGACGACCGCCCTCCACGGCCCAGAGTGGATGGACCGCGGAAATGCGGGACGAACTGACAGAGGTCATTAAGTGGCGTTCAGCGGAAAGATACCGGCAGCGGGGACGCCGTCCGAACGAACGGGAACTCAGGTCTCGTCGAGTTCCATATTCCAGTAGAAGTAATCGCGCCAGCTGTCCGGAGCATTCCTGAGGCCGACGGTTATCCGGATCGCCGGCGCTCGTTCAGGACGTTTTGGCACGCGTATCAGGTGCATGCCGGCCTCGGCCGGCGTACGCCCGCCTTTCCTGCGATTGCAGCTGATACAGCATGTCACGATGTTTTCCCAGTCTTTACGGCCGCCCTGGGCGACCGGTACGACATGATCGAAAGTAAGCTCCGACGTGGGGAACACCTCGCCGCAGTACTGGCACGAGTGGTCGTCGCGAGCGTAGATATTCGCCCTGGAAAATGGTACGTAATCAATGTTGCGCTTGATCTTGATGTAGCGCAGCAGGCGAATGACCGACGGGAGCTTGAAACTGAAGGAAACCGACCGCACTTCGCGGTCGTACACAGAAATG